>Ga0066905_100000101_pt1 | contig 16412 bp, 11 predicted proteins | sample PanSoiMetaPlot36_FD_67483 | JGI IMG/M metagenome (GOLD analysis project Ga0066905, IMG submission 67483) | Tropical forest soil microbial communities from Panama analyzed to predict greenhouse gas emissions - Panama Soil Plot 36 (version 2) | ecosystem: Environmental > Terrestrial > Soil >... | reverse complement strand
AGACCGTGTAGTCGGCCCCGGACCCGGAGACGCTCGCGACCAGTGTGCCGCCAACGGTGCTCCCGGCGAAGCTCACGGCCGACCCCGTGAACGTGGTCACGAGTTCGCTGAAATGAACGGTGAAGCTGACGGACGGGTCGCTGGTCGGGTCGGGCTGCCCCGCGGCCTGGTCGATGGTCACCGTCGGCGCGACGTCGTCGAATCCCACTTCGTTGTCGGTACTGGTCGAGGCCAGCGACTGGTTGCCGGCCGGGTCCGTCGACGCCCCCGCTGGGATGGATGCGACCACCGTGCCCACGCCCGACATGCCGGTCACGGAGACCGTGAAGTCCGCCCCGGACCCGGTGACCTCGGCCACCAGCGTCCCGCCGACTGTGCTTCCGGCGAGGCTGACGTCCGTGGCGTCGAACCCGGTCACCGGTTCCGAAAAGTGGACGGCGAACTTGATCGGTGCGGCGTTCGTCGGGTCGGCCTGGCCCGCCGCCCTGTCGATGGTCACCGACGGCGACTGGTTGTCGAAGTTGACCAGGTTGTCCGTGCTGGTGGAAGCGGCGCTGGAGTTCCCGGCGAGGTCCGTGGCCGCGGCCGCCGGGATGCGGGCGACCACCGTGCCGGTCCCGTCCATGCCGGTCACCAAGACCGTGTAGTCGGCCCCGGACCCGGAGACGTTCGCCACCAGCGTGCCGCCGACCGTGCTGCCGGTGAAGTTGATGTCCGAGGCGCTGAACCCGACGACGGGCTCCGAGAAGTGGACTGTGAACGTGATCGGCGCGGTGTTCGTCGGGTCAGCCTGCCCGGCCGCCTGGTTGATGGTCACCGTCGGCGGCGTGGCGTCGTAAGTCACCGAGTTATCCGTGCTGGTCGAGGCGAGGTTGCCGGCGTTGAACTGGTCTAGGGCGGCCCCGGCTGGCACCGAGATGACCACCGTGCCGTCGCTCGTCATCCCGATGACAGTGACCGTGTAGACGGCGGGCCCGAACACCGGGACGAAGGCCCCCAGATTGCCGCCGGCCGTGCTCCCGGTGAAGTCGATGTCGGCGTTGTTGAAACCGGATACCGGGACGTTGAAGGCGACGGTATAGATGATCGACGCGACGTTGGTCGGGTCGCTCTGGAACGAGGCCTGGTTGACGGTCACCTTGGGTGGCTGCACCTCGTAGGCGCCGATGTCCACGGTGGTGTCGAAGATGCGGTCGAAGGTGGCGCCGCGCTGGTCGGTCGTCACGCCCGCGGCAACCAGAGCATTGGACCCGGCGTTGATCAGAGGGCTGTTGCTGCCGGCGAGCGGGGCCATGGTCGGCGTCGGCCCGCCATAGGCCCCCAGGGCTGCCAACTGCAGGTTGGCACCAAAGTTCAGGTTGTTGCCGCTGGTGCCCGACAGGGTGAACCCAGTGTTGCTGCCGACGGCGCTGAAGTTCACGTTCACCGTCGTCCCGGTCGCACCGGTCAGAATGTCCGGGGCGTTGCCATTGGTGTTCCCGGACACAATGGAATTCGCGACCGTGATCGTGCCCGCCGTGGCGCTGATCCGCGACAGCCCGCCGCCGCCGGAATTGGCCGCCGACCCGTTGGCCGTGTTGCCGAACACGGTGCTGTTCTCCAGCCGAATCGACCCACTCCCGGCGACCTGGGCGACGGCACCGCCCGAGATGGCCGCGGTGTTCCCGGCCAGGGTGCTGTTGCGCAAGAGCAGTGTGCCGGTGAGCGTGGGCAGGAGGATGGCCCCACCGTCGGCCGCGGACGTGTTGCCGCTGAGCGTGCTGTTGCGGATGACCAGAGTGCTGGCGGTGAACCCGGCCGGCGGGGAGGCGCTCGGCGTCCCGGAGAACCGCAGTGCTCCGCCGCCGGCCGTCCCGTTGGCCGCGTTGCCGGCAATCGAACTGGTATCGATCACCAGGCCGCCGCCACCGACCATGTAGAGGCCGCCGCCGGTCGTGGTCGCCGTGTTCCCGGAGATGGTGCTGTTCCGCAACATCAGGAATGCGCCGCTGTTCGTGAAGATCGCCCCGCCCTCCTGGACGGCCGTGTTGTCCGTGAACACCACGCCATCGAGGGTGATCGTGCCGCCCGCCAGGAGCCCGCCGCCGTCGGCGTCGCTGCGGCCGCCGCTGATCGTCAGGCCATTCAGATTCAGCGTCGGGGCGAGCGAGTTGAGGATGCCGAAGTTAGTGGCCGCCGCCGGGTCGCGGCGGACGGTCAGCATCGACGCCCCCGGGCCGTTGACGGTTAGCGCCCCGCCCGCGGCGAGGATTTGCGGTAGCGGGGTGAGCAGGGAGATGACCCGCTGGGTGTTGAAGAAGGCCGGGTCGAACGTGATCGTGTCGGCGCCAGGGGTGATGTTGGCGTCCGAGATCACCTGCCGCAGGCTCCCGAACCCCGAGTCGTCGGCGTTGAAGACGATGTCGTTGAAGATGAAGACGGTGAACGCGCCGACGGGCCCGGCCGGGACGAAGTTGCCGTCCGCGTCGGCCACCTGGTCGGCCTGCACACGGATCAAGTAGTTCCCGCGTGCGGCGGGCTCCCACGCCCCGCCGGGGGGCGTAATCGAATAGGTCGCCGTCCGCGGGGCCCCGTTGGTCGGGTTGTTGATGCTGACGAACGTGGCCGGGGCGTCGAACCCGTTCGGCCCGGTCACCCGGACCGCGTTGTGGTTGTCCACCACGCTCGCCACGTTGATCCCGTTGTTCGATCCGGTCGTGTCATAGAAGGTGACGGTGAACGTGTAGCTCGTCTCCCCGGGGGTGGTGACGGTCGGGCCGGTCGCACTCGCGGCGGGGAAGCCGGTCGCCTGCACCTCGAAGGCCCCAATGTCGGTCTCGGCGCCGACGGCCCGGACGAAGCCGGTCGCCCGCTGGTCGACCGTGATGCCCGGCACGAGGCCGATACTGCCCGCGTTGATGAGGGGACTGCCAGCAGCCGGTGCCATGGTCTGCGTCGGCCCGCCGTTGTTGGCGAGCGCTCCGAGCTGCGGGTCCACGCCGAACGCGAGGTTGTTACCGCTCGTGCCCGACAGAGTGAATCCGGTGTTGCTGCCGATGGCGCTGAAGTTCGCGTTCACCGTCGTCCCGGTGACGGACAGGATGTCCGGGCCGTTGGCGTTGATGTTCCCGGAAACCACGGAGTTGACGACGGTGATCGAGCCGGGCGTGGTACTGATACGGGCCACCCCACCGCCGCCGGTGTTGGCTGCCGAAGCGTTGGACGTGTTGTTGACGACCGTACTCCCCTGCACCACGATGGAGCCGCTACCCGTGGTCACGACTGCGGCCCCGCCGGACAGGGCCGCGGTGTTCCCGGTGAGCGTGCTGTTCTGGAGCAGTAAGGTGCCGGCGAAGGATGGCATCGCCACGGCCCCGCCGTTTGCCGCCGAGTTGTTGTTCGCCAGAGTGCTGTTGCGGATGACGACCGTGCCGGGGGTGAACCCAGCCCCGGCCGGAGGCGAGCTACTGGCCGTCCCGAAGAAGTACAGGGCCCCGCCCCCGACGACGGTCCCGCTGGCCGTGTTCCCGGAGATGGTGCTGTTCTCGACTGTCAGCCCGCCGCCGCTGAAGAAGTACAGCGCGCCGCCGTCGGCCGCTGCGGTGTTGCCGCTCAGTGTGCTGTTCCTGACGGTCAGGAAGGTGCCCGAGTTCATGAACACGGCGCCGCCGTTGCCGGTCCCGGTAACGGTGTTGGTGTCGAACAGGGAGTTGATTACGGTGACGTTGGCGTTCGTCCCGGTCACGTGCAAGGCGCCGCCGTTGGTCGTCGCGGTGTTCCCGGTAAACGTTACGCCGCTCAGGTTGATCGTTGTCCCCGCGGCATTGGCCTGGAGCCCGCCGCCGGTGGCCGCGTTCCCCCCGGAGATGGTCATCCCGCTGATTGTCAGGGCGGACGCCGTCGAGTCGAAGACTCGGAAGTTTCCGGACGCCGACGGGTCGCGGCGGACCGTCAGGTTGGCGGCCCCGGTGCCTGGGATGGTCAGCGGCCCGACGATCGTCGGCAAGGCGGAGAGCAGGGAGATGGTGCGGGGGGTGTTGAAAAAGCCCGGGTCAAAGACGATCGTGTCCGGGCCGGGGACGGCGTTCGCGTCGCCGATCACCTGCCGCAGGCTGCCGAACCCGGAATCGGCGTCGTTGAACACCGTGAAGTTTGGGATCGCGACGACAAAACTACCGACTGACCCGGCCGGGATGAATCCGCCGTCAACGTCGGCGACCTGGTTGGCCAACACGCTAATCGTGTACGTCCCCGAGTCGATGCCATCCCACGACCCGCCCGGAGGCGTGAAGGAATATGTCGCGACTCGCGGTGAGCCGTTGCCGGAGTTGTCGATGCTGACGTACGTGAGTGGGGCGCTAAATCCATTCGGGCCGTTCACCTGAAGGGCCGCGTTGTTGCCGATCACGGTGGCGACATTGATCCCGGAGTCGTCCACAAAGGTGACGGTCACCGGGTGCGACGTGCCACCGCCGGTCGTCACGCCCGGCGAGGTCGCGATCGCGGCCGGGATCGGCCCGAGCTCGAACCCGGTGATGCCCAGTTCCCAGCTCGCGAGCGAGCCGCCGTCGGAGTTGGTGTCGTCGCTGACGGTGAGTGTCCACGTTCCGTTCGGATTCTCGCCGATGAAGGCGGCGAGAGACTCCTCGGGGGTGAGTGTCGCCTTGACCGTCAGGTTCGTGTACGTCGTGTCGGTCACCATGTTGCTGGCGGCGAACGTGTTGCTCGGGGGGAACGGGGCCGGGTTCCCCGGGTCCGCGTCGTCGTCCCAAAGGGTGCCGTTGAACACGTCGTCATTGGTCCCCCCGTTGTCGCTTGTCAGGGTCACGGAGGTGCCGGACGGCGAGGTCAGCGTGATGTCCAGGTTGCTCGCGTTCGTGTGGGTGATGAACGTCCGCAGTGTCAGCTTCTGCAGGGAGAGCGGCGCCCCGGAGACGACGATCGACGACGTCACAGTCGGCGTGCCCGTCGCGGAAATCGGCGCCGCCGTCGAGTTGGTGAACGTCGCCGGGGCCTGGGCGGTCGGGGAAGCATTCAGGGTGCTCACCCCGAGCGTCCACTGGTCCAGGCTGCCGCCGTCGGCGTTGGCGTCGTCGCTGACGGTGAGGGTCCAGGTGCCGTTCGGGTTCTCGCCGCGGAACGCGGACAGCGGCTCCTCGGGGGTGAGCGCCGGCTTGAGGATCCCGAGCGTGTAGGCCGTGTCCGTGGCCAGGAAGCTGCCGGGGAAGGTGTCGCCCGGGAATGGGGCCGGGTTCCCCGGGTCCGCGTCGTCGTCCCACAGGGTGCCGTTGAAGACATCGTCGTTCGACGCGCCATTGTCGGACGTGATGGTGACGATCGTCCCGGCCGGGGAGGTTAGAGTGATGTCCAGGTCGCCGGGGAAGGTGTGCTTGAGAAACGTGGTCAGGTCGAGGTCGTGCAGATAGGTCCCGACGCCGGACACGTTTATGGTCGAAGTGACCGTCGGAGTGCCGGTCGAAGTAATCGAGACAGCCGTATTGTTGGTAAACGAGGTCAGGGTGCTGGTGAACCCCAGCGGGGCCGGCGGGGCGGACGGGACGATGCGCTCGTCGAGGTCCTGGACGGATAACGGCCGGCGGCGGCCGCGAACTTTGGGCGGTGTCCGGCGCGTGGGAACACGCCGGAAGGCACGGGGGACGAGAGGTGTCATTGCGAGTCCCTGATGCGGAAAAGAGCGGAAAACACGAGCCTTCCGACGCGAGCGAGACCGACCGCGCATCGGAATGAGAGGATATGCTAGTTCTAGCGGTTGCGCCGCCGCAACACAATTGCAACTCGCTCAGGACCTTCTAGTCTTCCCAGGCCGCCCAGACCCCCTGACCGTCACAACGCCAACGTCCGGACCAGGGGTCAAGGCCTGTCGGAGCCACGCATGACCGAACCGTCTGCCCCGGCCGCCGAGCTCCGCAGCGTCCACACCACCACCCTCCCGGACATCCTCCAGCGGGCGGGGTTGTCGCTCCTGGTCTCCACCTACCAGGCGGGCAAGCTCATCGTCGTCCGCGCCGACGGGGACGTGGTCAACACTCACTTCCGCAACTTCGACACGCCGATGGGCGTCGCCCACGACCGCGGGCGGCTCGCCGTCGGCACCAAGGTCCACCTCTGGGAGTTTCACGACCAGAAGGACGTGGCCCGCCGCCTCGACCCGGCCGACCGTCACGACGCCTGCTTCCTTCCGCGACACGCCCACGTGACCGGGCAGATCGCTGTCCACGAGATCGCCTGGGCTGCCGACGAGCTGTGGCTGGTGAACACGCGGTTCTCCTGCCTGTGTACCCTCGACCCGAAGTACAGCTTCGTCCCCCGGTGGCGGCCGGGGTTCGTGTCGGCCCTGGCCGCGGAGGACCGGTGTCACTTGAACGGCCTCGGCTTGCGCGACGGCGAACCGCGATACGTCACCGCTCTGGGCGAGACTGACACGGAGGGGGGCTGGCGCCCGGACAAGGCCCGCGGCGGCTGCCTGATCGACGTCCCGTCCGGGACGATCATTTCGCGCGGGCTGAGCATGCCGCACTCGCCCCGCTGGCACGAGGGCCGGCTCTGGGTGCTCGAGTCCGGGGCCGGGAGCCTGGGCACGGTTGACCTCGCGACCGGCCGGCTCGAGACGGTAGCCCTATTGCCCGGGTTCACGCGCGGGCTCGACTTCTTCGGCCCGTTCGCCTTCATCGGCCTCTCGCAGGTGCGCGAGAGCGCCCTGTTCAGCGGCATCCCGATCACCGACCGGCTGCCGGTGCAGGAACGGGCGTGCGGGGTCTGGGTTGTGGACACGCGGACCGGCGCGACGATGGCCTTCCTGCGCTTCGAGTCCGGGGTCCAGGAGATCTTTGCCGTCCAGGTGCTGCCCGGGCTCCGCTACCCCGAGATCTTGACCGACGACCACGCCGCGGTCGCGGGCACCTTCATCCTCCCGGACGCGGCGTTGGCGGAGGTTGCCGGGCGGACGTCGTAACCGGTCCTTCCACTCCGTCGTACGCGGACATCCACCTAGCGCGCCGCCTTGCGCAGCGTCTCCAGCACGAGATCCACGTCCTTTTCGTAAGCGGGATCCTGCCAGCCCTTGGTAAAGTTCTCCTCCTTGGGGGGGAACTGAAGTCATCCTTACTTTTCGAGGGGGGACGTCGGCTGCGTCCAGCCGACGTCCGACAGGAGAAAGAGGCCGACCAGGGCGATGGTCATTCGGTACATCATCACTTCGCCTTCTCGACGGGGCAAGACATAGGGGACTTTCTATCTTTCCGCCGGCCCGGCTGGTCGGTTCGTGGCCAGAACGTCCCGGCCGCGCAAGGTCAGCGTCACCTCCGCGCCAGACCCCGCCTCCCCTCGGCCGACCCGGATCAGGTCGCCGATCACCGCGTCCTCCCAGACGCTCAGGCGCGGACAGGACGTGCGCCACGCGTCCATCGCCTCGGCGTAGCTCCGGGGTCGGCTGGCCACCCAGTCCAGGAACTGCAGCATCAACAGGCTGGTCGGCTCCGGCATCGGACACCCCCCACACCGCTCGGCCCCGGGCAACCAGTTCAGCGCCCGCTGCCGCACCCCAAGTTAGCCCGCGTTTGCATCCAGGTTCTGAAGTTCGCCGTGCCAAAAGGAACCCGGTTGCACTGCGGCCGGGTCGATCCGGGTCAACTCCTCTTTCAGGCTCTTTCGGGCCGCCGCGGAGGTCTTCCCGTCGAGAAACGCGTCAGGCCCGAGTTCCGCCCGCGTGTCTTCGACGAGCTTCCGATACGCCAGGAGCGACTCCGCCATCTGCCGGACCGACGTATTCATCAGGGCACGCGCGAATCCGCTGTCCTGTTGAAGGCAAACAACCGCGCCCGCAGACTTCTCATCCAGGGCGATTGGGTTTCCGGATCCGTCCGACCCAATGACCCGGAACCGCCGGAACTCGGCCGTGAGGCCCCATTGGTCGGCCGCGGTCGGCAGTTCCGCCGACATCGGCGCGTCGAATGACAGAAACGGCGCCGCGTCGGCCGGCAGACCCGCCTGAACAAGAAGGGCCTTATCCTCTGCAACGAGGGGCAGCCGGTCCACGGCTTTCGCCGGGAAGCGCCGCACCTGGTCAGAACCCCAACGCTCGACGAACTCCGTGGGTGACAACATGGGAACCTCAGCGAATAAGAACGCCCCGGGCGAGCCTACAGCAATTCGGAGATCACCTTCACGCCTTTGCTGGTGTCGACGATCGGGATCGGGCGGTCCACACCGGCCGGGTGGTTCTTCCGTTTGTAGTCGATGCCGAGAATCGTGCAGACGGTGCCGAGGAAGTCCGGCACGCTGATTGGGCGGTCGGTCACCGCGGCCCCGTCCCGGTCGGTCTTGCCCACCATCTGGCCCCCCTTGACACCGCCGCCGATCAGCACGGAGGTCCAGGCCTTCGACCAGTGGTTGCGCCCGCCGCCGGCACACTGGGGGGTCCGCCCAAACTCGCCCATCCACACGACCAGCGTCGTGTCGAGCAGCCCGCGTGTCCGGAGGTCCTCGACGAGGGCCGACATCGCGGTGTCGCACTCCACGGACAAGGCCTTGGTCCGGGGGAAGTTGTCGCGGTGCGTGTCCCACCCGACGCCGTCCCCCATGACCACTTCGACGAACGGAACCCCCGCCTCGACGAGCCGGCGGGCCATCAGGCAACCCTGGCCGAAGCTGCCGGACGCGGCAGTCAGGATTTTCTCACCACGTTTGGGCGCGGCCGGCGCGGCCGGCCGGCCGTACGCCGCGCGGACCTCGTCCCGCTCCCGCGACAGGTCGAACGCCTGCTTCTGCTCGGAGCTCATCGGCCGCACCGCGCGCTCGGTCGCGGAGCGGTGCGCGTCTCCGGCCTCGCTCCGGTAGGCCTCGTGAAATGGCTTGTCCAACTGCCGCAGCAGCTCGACCTGCCGACCGAACTCCTTCGCCGGGGCGAGTGGCTCGATGAAGTCGAGCCCGCGCACCGGGTCGGTGACGCCCAGCGGCTGCGAGTCCGGCCCGAGGAAGCCGGCGCTGACGGCCTCCTGCGGCGCGCGACCGATGGTCACGAAGTTCGGCAGCGGCACGTCGCGCTTCCCGAGCTCCTTCGCGACGATCGCACCGAGGCTGGGGAACGCCACCACGCCGGCCCGATTCTGGTAGCCGGTGTGCAGGTGGTAAGTCGCCAGCTTGTGGTCCGACTCCTGGGTGCTCATGCCGCGCAGGATCGCGGCGTGCTTCAGGAGCCTGGCAAACTTCGGGAAATGTTCGCTGACCTGGATGCCCGGCACCGACGTGTCGATCGGCTTGAACTCGCCGCGGATGTTCGCCGGCGCGTCGGGCTTGGGGTCGAAGGTGTCAATGTGGCTGGGCCCGCCGGCCATCCACAGCAGGATGCAGGCCTTGGGCCGGGGTTGATTCGGGACCTCGGCGGCCAGCCGACCCAGCCAACCGGCCAGGGACGCGCCCGCGGTCGCCGAAACCACAAACTCCCGCCGGTCTAACCTGGACGGCATGCTCGTCTCCCGCACGCGGGATCAGGATTGTCGTCTTTCGCTCCGCGAAAGGACGACTCACGCGCATCGATACGTTTCGCTCCGAGTCAGCTCGTCCTTTCGCGGAGCGAAAGGCGACCATCCACACGATGTCAGGTCAGTGGTTCAAGGAAAACTCGCTGGTCAGCAGCAGCGCCCAGGTTAGTTCCCGGCTGGCCGTCTCGAGGGACCCGGCCCGGGTCGTGTGGGCGCGGAACAGTTTCTGTTCGCTCGCCGTGGGGCGCCGCGAGAGGATCGTCAGGAACAACTCTTCGGCCACGTCGTCGGCCGACCGGTCCGGCTTCGCCAGGCGCGCCGCTAGCGCGGCGACGTTCCGCCCGGCGAACTGGTCCGCGTTCATCTGCCGCAGCAGCTGTGGAATGCCCCGTCGGTACGCGGTCGGGTCGGCGTCGCCGTCGTCGGAGAAGAACTGGACGAACTCCGCGCGGGCGTCCGCCTGGGGGCCTCCTCCCGGCTTGCGCACCGGCGCGCCGAGGATCGCCACGAGCGAATCGTACAACTGCGCACCGGTCAGGACCTTGACCGGCATCCGGCCGAATAGCGCAACTTGCTTGTCCGGGGCGTCCCCCGGCCGGCTGGTCCGCTGATACGCACGACTCGACACAATGGCCCGGGTAAGGAACTTGAGGTCGAAGCCCGACTCGGCGAACTGCCGGGCAATCAGGTCGAGCAGTTCCGGGTGCGCGGGCGCGTTGGCCGCGTGCATGTCGTCCACCGGGCTGACGATGCCGCGGCCGAACAGCCGCCACCAGGTCCGGTTCGCCATCGCTCGGGCGAAATAGGAGTTCTTCGCCGACGTCAGCCACGCGGCCAGGGCGGCGCGGTTGGTCGTCTGTTTGTCGGCCCGCAGCTCCTCGCCGCCGAGGAAGGTCGGTGGGCGGGACAGGAACCCGTCGGGGGCGCCGTCTTTCAGGGAGTTCAATGTGAGTTCGAGGTAGTCCTTGACGCCGACGTTGTAGACCAGCTTCGGCTTGCCCGGGGTCTGGACCTGGGTGAAGAACGCCGCCATGCCCCAGAATTCCTGTTGCTTCCACGCGACGAACGGGTGGTCATGGCACTGGGCGCAGCTCAGCCGGACCCCGAGGAAGTAGCGGGAGGTCAGGTCGGTCAGGTCCGCGACGGTTCGCGGGAGCCGGCCCTCGATCAGGTAGATGACCGCCGGGTTCTCGTCCAACTTCCCGGTGGCCGTCAGGAGTTCGCTGGAGATTCGGTCCCACGTCCGGGTGTTGAACCGTTCGGCGAGCCACTTGCGGAACTGGTCCGCCCGGGCCCGCCGGTCGTCGGCCAGCGGCGAGACGAGGTAGCCCTGCCAGACGTCGGCCAGGTGCTCGCCGTATCGGGCGTCGGCCAGCAGCGCGTCAACCAGGCGGGCGCGCCGGTCCGGGCGGGTGTCGGACAGGAAGCGGGCGGCCTGCTCGGACGTCGGGACGACGCCGTGCAGATCCAGATTCACCCGGCGGAGGAACTCGGCGTCGTCGGCCGGTGCCGCCGGGGCAATGTGCTCGGCCTTCAAGCGGGCGTCGATGTGCCGATCAATGAAGGCGGCCAACACGTTGGCGTCTGGTTCGGCGGCCCGGGACTCGCGGTTGGCCGTCACAACCACCACGGCGATGAGGATTCGCGTGAGTCCGCGCATGTGGCGTCTCCCAGAACTCGATGACCGACATCAATCCTAACCGATTGGGCGACCCGTGTCCCGTCGTCAGGCCGTTGACCCACCGCGCCCGTCCGGTTACGCTCGGCGCGCCCGCCGGAGGACGAAGATGTTCCCCAAGAGTGCCAAGACTCGCTTCAGGGACACTGTAGCGTACATACAGAACTACGCCGCGAGCGGATTACCAGCTAATATCCGCAACGACATTGCCACGATGATCACTACGCGGTATCCGCGCGCGACCGCGCTCCAGCGTCAAGTCTACGATCAGTTGTCCGAGTCGATGTCGGTCAAGCGGCACATTGGCGGGGGCGTGGCCAAGGGAACGTCCGTCGAGCGCGAACAACGGCGCGCCATCGTGCTCTTGTGGGTCGCCATGGGTTCAACCCAGCCAAATCGGCTGAATCAGGGCATGACGCTGCCCCCGGGGGGATTGGCACCCGCACTGAACGAGGCGATGAAAACAGCGGCCGTAGTGGCTTCCAACGCGGGTGCGACCCACATTTTCAATACCGAGTTCGCGGTTCATACAAAGGCCTTCATCGGAAGGTATCGCATCATTGTTCTTGGCACCACTCAAGGTAAGGCCACCTTCACGAACCCCCTGTCGGCGAGTTTTCAAAACGTCATCAATTTCAGCTTCTATTTCAATGGTCCAGACGACCGGTTTGAGCTTGCTCCCACCCCGGCTCCACCGCTCCTCGGCGGCTCCCATACCTTCGCCGCTGTCAGCGTGCCCGCGTTACACTGGTCGGAGGTTCCTGGACGCGGCAACGTGCCAACGCCACTGGCCCCTGCCACTGCCAGCTTTACGGGGATTCTGGGTACGGAGCTGGCCGGTGCAAATTGGATGGTGACCACGCAGTTTACCGGGTGCGCGTTCTGCTATGCGAATCAAGGTGGCAATGTCTACGCCGCCCACATCTCGCCGGCCGGCGTCGGGGGTTTGCCGGTGCTGACGGGGGCAGTGCTAGCCGGCCAACTGATGGGCAACGACCCCCAGGTGCAGGCCGGTCGCTTGGCGAACTTCCCCGGCGGCGCGGTTCCCGTCAACGTGTTTGGGAATGGCGTCGGCAACGCGGCGGTGGTTGGCGGCAATCCCTTTTATCCTCCCAAGACTCCGGGGGCCGGTGCCGGTCAGATGAAATGGATGTCCATCTTTGGTCGGGTCCACGCCGGCCAATGGAAGATCTACACTCAGTCGGTCGATGGTGCTGACGCCATCCTCGAGCATCGCCGCATTGTCTGAGCGCCGCCGCTTCGACCATGAACCCCGCCGCGAGGGGGCAGGTCGGACAGTCGCATTTCTTGGCCGCGCTTTCAGCGGCCCCAGATGAAGTACGCCGCCACCACGAGCACCAATACCACGGCCGCGGGGATCAGGTAGCGGCGATACTTCAGGTAGAGCATCGCCCATTTTGCCTTCATGACCGGCTCCTCGTCGCGCGGGTAGCTTGCGATCACTGTCAACAGATCGTTCATGTCGGGTGGCCTGACACGCGCTGATCGATGGCGGGGGTGAGGTAGTAGTGGACGACACTGCGGGTCCGGCAGAGCTCTCGCTGAATGGGGTCGGCGGGCCGTCGTCAGCTTCTGCGTTCGGTTAGCCGGCCGACCAGTTACCCCAGCCATGCTACCCGCAGGCCGTGCGTTGAGCAAAGGCCACAGCAAATCAAGCCCCTGGCGAATTGTCGGCCGCGATGGGAGAATCGTGCAAAAACCCGCCCACGGCGGGGAGATGGATAGGTAAAGCTCGAGTTCAACCGGCGATCGCGATGGCCACACGAAACGTTGGCACCGTTCTGCACTGCCTGCGCGGCTCCTTGATCCGCCAGGACGAGACAGGTCTCACCGACGGCGACCTGCTGGGGTCTTTCATCGCTGGCCGCGACGAGGCCAGCTTCGAGGCTCTGGTGCGTCGGCACGGGCCGATGGTGCTCGGCGTCTGCCGGCGCGTTCTCCGGAATGAGGCGGATGCGGAGGACGCCTTCCAGGATACCTTCCTGGTGCTGGTCCGCAAAGCCGCGTCGATCCGGCCGCAGGGCAGGGTGGGCAACTGGCTGTACGGCGTGGCGCACAGCACAGCGCTGAAGGCAAGAGCTATGAGCACCAGGCGATTGGCAAAGGAGCGACAAGCGGCGTCGTCGTCCAGGGCGGTGGCCACCGCTGACACTCGACATGAGTTAGAGGCGCTGCTGGACCAGGAACTGAAAGCCCTGCCCGATATCTATCGGGCCGCCATCGTCCTCTGCGACCTGGAAGGGAAGTCGATCAAGGAGGCCGCGCGACACCTTGCTCGCCCGCTGGGGACCATTGGTGCTCGCCTGGCGCGGGGACGCAGACTGCTGGCACGCCGGCTGTCCCGCCACGGCCTGGCGTTGTCGCCCGGAGTCATCGCGACCGTGATTGCGCAGAATGCGGCCGCGGCGGATGTGCCGCCGCTGTTGCTGAGCTCGACAGTCAAGACCGCGGCGCTGGTCGCGACAGGGCAAGTGACGACCTCAGCCCTGGCGTCGGCCAAGGTCGCCGCGTTGACAGAAGGAGTTCTCAAAGCCATGGCTCTGAGCAAACTGAAGACCGCGGCGACAGCGTTGCTCACTCTCGCCCTCCTCGCGGGTGCCGGGGGCCTGCTCAGGTTCCACAAGCTGGCCGCCCAACAGGCCCAGGGGAAGCAGGAAGACCCGCGGCCGACGGCGACTCGGGTGGCGGGGACGTCGAACGACGACCGCGGGAAGCCCGATAGCGATCGGGCGGACCCGGCGGCTTTCAACCCGGTCCCCGAATTGGTGGCCGCGGCCCAACCGCCGAACAAACTCGCCGATCCGCCGCTCGTTGTGCCGTTCCGGGAGGGGCCAGGCATTGTGGCCGCTCCGCGACCGGTGGCGGATCCGGAACAGCAACTGCAAAAGCTTGAGCAGCTGGAGCAGCGGCTGCGGAAGATGGAAGACAACATGAAGCGGCTGGAGGAGAAGCTCGACCGCGTCCTGAAAGCCCTGGAGCAGAACAGCAAGCCCGACTGAGTCCGTTCTCACGCAAGGCCTGACCGCCCGACGCCATCCCAGGACGGCGTGGGGCAACGTCCACCTCTCGGCACGTGAGGCACCGGACCACCCCATATCTGAGCCCAGGCGCTCCTGCGCCCCCATTGGCCGACGCCGCGGCAACGGCGTCGCAGCGTCCGGGCGCCAGAGGAGTCCTTCCGATGCGCGTGATCATGGGGACCGTCCGTGTCCCTGTCGTGCTGGCCTGCCTCCTGGCCTGCGGGGTGCCGCGGGCGTCCCTGGCGCAGGAGCCCAAGGGGAATGATCCGTCCCCAAAGGGACCGGACGTCCCTGACACTCCGGCGGGCCGGCGACTACTTGAATTCGTGCGCGTGTTGAACTCCGGGGACGCCACGGTCGTCCGCCGGTTCCACACCGCCGACCGCTTCCCCGACTCGGCCCTGAAGAAGTGGTCCACCGAGGAGCGGACCGCTTTCTGGGTGGAGCAACGGCACGCCACCGGCGGCATCGTCCTGGATCGCGTTGAGAAGTCCGCCAGGCAGGAGATCACGGCCCTGGCGAAGGGGAAGGTCACGGAGGACTGGCTGCGAGTCTCGATCGACGTGGAGGCCGAAGCGCCGCACCGCATCACCAGCACCGGCTTCCTCTACATCGATCCTCCGGCGGACGCCCGCCCCCGGGGGAAGTCACCGAGGTGGAGGCCTTGAAGCAGCTCGGTGCCTATCTGGAAAAGTTGGCCGCGGCCGACCTGTTCTCCGGCGTCGTCCTCGTTGCCAGGGACGCCAAGTCAACCTTCCAGAAGGCGTACGGGCTGGCCAGCCGTGCCTACAACGTGCCAAACAAGATCGACACCAAGTTCAACGTCGCCTCGATCAACAAGATGTTCACCGGTGTGGTCGTGGCGCAATTGGCGGAGAACGGCCGGTTGTCGTTCGATGACCCCGTCGGCAAACACCTGCCCGACTACCCGAACAAGGACGTGGCCGAGAAGGTCACCCTGCACCACCTGCTCACCCACACTTCGGGGCTGGGCGACTGCCTGGACAACCTGCGCTACTTGCCCGTGCGGGAGAAGACCCGCCGCGTGCGCGACTACTTCCCGTTGTTCGAGAAGGACCCGTTGACCTTCGAGCCGGGGGCCCGTTACGAGTACAGCAACGTGGGCTATATCCTCCTCGGCGCGGTCATCGAGAAGGTTTCGGGTCAGGACTATTTCGCGTACATGTCCGAGCGGGTGTTCGAGCCCGCGGGCATGGCGGACACGGGTTTCTACGAGCTGGACCAGGATACGCCGGGGATTGCAACCGGCTACGAGCCGAAGCTGGTGGGTAATCAACTGACCATGTTGAACAACACCCACCGGCTGCCGATGAAAGGCTGCCCGGCGGGGCTGGGGTACTCGACGGCGCCGGACCTGCTACGGTTCGACCAGGCGCTCCGCGCCCACAAGTTGCTGAGCCGCAAGTCCACGGAGACACTCCTCGCCGGGAAGGTCAAGCTGGGGCCCGAGGCGGCGGCGAAGTACGCCTACGGGTTCTTCGACGAGCCGGTGCACGGGCGTCGGATCGTCCACCACGGGGGGGGTTTCGCGGGCATCGACACGCAGCTCGACATGTACCTCGATCAGGGGTACACGGTGGTGGTGCTGACGAACCGCCCTTGGGTCACCGGACAGCGCGTCAAGGACCGCATCCGGGAACTCCTGACACGGGAATGATGACGGGCTGGCCTGCCTCTCAGCGCTTCGACCCCTGGCTCCTCCTCTTCTTCGTACTCCTACTTCTACTGCTCCTACTCCTCTTCTGGGCGCCTCGGCCGCTAAAGATCAGGTGCAACACGCCACTAGTGGTGCGCCTTCTTGCCGGCCGCATAAGTCGCCTGACTGATCTTCTCGACATAGGCGATACCGATCGCGGACACGATGAAGATGACGTGAATAGTCGCCTGCCACTGCACACCCTCGACCGTGTATTGGCTGTTGTCCGTGCCCAGTTTGCCGGCATAGATGAACACGCGCAGCAGGTGGATCGAGGAGATGCCGATGATCGCCATGGCAAGCTTGATTTTGAGCACGCTGGCGTTGACGTGTGATAGCCACTCCGGCTGGTCGGGATGCTTCTGCAGTTCCATGCGCGATACGAATGTCTCGTAGCCGCCGACGATCACCATGATCAGCAGATTCGAGATCATCACCACGTCGATCAGGCCGAGGACGACCAGCATGATCTCCTGCTCGGTGAAGCTCATCGTGTG
>Ga0066905_100000100_pt1 | contig 16506 bp, 15 predicted proteins | sample PanSoiMetaPlot36_FD_67483 | JGI IMG/M metagenome (GOLD analysis project Ga0066905, IMG submission 67483) | Tropical forest soil microbial communities from Panama analyzed to predict greenhouse gas emissions - Panama Soil Plot 36 (version 2) | ecosystem: Environmental > Terrestrial > Soil >... | reverse complement strand
GCGGCGAACAAGATCAACCCAACCACTAGGCGGATGAGTACGGCTCCTTGCCAGCGGTCAGTGATTGGGATCACGTAGTACAAGAAGACCAGTGCGGTCGTAGTCAGCGTCGCCCGGACCACACTGCGGAACAAGAGCCAGCGGCTGACCATACGTCACCTCGGTCGATCGGGCGCGGACTACTCGGCCCGGTAGCCGGAGATTAGCCGCTGACCGGCTCGATTCGCGGGACCGCGATGAACTGGACCACCGCGCGAGGCACGAATGCGGTCGGATGCGGCAGGATGGGCGACAACCGAATTGGAGGGACTCGGTGGGGGAACTGATTAGTACCAACGATGTGGCGCTCGTCTCGGCGATCGAGGCGCTGCTGACCGAGGCCGGCATCCCGCACCAGATCCTGGATCGGGAGATGAGCGTGATCCAGGGCTCGATCGGAGCGATCCCGCAGCGCATCCTGGTAGCCGACGACTACGAGCCGGCCGCCCGGGAGCTGTTGGCCGAGGCCGGCCTCATCCGCGCGGAAACCAAACCGAAGGGCGCTGTCGAACCCGACCAGCGCTGAACGGCGCGCGTTTGATCGGGCCCGCACCCGCACAGACGCCGCCGATTACTCCGCTCGCGTGCATTAACGGTCGCCCGGATGCGCTCATGTTGCTCGGTTTGGCGGCTCTGCCTAGACTCAACGCGCTACCACCGCCCGGATCGCGTTGGACGCGGCTCAGACCGGGTTTCCCGATGGACACACAGATGCGGCGGGAGATGTCTCGGTCCGCGCCGAGAAACCAGGTCGTCCCGTTGCCGGAGGCAGGTCGTGTCGGTCGACCAGAAGCTGATCAGGGACAGCTTCGCTCTCGTCTCTGCCCACGGGGGCGATGTCGTCGAGTACTTCTACACGCGCCTGTTCGGTCAGCACCCGGAGCTGCGGGCGATGTTCCCGATCGGCACGGCCGGGCAGCAGGACCGTTTGCTCAAGGCGCTCGCACTGGTCGTCACCAATATCGACGACTTCGATGAGCTGATCCCGACACTGCGCCAGCTCGGCCAGGATCACCGCAAGTTCGACGTCAAGCCCGAGCACTACGACGCGGTAGGCGCCAGTCTCCTGGCGACCCTGGAGCTGTTCGCCGGCGAGTCGTGGACGCCGCGGGTGGCAGCCTCCTGGGCCGCGGCCTACGGCGTGGCGGCGCAGACGATGCTGGCGGCTGCCGAGGCCGGCGCCGACGGTACGCCGGCGTGGTGGGACGCCGACGTAGTCAGCCACGAGCGGCGGGGCTGGGACATCGCGGTGCTCAACGTGAAGCCGCGGCGGCGTTACAGCTTCGTGCCGGGTCAGTACGTCACCATCGAGACCATGGAGTGGCCCAAGCAGTGGCGGCGCTACTCCATCGCGAACAGCCCGCGACCGGACGGAACGCTCGAGTTCCACGTCCGGCAGGTCGAATCCGGTCAGGTCAGCTGGGCGCTGGTGGACGCCATCCGGGTCGGCAGCGTGATCAAGCTCGGCCCTCCGGCCGGACGGCTCGTACTCGACGAGATCTCCCCGCGGGCGATCGTGATGATTGCCGGCGGCACCGGGCTCGCCCCGCTCAAGGCGATCCTGCAACACCTCATCGACCGCGGCGAGACCCGAGCGGTTCAGCTGTTCATGGGTGCCCGGACCGAGGCCGAGCTCTACGACCTGCCGGCGATCGGGGCGTTGGCCAAGCAGTTCTGGTGGTTGACCGTGACGCCGGTCGTCTCCAGCGACCCGTCCTATCCGGGGTATCGCGGCCAGGTCGGGGATGTGGCCGCCGGCTACGCGCCCTGGCTGGACCGCGATATCTACATCTGTGGCCCGGTGCCGATGGTGGTCTCGGCCCGGCAGCGGCTGCTGCGCACCGGAGTGCAGCCGGCACGGATCCACCATGAGATCGGGCTGGACCTGGGCTCGTTCGAGCTGGCGGCGGTGCCGCCGTCCGGTCCGACAGCCGATGCCCAGCCGTACCCCCCGGCCGCGTCGGTGCTGCCGATCCCACCCGCGGTAGCGCCGCAGGTGCCCGACCAGTGGCTCGAGATGCAGTCACCCCCGACCGCCGCGACCCACGTGAACGGCGACGCCGATCCGCGGGCCGCGTCCCGGCTGGAGGAGCTCCGGGCGCAGATCGAGTACCGGCGCTCGCTGCGCCGCCCGCTGCGGCGATAGCTCGTGAGCGCCGATCCGATGACCGAGCTGCCCGCGGGCCTGACCGCGAGACCGGCGAGGCTCGACGATGCGACCGCGATCCTCGACATCGTGACCGCCTGCGACATCGCGGTCATCGGCCGCCCGGACTACACCGCCGAGGACGTCGCCGCCGACCTACGCCGGCCGGGTCTCGAGCTGGAGCACGACACGCTCCTGGTCCGCGGGGAGCGCGGCGCCGCTTCCTCGGTCGTGGCCTGGGCGTACTGCCACGACGACGGCCACGGCGAGCCCGAGGCGGATCTCTACGTTCACCCCGAGGCCCGGGGCGCTGGCGCGCTCGGCCCGTGGGTCATCGCCTGGATCGAGCACCGGGCGGCGGAGATCCTGGCCCGCGGCACCGAGCCTGACCCGCACGTGTCGATCGGCAACTGGTCGAGCGACACGGTCCGGGCCGGCTGGTTGAAGCGGGCTGGTTGGAGGCCGGTTCGCACGTTCTACCGGATGGTCGTCGACCTGGTCCCGGACACCGCCGTACCCGAGCTCCCGGCCGGCGTCGTCGTCAAGGCGGCCGGTGCCGACGAGGAGCTCCGGCGCGCGGTGCACGCCTGCGTCTCCGAGGCGTTCCGCGATCACTGGGAGGCGACCGAGCGCACGTACGAGGCGTTCTGGGACCGCGCCCGGGCCGCCGCCGGCTACGACCCGTCCATGGTCTGGCTGGTCGAGGTCGAGGGGGAACCCGCGGCGGCGCAGATCGGAACCGCGCAGATGGCCGCCGAGAGCACCGGCTGGATCAACTACGTTGCGGTCCGCCGGGACTACCGCGGCCTCGGCCTGGCCAAGTTGCTGCTGCGGGTCGGCTTTGCCGAGTTCGCCCGGCGGGGCTGGACGCACGCCCAGCTTGCGGTTGACACCGAAAACCCGACCGGCGCGCTCCGCCTGTACGAGTCGGTCGGTATGCGCCAGAAGCACGCGATCGACCTGTGGCGGAAGGATCTCCCGGCCGCCGGCTGACCGCCCCGCAGTACCTCTCCTGCGGAGGGACCTCACTGTCGGCGGCTGACCGCCCGCGGCACCCCTCCTGGATCATTACGCGCGCCAGCGCGTGCACAAATCGGGCGAAGTCCCGCAAGTCGCGGATCCGCCGCGCGTAATGATCCAGGACCAACGCGGAAGGGCAGGACTAACGCGGAAGGGCAGAACAAAGGCCGAAGGGGGCGAAACGGGGACGAAGAGCGGTGGCGGTGGGGCGGGGCGCGGCTTAGGAGAGGAAGCCGCGCAGGAGAGCGGCGGTGCCGTCCAGATGCTCCTCGACCGCCCGGCGGGCTCGCACCGAATCGCCGGCCAGGATCGCGTTGATGATCCGGCGGTGCTGCTCGTGCGCGTGCCGCAGGTTGCTCTCGATCATCGGGATCGCGTTGAGGAGGTCGTTCAGCCGGCCGCGGGCGTCGGCGATGGAAGCCGCGAGCGTGTGCGAGCCGGTCAGCTCCCCGATGGCCAGGTGCAGCAGCGTGTCGGTGCGCCGGTAGGCGTCCGTGCTCGCGGTCTCCACGTCCCGGAGCCGCTCGATCAGGTAGGCCCGCTGCTCGGGGGTGATCCCGCGCTCGGCCAGGGTGGCCGCAGCCCCGGCCTCTAAAACCCGGCGGTAGGTAAGCGTGTCAGCGAGGTCGTGCCCCATGTCCTTGACGATTCGGCGCAGCCGGAGCTTGCCGGGCTTCTTCGGCCGGTAGGTCACGTACGAGCCGCCACTGCGGCCGCGGCGAACCTCGATGTACCCGGCCTGCTGTAGGGTGCGGATCGCCTCCCGCAGCGTGACCCGGCTGACCCCGAGCCGGGAGGCGAGCTCGCGCTCGGCCGGCAGCCGCTCGCCATGGCCGAACACGCCGAGCTTGATGACCGACAACAGGCGCTCGACGGTCTCCTCGAACGCGTTTCCGGACTTGACCGGGCGCAGCACCGACTCGGTGGTCTGGACCGACGCACCGGGTGGCACCGAGGTTGCCGCTGCCGGGGCCTCCCCCGCCTCGTCGCGTCCCCCTGCGACGGGCTCCCCGGCAGCGCGCTCCGCGGCTGCTGCCGACCCCGTTGGCCGACCCCTTGACAGCATGCCGCCCCGTCCTCTCAATGGACTTACCTTATCCCAATTAGGGAGGCACTCGTGGCTGTCAATGAAGATGCTGCGCCGTTAGACGAAGGCACGTTGACCCGATCTCCCCAGAAATCGGACCAGCAGCGGCTGCACGAGATGGGATATGCCCAGGAACTGCTGCGATCGATGGGCGGGTTCTCGAACTTCGCGGTGTCGTTCACTATCATCTCGATCCTGTCCGGCTGCCTGACCCTCTACGGCTACGGCATGAACACCGGTGGTCCGGTGATCATGACTTGGGGCTGGCTGTTCGTCGGATTGATGACCACCCTGGTCGGCCTGGCCATGGCCGAGGTGTGCTCCAGCTATCCGACCGCCGGTGGGCTGTACTACTGGTCGGCCAAGATGGCCAAGACCAAGGCGGCCGCCTGGTCATGGTTCACCGGCTGGTTCAACCTGCTCGGTCAGGTAGCGGTGACCGCGGGCATCGTGTTCGGCTCAGCGTTCTTCATCAACGCGCTGACCGACCTGAGGGGCTGGTACTCCCTCACCGAGCAGCACACGATCATCATCTATGCCCTGGCCCTGCTGTTGCACGGCATCCTCAACACGTTCGGGGTGCGGCTGGTCGCGCTCCTCAACGACGTCAGCGTCTGGTGGCACCTGGTCGGCGTCGTCGTGATCGTCTTGGTGCTTGCGATCGTGCCCGACAACCACCAGTCGACCAACTTCGTGTTCACCGAGTTCGTTAACAACACCGGCTGGTCCAGCTCGCTGTATGTCCTGCTGATCGGATTGCTGCTCGCCCAGTACACGTTCACCGGGTACGACGCCTCCGCGCACATGACCGAGGAGACCCACGACGCGGCAGTCAGCGGGCCGCGCGGCATCGTGATGTCGATCCTGGTTTCCCTGGTCGCCGGCTTTGTCCTGCTGGTCGGCGTCACCTATGCCATCCAGGACTACCCGGCGGAATCCGGCGCCGTCGTGCCGCCCGCGCAGATCTTCCTGAACGCGCTCGGCGAGAACGGGGCGACGTTCCTGCTGGTCATCGTGATCGTCGCGCAGCTGTTCTGCGGCATGTCATCGGTGACCGCGAACTCTCGGATGATCTACGCGTTCTCCCGGGACGGCGCGCTGCCGGCCTCGGCGTTCTGGCACCGGATCAACAAGCGCACCCGGACCCCCACGAATGCGATCTGGCTCGCCGCGGTCGGCGCATTCATCCTGGGCGTGCCCTACCTCTGGAATGTCACCGCGTACGCGGCGGTCACCTCGATCGCGGTGATCGGCCTGTACATCGCCTATGTCATCCCGACGTTCCTGCGGCGCCGGCAGGGCGATGCGTTCCAGCGCGGGCCGTGGCACCTGGGCCGATGGAGCGCCCTGGTCGGCTGGACCGCGGTGATCTGGGTCGGCTTCATCTCGATCTTGTTCATGCTTCCGCAGAAGTCCCCGGTCGACCGCAACACGTTCAACTACGCGCCGATCGCGGTCCTGGTGGTGCTCGGCTTCGCGGGCATCTGGTGGCTGGTGTCGGCGCGTAAGTGGTTCACCGGACCGCGGGTGCAGGGCAGCGCGGAGGAGCTGGCTGCGATCGAGCGGGAGCTGGAGTCGGTCTGATGACGGACACCGCGAGCAGACGAGAGGGCTACCTCACCCTGGACGAGCTGGCCAAGCTGGCGTCGGCCGGCGAGATCGACACGGTCGTGATCGCGCTGACCGACATGCAGGGCCGGTTGTCGGGCAAGCGGTTGTCGGCGGAGTACTTCCTCGACGATGTGGTGCCCAACGCGGCCGAGGCCTGCAACTACCTGCTCGCGGTTGATGTGGAAATGAACACGGTCGGGGGCTACGCGATGTCGTCGTGGGCACGCGGCTACGGCGACTTCGTGCTGGCCCCCGACCTGTCGACGCTGAGGCGAGTGCCGTGGCAGGAGGGGACGGCATTGGCCCTGTGCGATGTGCAGTGGGAGGACGGCACGCCGGTAGTGGCCTCGCCGCGGCAGATCCTGCGGCGCCAGCTGGACCGGCTCGCCGCGCACGGCATGGTGGCGATGGTCGGGACCGAGCTCGAGCTCATCGTGTACGAGGACACCTACGAGCGCGCGTTCGATCTCGGTTACCGTGACCTGCGCCCGGCCAACCAGTACAACGTCGACTACTCCATCCTCGGCTCGGCTCGGGTCGAGCCGCTGCTGCGCGCGATCAGGAACGGCATGGCCGGTGCCGGCATGTATGTGGAATCGGCCAAGGGCGAGTGCAACCCTGGTCAGCACGAGATCGCGTTCCGGTACACGGACGCGATGACCACCTGTGACAACCATTCGATCTACAAGAACGGGGCCAAGGAGATCGCGGCGGCGGCCGGGATGAGCCTGACGTTCATGGCCAAGGTGAACCAGCGCGAGGGCAACTCCTGCCACGTGCACATCTCGTTCCGGGACTCCGACGGCACGCCGGTGCTGGCCGCCGAGCACGGGCACGGCCTGTCGAAGCTGGGCGAGCACTTCGTAGCCGGTCAGCTGGCCAGCTTGCGCGAGTTCACGCTGCTCTACGCCCCGAACATCAACTCATACAAGCGGTTCGTGCCGGGCAGCTTCGCGCCGACTGCGGTCCGCTGGGGCTGGGACAACCGAACATGCGCGGTTCGGATGGTGGGACACGGTCCGTCGCTGCGGCTGGAGAACCGGGTGCCCGGCGGCGACGTCAACCCGTACCTGGCGGTAGCCGCGCTGGTCGCCGGCGGCCTGTACGGGATCGAGAACGAGCTGCCGCTGGAGCAACCGCTGGCCGGCAACGCGTACACCACCGAGTCGGCGCACGTCCCGCACACCCTGCGCGATGCCGCCGAGCTATGGGCCACCAGCGAGCTGGGCCGATCCGTGTTCGGCGACGAGGTTGTCGAGCACTACGCGAACATGGCGAGAGTGGAGCTGGCCGCCTTCGACGCGGCGGTGACCGAGTGGGAGCTGGTCCGGGGGTTCGAGCGGCTGTGACCGGACTGACCGAGGTCCGCAATCCCGCGACCGAGCTCGTAGTCGCGACCGTTCCGCAGTGCAGCGAGGCAGATACCGACGCGGCCATCGAGCGCAGCGTGGCGGCCGGGGTTGGCTGGCGCGAGGTCGCACCCGGCGACCGGGCCCGGCTGCTTCGCCGGTTCGCGGCCGCGGTGGACGCCGACCGGGAGCACTTGGCCGCGCTCGAGGTGCGCGGCGCCGGGCACACCATCACCGCGGCCCGCTGGGAGGCCGGCAACGCGCGCGACGTGCTCGACTACTTCGCCGGAGCGCCGGAGCGGCTACTCGGCCGGCAGATCCCGGTAGCCGGCGGCGTGGACCTGACCTTCCAGGAGCCGCTCGGCGCGGTCGGCGTGATCGTGCCGTGGAACTTCCCCATGATGATCGCCACCTGGGGGATCGCACCGGCGCTGGCGGCCGGCAACACGGTCCTGGTCAAGCCGGCCGAACTGACCCCGCTGTCCGCGCTGCGACTGGGCGAGCTGGCCCTGGAGGCCGGGCTGCCGGCCGACGTGCTGCAGGTGGTGCCGGGTAAGGGCAGCGTGGTCGGGAACCGGTTCGTCACCCACCCGGCGGTGCGGAAGATCGTGTTCACCGGGTCGACGGAGGTCGGGCGCCAGATCATGGCCGGCTGTGCCGAGCAGATCAAACGGCTGACTCTGGAGCTTGGCGGCAAGAGCGCCAACATCGTGTTCGCGGATGCGGACCTGGAGCGCGCCGCCGCGGCCGCGCCCTACGCGGTGTTCGACAACGCCGGCCAGGACTGCTGCGCCCGGTCCCGGATACTGGTCGAGCACTCGGCGTACGAGCGGTTCATGGCGCTGCTTGAGCCCGCGGTGACCGGCCTGCGGGTCGGCGACCCGGTCGATCCGGACACCGAGATGGGGCCGCTGATCTCGGCTGCGCACCGGGCCAAGGTGGCCTCCTACGTGCCGGACGGCGCGCCGGTGGCGATCCGCGGGCGGGCCCCGGCCGGAGCTGGCTACTGGTACCCGCCGACCGTGCTGGCGCCGGTCGAGCGCACCGCGCCGACGTTCGTCGAGGAGGTGTTCGGGCCGGTGGCCGGCGTCGTGCCGTTCGCGGACGAGGCGGATGCGATCCGGATTGCCAACGACACCGTCTACGGGCTGTCCGGCTCGATCTGGACCGAGAACCTCGGCCGCGCGCTGCGGGTGGCACGGGCGGTCGAGACCGGCACCATCTCGGTCAACTCGCACTCGTCGGTGCGCTACTGGACCCCGTTCGGCGGCGTGAAGCAGTCCGGCCTGGGCCGCGAGCTCGGTCCGGACGCGCTGGCCGCGTTCACCGACACGAAGAACGTGTTCATATCCACCACGGCTACCGGGAGTGGCGCGTGACTGGTCGGCTGGACGGCCGGGTGGCCGTCATCACCGGCGGTGGGAGTGGGATCGGCAAGGCGACCGCGCTGCGGCTGGCCGACGAGGGTGCCAGGGTGGTGGTGGTCGACCTCGAGACCGACGCCGCCGATGCGGTCGCCAAGGAGGTCGGCGGACTGTCGGTGACCGCGGACGTCACCGACGAGGATGCGGTGCGGTCGATGTACGCGTTCGCGCAGGACGCGTACGGCTCGATCGACATCGCGTTCAACAACGCCGGCATCTCGCCGCCCGAGGACGACTCGATCCTGGACACCGACCTGGCGACCTGGCGGCGGGTGCAGGAGGTCAACCTCACCTCGGTGTACCTGTGCTGCCGGCACGTACTCCCGTACATGCAGCGCCAGGGCCGCGGCTCGATCATCAACACCGCCTCGTTCGTCGCGGTGCTCGGGGCGGCCACCTCGCAGATCTCCTACACCGCGTCGAAGGGTGGAGTGCTGGCGCTGAGCCGGGAGCTCGGAGTGCAGTTCGCCCGGGACGGGATCCGGGTGAACGCGCTCTGCCCCGGGCCGGTCAACACCCCGCTGCTGCGCGAACTGTTCGCCAAGGACCCGGAGCGGGCGGCCCGCCGGCTGGTGCACGTGCCGATGGGCCGGTTCGCCGAGGCGACCGAGATCGCCGCCGCGGTGGCGTTCCTGGCCTCCGATGACGCGTCGTTCATCACCGCGTCGACGTTCCTGGTCGACGGCGGGATCTCGGCGGCGTACGTGACTCCGCTATGAGCCGCCGGCGGCCCTTGGTCGGGGTCACCTGCTACGCCGAGGAGATCAGCTGGGCGGTCTGGCGAGTGCCTGGCACGTTCGTGCCGAGCGGGTACGTCGAGACGATCGACGTGGCCGGCGGTTACCCGGTATTGCTGCCGCCGCTGGACTCGGTGGCCGGTGATCCGGCCGCGGTGTGTGCCTCGTTGGATGCGCTGGTCCTGACCGGCGGCGCTGACGTCGATCCGGCGCATTATGGCGGCGCGGCACCGGATGATCCGGCCCAGCTGCGCCCGGGCCGGGACCATGCCGAATTGGCGCTGGCTCACCATGCGGTGGACTCGGGTCTGCCGCTGCTCGCGGTATGCCGGGGAATGCAGGTGCTGAACGTCGCTCGCGGTGGCACCTTGATCCCGCACCTGCCTGATGTGGTCGGTTCGGATGTTCACCTGCTGACTCCGGGGCAACTGGGCAGGCACCGGGTTCGGGCGGCCGCCGGGTCCCGGCTGGCCAAGCTGCTCGATGACGCCGGGTCCGGGTCGGGCGAGGCCGGCTGGGCCGAGGTGTCCAGCCATCACCATCAGGCGGTCGACCGGCTCGGCTCCGGCGTGGTCGCCGTCGGCTGGGCCGAGGACGGGGTGGTCGAGGCGATCGAGCTTGCCGATCATCCGTTCGCGGTCGGTGTGCAATGGCATCCCGAGATGACCGGGAGCGCGCTCGATCGGGCACTGTTCGCGGCGCTGCTCGAAGCGGTCTAACCTGCCTGCCACCCGATGTGGCCTTGAGTGGCCAATAAGAGAGACCGCCAGGGACGACGGCGGCCGGTGCCGAGTTCGGAGATCGCCGTGACGGAAGTGGAGTCGAGTCCGACGGACGGGACGAACGAGTCTCAGTCCGTTTCCCCTCGAGAGTTCTGGACCCTTGTCGTAGTGGCGCTCATTGCGCTCGTTCAGAAGGGCGGCACGATCGACCGGTGGCTTAATCGCCGCCTCGGAACGGTTTCCTCGGATGCCACAAGCATCGAGGACGTCGGCCGCGAGCTTGCAGGGGTGACGGACGGCCTGGGTAATCCCGGCTCGGCGGAAGTGCCGGTGGTCGACGAACAGACCGATCGCGCCTCGAGAGCCGCTGTCCGAGAAGCGCAACTCCGATATCTGAACGGGATACGCGACGAGCTACGGGCCGAAGACAAGCTGGACCAGGTGAAGGTCGACCGGTACGAGAGGTACGACCTGTTGGTCATCCGCTCGCGGCTGATAGCCGGCGCATTGACGCTGGTGCTAGCGATCATCGGCGCTGTACTCGCGGCCGTTGGATACCTTCCGCTCGGTCTAGTGTCCGGAGCCATCGCGCTGATCCCGGGAGCAGGCACAATCGGCCTCACCAAGGTCACTGAACTGCTCGAGAAGCGCCTGGACAACCTCCGACAAAAGCAGCAAAGAAATCGCGAGACGCTCCGTTCGGTGGAGGCGATGCTGGCGATCGGAGACGATGCGCTACTCGACGCCGAGTTGTCTAAGCTGGCTCGCCGGTTTGCGGCGGGATCGAGTGGTGGCACCAGCGACCAGTGAGTTAACCACCTTGGCGGGCCCTCGGCCGGTTCGTGATGGGTCTGAGCGACACCCACATCGCGCTTAGGGTTGGGGTCGTGGAGACCACCGTGCTGGCCGAGGCCGAGTGGACCGCCCGCCGAGCCGCACATGAGCAGCGGGTCGACCGCTGGATCGAGCCGCATCTGCGCCGTCGTCGCCGCGGCCAGCGGCATCCGGTAGAGGACTTCCTGTTCGACTACTACTCGTACCGGCCGGCCCAGCTTCGGCGCTGGCATCCCGGTCCCGGCGTGCTGCTAACCGGGCCGGCGGCGGCCGAGTACCTGCGCTTCCCCGGATACCGGCAGCTGCCGGCCGGAGTCGGCCTGGACCCGGGTGCGCTAGCCGGGCGCCGAGCCGACTCCGCCCGCTGGATCAGCCGGCTACTTTCCCACACCGCGGATCGCCCGGCCCAACTCGGCTGCTTCGGTCTGCACGAGTGGGCGATGGTGTACCGGGCGCCGGCCGATCAGGTCAGGCACTCTGCCCAGCCGCTGCGATTCGACCCCGGGCAGATCGCCGAGATCGTCGAGCAGCAGCGGCTGGCCTGCACCCACTTCGACGCCTACCGGTTCTTCACCGACCCGGCGCGCCTCCGCAACACGGTCGCGCCCACCCGGCCCGACCAGCTCGAGCTCGAGCAGCCCGGCTGCCTGCACGCGAACATGGATCTCTACAAGTGGGCGTACAAGCTTGCGCCGCTGGTCGACTCCGAGCTGATCGCGGACGCGTTCGCGCTGGCCTGGGAGATCAGGGAGCTGGACATGCGAGCCAGCCCGTACGACCTGAGCGCGCTGGGCTACCAACCGGTGCGGATCGAGACCGCGCACGGCCGGGCCGAGTACGCCCGCGGCCAGCGCGCATTCGCGGATCGCGCGGCGGAGCTCCGGCAGCGACTGCTCACCGCGATCGACCGGGTGTTCGTACCGGTCAGCCACTGATCATGATCTGGTCACCGGCGCCGACCCGCAGGGCGGTGGCGGCGTCCGCGCCGTTCCTGGCCACCGCTACCAGGCCGGCGGAGTCCAGGTAGACCACCGCCTCGCCGGGCGGGACCGAGCCGTAGGTGGTGCCGAGGCGGGCGGCCAGTGCGTTGTCGCCGGCCTCGACGGTCAGCACGCGGTCATCGGCTGCACCCGGTAGGGAGCCGTCCTCGGCGGCCGAACCACCCTCGCCGACGGCAGCGGTGAGCTGTTCCAGCCGGGCCGCGGTCTGCAGGTTTCCGTACCGGTCCACCATCAGGATCTCGGCGGTCAGCCGGCCGGGCGTGACAACGACGACCGGATCGGGCAGCCGGGCCAGGTGCTCGACCGGTAGCGGCGGGCCGACCTCGGCCGGCCGTAGCCCGAGCGCAAGCCGGGCGGCGACCGGCGCGAACACATCGCGGCCGTGGAACGTATGCGAGCGCGGTTCCAGCATGAGAGCGCGGTTCTCGATCGCGTACGCGGCCGCCGCCCCGCCGAGCGCGCCGGCGGCCCACGGCAGCAGACCGTTGTCCGGTCCGACCAGCAGCGCGTCCGCCCCGGTTCGGACCACCAGGCCGGCCCGGTCAGTGCCCACGCCGGGGTCGACGACCGCCAGCAGCACCGGGGCCGCGGGCAGGAACGGCGCCGCCTGGGCGACCAGTGCCGCGCCGCCGCGGATGTCGCCGGGCGGGATCTCGTGGCCGAGGTCGATGACCCGGAGCGCGAGGCCGATCCGGGCGATCACCGCATGGCAGATCCCGACGTACGGATCGCGGGTGCCGAAGTCGCTGGCAAAGCCGATCACCCGGAGGCGGACTGCCAGCGCCCCCGCACCATCACCTTGCATACCGCCATCTTCTCGTCGAGCAGGAGCAGGTCCGCCTGCTTGCCCTGGGCGATCGAGCCGACCCGATCGGCCAGCCCGAGCACCCGAGCCGGGGTGTGGCTGGCGGCGGTCACCGCGTCGCCGATCTTTACGCCCGCCACCTCGACCGCGCGCGCCACCGCCTGCTCCAGGGTCAGCGTGGAGCCGGCGATCGCCCCGTCCGGGCCGAGCACCCGGGCCACTCCGTCGGTGACCCGAATCGTCATCGGACCGAGCGGGTAGAGCCCGTCGCCGACCCCGGCCGCCGCGATCGCATCGGTGATCAGCGCCACCCGGTCGGCGCCGATGGCATCGAACGTCACCCCGACCACCGCGTCGTGCAGGTGCACTCCGTCGTTGATCAGCTCGACCACCACGTTGGCGGCGGCGAGCAGTGCGGTTGGCGGGCCCGGCTCCCGATGATGCTGACCGCGCATGCCGTTGTAGAGGTGGGTGGCCACGGTGGCTCCGGCGGCGAGGGCGAGCCGGGTTTCGCTGTAAGTGGCGTCGGTGTGCCCGACCGCCACGACCAATCCGGCGGCCACGCAGTGCTCGATCAGTTCGATGGCGCCGGGCAGCTCCGGAGCCAGTGTGATCATCTTGATGGTGCCGCGGCCGGCCTCGAGCAGTCCCTTGACCTCGTTCACGTCCGGTCTGCGGAGGTACGTCGGGTTGTGCGCGCCACAGCGCGCCCGGCTCAGGTACGGGCCTTCCAGATGAAGGCCGGCCAGCTCCCCGGACTCGACCAGGCCGGCCAGCTCGGCGATGGCCTTGGTGAGCTCCGGGATCGGCGCGGTGACCAGGCTGCCCACGATCGACGTGGTGCCGTGCCGCCGGTGTAAGCGGGCCACCGCACGAGCGTCGTCGGGATCGCCGGAGGTGAACGAACCGCCGCCGCCACCGTGAACGTGCATATCGATATAGCCCGGAGCCAGCGTCCGGCCGCCGCAGTCGTAGATCGTGTCGAGCTGGCCGGACCGGCCGGACTGAGTCGAGCGGCCCTGCCCGCCGCGCGCTCGGGGCTTGCGGGCACCGCCGACCGCGACGATCCGGTCCCCGGCGATCCGGACCCAACCCGCCTTGGGTTTCGTGCTCCCGGGCGTCAGCACGGTGGCGTTGGTGAGCGTGAGGGTTCGGTCCGGGCGGGTCATAGCGCTCTATTCTGGCGATTCGCGGGCTCGGCCACGACCCGTCCGGGGTTTCAACCCGGTGCGAGCGGACGATTTTTTGCCGAACCCGTTTGGGCGAACCCGGGCGTCTGCCTGGCGCCGGCCTTCGGCGCCTCGTATGGTGTCGTGCTGATGCCTTGGACCGGCATTCTGCTCGGTCCCGGTCATTTCGCCAGATCAGCACAAGAAGGAGCGCGCATGGACCCCGGCAACGCGGTCGACCCGGCCGCGCTCGCTTCATTCGCTAACCCGGCTTTTGACCAGAGCGACGGCACACTTTCGGAACGAGATCAACGCATGCTGGCGCTGGAGCGCCAGTGGTGGAAATACGCTGGCGCGAAAGAGCACGCCATCCGCGAGCAGTTCGCGATGTCCGCAACGCGGTACTACCAGCTCCTCAATGCGCTGCTCGACCGCCCGGAGGCGCTCGCCTACGACCCGATGCTGGTCAAGCGACTGCGTCGACTCCGGTCCGCACGGGCGCGCGCACGTTCGGCTCGTCGCCTCGGTATCGAGGCCTAAGGCAGGCACAGAAATGTCTGGACAGGATCAGTACGGCGACTACGACTACACCCGCCGCAGTAGCGGCACCAGCGGGGAGTACGAGGGTCAGCAGGAGTACAACGGCCGGGGCGGCGAGGCAAGCCAGTACGGCAGCCGTGCCGCTGACCCGTCCGGGTACGGCAACCGCGCCGCTGACCCGTCCGCCTACGGCAGCCGCGCCGACGCGTCCGGGTACGGTAGCGCCGCCGACCAGTCCGGGTACGGCACCCGGCGGGCGGAGTCCGGCTACTCGCGCGGCTCGGCCGACCCCGCAACCTACGGAACTCGAGCCGGCGAACAGCAGGCCGGCGAGTACGGCCAGCCCGCCGAGTACGGCACCCGTGAGTACCGCTCGTACCGCCGCGGCGAGTACCGCCCGCGCAGCGACTACACCCGCAGCGGCGAGTACCCGCAGACTCAGACCGGTTACGGCCGGCGGGGTGCCGACGGTACCGGCGGGGGTGAGCCGCCGCGCAGCCGCGGCGATGTGATCGGCGTGATCGCAAGCTCGCTGTTCGCAGTGCTCGCGGTGCTCGCCCTGGTCGCCGTGGTGTACATCGTCCTCAACGGCAACGAGGACGAGTCGCCGACCAGTGCTACCCAGGCATCGCAGTCGAATGAGCCGACCGGATCGAACCAGCCGTCCGAGCCCCCGGCCGCGGCCGAGAAGGCACCGGTGATCGTGCTGAACAGTACCGATCGCAGCGGGATTGCCGCGGACGCAACCGAAGCGATCAAGGCGGACGACTGGGAGACCGGTGAGCCGGGCAACTACGAGGCCGGTGAGCTGGCGCAGACGACCGTCTTCTACCCGGAGGGAATGAAGGGCTCGGCCCAGCTGCTGCAGGAGCAGTTCCCGGATATCACCGCGGTGAAGCCGGCCAAGCAGGGCATGTCCACCAGCTCGCTGACCCTGGTGCTCGGCACCGACTGGCCCTAGTCCGTAATCCGCCGGGCGGCTGCCGCCGCCGCCAGCTAAGGCGGCATCCGTCGGCCTGTCCGCGATCATTACTGGAGATCTGGGCGGGCAAAACGCCCATACTGGGTGATCGTTTGTGCATGCCGCCAGTAATGATCGGGAATGGCTGGCCGCCGCTAGCTCAGCGCGTCGAGCTGGGTGGCAAACCACTGCCGCGGCGGCAGCGCGCTGGCCGCGGCGGCCAGCGCCTGGCTGCGCCGCCGGCGCTCGTTCGGGTCCATGGTCAGACCCCGGTGCAGAGCGTCCGCGGTCGCCATGACGTCGAACGGATTGATCACAATCGCCGAGTCGCCGAGCTCGGCGCAGGCGCCGGCCTCGCGGGAGAGCACCAGCACGCAGCCGCGCTCGGAGACCACCGGCACCTCCTTGGCGACCAGGTTCATGCCGTCCCGGACCGGGTTGACCAGCACCACGTCGGCCAGCCGGTAGGCGGCAAGCGACCGGGCGAAGTCGTCCTCCACCTCGAGCAGTAGTGGCTGCCAGTCGGCGGTGCCGAACTCGTCCTCGATCTCCTTGGCCACCCGCTGCACGGCGGCGGTGTACTCCCGGTACTCCGGCAGGTCGTGCCGGCTCGGGTAGGCGAAGGCCAGATGGACCACCCGGCCGTACCACTCCGGGTGGGCGCGAAGCAGCTCCCGGTAGGCCTGCAGGCCGCGCACGATGTTCTTGGACAGCTCGGTCCGGTCCACTCGTAAGATCAGCGCCCGCTCTCCGACCAGCTCCCGCAGCCTGGCCCGGCGGGATTCCACATCCGCTGCCGCGGCGCGGTCGGTCAGGGAGGCCGGATCCGCGCCGAGCGCGTGCACACCCAGCTGGGTGGCGCGGTCCCCGGCGCGAATGGTCACCGGCCCGGCCCGGTCCACCTTCACGCCGAGCACCGCCTCGCAGCACTCGGCGAACGCATCCGCCCAGCGCTCGGTGAGGAAGCCGGCGTGGTCCGCGCCGAGCATTCCGCGCAGCAGCTCGGCGGCAATATCGTCGGGCAGCAGCCGGAAGTAGTCCTGGGGCGCCCATGGCGTGTG
>Ga0066905_100000097_pt1 | contig 16643 bp, 30 predicted proteins | sample PanSoiMetaPlot36_FD_67483 | JGI IMG/M metagenome (GOLD analysis project Ga0066905, IMG submission 67483) | Tropical forest soil microbial communities from Panama analyzed to predict greenhouse gas emissions - Panama Soil Plot 36 (version 2) | ecosystem: Environmental > Terrestrial > Soil >... | reverse complement strand
CCGGGGTAATCCGGAGTAATCCGGAGTAATCGGGGGTAATGGGGATATTGGGGATATTGGGAGAATGCTCGGAGCTATCCTCTCCCCTCTCCCTTCCCCCTCTCTACGCAGGGCTTTCTCTACTTCAGGCTTTCCGCTTTTCTGGATCGGGCCTGAAATTTTCGTCCCTCCCGGGCTCGACTGTCTGGAGCACCCCCGCCAGCCGTAGACCTCCATCCTCCCCCGCTGGAGATCCCTTCCCCAATGCGCGCGTACCGGGATCCCCCGGGGCTCTACTGGGGCTCCCCCTGCCCGGCCTCCTGGGACGTGGCAGTCAGGCGGCCCTCTGGCAGCCCCTGAGCGGCCCTGGGAGGCCCCTGGAGCCCGCAGGCGGAGAGTTGAGCCCCTCCCCTCCTGGCGGAGCGGAGAATCGCTCCCAGCGGCTCGGCTCGCTAGCGGACAATTTCCTTTTCGCTACGCCACGTAGCGTTTCAAATTTCCTTTTTCGCCCACCTGGCGGAGCCGATGCTTGCGCACTCAAATGAAATTGTCGCTATTTGCAGGAATCACACGGGGGAGCCCCTACCGGAATTTCCTTCGAGCGAACATGTGTTCGAAATGAAATTCCCTGCATATGGGCACAATTTGACAATCCTGAAATTGGCGTTACCGTGCGACTCCGGCGCACGGCTGGCCGAACGGACATTGAAAACCTGGGAAGTCTCCGCAGCGGGCGCAAGCCTGCGCTTTTTCGTGGGACGCGCATACGGCTGATTCAGCTGAGCCGAACATGCGGTCTAGCCCGTTGTCGTAGAGACTTCCCTTGTCCCACCTTGCGCGCAGGCAACTCGCAGTACGGCGCGGCGAAACACTCCGGGGAAGCGCCACCTAGCTGGTTGAAATCCCCGGAGCCGACTAGCGGCCTGGCAGGAATCGGCAGTGCGCAGGGTTGACGCTTGAAATCTCTATATGAAATTCCTAGGACGATTGCTTTGCCGAATCCCCGGATTTCCGAAATTCACTCCGACGGAAGGAATCAAAGCAATGTCCAAAGTTACCAAGCACTCGCTGATTGCCGACCTTGCCAAGCAGGGTCGGACGAAAGTGGAATCCTTCGAGGTTCTACGCGCCATGGTCGAATCGCAAACTCCGCCTATGGTTTTCAAGCGTAACCCGACCCAGGCGGAGAAATTCTCCGGTCAGGTTCACCGGGTTACGCTCAGTATGAGCGAGCAATTGATCGCACTGAAGGATCAAATCGGCCGCAGCTATTCCGCACTCGGTCTAGCCGCCTCCGCCGATTTCGATTCGGAGGAAATTCCGGCGACTCCCACCGTGCCGGTACCCGCTCCCGCTGAGGATGTTCCCGCTCCCGCTCCGGCTGAAATTCAGCCCGAGCCCGAGCCCGAGCCTGAAGCGGAGCCGGAGCCGGAGACGGTGGCTCCCCGTGCCAAGGGAAAGGCGAATGTCGAGAACCAGCTAGAGCGTTTCCGCCAGGAAATGCGGCGGATTCGCGACTTTGCCGACCGGCGTGCGGAACAGTCGGATCCAATCGACGACCTGGGCAACCGGCCGGAGAAAGCGGCGCGGAAGTTGATTCCCGCCGGTGTTCCGGTGGAAGCGCTGGTAGACCTGGTTACCCTGACCTGGACGAAGGATACGCGCCAGGACTTGGGAATTTCTTCGTTCGATTTCCGCGCACTCTCCCGGAAAATGGGTGAGGATCGGGAAATCGATATGACGGGAAAGCACGAGATGTTTCCCTACGTCTTGACGCTGGTAGAGGAAGGCATTCCCGTGTTCCTCTGTGGGCCGCAGGGCTCCGGCAAATCGACACTCTGTACGCAAATTGCCGATTACCTGAAGCTTCCCTATGGGGAGACGGCCTGCTCGGCCGGTGCGACCCGGGGAGACTTCTACGGGCGGATGACCGCCAATCCCGATAAGTGGTTCATTAACTCGAAGTTCAATGAAATCCACGGGAGCGGCGGCGTTTTCAACTTCGAAGAAATCGACGCTGCTCTACCGGAAGTCTTGATCGCACTCAACAATGCACTGGCGGGGGAGAAATTCTTCAATTCCTCAAACGGTGAGACGTACTGGATGAATCCAAACGCACGCTGGATGGCCACGGGCAATACCTGGGGCACCGGTGCAAATCCGCTCTATGTCGCACGCGAGCGACTCGATAGCGCCACGCTGGATCGCTGGCGCATGGGCCGCTGTTTCATTCCCTTCGACCAGAAATTGGCCGACGACATCCTCTTCGGCCGCATCTAGTCGAAACGGAAATCCTGCAATCCCCGGAAGTCTCCGGGGATTCAGCTAAGCAATCGTTCTAGGATCCCCGTGCGCCTCACCGAGGGAATTTCTCCGAAAGTGAGGTACACAAATGAAATTGATTCATGCCAACTTCCCTACCCGCTGCGGTGCCTGCAAAAAGGTAATCGCCAAGGGTGAGAGGTTCTATTGGGAGCCAAGCACGAAAGACGGCAACCGCTGCCTTTCCTGTCAAGGTGGCGCGGGAAATTCTCCCGCTCCCCCGGCTACTCCCGCTGCCGCTCCGGTGAAATTCGGGAAGTATTATCCGGATTTCGTTATCGAGTGGGCCGAGCTAAAGCCGCTCATCCGCGCCGCTACCGGTGAGGGAACGAAGCTGAGCGGCTGGCGTAACGCGTCCTACCGGGAGCGTTTCCGGGGCGAGTATCCCTACGGTGCCGACCAAGCGGATAGCGATTTCCACGGCTTTACGCGCGGACAAATGCACCGTTGGGTCACCGAGGGATACAAAACCACGGCTATCCAGGGCCTCTCCGGGCTCACCCCTCCGATTCGGGAGAAACGGCGGATGCAATACGTGGAAGACGGAGACGAGCTACTGATTGACCGCGTGCTAGCGGGTGAGGATAATTACATGGCACGCTGGACGAAGCGGGAGGTAATTCCCGGCGTCAGGTTGAATATCGAACTCGACGCTTCCGCCGGTTCGTCTACGATGCTGCGCGATTATCAGCGCTGGATCGCACAGGCAATCTATGCGCTGCAAGTCTCCGGCGTCGATTGTGAAATTTCTATCTTCACCCTCTCCCGCAACCTGTTCCGGGAACAAGGTGGAAACGTCACCCGCCAGGCCGTGCGGGTGAAGAAATTCGGAGAGTCGAGCGTAGACTTCTACGGATTCTCCGCGATGTTCTCACCCGGTGCCTTCCGGGGAATCATGTTCTCGCTGTTCGCATTGCACGCGGATCGGCAGAACCTGACCCTGCGCGGGCACGGCTCGGGTGTTACGAACGAGTGGGGCTGCCGCTACAACGCGGAGACGAAATCGATTGACGTTGCCTGCCACTGGACGGCAACGGAGTTCCCAGAATCGCGTATGACCGCGCTACTGCGAACGGCAATCGAGGATATGAAACGAGGATGGTAACTACAAGCCGAGGGAATTTCCCTCGGTAAGGCGCACGGGACTCCGGAATTTCAGGTAACCCTTCCGCGCGGAATTTCATTCCGACAGAGAGGAAACCTGAAATGGCTACATACGTACTGGATACCAATTCGCCCGACTACGTGTTGGCGGAACTGGACACAATCACCCGGGCCGAACGTGCGGCAGCGGCCGAGCGGGAGCTTAGCCGGGAAGCGCGTAGACTCCTGGACGAAATCTGCATTGACCTGGACGAAGTACTGGAGGATTCGCTCGGAGATCTTTGGGACTCCGGCGCGGATCTAGACGAAATCGAGGATCGGTACTTCGGATGATGCTGCTAGCGATTCTCACCCTCGTGTTGTATGCAGCGTGGCGGAAGCGCCACCCGCTGCCTCCGCTCTAAAACCCCGGCGCGGAAGGGTTATCTGAAATTCCGACAGAAAGGCATTCCCGGCCTCGCAGGGAAGGGCTCACCGAACATGCCCGCGAATCGGAGGGCGGAGCCTGCCCTGATTTCCTGTATTTACGGATCAATTACAATTTCATTCCTGCGCGGAATGCGCGGGAATTTCGTTTTGGATTTCACGGCGAATTTCAGCGGCAACATTTCAGCCAGAATTTCATTCCGAATTTCAGGCTTTTCGGCTCGGCCCTGCTCTGAACATGGCAACTTCGGGGAAATCTGGGCATGAGCTTTTGGCGAAATTCGGCGCATGAATTCCGGCCGGATCCCGGCGCGTTCCTGCCCGGTTGCTGACAGGATCCTGGCCGCCTGCGGCATAGATTCGTGTAATTCCAAGGCCGCCTTTGCGCGCACATAGCAAAGAGCCGAGGCCGCCGTGCTCAGTCCGGTGAGCTTCTGGGCGGCCCCGGCCTGCGCGATCCTTAGCACAGCGGCGGCCGAAAGACCAGCACGAGCGCGCTGCGATCCGGGCGGAATTCCTCCGGCCTGAAATTCCGGCGCTGGCGCTGGCGCTCGGCGGCTGGCGCGAAGCGGGAAGCCTCCCGGCGCGGGCGGGCATACCGAGAGGCTTCCAGGCCGGAAGCCGTTCCCCGGCACGCGGCCTCGCTGCGGCACGAGGAACCACAGGCGTGCCCGGCCCACTGGTGGGTAGAGTGGCGCGGCTTCCGGCGCGGGCCAGGCTAGCAGGGCCGGAGGAAGGGCGCTGTGCGCACGCAGGAGCCGCTCTCAGGGCGTTCCAGCGCTCGGACGGCTCCGTACCCCGACCCGGGGCTGGCGGGGCCGAGAGAGGCTTACAGCGGCTCTCAGCAGGATTTCCCTCTTACAACACAGAAAGCCCCCTATTGGGGGCTTTGCTGCTACCGCTGGCTCGTTAGCTCGGGCGCGCTTGCGGGCTAGCCCCAGCCGCAGTTCTTCCGGGCGATGCGAATCGCCGCCGGGAAGCTGGAGAGCGATGCGCCAGTCCAGACGACCTCGCCGCTTCGCTTGACGCGCCGGACGGTGAAGCGGGTGGCGGGCTCGTTCTCGTCGCCGTTGCTGGTGACGACCTCGGCCTCGACGAAACCATCGACCTGGCCGATGATCGGGAACGCGCAGACGACGCGCTCGCCCTCGATGTAGCTCGCGATGTTGATCATTAGATCCGGCCCTCCCAGCAGACGGCCGTATGCACAGCCACGGGCAGGCGGCGCAGGTCGCCGGAGCGGTAGCCGCCTTCGCGGTCGAACAGCGCTACCAGGCCGCTGGCCAGATCGTCCACGCGGATGAAGCCGTTACCCAGGCGGGTGATCTTGAAGTTGTCTACGCGGGTGCTGTGGAGCATCGAATTTCCTTTCTGTCGGAGTGGCCTGCCTGTGCAGACTAGCAAAAGGAAATTCCCGTGTCAAGTGGCTCCGGCAAATTTCTTTTGGGGGAAGGGCAGAGGAACCTCTGCGTAGATCCCCCTGCCCCGCCGAAGCTCGCCCATTGCGGCCCTGGGACGATCCCCCGCAGAAGCCATAGCAGATCTTCACGACGCACACAAAGACCCGCACTGAGGCGGGCCTTTGCGCTTCCTCCGACAGAAGTCCGGGTATGCCGGAATAATCTCCGACAGAAATTTCAGTCTGTCTCGCGCAGCGCGTCGGTGACTGCAAACACGCGCATCACCTCGTCGTAGGTGAGCGTACTGGAGCGCAACCAGGGAACCTCGACGCCGAGATCGGGCTGGTAGCGGCTCCGGCGCTCGTACTCGGCCTGAGTCACTTCCATGAAATTCTCGCGGCTCGTGTATTGGCCGATGATCGCCTCCGGATCCAGGTCGTAGAGAGCGGCGATGAAGATCCCCCACTCGCTCCAGGTCGCGCTCTTGTCGGGCAGGCGCTGCATCCTGTAATTGCTCGAACCGCTCAGGCGGACACTGTAGGCGCGCTCGCGGCGGCGGGAGCCGAGGACATGCACGGATGCCCAGTCCTCGTGATCGGCGCGCTCGTTGTAGTGCGCGGCCAGGTAGCAGCCCTCGGGCACGCACTCGCGAATCTGCGCGTCGGTCAGAGTGTCGCTGTGGATTTTCATGACTCGAACGTCTTGCCGAGCCGCCAGAGAGTGAACAGTACACCCGGCCCTGCCAGGTACCAGTTTGTTACGCCTGCGAACGCCAGCGCTGCAATTGCCACCAGCACTGCGAGCCACACGATCAGGAGCCAGCGCTCGGTCAGGCGGGTCTGGCGCTCGGCACTCGTCTCGCGAACCGCCCAGGCCTGCGGATCTTGCGCCCGCGCCTCGGCAAGCTCCTGCCGCGCAACTATTGCGCGCTTTTCCTCCAGCGCCAGGTCGTACCAGTCTTTTTCGTCGCTCATTTGAATTTCCTTTCTGTCGGAAGATTTGCTGGCGCAGCTTAGCACCAATTTCTTTTTGTGTCAAGCCCGGACTTCCTCGCCGTCGTGAACGACCGTGACGATCACGCCTGAAATTCCCACGCGGCACCTGCCCGCGTGCTTGAGCGCCTTCTCGACGGTGCTGAATTTGTTTTCCCAGCTGACCCACGCGCCATCGGCGTAGCCGTCGTCGTTGTTGTCGTTCGTCTCTTCGTAGACGACCGTGTGGCTGGCTGTGACGATGCGGATCCGGTGCAGCGCCGGGTCGAAGACGGAGATCTCGCCTCCAGCTGCCTGCGCGTGCAGGATTTCATTCTCGAAATCCGTAAGCTCGATCCAGCCGCCCATGGCCACCAGCCAGGTCTTGCCGTGAACGGTGACGGTGTCGCCCATGCTCAGGCTGGGGAGATTGTAATTCCAGCTTTTCAGGCGCAGCGCGTCCTCGTCGTCCACGACGTTGAACAGGCGGAAGATCTCGCTCTTGGAGCTATGCTCGATCTCGCCCGTCCAGGACTCGTTCTTGAAATGCGACCAGATCGTGACCTGCATGAAATTCCTTTCCTAGTAGTCTTCATCGAGCATGACCGTCGTGACGCTGCGATCCCGCTCGGTAATAATCCAAATTGTGAAATTGGGATCGGACTCCGGCTCGGGATGGTAGATGCTCAGGATGCGATTCCCGAATTTCAACGCGGCCTCGTTCGCCTGAGCATCCTCGGCGCAGGTGTCACCCCAGTCACCGGACTGGTGACGCCGCAGCATCAGCAGGAGCATCAGTTGCGTTCCCTCGTTGTAGCGCGCTTCCAACTCGTGCATGAGATTCGCTGTTGCGACCACCTGCCCGAGCGAAAACTTTTCTGTCGGAGCTACCATCGTGAAATTCCTCTCTGTCGGAAGATTTGTCGAGTGACAGGCGGTCTGCGTTCTTTGGCCCCGCCTCTCTCGCAGCTATTCCTCCACTCCCACTTTGGATCTTTCACCGGGAGAGCTTCATAGGGTGGCCGGGGGCTACCTCTCACTCAACACTTTCAATCTATCAGATAATTTTCCTTTGTCAATTCCCCATTCAGGGAAAAATTTCTTTCTCTGTCGGGAGTCGTTTACTTCTCGGGGCGCTTCGGCGGGCGCAGATGTGTGAAATTTCCTTTCTGTTTGAGTAAGTATGAGCCGTGCGTGCCCCGGCAGCCGGGTGGCTTTCTCGCCCTCCGCCTTCCCGGCCCTTACAGGGCGGTCGGCCGAGGCACGCGCTTGCGGATGAAAATCAGTTGAGACAAAGATCGAAGGGCTGGATCGCGGGATGAAAGACCTCCGCGAACAGCAGGCAGTTGGGTGCAACCATCGCGATGCCCGCGTGCCCGTCGTTGCGCAGCGCGATCACGCCGCGCTCGCAGGCGCTGCTTGCCTGGAAGACGCGCTCCAAGACCTGGATCAGCATCTCCTGCTCTACGTCGTCGTGCTCGTACATCGGATTTCCTTCCTGTCGGTGTGCTCGCACCTTAGCAGAAGGAAATTGGCGTGTCAAGCCTTGAAGGCAAATTTCTTTTTCAGCCTGTCCCGAATCTCTTCGGCGCTGAACGCGAACGTGTGCATGTGCGCCCGCATCTCGTCCGTGAAATCCGGATTGGGCACCAGCTTGCGCTTCTTGCCCGTGACGCGAACGCGGAAGGACGGCGGGAATTTCATCCGCTCCTCGCGCAGGAGCGCATCCCGGCGCTTGCACTCGGCACGCACGGCCGCGACTAACTGGGGCGGATCCGGATGAAATTCCAGGGGCTCCGACTCCGGCAGCTGGATCACGACGGCCTTGGAGACGCCGGGATTCTTCAGCGGCGCAGGCGACTGCCAGTCACAGCCGCGCTCGCTGCATTCGAAGCGGAAGTCGCTCGTCTTGGGGACGCGGAAGGTGAGGATGTGCCCGCGCTCGCAGCCGGGGCAGGGAGTGCGTCCGGGGCGGGGCGGCGGCTCGTACAGGAACCAGCCGCCCTGGGGAGCCTTGTTGATCTTGCCGGTGCCTCTAGGCATCAGAATTTCCTTTCTGTCGCTTCGTCATGCCGCCACTCTAGCAAAAAGGAAATTGATCTGTCAAGTCGCCCTGCCGGAAAACAAACAGGGGAGGGGAATCCTGGAACCCCTCCCCTGCGCGTGGCAGGCACATGACCGAATGCGCCCGCACGGCTTGAAATCTTCAATCGCGTGGGTCGCGGCCGACCTCGCGCTCCTTGTCCCCGTAGCGAAAGCGCATGTAGGCCCAGTACGCCTGCCAGACTTCGTCCACGTAGGGGCGCGTCTGCTCGTGCCACTGCTCTTGAATTTCAGTCTCGGAGGCCCAGACCGGCTCGCTCGACTCGCTCATCGCTCCCCCTTCCAACGGATAACGGGGGAAGAGAGCGCCGCATACTCTCTCCCCCCGCTGTATTCGGCAGCGTAGATGCCCCGCTGGCGGCTGTCAATCACCCTTTCAGGGGAGGCGTCTCGATATGGAACTTCCACTTGCCGCCGTGCTCGTCCGCGAGCTTTTGCAGCCGGTCGTGCAACTGCTCGTCCGTCTCGGAACGGTCGTCCGAGAGGATCTGGTAGACCTCGATCCCGTCGAAGGGGTCGGTCGGATCGCCCGCGTAGATCCAGCGGGGCTTCTGCGCTTCCTCGCGCCAGACAAGTACGATTTTCATTTCAGTCGTAGATCCTCTCGATGCTCAGCCCGGCCTGGCGGGCGGTGTTGACGAAATTGTCCATGTCCCGCGTGTTCAGTACCAGCCGCCTGGAACCGGGCACGTGGAACTCCGCCCCTTTGCGCGTCGGCGTCCAGGCGTCGATGAAATTCTCGCCGTCGTCGCTGAGTGCCAAGACGTTGACGAGCATGAACTCGCTGCTGTGCGTGACCCGAATGTCGCTCATGAAATTCCTTCCTCGCTGATCCAGACGACGCGCTCGACGGGAACGCGCAACTTCTGCCCGCGTGGGTAGCCGTTCTGAGCGGTGAACTCGATGTAGGCCTGAAATTGCGCAGGCACCATCTCTGGGATCTGCACGGCGATCAGCTGCGGCACCTCGGCGCTGAAATACAGTTCTTCCTCGCCGCCCGCGCCCTCGATGTTTACGCTGAATCTGGTCGAACCCTTCTTCACAGCTTTTTCCTTTCGTGTCGGAAGTGAAATTGCGCACCCCCGCTCCCTGGCCGGTGTCGTGTTTGGGAGCGGGGGCGACCAGGACTAGCGCTTCCTGGCCTGGTGAGAGTGACGCATTGCCGGTGTGATGGCCCGTTGCCCCCAACGGGGACGCCATGGGTTCGCCACTTCCACCTGCCGGTTGCCCCGGCCTCTCAATCACTTAGCACAGTAGCATAAGGAAATTAGCCTGTCAAGCCCTGATTGAGCGTCAGCAGCAGCTTGTGCATCTCCTCCCGCAATTTTATTTCGTCCTCGACCTGCTGCCAGTCCCAAGCGCGGTGCGCGCAGGTGTCATAGGGCGAGTTGTGCTGGCCGAAGTCGCAGTCCAGACAGCCGACGTAGCCGAACTCCTCGCAGAGATCGCTGAAGCCCGAATCGTGCCAGGGCGGCACCCAGCTGCTCGACCGGCAGAAGTGCGCCACCTCCAGGTTGCGAATTTCCTTCCCGGACTGGAGCCACTCGCTCCAGGTCGTGTGCCGGTAGCGCCCGCGAAATTCCTTCAGCCAGGGGCGTTTGATCCTGCTGCTCCACTCCCAGCTGCCCAGCCAGTCCGGGTAGACGACGGTGTAATTTCGGATCCAGCCCTCGTGCAGGCCGATCACGGCCCAGTCGTCGCAGTGGATGCTCCCGTGCTCGCTCTTGGCGTAGCGGGAAATCACATCACTGTCGTAGCCGAGATCGTGGTGGGCATCGAAATTCAGGACGCTCAGCGGGCCGAACTGGTTCGCGTAGTCACGTGCAATCCCTCCCGCCCAGGCGTGCGAGTCGCTGCGCCAGGCGGGCACGTGCGTGTCGGCGCGTATGCCTAGCTCCAGCATGAAATCCTGGAAGCTCAACTCCGGCGCGGTGCGGGCCTGGATGTCCAGCCCCCAGCGTTTGAAACTTGCCGCACGCCCGAGCCAGATCTGCTCGTCCAGCATAGGCAGTCGGCCCTCGTTCATCTGCCAGTCGTAGACGAGCATGCCGCTCAGCATGCCGCCGTCCGGCATCCTCACGTCCTTGTGCATCTCGTGGCGGACAAAGAAGTCGTAGTCGATGGTCAGGAAGCTGCTCATGAAATTCTTTCGGTCGGCCGGGTGGGATCGCGCTGCTCGCGCTCGATGAAGGCAGTCAGCATGCCCAGGTACTCATCCGTCGTCTCAGCGCCACTCTGCCGCCCGCGACGGGCCTGGACGCGCTCCGGGTCGGGATCGCGCTCGCCGGGCCTCTGCGCGGCTCCTGCGGCCTGGGGCGGGCCGATCAGGAAGCCGATCAGACCCGCTAGCAGGAAGCAGGCGAAGAAGCCCGCCCAGCCTCCCGACCATGCTCCCCCGGCAAGAAGCATGGCCAGGAATGAAATCCGCAGGATCACGTCTTGCCCTTCTTGGGCATCTTGGGCGGGAAATACTCCTCCACGTCGCAGTCGTCCACGACGTAGACCGACTCTCCGTCGGCACCCACGCCCTCCACCTCTTCGGAAGCGGTTTCCTGGAGACGCTCTGAAATTTGCTGCACGATCTCCTCGCGACCGGCAAATTTCCCTGACTCGCGCCGAAGCTCGATGGTGACGAGGAACTGGTAGCTCGCCATCACTTGCCGCCGCTCTCGTACACCTGCATGCGCAGGTTGTGGACGGCGTGCTCGATCCGCTCCGCCGCGTCGATGTAGCGATGGACGCCCGCATCGGTGACCCGCATCCGAAGCGCACCCTGGCGGATCTGCGCCGCCCGCTGGCGCAGATAGCCCGCCCAGGCCTCGGCCGACTGGAGCACCTGCGCGAGATCGCCCTGATCGACGGTGACCGGCTGAAATTCCGTCCCGTGGTCGTAGACGATGCGCATCAGGCTGCCTCAATCGTTATCTTGATCCGCTCCGGGTTGCCGATCTTCTCCAACGCGGATTTCATCACGTACGCGGTCGTCATCGCCGGGGTCTTGTCGGCCTTGTCGGCGTCGTAGCGGACGGTGTTCTTCTTCTCCTGCGGCGTGGCGAGCACGACGCTCACCTGTGTCGCCTTCGCCGCCGCTGGCTTGCGTGTTCCTGCCATGATTTCCTCTCTGTCGTTGGACTTGCCAGCGGAGCTTAGCAAAAGGAAATTCCTCTGTCAAGCCCCGCTGGCAAATTTCTTTTTCAGAAGCAGTCCCCGAGGCGGACGTTGCGCAGCCGGAAGTAGCCGTAGCGGCTGCCCTTGACGGCCCTGACCCGCCAGTCGGTGCAGTAGCTGCCGTTCAGCTTCGTGTCGCAGTCGAAGACGTGAAATTCCTCGTAGGGGAACTCACCCTGGTGGCCGAAGCGGGGGATGCCCGAGCAGTAGGCCCAGTCGAAGCGCCGCTCGATGAAGCTGCTCGCGTCCTCCTCGCTGATGTAGTAGGACGTGCCGGGAGTCCAGGCTCGTGCCTGCGCGCTCGCGCTCTGGGCGTAGAGTCCGCAGCCGATGACGATCATCGCCACGATCCCTGCCAGAAACAGCTTCTTGTCGATCAGTTGGAACATCTGAAATTCCTTTCCTTCCTGCCGGAAATTTAGACCATTGGTTGATTTTTTGCCGACAAAAAAACGGGGGGGCAAATTTCACTCCCCCGCTTTTGGGGGGTGGTGCTAGCGCCGCGCCTTCGGCTTGCGCGCGGCGGGCTTGCGGGTAGTCGTCTTGCGGGCCTGCGTGCGTGCCGCAGGCTTCCTGCGCGCCGCTGGCTTGCGGGCGGCGGGCTTGGGCTTCGCCACCTTCTTGGCGGGCTTCCAGACTCCCTCGCCGGTGCCGCCCTTGCCGTACTGGACGCGGTTGGGCGAGGACTCGTGCTGGCCGGTGCGCATGGCAAACTCCCACATCGTACGTGAAATTCTGTACTTGAGCATCGCCAGCTTCTCGGCCTTCGTCCGCTTGGTGCCGTTGTTCTTCTTCGGCTTCACGAACTCGTCCACGCGGGGTGTCAGCGCCTCGTAGACTTTGCTGCGGTTGCCACGGTGCTTGCGCACCGCCTTGATGATCTGATCCGGTGCCGAGCCGGGGCGGGCGTTCCAGCCCTCGCCCTGGTCGTACATGACCTCGCCGTAGTCCACGTCCGAGAGCGTGAACCTGCCGCCGTCGCCGTTGCTCGTTGCAGTGGTCGGCCGCTTCGCCTGACGCCCAGAGGTGGACTTGGCAGGTGCCGACTTGCTCGACGCCGACTTGGCCGGACGACCACGTACAGGCTTGGCCGTAGGTGCAGGCTTGGCCGTAGCCGTCTGGATCTTCTTGCGTGCAACCGCCTTCTTGACGGCCGACTTCTTGCGTGGGCGCGTGCTCGTGCCGTTCGCGGTGAAATCTTCGATCAGCTTCTGAAGCTGAGGCACCGTACGCGCAGCACGGATCGCAGGGACGCTGAGCCCCAGCCGCTTTGCCTCCCTTCGAAGCTCGCCCATCTGTACTGCCATGATCCTTCTCCTGTCTGTTGCCTTTACCGGGCTGCCGGAGCCTTCGCTGGCCCCAGCAAATTCATTTACTGCCCGAACAGTAGCAACAGAAATCCCAGCTGTCAAGGGAAATTTGCGATTTCCTTCGAATCCGCTAATTTCCAGCGATTTTCTTTTTGGCCGTGGGCACTCTCGGCTTGCGCCGGAGCAGAATCGTCCCCCGGCCGCTCAGCGGATCGACCTCGGTCAGCCAGGCATCCGTGAACGGAAATTCTCCGGCGTCCAGCCGGGGTGCGACCACACTCGCCACCGCACGCGGCAGATAGCCCACATGAAATCCGCTCGTGCCCACGTGCCAGGGCTTCTCGACCACCAGCACCTTGACCGCGTTCTCGTCGTGCTCGTTGTTCGGCTCCCGCTCCAGCCTGCTGTGCAGCGGTACCGCTCTGGCCATCTGCTCCATCGTGGTCGTGGTGAGCCGGTAGAGCATGCCGACGACCTCAAGTTCCAGCGTCTCGGCCATCAGTGCCCCTTCGGCCTGCCCGGCTTGTGCTTGGCGATGATCGATTGAATTTCATCGACCTGCTGCGGCGACCAGAGCCGCACCATCAGCTTGCCGTGCGGGAAGCGCTGCGCCTTGGGGATCCGCCCCTGGGCCTCCAGAACGCGGATCCAGCTTGGGTCTTTGCCGATCTGCTCGCACAACTCGGCCAGCGTGGAGTGGTCTTTGAACTTGGACGGCTTGAAATAATCGAGGTTGCGCCTCCCTTGGGCACTGACCCGGCCCGCGTAGCGGCGCTTCTTCCTAGCCACGTGAAATTTCCTTTCTGGCCTCACGCAGGATCTTCCCCGTCATATCCTGTCCCTGGTGATCCGGATGTATGGCTTCTTCTGCTTCTCCACGAAGGACTGAGCAATTTCATTGATCGTCAGCAGCCCCTCTGCGACAGCCTCCTCGACCTGCTCCTTGACGACGACGCGCCTGGTCACGCGCTGCCAGACCTTCAGCGCCTCCTCTTTGGGGAACTTGCGGTAGATGATCGTCCGTAGCGGCACGATCTTGCGCGTCTCCTCGCCGGTAATTTCATCCTTGGTGCCGATGAAGTGCGCGTCGTAGCTGCCGCGCACGAGCGTGGCGTGATGGCCCCGGCCCTGTAGCTGCGCCAGATCGGCCCCGTTCATGTAGGTAGTGATCTCCTGCTTGAGCGTGTCGATCTCCGCCTCCAGCTTGGGGATCCCTGCCTGCTTGCGCGCCTGCTCCAGCGCCTCCTGCTTCTCGACCAGCCTGTCCAGCCTGCGGCTGACCTGAAGCTCGCTCTTGGTAGTTGCCATCCTGAAATTTCCTCTCGCTCGTTTGCGGTCAGAGCCGCGCGGGCTGGCTACCGCACGACTCTCACCTCAACCGTTCTTGTTGGGCTTGCTGCTCAGGCGGATCGGCTTCAGCGTCTCCTGGACGACCACCGCGTTGACGCGCAGCTTCTTCGATGCGTCCACACTCAGATCGACCCGCTCGATCTCGGGGCTCTCGCTGAGCGCCTCCGCGATCCTGAAAATCTGCTCTCGACTCAGAACCAGGTTTGCCATGGCCGCAGTTTCAGTCCCTTCGGTATTCGCGAATAATTTCATTTGCCTCGGTCTGGCTGAAATACCAGCGCGAGTAACGAACATGTGTCCGCCAGAAGCGTTCGCGCAACCAGGCTCGCAGCGTCTTGGGTGAAATTCCCAGGCGGCTGGCGATATCGGCAGGTGTCTCCTTGGCCGCGACGTTCATCCGAACAGACTCCTCCTCCGAATTGAAATTTTGTTCGCCTTGTACGTGCGCTTTCTCAAGTCCCATTGACGGCGGAGAACACCGACCCGGTGATCGACCATGTCGAAGATCAGCGCGTCGGTCTTGTCGGGATGCTGCCGCAGAGCACGCCCGATCTGCTGGATGATCCTCCCTTCGTGCTTGCCGGGGAAAGTCAGGATCACCCGGCTCAGCCGTTGCACGTCCAGCGCCTCGTCCGCCAACTGGGTGGCGAGGAGAACTGAAATTTTTCCCTCCCGGAACTCCTTCAGGATTCGGATCCTGTCCTGCTTGGATCGCTGGCCTGTCAGAATTTCATTTGTGGTGCCGTTCAGCTTGGCCGAGATCCGCTCCAGATGTTCGATCCGGCGCGAGAGCACCAGCACCGAATTTCCGCCCAGGGATTCCCTGGCAGCGATCTCCGCAATTTCATCGTTGCGCGCCTCGTCGGCTACCAGCGTGTTCAGCAGCCGTCCCCAGTCGTAGGGGCCGCGATAGAGCGTCCTGAAATCCGTCTTCACCGGCACCACCTCAAGCTCGACCGGGCTGGTGAACTGCTGCCGGTGGATCACGGGGCCGACCACGAAGCGCATCGTCGCGTCCATCCCGTCCGCACGGGTGGGACTGGCCGTGAAGCCGAAGCGGTAGAAGGCGGGGCAGCAGTTGAGTACCGCCTCCCAGGTGGGAGCGGCCGTGTGATGCGCCTCGTCTGCGATCACCGCGCCCCACTGCGCCCACCAGTCTTGGCCCTGCTTCTGGTAGCTGCGGTAGAGCGTCTGCACGGTGGCGACCGTAATTTGCCCGATCTTGCAGGTCTTGCCGCGAATGACGCCGACCTTGCCCTTCAACTCGGGAATGCCGGACTCGATGAAATTAACCCACTGGTTGAGGATGTCCTCGGTGTGGACGAGGATCAGCGTCCGCGTGCGCGCTCTGGCCGCGAAGGCGAGCGCGATCTGGGTCTTGCCGGTACCGGGCGGGCGGATGATCAACCCCTGCTGCTGCCGGAACATCGTCTCCACGGCCTCGGACTGGCCCTCGTAGCGAGGATCCTTGTCCACGTCGTCCAGCTTCAGCGTGAAATTCAGTTCTGGCATGGAAGGCTTGCTGCGCTTGTCTTGGTACGTAATTTCGTCTGGCAGCAGCGACCAAGCCCCACGTGGCAGGATGTAGTAGCCGCCCAGAGTCAGCCGCCGGTATGAAATTACAAGCGTGCCGTCGTCGGTCACGTAGCTCAGCTTCTGCTCAAGCTCGCGCCAGCGCCGCGAGGAAAGCTCGTGAATATCGATCTTCAACCAGCGGTCTACGATAATGGAAATCGCCCCCTGTTTTGGGCCTGTTCTTTCGTAGTGGCCCAGCGACAGTTATTCGGCTCATAATTTCCATTGCAGGCGTAAGCGATCTTCTTCATAGCATCACCCGCTCGCCCTTGCGCTTGCGGAATTGTGCGTGTAATTTCAGGATCGCCTTCACGACCTCTCCCTTGACCAGCAGCGCGTTCTGCATCTGCTTCAGCGCGGTCGAGGTGTTGAAGGAGCGCTCGGCCAGGCTCTGCCACTTCTCCTGCTCGATCAGCAACGCGCAGGTGTCACAGGCAGCCCAGTCACCGGCACTCGCCCAGGGAAATTCCATCGTCTGCCCATCGGTGCGCATGAAGATGGCGGTAATGCCGAAGCTCTCGCAGGGGTAGCGCCAGACAACCTCGCGCGAGGAGCAGAAATCGCAGATCGGGCTCGTCGCCGTCGGGATCTCCGTCATGGGATCTTCTTCCAGGACGCGCCTTCGTAGCCAGGTACATCAACGCCGCGAATCGTAAGTGAAATTCCGTGTCTTCCACACGCCCGGCGCAGCGCGTCCGAGGGATCGTTCGCCTCGATCTTTTCGATGACGACATGGCCGAAGCCCTTGATCTCGATGGTGAAGACGGCCATCAGTCCACCCGCCAGCCGTCCGCGAGCAGCGCGTCCACGTTCACGTAGGTCTTGCGGAGTGCGTCGGCGGTAATTGCGAATATGTTGCAGAGCATGAGCGTGATCGGCTCGTCTCCTGAAATTTCATCCATCACTACGGACGGGTTGAAGCAGGCTACCGTGCC
>Ga0066905_100000096_pt1 | contig 16705 bp, 32 predicted proteins | sample PanSoiMetaPlot36_FD_67483 | JGI IMG/M metagenome (GOLD analysis project Ga0066905, IMG submission 67483) | Tropical forest soil microbial communities from Panama analyzed to predict greenhouse gas emissions - Panama Soil Plot 36 (version 2) | ecosystem: Environmental > Terrestrial > Soil >... | reverse complement strand
ACGACTGGTGGGTAATCGAGCGAGCCAACCACGACGGCCGCGTGTGGTTGGAACGCGACGCGCCCAACGCGATGTCCCTGCACTGCTCGGCGCGGATCGGAAACGCCGACATCGAAGGAACGGCCGACGAGATGCGTAGGATCGCCGACGCGATCAAGTCGCAATCGAACGTCAGCCACCGTCGCTGCGCCGCGCGTACGACCTCCGAGGGTGTTCTCCTGTGGTCGCCGCGGAACAGCCTCCACAAAACACTCGTTCCGCACCACTTCGCCCAGGCGCTCGCGGACGAGATCCGCGAGAAGCTGCCCGCGCAGCCTTAGAACGGGACGCCGCCGGCGGCCGCCGGCGCCTCCGTCTCCTCGAGGCGCCCGCCCTTCGCCTTCTCGAACAACGCCGCGAGCTGCTCGTCAACGCGCTGCCGGCACTCCTCGACGCTGAGCTTTGCCGCCGAGAGGCGCAGCGCTTCCGCCGGCGGGTTGATCTTGAGCTGCGCGGCCTCCTCGAGGACCTTGAGCCGCGGCTCGAGATCTTCCCACCGCTTGGACGTCGGGATCGCGTGGAACACAGCCTCGGTGAAGCTGCCGACGCGCGCGGCCCCGCGGAGATCGTAATACTCGTTGATCGCGTCCATGCGCCCGTCGGTGATCGGCGTGCGCGGCTTGCGGCCGATGCGCCCGCCGCGCTGCCACTTCAAAAACTCGACGTCGTAGTTCCCGAACTCCGACTGCTGGAGCTCGTGCAGCCGCGGGTTGGCCTCCATGATCGCGAGGAACGCTTCATCCTTCGTCCGGAAAGTCTTCTTGCACGTGTGACAGTGCCCGATGTCGTCGCAATCGATCCCGGTGAGCTGGCGCTCTTCGTGCGTCAGCTTCGACAGGTCGCGGATGTGCGTCCCGTGGTAGCGCGACGGCATGCCGGCGACGATCCGCCCGTCGGCGCTGATCTTGATCCGCTTGCCGTTCCTGAGCGTGCGCCAGTTGCCATCCGAGAGCAGGTCGGAAAGGCCGGTCTCCTCGAGCAGATCGCCCCAAACGCCCATCAGGTGCTAGCCTGCCTGCGATGAGCACACCTCGCGGGCACTGCAACGAATGCTGCGTTCTTCCGGTCGGGCACCGCGGCCCGTGCGTGCCGCACATCGGCGCGCCGCCTTGCACGCACGATCGGCTGATCTGCCGCGCCTGCGTCCTCCCGTTCCCGCCGCGCTTGATCGATTGTCCGATCGCGATCGGCCGCGTGGAGCCTCCACCGATGTTCGCCGTCTGGCACGCAGATCAGCCGCGCACCGCCGTCTGCTCGCACCCGTGCCCGATGGTCTGCGCGCAAGAGCACTGCGGCGCCGACTGGCCGTGACTTACAGGTGGAGGTTGAAACAACTGCGCGCCGGCGAGCTCTGCCACCACTGCCGCCGAGTTGGCGTCGTCGCCGCCAGGCGTTGCCCGCTGCACCTACACCTGATCTGCGCCATGTGCCGCGCGCGGGTTGACCGGCGTCGTGTGGGATAAAATGGGTAGGTGCGATCGGCGAAGAGGTCGAAATCAATGGAGCGCGGGCGAGCCATGGGTAAGCCGTCGGCATACGGCCGTCCCGCAAATGAGCCTTGCGGCCTAACCGGTCTGCCCCGGTGGGCGTGCACGCACTGCCACTGGCCGGAGCAGACCCGGCACGCGGTGGAGGCCCTCGCAAAAGCTGCCCAGAAGTACCGCCCCTAACCGCGCGGGTTCCGCGGCCGCCGCCCGGAGCGTGACAGGTATCGCTTAACAAATGTTTTGCGAGGGCGCAGGATGGCCTCGTGAGAACGGTCGGGGTTTGCTGGTGGTGTGACGGTTGCCGCCGTGCGTACGCGCTGGTCGCGCTTCTGGCTCTGCTGCTGGTCGTAGGTTGCGGCGACGTCGCGCCCGCCCAGGTCGACGCCGGCGCCGGCGGCGCGAGCTCGGGCGGCGCCGGCGGCACCTCGGGCGCCGGCGGCGCGGGCGGATGCATCGACGCCAACGCGCCCGGATTCCATCTCGATGGCTTTTGCGGTTTAGTCGAGAACACCTGTTGTTCTCTGAATGGCTCGCTTTACGTTGGCTGCGTGTCGGGTACCGACGCCGCATCGTTCTGTGTCGCGATCTGCGCGCAGTGCTACGACGGTGGCTCGTAGGCGTCACGCGACGCGAGGAACGTACAGCCCGCCGCGGTGCAGCCGTTCTCAGTCTGCGGCGCGTCCGGATGGTCTGGGCAGCGCGGGCCGTCGTTCCTCGCGGCGTCCGCCGCTGCCTGCTCGGCGGCGATCTCCAAGACCGACTCTGAAACCTTCTCTTTCGCCTTCGACATTGCGTCAGCCTCCCTTCGGCCAGATCCGATCAACAAGCCTCTCGCCGATCGCCACCGCAAGGCCCGCGACCAGCGCCGTGATTATTACTCGCGTCCAGGTCACGAGCTGGCCTCCTCTTCAGCGATTGCCCGGTTCGAGATGTCGATCAGCCGCCGCATCTCGGGGTTCGTCGCGGGGTTCGTCGAAGGCTCGCCGCTCGGCCGCTCGGTGTAGTAGTCGAAGCCTCCGAGGCGCCCGCCTCCGTAGACGCCATCAATCGTAGGAACGCCGAGCTCGACGTCCCCGTGTACGTCTTTCGCTTGCGCGCGGCGCGTACACAGCCAGGCCACGATCGCCATGCCGGCGTAAACGGCGAGCTTGATCTGCGTCGGTGTCATCGCAGCGCCTGCACGACGAGTTTGCCTAACTCGACAATCGTTCCGATGCCAGCGAAGCCGGCGATCCCCGCGAGAACCCACCACGCGCCGCGCGCCTTGTGGCTCAAAGCAACGAGCTCGGCGAGCTGCTGCGCGTCCGACTTGCGCGCGACGTCGAGGCGATCGCACACGTCGACCAGGCGGATCACCTGGTTGGCGTTCGTGGTGATCGCCAATTCTACACGCTGGCGCCAGTCGCGAAGCTCGCTCATCCGCTCCGCGAAACCACGCCGATCGCGATCGGCCTGCTCGCGAAGGTGGTGGACGTCGCTCTCGATGAGCGCGAGCTCCACCTCGGGCAGCGATCCGGACGGTCGTTCTCGATTGTTCGTCATGACCTTAAGTCGGCTGCTCCGTGCAACACCACAGGTCGTCGATCGAGGCCCCACGGTCCGCGGCGGTTGCTCCGTTTGCGGCCCACAGCGCGGGCGTCACCGGGTTGGTGACCAGCGCGGGCAGGGTGATGTTCACGACGCGAACACCGTCGATGTAAAACGACCAGTTGACGCCGTTGTTGACCATTTCCAGCACGTGGTAGCTCAGATCGAGCGCCACGCTCGTAGCGCCGCTGGCAACCGCAACCAGCGCGTTGCTGTAAATATCGTAAGAAAAATTCGCTACCGATCGGAGCCCGAGTGCGCCCACGAAGATCTGCGGACCGACGGCAAACCCGGGGCCTATGGCCCCAAGACCCACGTACGAGTTTGCGTCCACCGCCGTTAGCAACTTCCACCGAGCTCGCAGGTACCACAGAGACGTGGTCGGATTCTCGATCAGACTGGGCGCGCCGGCGGGCTGAATGCGCCCGTTGCCACCTGCAACGGCGCCCGACGCGAGGTTCAGGACGCCGCCGCTTTTAGCAGTCGACAGAGTGCTCGAGCCGGTGCCGACGTTGCCCGCTTGGTACCAAAAGGACGCGTCGAACTCCGTCCCCATCACCTTCGTTACAGTCGGTCCGAGCAACGATTGCGCGCGAGAGAGAACTAGCTGCGCCTGTACCAGACCGCCGCTCCGCGGGCTGGTTTCACCCGCCGAATCCACGTTACCGAGCCCGCTTGCCTGGCTACCGAGCAGCGGCATTTACCCGATTCCCCTTCGCCAGAAGCGGAGATCGTCTCCCGTAAGATCTTCGATGCCGGGCACGAGCTCGCTGCCAGCGTTCATCCGGTTCTGTGCGACGCGATCGGGGTCGCTCTCGCCACTCGGCCGATCAAACTGCGTCGCGCCCCCCGTCAGATCTGGAATCGTGCCGTCGAGGACCCCGGCGGCGATCTCCAGGTCGCCGCTATACGGATCCTGCGCCGTCGAGCAGTAGCGATCCGAGCCATCGTAACCCGCGGTGCCTTCCTCGATGTTTCGCTGCGTCCCGTACATCCCGTTATGTGCGGGCAGCTTCGCGCGCGTAACCAGCGCGGTGATACTCGAGCCGCGCCGGCGCGCCTCGTTGTTGATGGCGTGCGCTACCAACGCCTTGACCGCCGAGCTGCTCCGGCCTTCCTCCGACGCGACGGCGCGCGCCAGCGAGTAGACCTCCAGCGACTGGCCGGCCTGGTCGGCGAGGCTCGTGGGATCGCACGGAACAACCCCGGTCGTTTTGTCGTACGAACACCGGGTTGCTCGTTCTCCGCGGATGATGCCGTCGAGCGCGTCGTTGAACAGCTGCCGCACGTCGCCGATCACTCCTGGCGCGTCGCGATCTCCGAAGAGCAGCCACGCGACGGCTCCCAATGCAATGCCGACGATGAGATACGTCCGCATTTCATCCGAGGTTGGCTACCGGCCCGATGGTTGCGGCGCCGGCTTGCGCGCAGATCTCCTGCCACTCGACAGCGGTAAAGCGGATCGCCTCGGGCGTGTAGCGAACCTGCAGCATGATCTGACAGGTCGGCGCGCCGGCCGCGACCGGGTAGTTGATGGTGCCGACGATCGCGCGAGCCGCTGTGACAAATTCCTTTCCCCATCCCGCCAGATCCGGATCGGCCACGATCGCGCCCGCCGCATTCACGTAGCCCGGAATCGCTCCCGGCGCGGCGTTCGTACCCCACAAATTCGTGATAGGAATCCCGCGCCCGCTTTGGATTCCATCTTCAACGGCACGCAGCCACATGGTGAGGTTTTTTCCGGCGAGGCACGCTTGCGGCGTTGCGCTGCTGTTCGTCGGGGGCTGGGCGATGATCGCTATGTGAACGCGCAGCCGCGAGTCTGGGACCTCTACGCGAAATGATGCAGATCCGGTCACGCCGGCGAAGAGTCCCGAGTCGAAAAAAATCAGCTTCTCGGGTTTCAGGACATGAAGCTGCCGCCCTTCGCCTGCGTCGTCGGAGCCGCTCGAAGGACTCTCGCGCGACCCGTACTCTGTTCCCCGTCTCACTCGGCCACCTTCCCGACGGCGCGCCCGATCGGAGCGCGAAAGACGTACACGAGCCCGACGGCCCCGCCGAGCAGCAAAAACGGCCAGAGCTTCGACCAGACCGCGGCGAACGTCGCGCCGAGTAGTTCTTTCAGTTGCTGCGCGAGCTCCTCCATCGCCGTCTTGGCGGCAGCGAACGGCGCGCGGATGAATGCCTCTGGCAGATCGCCGAGCTCGTCGAGCAGCGGCCGCGCGGGATAGCCCGCCATCGACGAGATGAGCTCTCGGTAAAGCTCCGCGAACTCGTGCGAGGCTGCCTCGTATGCGGCGACGTCACTCTTGCCCGGGTAGATGTCCGACGGCGGCATCATGTCGAGCACCGCGGACAGCGTGCTCTGCATCGCGCGAATCTTGCTGGCGGCGCCTGCCGCGTCGAAGACCGATGCGTTGCCCGTCAACAAGCCAGTTGGATCGATCGCCGAGACGCTCGACGCGACGGCCTTCAGCCACGAGAACGTGTAGCGCTGCGCGCGCAGCAACCGATCGCGGAGCTCGTCGACGGGCGCATCCGCGAAACCCAGCGTCGACTCGACCGACGCCGCGTAAATGATCTCTGGCTGCTCGCTCATTGAACGAACACCTCGTCGACGGCCACGCCGATCCCCTTGACGTACTTCGCTGCAGTGCTGCCCTCGCCGAAGACCTTTTCAGCGATCGCGCCACCGATCGTCTCTCCCGGATGCTGCTGGATGTACCGCTTGACGTACCAGCCGCCGACCGCGGCGCCTGCCGCGAACGCCAACACGCCGATGATCACGCGATCCACCGGGGTGCCCTCAGATCGCGTAGTCCAGTCCGGCGATCCCGAAGCCGCCGGTCCCGGTTGCCTCGCCGTAGGCCTTCGCGCCGACCGGAACGACGTACTGCTCGCCGTCGCTCGACGGGTAGACGTTGTATGTGCCGGCGCTCGACTTCGAGCCGACGGAGGTCGTGATCGCAGGCAGGAGTGTGGTCAGCATGTTGAGGAAGCTGCCGCCCGTCGACTGCTGCGGCGGCCGCCGTGCGGCGATCGCCGTCGGCGACATGAACCGGATCAGCATGAACGCGCCCACGGCGACGCCGCCGACAATGAGAACCGTTTTTACAGTGCCGTTCATGGTCTTAGAACGGGTTCGGGTTGACGAGGGGCGCGAGCTGGAAGGACCGCGTGGGCAGGCCCGACGACAGCGACCTCACGGTCGTGCTGCTGAAGCCAAGGGGCGCGGAGTCCGGCGGACGGACTGGCAGCGGCCCCATGGTGTTCCCGCCGGATCCAATCGGCGACGACACGCCGGCGACCGTGATCCCTTGCGTGTGCGGCACCGGCGGCGGCGGCGGCGGCGTGTTGTCGACGCCGGCGAGGCGCACGCCCTCGACCGTGGTAGGGCTGATCGGCGGCCTCGCGACCCCGTAACCCATGCTGATCGCCGGCGGCGGATGCGACGGATCGCCGACGATCCCGCTGATCACCGGCATGCCTGTGTTCACGGCCGACGCAACGCCGAGATTCATTCCCGCGCCTCCCACGACTTCCGACGTTGTCCCGTCGGTGGCGGCCGCGGCCTGCATCTGCTTTCGGCCGCGCAGCCAGTACCAGGCCCCGAATCCCAGGAGCGCCAGAATGATCAGATCTCGGCTGTCCATCAGAAGATCCCTTTCGCGAAGCTGACCACGTCGTTGGTGACACCCGCCACGCCGGAAGCGGCGCTACCGACGGCCCGAAAGCCGCCGGCGATGGTGCTGACGCCCGCCTTGGTGGCAACCGCGGCTTTCGGCGCGACGGTGTTGTACGCGCGCTCGAGAATGTTCGGCGGCGTCGTCGCGGCAGCGGACGCCAGCGTGTTTGCCTGCTGCTGCTGACTGCGAAAGTAGAGCAGGGCCGCCACGCCTATCCCGATCACAACGACGACCGTCCCCGCGCCGTTCATCGGAGCAGCCCCGACCCGCTCGCGAACTTGAGCCCGGCCGCCGGTCCTCCGGCGTAGGTGGCGACGGCCGTGCCGCCGATCGCGAACGCGTCGCCGAGCGACAGCCCCTGGCTGTCGATCTGCGATTTTATCCGGGCGGCCATGGCTGCTGTTTTTTGCTCCTGTTTCTTGGTGACGATGACCGCCAGGACGATGACGCCCGCGGCGATCGCGAGCGCCGGGCCTACCTCCATCAGACCAGCTGGAAGGGCAAGAACGTGAACTGGTCCGGCGTGACGACGTGTTTCGTCGTCGGCATGCGCCGGCCGAGCCCGCCCGGCTGCGCCGCCGCGCGCGCGAGAGCGGCCTTGACGTTTGCGCGGCCGCCCAGCACCAGGTTGGCCAGCGAAGCGTCACCGCCGCGCGTCACCTGGGCGATCCAGTCCTGCTTTTTCGCGTCCGTCCAGCAGCGCGCGTATTGCGCGAGGATCTGGTGGTTGCCGCCGGCGAAGCCGCCGGTCTGCGTGAGGTTGAAGGTCTGGTCGCTGTCGGCGCTCTGCAGATCGGAAAGATCCAGATCTTCGCCGCCCATGACCATGATCCAGCCGAGCAGGTTGGTCAGGTCGACGTTGAAGTCGGTCGTCGTGACGACGTTTTGCTGGATGTACGGGAACGACTGGAAGTCCGAGAGCGCGTTGCCGGCCGCCTTGTCGGCTGCCAACAGGATCTGCGGCCTGTCCGACGGCAGTAGGTCGATGAACTGCTGCAGGTAGCTCTTCATGTCGTACGTCATCCCCTGGCCGCGCCAGGGGAACGAGTAGTCGGTGAAGCTCGAGGGCGTGACGACGCCCCCGAATCCGTTGAGCGTCGACAGGTTCATCAGGAACGCGACGCCGCCCTTGTTGTGGACGCCGTTCATGGCGGCGTCGCGACCGAAGCCCTCGATCGTGACCTGGGGCCCGCCGCTGATCGGCGTGTGGAGGATCCACTCCATCGGCGTCCCCATCACGAGCTCCTGGCGGGGCTCGAGGTGCGCCGTCACCCGCAGCGACATCGACGCGAGGGACGCGCCCGGTGAGAACGTCGTCAGCACCGATAGCGGCTGCAGCGCGACGCGGATCTGCGACGGCTGGAACAGCGCCGCGAGGTGGCTCGTCTCCTTGCAGAGGCGCCCCCGCTTGTCGTTGAGCGCCGGAATCTTGATCGAGATCGAGTCGTTGTAGGTGCCGTTGGCAGCGGGAATCCGGTTGCCCTGCCGCTGGCCGTACTTGAATCCGCCGGCGACGTACTCGGCGACCGGCATGCGCGCGCCGTTGATGTGCGTCTTCTGCAGGACCGGGCCCATCCATGAGTTGGTCCAGTCGAAGGAGTCGAAGAGCAGCGACGGCAACCGATCGCGCGGGATCGCCACGCCCGTTCCGCCCGCCTGCGTGATCGCGTACTGCAGCGTCACCGTGAGATGGGTCAGGTACAGCGCGAGCGGCCCCGTCGGTGAGCGATCGGGCAGATCGTTGAGCTGGAACGTGAAGCCGTTCCCGCTGGTGGCCGTGATCGAGTCGGCACCACCGCTCTTGAGGTTGAACTCGATTCCGCCGGTTCCGCTCTTGTACATCTTCGTCGCTCCTGTGTCGGGTGGGCGAGAGGGTTACGAGCGCCCGCCGTTAGGCGAGCGGCCCCACGACCACGTCGCGGATCGCGCGGACGCGGAAAATGAGTGCGACGGCGACGGCCGTCCCGACGAATGAAAGGGCCAGGGTCTTGATGCTGGGCATGGGCGCTGTCTCCGGGGTTTGGTTGCGTACCCCTCCACGCCACCAGATCCGCGGAAATGAACTGGTGGACATTTTCAGCGCGGCGCGCCGTTCCCGTCGGTGGCAGCGCTCGCTGCGCGCCACGAACTGGTGGACATGCTACGGTTTAGGCATGCCTGAAGTTCGCAATCTGCCGGATCAGATCCGGGCGCTGGGTCCGCCTGACCACTGTGAGATCATGAACGCGATGGGGGATATGATGGACGGGACCTACGATCTCTCGCGGCCTGGGCGTTACAACGAACTGCTCGCCGAGGCGCTGCGGGCGCTGGTGGCGGCGGCACAGCTACCGGACGATCACCGCGTGAACTTGTAGATCTTCCCGTTCCAGGGCTGGCCGCGGAGCAGGAGCACGAAGTCTCCGCGCGTCTCTCGAGGCTGCGGCGGACCATGTAGCCGCGGGATCACGACGTCGACGCCGCCGGCGAGGTAATCGCGCTCTTTCAGCTTGGCCAGGCCCATGCCGGCGATCCGGAAGCACATGATCGCGTTCGACTGCTCGAACGGATCGATCGGCACGAGCTGCGGCGACTGCGCGCCCCAGATCGTCGCGACGCCGACCGCACGCCCGGCGGTGAAACTCTTCGGCAGGAACTCGATCCCCTTGCGCCACTGCGCGTTCTTACTCAGATCGCCGCGGCCCGCGATGAGCTCGTCGACCACGAGCAGCGTTTTCCGGCCACGCGCCACGCGCTTCCAGGCGAGTTCTGCCATCCGTTCCGGATCGGTGAGCTCGCCGCGCGTCGGATCGCCCCGGAAGACGACCACGCGCCCGAGATCTGGATCGAGCGGGTGCGCGCGGAGGTCGGCGACGTCGCGCCGCTCCTGGCCGGCGAACCGCGGTCGGAGCTCCTTGTCATCGGCGATGAACACCGAGCCAGGCGACTTCCGTTTGTACTTCTCGACCAGGCGCTCAGCCGCGGTTGTCTTTCCCGTTCCGGTGTCGCCGATTATGCCGACGATCGGCGCCTCTCCCTGATCGAGCTGCGCGAGTACTTCCTCCGCTGCCTCGTCTCCAGGGCTTGGCGTACCCGCCACCGCCACCGGCGTTTCTTCCGCGCCTCGCGTAGCGATTGCCACCTGCGTTCACACTGCCGGCAGCGGCCGGCCCTCGAGAACGTCCCCGCCGGCGCCGCGCGGCCGCAGTTGCAACGCCGCTCGCCCGCCAACAACCGCCGGCGCTCCCAGGTCGGGAGCTCGGCGGGCGGCCAGCCACAGCGCAGGCAGTGAATCATTCACGCCGCCGCGGCCTCCGGGACCACTCGCACGGGATCGCCGGCGCCGGCGGCCGCGGCCTGGGCCGTCGATTGCCTGGCCTTCTGCTCTTTCGCTACTTCTGCGAAGCCGCGCGCCATCGCGAAGGTAGCGGTCACGAGAACGCACCCAGGAATCAGCAAGCCCGTCACCCATGGCGGCAACATCGCGGCTGCGCCGCTGTACTCGATGATCTTTCTCCACTGCCCCGCCAGCGCCTTCTTGCCTTCGTCCGGTAAGACCGGCGTCTGGAAACCGCGATACACCTTCGCGCGTGCGTACTCGGCGGCGCACCAGACCTGCGCATCGACGGCGAGCTCGGCGAGTTCGGCTCCGGTGATTTCTGGTGGCGTGTTCGCATCGCCGGCGCCGGCCTGGTCGGTGCCTTCGTACGATGTCTCGGCGGCCGCCTCGTTCGTGGCCTGCGTCTCGGCGTGATCGCTCGCCGCAGGAACCGGAGCCAGCAGCGCGATCGGCGGCGCCGGCGGCGGCGGGATCACCACGTCCGGCGTCACGGCTGGCGGCTGCGCTGCAACGGGAGGCGCCGACGGCGCAGCTGGTGGCGGCGGCTGCAGCGCCGCGATCGGAACTACCGCCGGCTCAGTCGCCGCCACCGCCTCGTCGAGCTCGTCGATGAAGTTGCGGCGGCCGGTTCTGATGGCCTCGAGCAGGCGACGGCGTGCTTCCTCCGCGTCGGACGTGCCGAGGTTGATGTCCTCGCTCTTGTATTTTGCGTGGTAGTTCCCGGTCGGCTTCGTGCCGTTCTTCTTGCGCCACATCTTCGGGAGCTTCATGGGCTGCACCGCAGATTGACGACCGCGGCGACGGCGCCGCCCACCAGTAGATTGCGCACCAGGTCCTGCAACGCTCGTCGATCCTGGACGAGCCAGATCCCCAGCTCAAGCGAAAACGGGCCTCTGGCGAGAGCTGTGTTCGTCCTGGCCCCGCTCCCGCGTACGCCGGCATCCATCCCCGGCTTCATGGCCTCTCTGCGTCGCCACCGCCCGGCCAGGGCGGTCGGGAGTGGGCGCCGCCGGTGTCCGTCACCGTCGAGCAACTGACATTCCGGCGGCCTTCGGTCGGCGCCGACGTGGGCGGAGCTCCTCGCAGGCGGCCTCTGGTTGTCGACGGACTTCCTCCCTTCCGGATCTGATTCGGAGGGGAGGTACTCAGCGGGATCGTTAGCGGCTCACCAGGTGGGATCGTTAAGTCGCGCAGCGCCTTTCCGCGCACCAGGCGGGATAGTTAATGGGCGCAGCTGCGCAAAGGGGCGTGCCGGCAGCGGTTTTCAGGGCTGCGGCGGAAAGAGGGTGCCCTGCTCGCGGAAGTGCGCCGCCTCGATCGTGACGCCGCGAGCTCGGCAGACGTCGGCCAGGGCGGCGTTGACGGTCGCGAACGGCCCAAATTCGACTCTGGAGGCAGGCCAGGACCACCACCAGCGCGTGATCTGGCGGACTCCGGCACCTCGGAGCCGAACCTCTCCGACGCTTCCCACGTACACCCGCAGGTCCGTCACTCGCGTTTCCTTCCGTAGATGCGTTCCAGCTGCTCATGCTGCCGCGCTACGAGCTCGGGATCGTGGCTCGACTCGATCCCCGCGGCCGCCGTACGGCGGTGATGGTGACGCATCCGGCGGCGCTGCTCGCGTTCCTGGATGATGTCTCGCTTGGCCGTGGGGCCGGCGGCCTGCTGCTCCTCGTAGCGCTTGGCCTGCTGCTCTCTGAGTTTCTCGAGCAGGCCGAACGCCTCGAAGCAGGCCCGTTGCAGGGTGATGATCGTGGGCAGGCTGCGCCAACGCCACAGATGCCGACGTCCGCACTTGCACGTCCCGCCGCGGGGGACCTTTTTCCCGCATCCGCCGATCGATTCGGCGCAGTAGTGCACCTTGGGCTGCGCGCGCGAGATGAAGCCGCCGTCGTCGAGATCGCGCAGCCCGGATCGCATGGCGCGCATCCCGGTACTGTCGTGGTCGGGCAGGTCCTCGTCGCCGGCGGGCGCGATCCCGAGCTCGGCGCCGAGCTGCCGCTCGGTGATCGGCTTGCACTCGCCGTTGATCCGCTCGCCGTTCGAGAGCGTCAGCAGATCGGAGTGTGCCGCCAACACGGAGAGCTCGCGCGCCATCATCCGCCGCCGCTCGAGGCGCCGCTCGCGGCTCGTGCACGTGAAGCTGTGCGTTCTCTCAGGCCCGCAGCCGAGCGTGGGGAACATCTGCGGGTTGGTCTCGATCAGCGCCGCGGCGGTCTGTAGCTCCACCAACACCGGCGGCTGCTCCGCGACGAGCTCGCGCCCGAGCTGCAGAACGCTTAGCCGGTGCTGATGGACCGCGGTGAGTTTCATCGCGATCTGATCGCCTCGATCGCCCGGCGACGCTTGCGTGAGAGATCGGCCGCCTCGGTCCAGGTCGTGCACCAGGCGCACGCGTTGACCAGCACCAGAAGATGCGCGTTGTCGAGCTGCTCGAGGAACGGCAACGCGATCGCGCTCACGTCCCCGAGGCGGTTGACCAGAAAGATCACCGGAGCACGCTCCCCGGGCCCTCGTAGAGCGATCGAACGTCTTCCCAGGGAAGGATCAGCCGGACGCCGTGGTTTACGCCGAACGCGCGGCCGCAGCGGCAGACGATCTTCTCCGCGTCCTGCGTCAGCCGCCAGCGCGTCACGATCGCGTGCCATGGCAGCCACAGGCAGCGAATCGACCACCAGAACACGAGCTCGGGCGCGAAGATGAAGCCGGCCGTGAAGGCCAACGCGCCGGCGACGGCCAGCAGGAACGCGATCACGACGGCACGTCCTGTTTTTTGCCCGAACGAACCTGAGCAGCGGCCGCGTCCATGATGACCGCGCGCTGCTCGTATGGCAGATCGGGCTTGGTGGCGAGCTGCGTCTCGATGTGAAGCATGGCCGGCTTGTCGTCGCAGTCATCGACGCCGGCGACAATTGCGACGAACGCCAGATCGGGCAGCCGTTGGTGCAGCTTTGTCAGGAGCAGGGTTAGTTCTTCCTCGACGACGCGAGACACTGAGCGGCAACTCACGGCACACCCCGAGGATCGGCCATGTCGAGCGACGGGAAGCGCCGCAGCAGCCACAGGAGCTCGTGCCGGTATCGCCGGCGGATTGCCTCGAGCTGCGACGCGTACGGCTTCGGTCCGATGCTGCGTTCAAGATGGGCCACCAGCGCGCGCCCCAGGCCCCGCCGCAGAACGCGCAGCGCCGCGTAGCCGTAGCGCCGCCGGCGCGCCGCGCGTCCCGCGACGATCAACTTCGTCATGGGATTCACGGCGCACCTCGGAGCGGCTTCCCATCGGCGTCGTAGAGCAACGCCGGCGCCTGGTCGGCGACGCAGCCCGAGCAGAGGTCCGGCTCGATCCAACTGCAGAGCGAGTGCCCGAGTGGCAACGTCAGCGCTCCGTCGTCGATCGCGACGGGCTCGCCTTCGGGATCCAGGACGCACGGCCGCGAGTCCGTGCAGCCGCAAACCCGGCAGACCCCGGCGATCACGAGATCTCTCCTTCCTCGAGCAAGTCGAGGAGCTCTTGAGGCAGCGTGAACCCCCGCCGGTGCGCGATCGCCGCCTTCTGCTTGATCTGCTCGAGCCGCAGCGCGCGCCGGGAGAGCTCCTCCGCGACCGCGACGCCGGCGTCGCGGAGCATCGCGCTGGCCTGCCGGAGCAGATCAGCGGTCGGCATGCGCCGCGGGTTGTTCACCCGCGGATCGCACGGGCCGTCGTGGTCCTGCCGGAGCAGGCACCGTTGATGCGCGCCGTTCGGTTTCGCGATGCTAGCGCCGCAGAGCTTCACGACACACCAGGAAGGGTGAGAGCACGCCTGACCAGGATGCGAACGCCGCGGCCGCGGGCATTCGCGTCTAGCCGGAGCTGACGCTCGTGTCCCGCACACACCTCGGTGGGGGACGATGCGTTTCGGCCGCGATGCTTCCCGCGCGTCACCTCGACGGCCAGTGCGACGGACAACTGGCCGCAGCCGCCGCAGACCTTAACGGTCCTCACGACCGCACCAGGCTCAGCACCGCGCCACAATCGCCGCACTCCGATCCTTCCTTTGCGGTCTGCTCGCACGTCGGACAGTCGTCCGACGGCGGCGCCGGGCGCTTGATCAGGCGTTGCGCCTTCGCGTAGCAGGCGAAGTGCGCGACAACGTCGGCGGCAGGCCACGCGACGATGAAATCGATCGAGCCGAGCTCGTCGCCGCAGTAGAGACACTGCGGCTTGAGCTCAACGAGCTGATCGAGGGCTTGGGATACCGGGTCAGTTTGGGGGAGGGGGACCCCCGCGGTGTCTCTGTGCATGGTCGTGCTCCGTGGCGACCCACGGGCGACCGAACAGGCGTGTTTCTGGACGGGCTAGGCGCATCGGACTCTTAATCCGTTTGTTGAAGGTTCGATTCCTTCCGCGCCCACCGGGAACACCGGCCGATCAGGGGTTGACCCTGATTGATCGGTGCGTCCCGAGCTCCCATCCTGCGCACGTCTGCATGGTCTAGCGTGGGCAGGTTCCGGGGCCGGGGGTGTTGATAGCACCCCCGGCCCCAATTCTATCGGCACCGTGCCGATCGAACTGGGTTCCGGTTCTCTCTTGCGAGAGAGCTTCTGGGGAGCGAGGCGCTCGACCACCAGGCGGTGGACGCGTCCGATCTGCTCCCGCAATCTTGCCGGCGCGGCGTGCGCGTAGACCTGCGCCGGAATCGTGAGATCCTTCCAGCCGCCGAGCTCGAGGAGCTCCGCGGTGAACCCGTTGGCCTGCACGAACCACGTGAAAAACGTGTGGCGCAGTCGATGCGCCGTCGTGCGCGGCAGGCCGAGCCGTTCGGCCAGGCGCGTGAGCTGCGAGCTCACGTGTGGCCAGGCTGCAACGAGCTTCGCGCCCGCCGGCAACGCTCGCCAGTGCGCGCCGAGCTCGCGCAGGAGCTCGGGCGCTGCCGCGAACCTGACGCCCGCGAAGCGCCGGGTCTTCGAGCTCCGAACGCGAACCCACCCCGCGTCCACGTCGAGATCTTCGCGCCGCATGCGCTCGACGTCTGCAAAGCGTTGGCCCGTCCAGGTCGCGAGCACGAACCAGAGGCGGCGCGCCGGCGGCAACGCGTCGCGGATCCGCTGGTAGGCGTCGAAGTCGGCCAGGTGCCCGCAGCAAGGCCGGTAGCAGTACGGGATCTCGGGGAACCGAGGCGCGCGTCCGCGAGCGAGCTTTAGAGCCTGCCGCAACGTGGACGCGCGCTTTCGGAGCGTGCCGCCAGAGAGCTCACGCCGGCGGCCGCGCCCCTCGAGCTCAAGAACGCGCGCCACTCGGCGCGCGTCGACGCGGTCTAGCGGTGTCCGGCCTGGCAGCCGCTCGAGCAGATACTCGACGTGTTGCCGTTGCATGCGCAACGTCGCCGCGGATCTGACGCCGGCGCGAACCCGGCGCTCTGTACGCTCAAGTAGCAGCCGGAACGCGTCGCGAACAACTTTGGCTCGACGCCCTCGGCCTGTTAGAGTCTCTCTGTCGTCCGTAGGGGAAACGTTCATCGGATGACCACGCCGGGGGGACGTGTCAGCGTTCGCCCCGGCATTTTTCCTTTCTGGGATCGGGTTGTCCCGGGCGACCACGGTAGAGGTTTCCCGCTCATTCGTCAAATCGCGTAAGATCACCCACGAATTGCAGGCTGTCTTGTAGGGATCTCCCTGAAATGGCCACGAGGTACAAGCTTCCGTCGGGAAACGAGGTCACGCGGGCGTCGAACGGGCGCAACGCCGACGAGCCGTTCCGGTACGAGCTGAGCTCGGTCGGTGGCTGGTCGATTCTGAGTCGGGCAGACATCGTCCGGCTGGCCGCGATCGCCGACGCGACAGAAACCGAGCTGACGGAGGACCTCGCACACTTCCGCGTCGACGGCGACGGATGACCCGCGCCCTGCTCTACGCCCGCGTCTCGACGGCCGACAAAGGCCAGGACTGGCACGCGCAGATCGAGGAGCTCCGAGCCGTCGCCAAGCAACGCGGGTGGACGGTCGCGCACGAGCACTACGACGTCACGAGCGGCGCGCGCGCGTACCGCATCGGCCTCGAGCAGGCTCTCGCGAACTGCCGCGCCGGCAACGTCGACGTTTTCGCCGCGGTGGCCACCGACCGCATCGCGCGCAGCGTGCGCAACCTGCTCGACCTGGTCGAGGAGCTCGAATCGTTCGGCGTCAAGCTCTCCTGCACCCGTGAGGGCGCGCTCGACACCACGACCCCCCAGGGGCGCGCGTTCCTGCAGGTCCGCGCGGTGTTCGCGGAGCTCGAGCGGAATCTCACCTCGGAGCGCGTGCGGGAGGGCCTGGCCGTCCGGCGAGCTCGGGGCGTGAAGCTGGGCAAACCGCGGACGCTCGACTACCGCAAGCTGGCCCGGGCCCGCGAGCTGCGCGCGGCGGCGCCGCCGGCGAGCTGGTCGACCATCGCGCGCGAGCTCGGCGGCACTCCGGGGGCCTGGTCGCGCGCAGTCTCGCGAGCGGTGTAGACTGGTCGCATGTACGAACCGGAACCCGACAAGAAGGTCGACGCTCCCCTGGTCCTTCGCGACAGCGGTGACGACTGGTGGGTAATCGAGCGAGCCAACCACGACGGCCGCGTGTGGTTG
>Ga0066905_100000095_pt1 | contig 16727 bp, 22 predicted proteins | sample PanSoiMetaPlot36_FD_67483 | JGI IMG/M metagenome (GOLD analysis project Ga0066905, IMG submission 67483) | Tropical forest soil microbial communities from Panama analyzed to predict greenhouse gas emissions - Panama Soil Plot 36 (version 2) | ecosystem: Environmental > Terrestrial > Soil >... | reverse complement strand
ACCTGAAGGCCGTCTTCAGGGCCAACGGCAAGGACTTGCAGATCCACGCCCTGCGCCAGGGTTGAGGAGAGGAGGTAGAGGCGCAGAGAATTTCAGAAAGGGCCGCATCCGAGGGGTCGTACTCGAACAAGAAGGAGATGAAATGCCTAGGCTGTTGCTTCTCCTGCTGAGCGTCGCCCTGATCGCGCTCAGTGCAGTCTCTGCGGCATCCGCCGCCAGTCCGCACTTCCTGCGGGCGCAGGCGAGCGTCGATAACGCCGGAAATCTCGTCTGCACGTTCAAGGAGGCGGGGCTGGGAGACGTGCCGGTGGCCTCGATTTCCTGTTCCGCCGACGCGACCGCCGTCTACGCCTGCATCAACGGCGGCAACAACCATCCCCAGGCGGCGAACAAGGAGACGGTGAACGGCCCCGTCTCGGGCAGCGGTGAATTTCCTGTACGCAACGGCCAGACCACAGGTTCGATCACGGTCGGCCCACCCGACGCGGGCAGTTTCAGCTGCCCGAACGGACAGCGGCTGGTGCTGGCCTCGGTCTGCTACGCCGACGTGACGCTCTCGGGGCAGGGCGACACGGCGGTGGCGACACCGAATCCGGCCTGTAGGGTCTTCTTCGAGGTCTAGACCCTGATCTGCGGGGCGCAGGTAATTTCACTGCGCCCCTTCCTGGGATGGCAGACGAGAAACCCGCAGCTAAACCGGCCCGCAAGCCAGCGCGTAAACCGGCTCCACGCAGGCCCGCGCATCATCGCGACTGGAAGCTGCTGCGGCAGAAGATCCTGCTCACTTTCGGCATGGGGCTAATCTGCGCCGAGTTCGCCGTCACCGAGCTTCTCAGCCGTCCCTACCACATCGAATTTCTACTTGCGGGGTTGGCGCTGTGCGGGTTGCCGATAACAATGAGTTGGACGCAAAGCGGGGCTGGTGGAGACTGAAGTTCACCCGCTGGGGCTGGTTGTCCATCTGGATCGTCGTCTTCACGGCTGCGGTGATCCTCGCCCAGGTGCAACTGCGTCAGCAGCAGGATCAGATCGAACGTAACCAGCTACGAGCCTGCCAGCAGACCTACCGGATCATCAGCCGCATCCTGGTCGTGCTGGGGCCAGCGCTTCAGAACAACCCCGACCTGTACGAGCGCTGGCGCTTCACGCTCGCCCTGGCCAACCCCCGACGCTGTCAGCGGACTCCCGAGTGAGAGGATGACATGAAATTTATGAGGATGCGTGAGATGCGGGATCTGAGTGAGGATCCGAAATTTCAGTTCATGGTCGGCAGGCTGGTGGGCGCGGCGGAGATGATGGCCCTCTACACGACCCTGCACGGGGATCAGAAGATGCGCGGCATGGCGGGCCGGGTCTACGAGACGCTTTATTTCTTTTTCGACCCGAAGGAGCACCGCGAGCTACCCGTTCCCGCCGATCAGGAAGTGACCGAGATCGTGCCGCCCAAGTGAGCGGGATCAAGGGCTATCGCCCCTCCCGGCAGGCCGCGAAGCTGCACGCCGAGCGGCTGGCGGAAACGGCGCATATTAAACGCTCGCGTGCAGGCGCGCATGACAGCCAGCAAAAGCAGCTGGAGCAATTGGAGCAATTGGAGCAGCTAGACAGGGAAATGGCTCTTTACTGGCTGCGTAATTACCCGGCCTACAGGCAGCTTATACGGGAGCGAGTCTCCCGGGCGGCGAAAAAAGCTGAAATTCGCTCCAGGAAGTTCGATCAGGACTACCGGGACGTGGACTATCTGGGTGCTGAAATAGAGGGCTGCGGCTGATGGCCAATACACCTGAAATGTTTTGGGCCAGGACGGCTTGGTGTGAATCGGGCTGTCGTGAATGGCTTGGCCCACCAACTGATCAAGGTTATGGCCAAATTTCTTTCAAGGCCGTCACCGGTCACTTTCGACCTGTGAAAGTTCATCGTATTGCCTGGGCTTTGACTTACGGGACGTTTCCAACAGAGCTTCATCATTCTTGTGAAAACCGTCTCTGCGTAAATGTTGAGCATCTCGTTGAAATTAGCCATCTAAGCCATAGTCATCTTCACAATGGCTATGGCTGCCACTTTCATGGTTACCAGGACTGGGATTCGCAGGGGCGGTGTCGGATTTGTGTGCGGGATGCGAAGCGACAGCGGTATGTAGCTGACCCTGAGCGCTTCCGGGCGGCTACCCGCCGATGGAGAGTGCGGCACCCGAGCGGCTAGAGTCGGCCGGGACAGCGTTCCCGCGCCCGAAGAGCAGCCGCAAATTTCATCAGCCGACGCCCATATTTCCAAGCCGCAACTGCCGAGCAACGGCAGGCCTCCGAACAGAATTCGTTCCCTGGCGCGGGCGGATGACTGGGCTACTGGTATGGGGCTGAGGGTAGATGCTAGGGATTTCAGCCTGAAGGGGCGCGAGTATGTTCGCCAGATCATTCGCGACTATTCGCCGGAGATCTACTGCCCCAAAGCGGCGCAGATGGCCTACACGGTCACGGCGATCACCCGCACGCTGCACAACGTGGTCGAGCGCAAGTGGAACGGCCTCTACCTGCTGCCGCTGAAGACGGGCGCGATCCCCTTCGTGCAGGCCAGGGTGGATCCGGTGATCGAGTCCAGCCCGAAATTGACCGCCGCCTTCGCCTCCGTGGACAACCGGCTGCACAAGCAGACGGTGGAGGGGGCGAATTTCTACATTCGCGGTACCAACATCGAGCGCGAGTTGCACGAGGTGCCGGTCGATTTCGAGGTCTGGGACGAGCGCGACCGGATGGTCGATGAAAATCTGGACATCGCCCGCCACCGCATGGACGGCTCCACCGTCCGGCACCTGTTGGTGCTCTCCACGCCTACCGTCGATGGCTACGGCGTCTACTCGGAGGATGCCTGGGACGCCACCGACCAGCACCGCTGGGAAGTTCCCTGTCCGCACTGCGGTCGCTATCAGGTCTTGAATTTCAATGAGCCGGATCTCGACTACAACAACCTGAAATTAGGCGACTCCGCCGCCGACTGCGTGCTGGAGTGCGCCTTCTGCCAGCAGCTGCTTACTGACTCGCAGCGCCCGGAGATGAACGGCAGCGGGCGCTGGACTCCCTTCAAGCCGGACGGGGCACTGCGCGGCTACCACGTCTCCCAGTTCAACTCGCCCACGCAGCCCTTGCATGAAATTATGAAGGGCTATTTCATGGGCCAGCGCGACATGCGCAGGCTGCGGAATTTCTGGAACCAGAACATGGGCCGCGCCTTCACGGCCGAGGGGGACAAGATCACGGTCGAGCTTCTGGACAAGTGCAGGCGCAGCGGTTACACGCTGGGCGGGATCCCCAACTCCTACGTGGCGGTGGGGATCGACATCGGCAGCGTGCTGCACGTCTGGTGCTGGCACTTCAGCCCCCAGAAGCAGAAATTGCTCTGGAATGCCCGCATCTTTCGAAATTTCGACGACCTGGACAGGTTCCTCGGCTCGCTCGCTTCCTGGACGGGGATCATCGACGCCCACCCGGAGAAGCACAAGGCGCACGAGCTTGCGATGAAATACCACGGCAAGCTGCGCCTCGGCTTCTCGGACGACCGCGACCAGGCGAGCGAGATGGCCACTTACCATCCGCTGCGCGCCGGTGAGGCGGGGCGGGTGAACATCGACCGCAACATGGCCCTGGACACGTTCATCGCAGATTTCATCAACGGCAATGCGATTCTCCCTGCCGACGCCCGCGACCTGGGCGAGATCATGCCCCGCAAGCCGTACAACGGCCTCTACCACCAGCTGCTGCAACTGGTGCGCGTCGAGGAGGAGAACACGAGAGGGATCGTGATGGCACGCTGGAAGAAGAACCGCAATCCCGACCACTGGCACCACGCGGGCATGTTCGCCAGCGTGGCGGCGCAATTACAGCCGACGCTCTCCGTCCCGGCGGAGTTCTCCCGGGCCTTGAACACGAGCGTGATGCGATGACGGCTCCCCAGCGCTCGCAAGGGCCGCGTCGGGCCTCGACACCGGACGTGCGCGCCGCTCAGGCCAAGCGTCAGGTGGCGGCGGTCAAGCGCCGCTACAAGGTCGATCTGAACAAGCGCAGAAATTTGCTGCCGGGTGAGATCCCGCACGTGATCGACACGCTGATTGTCCTGAAATTGGCGGGCTACTCGAATACGCAGATGGGCAAGGTGATCGGGCTCTCTCGCGGCCAGGTGCGCGAGTTCCTCGCCCTGGTCGAGGTGCAGGAGCGGCTGGTCGAGCTACGCCGTGCCTTGCCCCAGGCCGCGCTCAACCTCTTGCAGGGCTACATGATCGAGGCGGTGCAGGCGCTGGTGGACGTGATGCGCCGCACCGACGACGACAAGTACATCCTCCAGGCCGCCGGTGAAATTCTTGACCGGGCCGGGCTGCCCAAGGCCTCGCGCCAGGAGCGGCACACGATCAACGAGGAGAAAACCACCTTTACGGACGACGGGATCGTGGAGGCGTTGCGCGAGGCTCCGGTCGAGGTGCAGGAGAAGGCGGCGCAGATGATCGAGCAGCTGGAGCAACTGCTGGCCGCTGGCCAGGGAGAGAGCGATGCCGAGACTACGTGAAATTCCGCGTGCGCTGGGCGAGCAGGTGCTGGACGCGACCAGGGTGCTCTTCCCCTGGGTGAGCACCGGAATTTCCAGCATTCGCGGCTGGAGCGGCTGGCGCTTCGGCCTCCACTTCTGGCCGACTTCGCACCCGGCGCTGGAGGGCACCGTCGTCAACTATGACTACTGCCGCCAGCTGTACATGAACAGCGGCCAGAACGCGCTCGGTGCCTCCTTCGCCAAGCCGATTGTCGATCTCCAGGTCGCTTTCATGGGCCTGCCGCGAGCGGCGACGGACAACGAGGCGGAGACGGAGTTCCTGAACGAGTGTCTGCAAGACTTCTGGGCTGATGAAATTCAGCAGCTGTTCCGGGACGGGATGCGCGATTCCAAGGTCGTGGTGAAATTGCTGCGCCCGGATATCTTCGACCCGCTGATGACGGTGGACGAGGCCGAGCACGGGGTCTTGGAGATCATCCCGCCCGATCTGGTCGAGTTCGAGCGCAACCCGCGCAACAAGAAGATCATCGAGCGGGCTGTAATTCGGCGCAGGATGCTCTTCGTCACTAACAAGGGCAGCGTCTCGCAGGGAATCGACCCGACGACGGAGGAGCACGACGTACTCGAAATCATCGACCGCCAGCGCTACTCCTTCTACGACCAGAACGAGGACAAATTTCTCGATGAGCTAGGCGCGGCCAACAGCTGGGGCTTCGTGCCGCTGCTGGAGGCGTACAACGAGTACGACGCGGCGCTGCAAGGCGGGATCTCGGAATTCGAGACGGTGATCCCCTTCATCAACGCCTTCCACGACGTGCTCACCCAGTCGCTGCAAGCGCACAGCTACCACTCGACGCCGAAGGTCGTGCTGAAATTGCACGACATCACTCCCTTCGTCAAGAACAACTTCCCGGAGGCGGTCGATCCGGCGACAGGGCAGATCACCCCCAGGGGCCAGATCTCCTGGCAGGGGCGGGAAATTCTCTTCGTCGCCACCGACGAGGAGATCACCTTCCTGGAGGCGCGCTCGATCCTCGGTGACTCCAAGGTCTTGCTGGAATTTCTGATCGACTGCATCTGCATCGCCTCGCAGACGCCGGAGTGGGCGTTCATGCGCGTCGATTCGGGCTCGGCCAACTCCGACCGTAACGCGCAGACCGTTCCCTTCGTCAAGAAGGTGAACCGGAAGCGCAAGAATTTCCAGAAGCCGGTGCAGGAGCTTTGCAAGATGATCCTCGCCTCCAGGGATCTGGTGCCGACCAGGCCTAGAATTTCCTGGGAAGCGATTCGCGTGGACGATCAGGTCGTGCAGATGCAGGCCTTCCAGCAGCTGGTGATGGGCCTGGAGGTAGCGCGTCAGCGCGGAGAAATTTCAGACGAGACGTATCAGAGCATGCTGCGCCAGTTCCTGCCGGTGATGGGATCGAACGCGAGCGAGAAGTCGGAGCCGGATCCGACGCCACAAATTTCACAAGGGCGGCCCGTGCCGGTGCAGGGCGGGCCACAAGGACGAAACGAATGAGGACGCGAGCGCAGATTCCGCGTACCGGCCGTAGAAGGAAATTGCGAGTGGTCAAGTCCTCGCGCCGGAAGCTGCTGGGCAAGCGAAGCCCCAAGCAGCTTGCCGCCTCGGTCGGCCGCAGGAGGAGAAGAAGATGAAATGGCACGCAGACGGAGGAAACCGAGATTAGGTTCGGGCAAGCGCTTCAAGGCCGTGACCGCTTCGGCACGACGCAGCGGCGCGCGAAATCCCAGGGCTGTCGCAGCGGCTGCGGGAAGAAAGAAATATGGGGCTAGAAAGATGGCGAGGCTTGCCGCCGCTGGTCGGCGGCGGGCCGCCCGGAGAAGAAGGAGGAAGAGATGACCGAGACGCCGATGGAGCCGGAGTCGGAGCAGGAAGAGGCAGCGGCCGAGGAAGAGTCCGCCGAAGAGGAGTCTGCCGAAGAGGAGTCCACGGAAGAAGAGGAGTCGGCTGACGAGTCCGCAGAGGGCGAGGAAGCGTGAAGATCGGCGGCCCAACCCAACGGCTGATCGAGCGTGGCGGCCGTCTGATCGCCAGAATTTCACCGACACTCGGCTTCTACGGCCGCTTCCGGAGAGGAGCACTCTGATGCCCTGGACAGGCCCGGTCAAGGTGGTGCGCATGCCGACGATCAGGCATCTGAAGGAACTGAAGCGCAGCGGCCTCAATGCCGCGTCGGGGGGCTTTCCGGCGGGCAGCAACGTGCGGATCAAACGGGCACGAGGATAGGAGGAATTTCATGGTTCGAGTTCTCAGGGTGAAGCCGTTCGGGACGCAGTTCGGCGGCTCCGGCCCGGTCGAGGCCGCGCCGGGGGCTACCAGTTCGGCACGAGCGGGCAACACGACCATGCAGCAGATGGCGCTGGCCAGGTTGCGGGTAAAGGCCTGGGCGCAGATCGGCCGCACGAACATCGGCAGCAAGGGTGATCTCTGATGGCCAGGAAGAAGACCAAGGGAGCGACGATCCTCTACGTCAAGGATCCGTACAACAAGCTCACCTCCGACCCGACCTTCGGCTCCGGGCGCACGCAGGCGACCTTCTCGGACGTGGCGGAGCAGTTCACGAACAACCCCAACCCGGCCTACGATCCGTCCCAGGCTCCCGGGGCTGTCCAGGAAGTCTCCGCCGCCTCAGAAAGGAAATCCGCGAACACACCCGGCAAGGCCAGCCGGGGGCACCAGAAGGTGATCAAGCGCACGCTCTTCAACCAGAACCAGGGCAAGACAGTCATCAAGAGGCCCTGATGGCGAAGAAAGGAAAGACCGCGAATTTCGGCGGCAAGAAGGCTGCCCCGTTCAAGAAGGGCGGCGGTCGGCGCAAGAAGGGCAAGTGATGAAATTCGAGACGATCACAGAGACGTTCGAAGGCCTGATCAGCGTCTCCGAGATGACGAGCGATCCGGCTGCGCTCGTGCCGCTTCCGGCGGAGATCGTCGCTCGTGTGACGACCGGTGATGACAGTCCGAAATTCGCCACCTTCGTCATCGAGCCGGGCTGGTCGAAGTCGAAGCGGTACTGGGGAGAAGAGCTTTTCGGTGAAGTTGCTTCTGAAATCAACGCTGCTGCGCAGGACGAGCCGATTGTCGGCTATCTGGGGCACATCACTCCCGAGGAAGACCCGTACAGATTCCCTGAAATTCAACTGGAGTGGTGCGGAGCGAAGCTGCTCGGAAAGAAGCTCGCGGTGAAGGCGTACGCTCTTCCCGGCACCAAGGGGCGCGAGTATCTGGAGAAGGGTCGCGTGAAAAACGTTTCCTGGCGCGGCAAGGTCGTGCAGGAGATGTTCGAACAGGGGGTGCGGATAAAGAAATTCGCAATCGAGTCCATCGACCTGGCTCGGCCTAGATCGGCCGGGATGAGCGCGCGACTCGTGGGTGCGCTCTCAAGTGAAATGACAGAAGAAGAGGAAGGAGGAGGGGTGAAGACAGAGGAAATTGCGGCTCTCTCTGCCAACGAGGTTCGCGCGCACAACCCGGATCTGGTCAAGGGGATCGAAGCCGAGGCGCGCAAGCCGCTGGAGGAGAAGCTGTCGGAGATGGAGACGGCCGCCGCAGCCGTCGAGCCGGTGACGGCAGAGATCCCGGCGCTGCGCAAGATCCTCGGCCTGGCGGAGGACGCCGACGAGGTGGCCGTTCTGAAATCCGCCGTGGAGTTCATTCGCGCCCAGGGCAAGTCGATTCGCGAGGCGATCATCGACAAGGTGCTGAAATCGAAGAAGCTCGACGCCGACGACCCGAACGCGAAGCTGGCCCGCCGGATCATCATCGGTGAGATGACGGAATTTCAGCCGACGGGCAGAAGCGAGGCCGACGAGCAGACGGTCACCGAGATGGTCAACAAGGTGATCGACGGCGACGAGCAGCTGAAGGAGATCGTCTCCGAGAAGGAGGGTGCTCCTCCGGCTGTGCCCAGCACGGAGCGCGAGCGCGGCGAGAGGCGAGAGTTGAAACCGGGCCTGAAGACGAGCACGATCCGCGTCCGCAGTCTCAACCGCTGAGAGAAGGAGGGAATTTCAGTGACAAGTGTGAAATCCACTCCGACGCAGGAGCGGATCGACGCAGGCCTGGTCGAGGCCGACTTCGTGCTTCAGCCGCGCGAGGACGTGGTGGAGTTCGATGCCGAGGCGCTGGCCGAGGCCCAGAAGGAAGCGGCGAAATTTGGTGCCCCGCACGCCGGGGTGATCTCCGTCGCTCCTTCCGGGCTCCTGAACCCGAATGTGAGCGAGGTGGAACAGGGAATGGAGATTGCCCCCGTCGTCGTCGGGCCACCGGCCTACGGTTCGCCGGATCCGACCACGAGCCAGTCGCGGCTGATGCCGCTGGAGCAGCACCCGCTAAACGCCGAGAATCTGCCCGAGGGCAGTGAGGCGGCAATTTCAGCGGATTACGGCGTCACTCCGGAGCCGACGGCGGCTGCCGTCGGTGACGTGAACGCAACCCAAGGTGCAATCGACCTGGCTGCGGCCGAGGGAGTCGATCTGACGCAGGTGACCGGAACGGGCGATGGAGGCCGGGTCACCAAGGCCGACGTGGAGGCCTACCTCGCGAGTCAGCCCGTCTGAGAACGGAAAGGAGGAATTTCAGTGGGCCAGTTGAAGACGGACGGCCGGGCGAGCCAGGGCGGTTTCACTGCGCCCGGTGCGACGGCGATCACCTTCGGGGATCTCTATCGGATCAACCAGTGGAATCACATCGCGCTCAAGACCATCGGCGCGTCCGACACCGTGCGCACGTACGACGGCGAGATCTCGGCGGAACGCATCTGGTACGTCAAGCTTCCGGCGGCGCTCAGCCCGGCTCTGGGCGACGTGCTCTACTGGACGGCCGGTGCAGGCTTCAAGCGCGGCGACACGGATCTCTCGGCCACGGTCGCAGGCTCACCGGTCTGCAAGGTCGAAGAGGTGAAGGACGCGAACGGCTACGCGGCAATCCGCGTGCTCAACATCGGAATCTGAGGAAGGGAGGGAAGAATTTCAATGGCGAAAGACAACGGATCGGCCCTTCTCGTCCCGGACGCACCGACGATGGAGTCGATCACGCGCGAGTTGCGAGGCGGTCGCTTCGCGGTTGGCCATGCCGGGGATTTCACCCCGCCGGTCGGCGCGTATGTCGCCAGCCCCTTCGGGGAAGGCTCGTCCGATACGAACCTGACTCATCGCCGCTGGACGCCGACGCGGATCGTCGGTGAAATTTCTACGATCCAGCTGGTGTCGGCGTCGGAGATGTCGTCCCGGCTGGTGGACGAATTTCTTCGGGACGCGGTCGAGATCGACCTGCTGCGAGCCGTCTCGGAGATGATCACCACCTCGCAGGGCGCGATGGATCTGCTGGAGAAGGTGCGGATCGACATCGACGTGGGCCTGGCCGAGGTGCCGCTGCTCTACCAGCCGCTGTACGAGCGGATCACCGGGCCGTTCCCCGGCGGCTCCGTGCAGATCGGCGGCGACGTGCTCTTCGACGCGAACATCGTCTTCCTGGAGAAATTCGAGGCGGGCGAGATCATCTTCGGGACGCTGGCCAAGTCGGGAGCGCCGACGTTCATTCCCGTCCAGACCTACGCGGGCGGCTTCGAGTGGACGGAGGACATGCTGGAGTACGACCGCTCGTATGAAATTGGCATGAACTCCCGTGCCTTTGGGCGGGCGTACAATTACCTCCTGAATCACAACCACCTCTCCCCGATCATCGCCTTCACCTATGCGGGCGGCAACTCGACGGCGGCGGTGACGGGACAGGGATCGCTCCAGGCGAACACGCTGGTCGGATTTCAGCAGGCGTACCGCACGGCTGCGCTGGCGGTGCCGCAGCGGATCCCGACCTGGATCCTGGCCAACGAGGCGGATCGCTTCCAGATCGAGGACGCACTGCTGACGCCGGTGATCGACTCGGCGGGCAACCCGCTGCGGCGCGTTCCCGTGGAAGGGATCATCTACTACAACGGCGCGACCGTGACCAACGGGCTCAAGAACTACACCTACCCCGGCGTCACCGCCGGGACGTGCTATTTCATCGCGCCACGGTTGCGGATGAAGGAGCTTGTCCATCACGACCTGCGCGTCGATATCGGCCCGGCCGACATCTCGCGGCTCGTGGAGGGCCAGCAGGTGGCGAGAACCAGGCGGACGCTCTACACCGATCTGCCCAACTCGGTGCAGAAAGTCACCCTGGCTACGTCGCCGACGTAAGGCGGAGGGCAGATGAAAATCGGGATCGGCGGATACTTCCTGGGTGTCCGCCGATTTCACTTGAGAGGACGGTGAAATTTTGCCCGACCAGTACAAGGCGCTGACCGTCATCAATCTGCCCTTCTCGGAGAAGCTGTTCCGGCCTGGGGAGATGATTTCCTTTGAAGACTTTGAGGAGAGTGCGGCGTTGGCTGCGGCGGCTGTGGAAGACCGACGGGGAGAAGACGAAGGAGCCTCGGCAGTTGCATCAGCACAGGAGATGGTCGCCGCTCTGATCAGCGGCGGCTCGCTCAGCGACGATCCGGAGGCAGCGCTGCATCCCGACCACATCCCGCGTCCGCCGGGCGAGCTAAGCCTGCTCAGCATCTCGGACAACGCCAAGGCGCTGCTGGCCCAGCTGGAGGCGAGCGGACAGCCGGTGCCGGTCGAACTGCGCTCGCTGGCCGAGATGGAAATTCAGGCGGTGCGTGCGAGCGACGGCGGAGTCGCCGCCAACGGCGTCCCGAAGGGCGGTAGCTGATGTACGAGACGATCTGGCTCTGCGACAAGTGGAGCGAGGAAGCGTGTGAGTACGCGCGCCGCAGGCTGGGGATCGAGATCCCGCTAGCAATTTCATCAGCGTTGCTGCGCAGGTACGTGCAGCCGGAGGTGACGGAGGCTATTGAGGGAAATTTGCTCCTGAACGAGGGCATCCAGCGGCTGCAAGACATGACGATGATCGCCACGCCGGTTTCCAATCAGGTGGTGGGCAACCCCTGGTCGAACGCCAATGCCTTCATCGGTGTTGGTGACTCGGTCACGGCGGAAGCGGCGACCCAGACAGAATTACAGGCTGCGACCAACAAGTTCTACAAGGCGATGAACGCGGCCTATCCATCCCGCTCGGCGCAGACTGTCAGCTTCCAGTCGGATTTCACCACCGGCGAGGCGAACTACGCCTGGGCCGAGTGGACGGTGGCGGCGGGAGCGACCTCGGGCTCGGGTGCGGGTTTCCTGCTCGGTACGACCAACCTCAACCGTAAGGTGGCCTCGCTGGGCACCAAGGCCAGCGGCACCTGGACGCTCACGGCTCAAATTTCATTGTCGTAGCCGCATGGGCACGACGGCGAATTTCGCTCTTCCCTATCCGGAACTGGCGAATGTCCCGAACGTCCAGCCGGATCTGAAGGCGCTGGCGGAGGCGACCGACACCGCGCTCGGCAACACCAAGGGGATGCTGCTGGGCGCGGTCATGGACTGGCCCTGGGCCTCGGGGCAATTACCTTCCTGGACGCTCTTGCCCTACGGCCAGAACGTGCTTGCTTCCGCCTATCCGCAATTACAGACCCTGGGCGACAACTCGGGCCGCCCCTACGGCGGCACGGCTGGAACCAACATCACGCTGCCCGACTACCGGGGCAGGATCGGCGCAGGCAAGGACGATATGGGTGGCACCGCCGCGAACAGGATCACGGCAGCAATTTCAGGCGTCTCCGGGGCCACCCTGGGCGCGGTCTTGGGCGCGGAAGGAATCACGTTGGTCACGGGCAACCTGCCTGCGCACAACCACGGGATCACCGGTGCTCCTGGAATTTCAGATCCGACCCATGCCCACAGTGTCTCCGACCCGACACACGCGCACGTGATCAACCTGCGCCAGTTCGGAGGCGGCTCCGAGGACTACATGGGCTACGGCGGTACTTCTACCTCGACTGACTACGGCGATCACTGGATGGCGAAGGGGCAGGCGACCGGGATCGGCATCTACGGTGCCGGTACCGGGATCACGGTCAGCGCAGGCAGCCTCGGCACCGGCAATACCGGCTCCGGCTCGACCGTGCGCTGCACGCAACCGACGATCATCGTCAACACGTTCATGAGGGTGCTGTGATCCCTGACCAGCACAAGAATTTCGCCTATAGCACCGTTGCTACCGCGCCCGCTCCGGCTAGCTCGGGGACTTCGCTGGTCGTGGCTGCGGGCGACGGTGTGAAATTTCCGACGCCGCCCTTCAACGCGACCGTCTGGCCGCCCAACACGCTGCCGATCACCAGCAATGCCGAGATCGTCCGCTGTACCGCTCTCGCGACCGATACGCTGACGATCTCTCGCACGCAGGAGGGATCGAGCGCCAGGGCAATTTCAATCGGTGACCAGCTGGCAGCCACGATCACCGCCAAGACGCTGGCCGACGCGGAGGATCTGGTCTACGACGGGAATTTCAGCGCTGGCCCCACCTACAGCGACGGCGAGATCGTCGTCTACAACGGGATTGCCTATCTCTGCGTGAAGCCGACCAGCGCCGCGCCGGTGGCCTGGCCGGGAGGCCCGACGCCCGCGCCGCTGCCCACACCTGCCTACGGGACGAGCCTGCCAATTTCACCCCTCGACGGGCAGGAGGCGATCCTGGTCGATAGCTTGACCAACCCGACCTACCAGTGGCGGTTCAGATACAACGCCGGATCGTCGTCGGCCTACAAGTGGGAGTTCGTCGGCGGAAGCCGCGTATTCGTATCTGTTCCAACCGTGGAGACACTGGCTTCGGCCACGACTTGGTCGGATCTGGCAACAGTGGGGCCTCGGTTCATCGTCCCTCGCGGCGGCGACTATACGGTTCAAGCGGGCTGCACGGGAACTCATGGGGCAGCCGGGACGTTCATCATCGCTGGAATCGCAGTCGGCGCAAGCGACCCCGGCTCGTACAACCAGCTAGCAACGATTTGCATTTCAAATGCTTGGGCTGCTGTGTCGATGGAGTCACTAAACGGCGTTGTGATGGGGAACGATGTGCGGCTGCGCTACTACGCTTCGGCAGCTAACGCGCAGTTTCAGAAGCGGTATCTCAGTGTTCTTCCGGTGCGTGTGGCGTGAGCACACCGGCTCCTGCGACGACGAACTGGGTGCCGCTCTGGAATTTGAACGGCGCGGTCGATCTGCGCTACAACGGCGCGTACGTGCCAGGAAATTCCTACGCGGACGGCGATATTGTCGTTCGTGATGGAATTACCTATCTTTGTGTCAGGCCGACGACTGCTGCGCCTGCCGTCTGGCCGATGGCTCCCGGCACGAGCGCTTACGGAACTTCCCTGCCGACTTCGCCCTACGACGGGCAGGAAGCTGTGCTGGTGGACTCAATTTCAAATCCGACCTACCAGTGGCACTTTCGCTACAACGGAAATTCCACATCCGCGTACAAGTGGGAATTTGTCGGTGGCTCGCCGTGGACGGGAAGCGCTGCCGACAGCATCGCTATCGCGGCAGGCTGGAATACCGTGGCAGTTCCAGCGTTCACAGCCCCGCGAGCAGGCGACTACATGGTGCAGGCGCATGCGGGTATCAACAATGCGGCTGCTAGCTGGGGCGCTGTAGCGCCGTACACCACTGGGCCGGTAGGTACGTCCTGCTATTTCTCCGTCGTGGCGGGCATGTGGGGTGGTGCGTCATGTGTGCCGCTGCCGGTGAATGCCGTGGCAGCAGGTGCTCAGATCAAGGTCGGCATCTACTCCGGAAGCGCTGGAGCAACGGTGTCACCACGCGCATTAGGGATCACTCCGGTGCGTGTCTCATGAGTGTTCCCGATCCTGCAACCGTTGATTGGGTGCCGCTCTGGCCGACCGGAATTACAGTACCACCAATACAGCCTTCGGTGCGGGTGTATCGCTCGACAGCACAAGTAATTGGCGGTGGTTGGTCGCCCCTGATCTTCGACAGTGTGCGCTGGGACACCGGCTCTCCATTGCAGTGGAGCGCGAGTTTTCCTACGCGCCTGACCTGTCAGATTGCTGGTACGTATTTCATTTGGGGAATGGTGCAACTCAATGCTGCGGCCGTTGGTGGCTTAAACCGAATGGCCGGGATTCGACTCAACGGAAGTATTTTCATTTCTGAGGGTGGGATGATTGGAGCGACCATAGCGGCTGGAGGATCTAATCCTCATGCTGCTGCCTCCTCGATTCATCAACTCAATGTCGGTGACTACGTTGAATTGACGTACCTGCAAGATAGCGGCTCCAATGTAAATACTGAGGTAAGTAGCGCGACCGGACGATACGGCGTGGAATTCGCTATGGCGCTCGTTGGTGGGATGCAAGGCCCACCAGGGCCTGGTACACCGAGCTATGGAATTTCACTACCCGCGAGTCCGGTAGACGGGCAAGAAGCAATCCTCGTTGATTCAATTTCAAATCCGACCTACCAGTGGCGCTTCCGTTACAATGCAGGATCGACGAGCGCGTACAAGTGGGAATTTATCGGTGGTGCGGATGCAAGTGCGAGGGTATACACAGCTGAAACAACGACAACGACTGGCACTTGGTTGGATTTAGCGACAGTCGGGCCGAGGATTGTTGTGCCAAGAGCGGGTGAGTATAACGTGATGAGCAGCGCGATGGGGATTCATACGGCTGCTGGTGGACAAATATGGATCTCGAATTACATCGGTACTGTTACTGCGGGATCTGGTCGAAGTTTGCAAATCCCTGCGGCTAATAACACAGAGCCGTTTGGCGTTGCGGAAGATCGCTTTACGTTGGCAGCCAACGATGAATTGCGTGTGCGCTATCACAACAGCACGGCTGGTACAGCCACTTGGCATACCCGTTGGCTTCGAGTCGTACCGGTGAGAGTTTCCTAGATGTTCGGCACCAACGCATTCGGCTGGCCCTACTTCGGGGAGGGCTACGCCTCTTCCGGCTTGCTGGGCACCGATTCCGGTACTGCGACTGAAATTGCGTTTGTCGGTGTAGCCGTTTCAGATTTCAACGGCGCGACATCTGAAATTACTCCTCCGCCGGTAGTTCTGATTGTCGCCGCCGACAGCGGTAGCGCAGCCGAGCAGGCGTCGATTGGAATTACAGTCAGCGATCCGGTTGCGCGCAGCTACGCAGGGCTGCCGTCCGAGTTCGCCACCTACGCCGCCATCCCGGCCCAGATCGCCAGCTATGCGGCGCTGCCCTACTACGCGCCCTATCCGACCGCGACCGAGACGGCGACCGTCAGCTTCACTGCCGCCACGGCGGATGTAAACGGAGCGACGAGCGAGTCGGCTGCGGTAGAGATCCGGACGCTCTACGTCGTCAGCGACTCCGGCACGAGCAGCGAGATGCTCAAGCTCGCGTTCGCTACCTTCGACGCGGGCACGGGCAGCGATACAGCGGCCCTGAAATTACTGCTCAGCGAGCAGGGTCTGGGCACGGAGAGCGCCAAGCTCGGCTTCACGCTGGCCGACAGCGGGATTGCCAGCGAGGCTGCCGCGCTGACGACGCACTACTTCCTCTTCGCCGCCGACGCGAACGGGCCGACGGACGAGGTCGCGCAAGCGGCCACTGCCGTGCTGCTGGAGGCAGACCAGAATTTCAGCACTGTCGAGGCGACCAGGCTGACGATAACGAGCGCCGACCAGGGCAGCGGCTTGGATGAGGGCCTGCTGCTGGCCCAGACGGTAGTGGTCAGCGATGCCTCCGGGCCGGTGACGGAGACGCTCCTTCTGGGCAGGCCGGTCGAGGATGCCAATAGCTCAGCTACTGAAATTGCTCAGGCCACGGTCAGCGTCTCCACGGCCGACCTGAACTCGCTCAGCTACGAGTTCGCCACCATCGGCCGACTGAGCGTTGTGGCAGACGCCCTGGGAGGCGCTGAGAGCGCCGCTGTGGCCACGATCCTCCTGGGGACGGATCAGGGCACCTCCCTGGGTGAGAGCGCCTCTACGGGCTTCCCAGCGTTGCTGGAGGATGTTGGCCACTCTCTGGAGGATACGAGCCTCTCGGCCCGGCTGCTGGCCAGCGACACCGGAATTTCCTCAGAGTTCGCCCTGATCCGATCCACCACCCCCGTGGTGGCGGACGCCGGGGTGGGTTCGGAGGCCTGGACGCTGGCGCTCAGGGTAGCTGAAATTGGCTACGGCCTGGAGAGCGCCTCCGCCGGATCGCTCCTTGTTGGCTCCGATTCCAACAGCGTTACTATCGAGACAGGAATCGTCCGGGGCAAGCAGACGATCCCGCCGGGAGCGGA
>Ga0066905_100000094_pt1 | contig 16769 bp, 31 predicted proteins | sample PanSoiMetaPlot36_FD_67483 | JGI IMG/M metagenome (GOLD analysis project Ga0066905, IMG submission 67483) | Tropical forest soil microbial communities from Panama analyzed to predict greenhouse gas emissions - Panama Soil Plot 36 (version 2) | ecosystem: Environmental > Terrestrial > Soil >... | reverse complement strand
CGACGGGCGGCCCCGACGGCGCCGGCGCGGCCGCGGTCGCCGCGGTCGGCGGGATCGGCGTCTGCTTGCGAAAGACGGCGGCGGGGAACCAGCGCATGGGCTAAACCGTGCGGTCGGGCGGGCGGCGATACGGCGTCGCCTTGACGACCGGGCGCCCGCCATACTTGGCGTCAACCTCCGCCTGCGACAGGCCGCGGACCTTGTCGTAGTTGATGGCGGCGGCGGTCCCGACGGCGCGCGCGGCGCCGCGCAGGTCGAACGTGCGCGCGGCGCGGACGAATGCCTGCCGCTGCTGCTGGCATGGGAGACAGGCCATCTATTTCCCCTTTGTCGTCGTCGTTCGCGCCTGGGCGGCGGTCGGCACCGGCGCCGGCGGCCACGGCGTCGGCAATTGGCACGGCACGTCCGGCGGGCAGGTGTAGGCGCAGGTTGCGTGCAGCATCGGTCCCTCCTATCGCCGGCGCCGACTGCGTCCGTGGACGCCGCGCCGATAGCCCTTGTTCAGCGCCGCATTCGAGATCGCCGCCGCGCGGGCCTTCGACATCGTCCGCCGCAGCGCCTCGTAGGTCACCGGATTCTTGATCGACGGGCCGTGCGACCCGCCGCGCCTTCCTCCGCGTGGCATGTCCGCCTCCTATGCCATCGGAATTTCCATGACGACGCGCGACAGCCGGGTCACGCCCCACACCATGGCGTCGAGCCGGTTGGGCGAGCCGTCGACGGCGCGATCCCATTCGCGCGAGAACGCCAGCATTTCCGCCTCTAGCTGGTCGAGGCCGCGGCGGTGCTTGACGCGGCCCTTCTCGTAGAGCAGCGAGACGGGCTCGGCGCGCATCGCCTTGCCGCGCGACGCCACCACCGGCTTGATGCGGATCAGATTGTCGGGACGGCGCCCGGCCTGCGCCGCGCGCTCCGCCGCCTGCTGCACGACGTCGGTCGCCATGTCGCCGCCGAAGTTCTTCTCAACCACGACGTCGTCGGCGTCGAAGTCGTCATGCGCGCGGACGACCGCGTCGCCCCATTTCGCCGGCGAGCCGGCAATGGTGCGGTCGGCGAGCACCGCAAAGCCGCCGTCGCGCAGCAGCGCCGAGACCACGATGCCGATCTCGTCCGATCCGCCGGACGGGTCGACGCCGACGGTCGCCTGCTCGATCTCGTCCTCGGCGATGTCGTCGTGCTGGAGCCATTCGTCCTTGAACAGCGCGTTGGGCGGGTCGAGGATCATGGCCCCGTGCAATTCCTGGCGCCCGAGCCGCGTCCCCTCGTAAAGCTCGCGGATGCGCTGAATGAACGCCGGCGACAGGTTGGCCGCGTTGTCGTAGGTCGACCCGGTGGTGATCCGCAGGTCCGACATCGCCACGAGCTTCTTCATGAACGGCGTTGGCCGCGGCGTCGTCGCCACCAGGACGCGGGGCAGATCGCCGAGCCGAAGCCCGAGCATCATCATGTCCCACACCGCCTGCTGGTATCGCATGCGGCCGATTTCGTCGACGACCGCTAGCTCGCATTGCGGGCCGCGCAGCGAGTCGGGCTCCTCGCCGGAAAAGAACACGGCGACGGCACCGTTCGGCCATTCGAGCCGGCGCTTCGACGGGACCCAGCGCGGGCGCGCGTCGCGCGCCGCCGTCGCCAGGAGCCCGGCCGGTCCCTCAAGGTTGACGTCGTGCAGGTCGGACGTCGTCGGGCCGATCACATGGACGCGGCCGAGCCCGGCGCGCACCGCCATGTGCACGGCGCCGCTCATGGCGCGCGTCTTGCCGGTGCCGCGGCCGCCGAGGAACAGCCAGCACCAGCCGAGGTCGACCGGCGGCAGCTGCGCGCCGCGCGCGAGCATGATCCATTCGTCGGCCAGATCGTCGCCTAGCTCGGCGGCGAGCCGCGCCCGCTTGCGCGGCGATAGGCCGGCCATGCCCTCCCGCACCGCGTGGGCGCGGCGGATTTCCGCCCCGAAGCGATCCCGCGGCACGATCCTCATTTTTTGCGCCGCAGGACCTTGTTCGCCCGGGCGAAGATTTTGTCCCGGGTCGAGCGCGCGATTTTGCCCTTGTTGTACATCATCGACGCCCGCGCCTTGGCGTTGGCGGCGTGGCGGCGCGTGTGCACGGGGAACCGGCGCGATCCCGGCAGCGCGAATTGACTGCTGCGCAGCCGCCGGCGCGCCGCCGCTGTCAGGGCGCCCATGATCAGCCTCCCTTGTTGTCGTCGACAATTTCGGCCTCGATCACCGCCGCGGGCTCCCGCTCCGCGGCGATCCGCTCGATGGCGGCGGCGATCCGGTCGGTGGTCGTCTCCCGGGCGGCCATGGCGTCGGCCAGCGGGTCGCCGGTCGGCGGCGCGTCGAGGCCGAGCATCCGCGCCCGCCGCTCCATGATTTTGAGGATGACGGCGGTGGCCGCGACGCCGCCCTGCGCCGCCGCCGCGTAGTGCGCCTTCTGCAACTCGTCGAGCCGTTCGAGCTCCAGCCGGATCGTCCGCCGGCGCATTTCCGGCGAGACCCCGCCGCACATGCGCACGAGCGAGGCCTCGACCTGATCGGCGGCGCAGCCTAGCTCCTCGGCAATGCGGCCGACCGACACGCCGGCGAGGCGCAGCCGGAACGCCCGGCGGTCCCGGTCGAATTGCGCCGCCGCGTCCTCTAGGGCGATAATCTCGGCCATGGTCGCCGCCTCTCGCTCGAGGAATATACCGGAACAGGTAAGCCTTGTTGATAGCAAAGGCTGCGGCGACGCCCTGCGCCCCGCCCTGGCGGCCCGGCGGCGCTTTGTCGCCGCGATCCGCGGCCCCCTCGCCGCCGGCAAGACGACGGCGCTCGCCGCGGTGGCGGCGGCGGCGGTGGCGGAATTCGGGGTTTCGCTCTGCCAGTTTGCGCTGCTGGCCCCGACCGCGGCCCGCGCCCACATGCTGCGCCGGGTCGTCGCCGACCTGCACCGTCCGGGCGTCGCGCTTGAGGAGGTGCTGTTCCCGGACATGACCGGGGGCGTGGCCGACGTCGCGTTCTGGCGCGGCCCGGGGGCGCGCCGGGCAACGGATCGGCAGCGCCGGATTGCCGCCGAGGAATTTGCGGCGCGGATCGCCCGCGCCGGCGAGCTTGCCGACGCCCCGGCCGACCAATCGTTCCTGCGCGACCGGCGGCGCGACGTCCTGGCCGTGTTCTGTCTGGCGGAGCGCGCGCGGCTGGCCGGTCGGCCGCTAGCGGAAATGCACGCCGAGGCGCGCGGGCGCGGCATGGCGCTGCCCGAGGCGTTCTCGCTGGTCGCCGAAATCGCCGACTTCTACGCCGAGTTCAAGCACCGCGAGGGGATCGTCGACGACGCCGACATCCTGGCCGGCCCGCTCTATCCCGCGCCCGATTGCCCGCTAGTCCTCGTCGACGACGCGGACGCCATTGTGCCGACCGCGCAGGCGGCAATCATGCGGCTGTTCCCGCGCGCCGCCCTGGTCGCCGCCGGCGGCCCCGCCGGCATGATCGACCGCCTGTGGGCCGAGGAACGGACGCTGCGGGTCGCCCTCGCGCCGCGCGCGCCCTAGTCACGGCTGCGGCCTTACGGCGATGTCGGCATCGCCAATGTATCCCGGCATGAAATGGCGGATAAAATCGTTGGCGTGCTGGCGGTAGCGGAACGTCGCAAGCCAGACCGCTTCGCCTTCGGTGTGGCCCAGTGAGTAGACCTTGAAGCGGCGCAAAATCCAGGTGCGCCTGATGGTCAGGATCATCGCGTCCTCTCCAAAACGGTCCGCGCGCGCCTTAGTGGCGCCGCGCCTTGGCGGCTCATTCCCCCGCCCACGCCTTGGCGACCTCGGCGAACGAATGCTGCTTTTCCGGCGCGCAGTTGGAGTGCCATTCGATCCAGTCCCCGTCGGGCGTCATGGCCGGCGGCACGAGCAGGAAGGCGTCGCGACTGCTGAACCGGATCAGCGCGGCGACGCCGTCCTCGCCGCGCTTGGCGAGATAGGCGCGGAGCGCCGGGTCGCGATGCGCGTCGGGGAATTTCGGATCAATCCAGACCTGCACGACCGGGATCGTCGTGCGCTCGCCGTCGGGACCCTCGCGGGTGACGAAGTCGGGGAGCATGTCGACGACGGCGTGGGCGCGGTCGGGGCGCGACCCGGTATCGGCCCCCGTCACCCAGGCGCACGACCATAGCCGGCACGACGCCGGCATGTCGGGCCCGTCGTAGACGCGGCAGCCCTTGCCATGCGCCTGATGGCGGCAGCGCGTCAGCGCCGGCTTGCCGATCTCGGCGACGGGGAGGAGCCGGCAGCATAGCTGGCAATCACCGCACCGGCGCGGCAGCGCGGCGGCGAATTCGAGCGTTACCTTGGGCGCGGTCATCGTCGGCACCCATGCTTGCGCTTGTAAGCCGCGACCTGTTCCGCCCAGTCGGCCGGCGGCGGGACGCCCAAAACTTGCGCCGATCGCTCGCATCCGACGCAGATGGGATTGTCGCGCGGGCCGATGGCGTAGGCCACTGGGCCGTCGCGTTTGACGCACGGGGTCATGGCGGACTTTGCGTAAGGGCAGGTCGTCATTGCCGCGGCCCCGCGGTGCGCGCGACTAGCTCGGGCGGATAGGTGTAGCCGAGGCCGAATCGCCACTCCATGGTGGTGAAGTCGCCGCCGTCGGTGACGATGACGCGGACGATGAAGCCGGCGCCGGCGGCCGGGCTCTCGACGAGGCGACGGAACCGGCGCACGGCGGCGAGCCCGTCAATCCAGCGCTCGGCGTAGGCGTGGCTTCCGTCGGGATAGAATACCGCGACGCTGAATTGCTCGCGCTCGCCGTCGTCGTCGGGATCGGTCATTGCATTGCCCCCCGGACCGGCAGCATGCCGACCATGCGCCCGACCGCATAGGCGCCCGGCGCGGCGTCGGGGAACCATTCGAGCGGGTTGAGATAGGCGCGCCCGCGCGGCGGGCGGACGATCCGGCGATAGGCGGTGCGCGCGATCTGCCCGGCGACCTCGGCCTGAAACATGACGATCTCAATCCGGTCGGGCCGGTCCTGCACGCCGTCGCGATTCAATTCCTCGCGCAGCGCCGCCGCCGCGGCGTCGTCGGGCACGTCGTCGAAACGGGCCATCCAGCATTCGTGCAGCATCACGTAGCGGACGACGTCCTTCAGCTCGAATAGGACGCGGATCGCCGTCGTCTGGTGGTCGCGCTCGCCGGGCGCGCCCCATGGCGTCGGCAGGATCAGGTGCTCGCCGTCGCGCGTGATCGCGTGCCAGATCGGATGGATTTCGCCGTCGCGGCGGAACGCCTTGGTCGCCCATAGCGACGCGAAGCCGATCAGGTCGACCGGCGTCGCCGCGTCGTCGTGGAATTTCCTCATTGTTGCGTCCGCAGGGTGGGGTTTTCTTCCGCAATTTCAACGATGTTCACCGCATAGCGCCCGGGCGAAAATTCTTCCAGCCAGGCGCGCGCGATGTCCCCGCGAAATCCGAACGCGCGCGCCAGCCGATCCATGACGACGCCGTTCGGAATCTGATTGCCGCGCGTGCAGGCGGCCGACAGGTGCCGCAGCAATCCCATGGGCTGGTATTCGAACGAGAAGGCGACGGTGTACGACCCGAGCGTAATCCCCTCGGACGGCGGGCGCGCGAGCCCGGGGACGCGCTCGGCGAGCGTCATGATTGGCCGGTCGTCGCCGACGGCGCCGGGCGCCATCCGCTCCCACGGGACCGGACGCGCCCGCGCCCGGTCGATCATGGCGGCGATCCGCCGGCGGTCGGCCTCGGTGATGAGGAGGACGCCCATCAGCCCCCGCGCTCCAACAATTCCATGTGCTCCCTTGCCAACTGATTCGCGCGTTCAGCCAGCAGCCGATAGCATTCCGCGCACATGGACCCGGCAACGTGGCCGCAGGTCCATTCGCTTGCCTTGCCGTCGCTCTCAGCGTGCCGCGTCAGCCCGCCGCCGTCGATGGTGCCGACGACGTCGCGCCGGCTGAGCTTGATCAGCGTGAACGTCTGGCCAGTGATCCGGGCGAGATCGGCGGCCATGGCAACGACGGATTCGAGCCGCGCCTCGTCGGCGGCGATGTAGGGCACCACGGGGAGCGGCGGCATCGGCCCGGCGCACATGCCCTCGCCGTTCGCGTCGCGCGAGACGACGACCCAAACCGCGTCGATGACGTGGCCCGGCTTGTTTGGCGCGACGTGAAGAATGTCAATCATCGCGGACGATCCTCCCTTGTGGCGGCATCCGGAAATCCCCCAATTGCGCGGACGCGCCGGGGCGGCGTAGCTACCCGGGCATCCTCAAATCGTCGACCGGGGATGCGATCCCCTTGAGGCCGCCGGTCCCCGACGGCCTCCTTTTTCACGGCAATTCGCCTTCGTCGCATGGGTCATAGGCGCCCGGCAGCGGCGCAATCGGCGCCAGCCCGTTGGCAATCCGCAGCGGATTGACGCGGGCGACGCAGTCCGCGCAGATCGGATACTTCTCGCCGTCGACCACGACGCTGGGCACGCGCACCGGGTTGAAGCCGAACAGTCGCTTGCAGCCGTAGCATGGCCCCCATGCGATGGCGTAGCCCATGGCCGGCCCTTTCGACGGCTAGGACGGTCGGGGGCCGGCGGTGCGGTCGGGCCGGCCCCCGTCTTCGTTGCGCGCGGGGCGGTGAGCGACCCTTATCCCGCGCGCCGGCGAAGCTCGATCACCTGCGCGCCGGCGACGCGCTCCTGCTTGGTCACCTGCAGGTCGTAGCCGAGCGCGCGGACGACCGCCATCACCGTCGCGAATTGCGGCCGCCGCGTCTCGCCGCCGAACCAGTTGTAGAGCGTTTGCACGCTGACGCCGCTCTCCTTCTCGACGTCACGATACGACGCCTGCTGGTCGCGGATTAGCGTTCGCAGCCGGTCGATGATCGGATCCTTGTCGCGGAAATTGTATGAGCGATAGAGGCGGAGCCCGCCGCCGGCATGGCGGGGCTTGCCGTTGCCGTTGCCGTGCGCGCTCATTCCGCCGCCCCCGCGCTAGGACCGGCGAGCAGACGCGCGGTCGCCCGATAGGTCCCCTGCGAGACGCGCTTGAGCAGTTTCGCCCTGATGAGCAGGAAGACGGTGTTCGTGGCCCCCTTGGCGTCGGCCCCGTGCGCAACGAGCTCCTTGTGCGTGAACGTCGCGGTCGGATCGGCGGCGACGACCGCGGCAACCGCGCGCCGCGCCCGGCCGGACGCCCCCTCGTCGGCGCGCGGCCGGCGCCCGCCGGTCATGGTCGCAACGAGCGCGTCGGGATCATTGGCCGCGGCGACCGGCCCCGTCGTCGGGCCGGTCAAAAGCCCCGCCGGGGGCGCGACGGGACGGACCTCGATGTTGTAGGCCTTCTGCGTTTCCATGAAGCGGAGGATGTCCCATAACCGCTTCTCCTCGAATATCCCGCTGACGTGAAATAGATTGCCGTTCGTCGCTGGCATCGTCGTCCTGCCTCCTTGTTGTCGTCGATTGCGCCCGCGCCCCAATGCCCGGCCCGCCCCGATCCGGGGGCGCCGATCCTATCAATTGTTATTAGCCGTTCTAGTTGTGCAATGCCATGGTGGCAGCGTCAACCCCTTCGGGTATTGACGGTGCCCGGCTACTTGCGGTCAAAGCGCCTCGATCTGCTCGACCGTCAGCCGATTGCGCGCCGCTAGCCGCAGAAGCTTCGCCAGCGGCGGCGGAATTTGCCCGCGCCCGGTCGAATAGCGATAGGTCTGCCGCGCCGAATAGCCGAAGGCCCGCGACGCCCCAATGATCGACAGGTCGAGCGCGCGCAGAATCTGCCGGTATTCGGTCTTGGTCATCCGATTCGCCATCCGCGTCCTCCGTCCCGCCGCCATTTTGTCACGGCGCCCCGCCCCGCGCTAGCCGACCCCAATCATGCGAAACAAAATCCCAAACCCCGCCAGCACAACCACCAGAACCGTGCCGACCATCCACTTGAGAACCGTCAAATCGGTCTCGATCCGCGCAAACCGATGCTCAAACCCCGCCACCGCCTCCGCCGCCGCCCGCGCCTTCGCCTGCGACGCCCCCGCCTCAATCAGCGCGTCGTAAACCTCGGAAATCATCGCCGGCATAGGTCAACCTTCCTGCTGTCATTTTGTCATAGGTCTAGCCGCGCCGCCATGGCATCCGCCGCGCCCGGTTGGTCGCCGCGGTCTTCTCGTACTCCACGTCGCGCAAAAGCCGCAGAAATTCCCGCAGCGACCCGACGTCGAGCCCGTCAAGCCGGATCGCATAGCGCCGCCCCGTCGCCCGCGCGATCTCCGCCGTGATCGCCGCAATTAGCTGCCGCTCCGCCCCCGGCGCCGTCATGGGTCAATCGCCTCGTCCGCCTCGTATTGCGGATCGGTGAATATCTCCGGCCGGAACCGCCGCCGCGTCGCCGCCTCGCAGCGGTCGCAGACATAGCCGCAGAAAATGCCCCGCGCGTCATTCAGCGCCCGCCGCGGTCGCCCCGAGCCGCACGGACAGGACCGCCCCGTCATGCCCGCCCCCCGCGATTGCGCCGCGCCGCTAGCCGCCGCCGACCCGACGTCACCGCCGCGTTGTGCGCCGCCGCGTCCGCTAGCGCGACTACCTCGTCATGCGACCGCGCCCCAATGTACCAATGCTTCCAAAGATGCTCCGGGATCGCCGCAACCGCCGTCGGATCGGCCCCGCGGTCGCGGAGCGCCGCCCCAATCGCCGCCCGCCATTCGTTATAGCCCATAAATCCTCCTCGCCGCCCCGCGCGGGGCGCCCCCGACATATAGGCCATAATGGCATGGGGCGGAAGCCTCGCCTATGCCAAATTGGCATGGCGCTTGCGCCGACTTTTTTCCTAGACCCTGGCGCGAAAAACCCGCGGGCCTTGCGGTCCGCGGGCCGCGGCTAGGGGGAAATCACCCGGGCGAGCGCCAGATTGCCCGCGACAACCCCGCCCTCGCCGCCCCCTATCCCCCGCCCCAATCGCGGCGCCTATGTGACCGCTATGCCATTATGGCGCTCGGAAAGATGCGGATTGGACGCCGGGGGGGTGCCTGCCTGTGTGTGTGAGGTCGCTGCGCCCGCGCCGTCGAAAATTTCCGGGCAATCGAAATGCGTTCGCTCGGTTGAAGCGAGGGCACTAGGGAGGGAGCCAGGGGAGGAGGGGGCGGCCGGCCGGCCGGGCTGGAGGAGCCTCGGGGAGGAGGTTGCGAGCCGACCGGACGACGGCGGACGTCGGTCGTCGACCGTCGACGGCGGGGAGGCTTCGAGCACCTCGGAAGGAGCTTAGAGCACCGCGAAGGCACCGGAGAGGGCGCCAAGAATTGCCCCCCTATTGCCCCCGCCGCCGGGTTGGCGTGACGCAACTAATTGATTAGCAATGCGAATGCGACGCGACGACCGCGGACTCAATGGCCGTTGATAGTCGCCGACGACCGGATCGGACGGGGGGATCGGCCGGACCTCCCGGGGAGCTTCGAAGGCGGTCGAAGCACCCGGCAGGAGGTTGAAGCAAGGCCGGGAGGTGGGCGCCGACTGCCGCCGGCTGCCGTCGACTGTCGGGAGGTGCCGGGAGGCTTTGGAGGTAGTTAAAGCTACCGCCCCGCCATGCCAATTTGACAGTGTGCTTTTTCGGTCGCCCGCGGACGGCGGCCGGACGGCGAAGGCGCGGGTCCTGACGCTTAATGACGCTTCTGACGTCACCGCCTATATGTACAACACCACGCCATCCTGCACTGCAACATGACTTAAAGTGTCTCCGTTGTAGGATCTTAGCATTTAAGTGTCAGAAGCGTCAGAAGCGTCATTAATAGAAGCGGTTCAATAGCTTATTGGATGACGCTTTGGCTGACGCATTGACGCCATGGTGGCGACATTATGACCGATCACCGCACTTAGCTTAGGGAAGCTCGTGTGGAGGTTTAACGATTGCGGCGGGAATGCGGTGCTGCGGCGCAGCATCTCATGTAGCACATTAGTTCCGGCGGATGGGTCAGAAGCGTCAGAAGCGTCAGAAGCCCACAACGGCAAGGTGCGGTCCGGTCCCCGCCTAATTTCTGGTGTATATGGCGGATTTGCCACACGAATTTTTCGCCGGGAAGGTGCAGGGTGGCGGCGGTCCGGCCTATTGGTTGAGCGGCGGGGGCGACCCGACAAATCGGCGCGACATGTCGGGTGCGGGTCGGATCGTTGGCGATGGCGATGGCGAGGTCGGCGGCGAAGGCGAGGCGTCGGCGTGGGGTGTCCACCATGGTGGCACGGATTGCGGACGCGGTCGCCCCCCGGGTTTTGGTCCGGGGGGCGTGACGTCCGCTGGCGTTGGCTCCGTCGTCGGCGAGGGCGATGGCGTGGTCGGGGCCGGTGGCGTAGGCGAAGGCCGCCATAATGGCACGCCGCCGGTCCCGGTCAATATGCGACCGGGTGTCGTGGGGGCCGGCGAATTTTCCGGTGCAATGTCGGGCGACCGGATTGACCCCGGGGACAACGCGGGCGGGTCTCGATTCGTTCTGTTTCGTCAAGTCGGCAGATCGGCAATGCCGGATTGCCGTCGGACGAAATCGGATTTCGTCGGAAAGAAACGGATTGTCATTGCCGGCGGAGCGGCTCCGGGAGGGGCTCGCCCGCCTCCCATGCCTCGATGGCCTCCTTGAACCGCCGGCCGAAGTCGCGGACCTCCTCAAACTGCGCTTGCCATCCCGCGATGGCCTGCGCCTGCCGGTCCGCATCCTCCTGCATGTCCTTCCGCAAGGCCCGGATTTCCGTCAGGGCGCGGTCCGTACACGCCATCATGTTATCCAGGTGCGCCAGGGCTTTCTGGAACAGGGCGGCGGCGGCGGCGTCGTCGTCGGCGGCCGGCATCGGCATGGGGCGGCTCCATTGGCTGGGGATCGGGGGCCGCCATTATGGCACGGCGGCGGTCCCGGTCAATTACGCCAGTTTGGCGTAGGGGTTAGGGCGATTCCGTCGCGCGGCGGGCGAGCGCCTCGTCGATCAGGCGGCGGGTGTCGGGGTCGACGATCTTGACCGGCGGCGACGTCGGGCCGGTCCCGGCGGCCTTGCGGGCGGCGGCCTGGCAGGCCCCCCGAAACTCTGGCCGGGCGAGGGCGGCGCCGTACCGGACCCGGCGCCATTTTGCCGCCCGCTTGATCGTCGCCCAGTCCATCGCGCCAACTCACCGCGGGCCGCGGCGCCCCCGGTTCTCGAATTTCGCCCAGAACGGGCGGCCCTCGGCGTGGCCGGCGGCATGGGCCGCGAGCAGGCGGGCGGCGATCGTGCGGACGAGCCCGTCGTCGTCGGCGCCGTCGGCGGCGCGGACCAGCCCGACAATGGCCGCGGCGGCGGCATAGGCGCCGGCCTCGGTCATGACGGCGCCCGGCGGCGGCGCCGGGGGCTTCGGAAGCTCCCGCGAGCTCCGGGAAGTCTCCGGGAGGTGCCGCGAGCTTTGGGAAGCTCCGGCGGAGGTGCCGGGAGGTGTCGAAGCCTCGCGGGAGGTGTCGGGAGGTGGCGCGAGGTGCCGCGGGCCGTCGGTCATCGCGCCCATCCCGCCAGCAGGACGATCACCAGGACCACGAGGAACGCGACGACCGCCGCCCACAGCAGCCATCCGTTCCGCCGGCGGTCAGGCGCCAGCATATTCGTCGCCCCCCGCTGCCTCCTCGAGGACGGTCCCGGCCCGCGTCGGCGGCCGCCGGGCCGGTCGCTGCGCCGCCGCCAGCTTCACCCGCATGGCCAGGGCCAGGATTTCCGCCGTCAACCGGTTGCATCCCGGCGTGTGGTAGTCGGGGTCGCTGTCGGCGCGGGCATGGACGCAGCGCCGGGTTGCGGCGTGGGCGATCCGCCGCGCCTCGCGGGCGATCTGGGCGTTGAGCAGGAACGGCCGCAGCGGCGCCGTCATCGGTTCCTCCATAGCTCGGGATCGCCGTCGCCGCCGTCACCGTCATTGGCCGGCCGCTTCTTCTCCGGGGTCAGAATCAGGTCGCGGAACCCGCGCGCCCGGTCGGTGCGCCCGAGCACGAAGCCCCGCCCCTGCAAATTCTGGACGAAGGTCCGGATCGTCCCGACCCGCTCGCCGCGCGCCTCGGCCCACGCCTTCCAGCCGGCGAACAGCGCCGCCGACGCGGTGAAGCTGTCGCGCAGCCGGTCGCAGCATTCCTCCAGCCAGGTCCCGACGGCGTCCTCCGCCTCCAGGTATTCCGCCGTCGACGCGGCGACGACCGCCGGCGGCGCCAGCCCGCGCGTCCGCCATTCCAGGCCGCCCTGGACCATCCAGTGGAGGATGGCCGGCCATTCGCCGCGCAGGTGCTCGTCGAGCAGCTTGTCGCGCTCCTCGTCGGAAATCTCGACGGTGAACGGGATCAGGTGCAGGCGCCGGCGGACGGCCCGGTCGATGGATTTGAACGCCGGCTTTTTATTGCCGATAATGAGCAGCTTGAACTGCGGCACGTACTCGAAGCTGTCCATCCGCATGAAGCGGGCGCGGACGACGTCGCCGCCGGTGAGCGCCTTGATCCGCGATTCATTCCATGCCCGCCCCTCCTCCGTCTCCGACGCCGTCACCAGCCGGGCGCCGCGCAGCGTCGCCAGCTCCTCCGGGTGGCGCTCGTAGCGCGTCTCGACGAACGTCTCGATGGCCGCCGCCCGGGCATAGCCCCCGAGGATGTTGGTGATGGTGTGCACGAAGGTCCCCTTGCCATTGCCGCCGGGGCCCCAGACGAAGAACAAACACTGCTCGTCGGTCCGGCCGGTCAGGCAATAGCCGCAGACCCGCTGCAGGAAGCCGATCAGATCCGCATTGCCGCCGGTCACGCGCTGGAGAAACGTCAGCCACCGCAGCGGCGGCGCCGGCGTCGGCGAGACCGCCGTCGCCCGCGTGCAATAGTCCTCGCGCCGGTGCCCGCGCATGTGCCCGGTCGCCAGATCGACCGTCCCGCGCGGCCCGTTGAGCAGCAGCGGGTCGACGTCCCACGCCTCGACGCGGGCCGCGAGCGCCGGCGCCGACCGCGCCCGCCGCTCCAGCGACGACACCGTCCGCGAGGCCTCAATCGCCATCCGCTCGCGCCGCTTCTTGGCGATCCCGCCGATGTCGCGCGCCAGCAGCCCCGCCAGATCGACGACGCGCAGCGTCTCGTCCTCGGCCCATACGCCCTGGTCCCAAATGAACCACTTCCCCCACGGCGCGACATGCCGAAGCCGCTCGCCATAGCGGCGCTCGAATTCGACGCACATGGTCTCGCCGGTCGGCACGAAATCGGGGAGCGCATAGGCCGGCGCCGGCTTGATCGGGATGACGTTCTCGTCGTCGTCGTCGGCCATCTAGGCCACCTGGTCGTTGAAGTCGCGCGCGGCGAATTCCGCCGCCGGCGGCCGCGGCATCAAACCGAACGCGCGCCGGCCCGCCGCCTGCCAGCGCGCGATGCAGATCGCCGCCGCCCGCTCGCCCGGCCCGGCGTTCTCGAACTCGCCGTAGCCGCGCGACGTCGGCCAATCCAAATCGCCCCATACGCAAAGCTCGCCCACCGCGAAGACGACCGGGAACCGCTCAATCGCCCCGGCCGACCCGAGCGCCCATAGCGGCGCATGACCGCGCCCCAGCTGCGTCAGTCCCGTCTCGATCCCCTCGGCGATGTTGAGCCGCGGGCAATAGGCGAATTCCTCGGCGAACGTGGCGTCGTGCGGCGTCAGCTTGATCGCCGCCCCGGCCGCCGCGCCAAGCATCATGGGCTCGCCCGCCTTGCGCCACTGGGCGTCGAGGAACGTCCGGTGGATCGCCGTCGGGCGGTCGCCATGGATCGTTCGCATGAGCGCCACCATGGCCGGCGCCCGACCGCCGCGCCGCGGACATGCCGGATGGAACCGGAGCACCTCCGACAGCAGATGCGCGCGCGCCGCCGCCGGCACCTCGACCCCGCGCCACCAGCGCAGATAGACGGTCTCCACCGCGGTCCCGGCCGCCGGCCGCGCCTCGTCCCAGATCGCCAGCGCCCGGGCGCGCAATTCCGCCTCCGCCCGCGCCCGCTTTTCGTCCAGCTCCTGTTGCCGCCGCGCCCGCGCGGCCGCCCGCGCCGCCCGCTCGTCGGCCGCGTCGTCGTCATGCCAGACGCCGAGCCGCCGACACGCCGCGATGACGTCGGCCGGCGCGCAGCCGGCGAGACAGCGGACCTGCACCGCGGACCGCCCGTCGAAGACGATCAGCGACGGGTCGCGGTCGGCGTGCGCGGGGCAGCGGCATTGCCACTGCCGACCGGCCTTCTTGCCCCCTAGCGCCCGCGCTAGCTCGTCCGCCCTCACGACACCTCTCGCAACCCCTGCTCGTGGTCGATTGCCGCGACATGATCGAGGACCGCGCGCCGCGTCAGCATCCACCGCGCGCCGCGGTCGAGCCGCTGAATGACGCGCACGCGAAACGCCAGTTGCAGCCGGCGCGCGCGCCGGGCGTCGCCGAGCACGTCGAGGAGGATCGCCAGCGCCAGCGCCGTCGCCGCGGCATTGTGGTAGCCCCAGTCGAAGCCGCCGGGCTTCAGCGGTCGGCCGACGCCGCCGGACCCGCGCCGCACGTGCGCCGCGCCGTCGTTGTCGCGCCATCCCCAGTAGTACGTTTCCACCTTCTCGCCTCCGGTCCGATCAATCGGAAAAAGCCGCCGCGCCCGACGATCCGCCAGCCGGTCGCCGCGAGCGCCGCGTTGATCTGCCAGACGTGCGCCTTGAGCCCCGACATGCGGGACGCGCGGCGGTCGCCGAGCGCAATGGCGAACAAATCGTCGCCGGCGATCCCGTCCGCGCCGGCGCGCGCGACGACGTCGACCAGCCGCGCCTTGAGCGGCGACAGCGGAACGCCGAAACGCAGGGGCCGGCCGCAGCGTTCGCACGAGGGTCCCATGGCCTCACCAGGTCTCGATGCCGGCCCGCACCGCGCCCCAGCGCTTGAGCGCGGCGACCGCGGCGGGATAGGTGTCGACGTAGGCGTGCGGGCAGCCGTTGACCTCGCACCATTGCGCAAACGCGTCCTGCTCGTCGGTGACGCGCCCGGTCCGGCGCCGCTTCAATTCGAGCGCGTGCGGTCGCCCGCCCGGCGCCAGCAGGAGGAAATCCGGCCAGCCGCGCTGCACGCCCATGCGCTGCAATCGCGCGGCGGTAATCGGCTGGCGCAATTCGCCCGACGCGACGTGCGTCCACAGCCAGCCCGGCGTCGCCCACCGGCGCAGCGTGTCGGCGACCATGCACTGAAGGACGAATTCGAGCGGCGGGGGCGCCGCGGTCCCGCGCTGTCGCGGGCCGCCGAATAAATGAAGCTGACGCGCTTCCGCCATTGGCAAAGGACTCCCGGCGGGGGCCGCTATGGCGACTCCTTGTTAGGCGACAAAACGCGGGAGGGTTGCTGCGTGCTTCCGGCGCTGCGCGTCGACGTCGGTCACGAAGACGTCGGGGCGCAGGGCATAGCGCGAGACGATCCCGTTGGTAGCTAGGTCGATGGCGACCGCCATTTCCGCCGACGGTCGACCCGATTTCTTGGCGCGCCAGACGGCGTGCTGCGTATAGCCGATTGCCTCGCCGAGCTTGGCCTCGGACCCGAAGATCGCAATCGCCCGCTCCATCGACTTCCGGCTCATCCGGTAACGCTAGTCCCGGCCCGGGGGGCGCCCGCAACCCTCTTTTTTTATAAGGTCATATAAGGCTATATAGCGTAATATTAGGCGCGGGTAGGTAGCGCAGGTGATATGTTTAGGTATTAGGCGGCGGGGGGGCCCGGATGCACATGAGCGAGCTAGGCGAGAAAATCCGCAGGCGGCGCAAGGAGTTGGGGATGAGCCAGCAGGCCCTGGCCCGCGCCGTCGGATCGCATTTGCAGACCATCGACAAGATCGAGCGCGGGCAGATCAAGTTCTCACGATACATGTCGCGGATCGCGACCCATCTTGGTATTGTCACCGAACAGTCATTACCGGGAGGAAGCGGCCCTGTCCTGCCGCCGGCGTCCCCGCCGTCGGCTATCCCCCTATTTGCCGACGAACGGGACCTGCCGGTGCATGGCAGCGAGCGCGTTGGGTGGGACATGATGCTGACGGCGGAACCAATTAGCTACACCCTGCGGCCCGCGCCGCTGAAGTCCGTGAAGGATGCCTATGGCGTGCTGGTGTCGACGACCGCGCACGAGCCGGCCTTTGAGGTCGGCGATACGGCGCTGATCCATCCCCACATGCCCCCCGAACTTGGCAAGGACGTTCTCCTGATCGGCGACGGCGCCGCCGCCGCAATCGGCCGGCTGGTCGGCAATTCCGACCGGGCGTGGCAATTGCGCCAATGGAACCGGGGCCCCAAGCCGGTCTCATACGACAAGGCGCGCTGGCCGCGGTGCCAACGGGTCATCGGCAAGTACTCGCGATAGCCCCGAGTTATCCACAGCCCCCGCGGTATATCGACACCGATTCTCAGGGAAATCCCGGAATCCCCTATGCGGGATCGCGGCGGCTGCGACGATCTGCCACGCCCCCACCCATTGCGTCGGCCGGACGACATTGTCCCCCGGATCGTGTGCCCGCTCGCCCGGCCCGCGAATAATCGCGGCGTTCGCTCTTTGCTGTACGCGATGTTCCGGTAACACCCTTAGGTGTTGACGCCTTAGAGGGGGCGCCGTACCGTTAAAAGGTAATTGGGGCCGCCGCCCCCGCGCGACCCCGATCCCCAGCCGCCGCCGACCGCCCCCGGGAGCGCGCCCATGGTCGCGACTCGCCTGCGCTTTGCCGCCGAATCCGACGTCCCCGTTGAGCGGACCCGCGGGGAAATTGAGCGATTGCTCGTCCGCTATGGCGCGACGTCGACCGC
>Ga0066905_100000091_pt1 | contig 16862 bp, 16 predicted proteins | sample PanSoiMetaPlot36_FD_67483 | JGI IMG/M metagenome (GOLD analysis project Ga0066905, IMG submission 67483) | Tropical forest soil microbial communities from Panama analyzed to predict greenhouse gas emissions - Panama Soil Plot 36 (version 2) | ecosystem: Environmental > Terrestrial > Soil >... | reverse complement strand
AGAGGGCCCATGGCTCGGGCCGGTGCATGCGCCCGAGCAATCGCGCCCACCGCCCGCAGGCGACCGTTAACCAAAAGCGTTAGGAGACCAGCATGTCCGTGAAGATCCGCCTCTCGCGCGGTGGCAGCAAGAAGCGACCCTATTTCTATATCGTGGTCGCCGATTCGGCCTCGCCGCGCGATGGCCGCTACATCGAGCAAATCGGCACGCACAATCCGCTGCTGCCGAAAGACAGCGCCGATCGCGTCAAGCTCAACGTCGAGCGGGCCAAGCACTGGCTCGCGGTCGGCGCGCAGCCAACCGATCGCGTCATGCGCTTTCTCGATGCCGCCGGCCTCGCCAAGCGCACGCAGGGCAACAACCCCAACAAGGGCAAGCCCAAGAAGAAGCGCCTGGAGCGCGAGGCTGCCGCCGCCGAGGCCGCCGCCAAGAAGGCCGAGGCCGGCGACGCCAAGTCGGCGTGAGTGCCGTGAGGACTGCGCGGCCGGAGCGCATCCTCATCGGCCGCATCGCCGGCGCGCATGGCATCCGCGGCGAGGTCTTGATCCAGTCCTACGCCGCGGTGCCTGAGGCCATCGTCGGCTACGGCCCGCTCACCGATCCCAGCGGCCGCCAGGCGTTCACCATTGTCAGTGCCCGCGCCACGCCCAGGGGCGTGGTGGCACGGCTCGAAGGCGTCAGCGATCGCACCGCGGCCGAAGGCCTGAAGGGGGTCGAGCTGTTCGTCGCCCGCGCCCGGCTGCCGACGCCCGGCGAGGGCGAATTCTATCATGCCGATCTCATTGGCCTCACGGCCGTCGATGCGGCCGGGCAGGCGTTCGGGCGGATCGCGGCCGTGCACAATTTCGGCGCCGGCGATCTGATCGAGATCGCGCTCACCGGCTCGACCATGACCGAGCTCGTGCCCTTCAACGAAGCCACCGTCCCGAGCGTGGATCTGCGGACCGGTCGGGCCGTCGTCATCCTGCCGGCGACCAGCCCGGATTAAGCGCCTTTCCGCTTGCGCCGGCAACGTGAGGGGAGGGCTCGAGGGTAGGTCCGGATCGGCGCGGGCCACGCCCGGCCGGCGCCTGGGCTAGCCGGTCTTGCCCTCGAAGAACTCTTTCATCTTGGCGAAGAACCCCGAGGAATGCGGCGAGGTCTCGCGATTGCTCTCGCGCTCGAATTCCTCAAGCAGCTGGCGCTGGCGGGCGTTGAGGCTCTTGGGGGTTTCGACCTCGACCTGGATATACATGTCGCCCATCACCTTGGAGCGCAGCACCGGCATGCCCTTGCCCTTGAGGCGGAACTGCTTGCCGCTCTCGGTCCCCTCCGGAACCTTGACCCGGGTCTTGCCATTGTCGATGGTCGGCACATCGATCTGGCCGCCGAGCGCCGCCGTCGTCATGGCAATCGGTACCCGGCAGAAGATATCGGCGCCGTCGCGCTGGAAGAACTCGTGCGGCTTGATCGACAGGAAGATGTAAAGGTCGCCGGCCGGGCCACCGCGCAGGCCCGCCTCGCCTTCGCCAGCGAGGCGGATGCGGGTGCCATCCTCGACGCCGGCCGGAATATTGACGGACAGCTGGCGCTCGCGCACCACCCGTCCTTTGCCGCTGCAATCGGTACACGGATCAGAAATGATCTCCCCGCGCCCATGGCAACCGGGACAGGTGCGCTCGATGGTAAAGAACCCCTGACTGGCGCGCACCTTGCCGGCGCCGCCACAGGTCGGGCAGACCGACGGCTTGGTGCCGGGGTTGGCGCCGGTGCCGGTGCAACCTTCGCAAGTGACGCTGGTCGGCACGCGGATCTGCGCGGTCTTGCCGTTGAAGGCCTCCATCAGCGAGACCTCCATGTTGTAGCGCAGGTCGGCGCCGCGCTCGCGGCCGGAGCGGCGGCTGCTGCTGCCGCGGCGCCCGCCCATGAACTCGCCGAACAGGTCGTCGAAGATGTCCGACATCGAGGAGGCGAAGTCCGGGCCAAAGCCGTGGCCCTGCCCGCCCCGGCCATCGAACGCGGCATGGCCGAACTGGTCGTAAGCGGCGCGCTTGTGCGGATCCTTCAAGGCCTCATAGGCCTCGTTGAGCTCCTTGAACTTCTGTTCGGCGCTCTTGTCGCTGGCGTTGCGGTCGGGGTGGCAGTCCTTCGCCAGTCGGCGAAACGCCGACTTGATGTCCTGCTCGCTTGCCCCCCGGCTGATCCCCAATACGTCGTAGTAGTCGCGCTTGGCCATGGGCCTGAGTTTCCGGTTCTCGCCGATGTTTACGCGCCCTAACCGCGTCCCCGGCGTAGGTCGTAAGCCCTCGCCCTACCAGCGCATCGGCGTCTGTGCCACGCTGGCCGGACGAGGGCTCGCATGATGGTTCCCTCAGCTTAGGCGGATTTCTTCTTGTCGTCTTTCACTTCCTCAAAGTCGGCGTCGACGACATTGTCGGCGCCGGCGCCGCCCTTCTTGTCCTCACCACCGGCACCGCCAGGCTCGCCGGCCTGCTGGGCACCATAAAGCGCCTCGCCGAGCTTCATCGACGCCTTGCCCAAGTCGTTGCTCTTGGCCTTGATGGCCTCAATGTCGTCGGCCTTCAGGGCCTCCTTGAGCTCGCCAATCGCCGCCTCGATCTTGCTCTTGTCGGCGGCGGCAACCTTGTCACCCAGATCCTTGAGCGATTTCTCGGTCGCATGGATCATGGCGTCGGCGCCGTTCTTGGTTTCGACCAGCTCGCGCTTTTTCTTGTCCTCGTCCTTGAAGCGCTCGGCCTCCTCGGTCATGCGCTTGATGTCGGCGTCGGTCAGACCGCCCGAGGCCTGAATCCGGATCGACTGCTCCTTGTTGGTCGCCTTGTCCTTGGCCGACACGTGCACGATGCCGTTGGCATCGATGTCGAAGGTGACCTCGATTTGCGGCATGCCGCGCGGCGCCGGCGGAATGCCGACCAGATCGAACTGGCCGAGCAGCTTGTTGTCGGCGGCCATCTCGCGCTCGCCCTGGCTGACGCGGATGGTGACCGCGTTCTGGGCATCCTCGGCGGTGGAGAAGATCTGGCTCTTCTTGGTCGGGATGGTGGTATTGCGATCGATCAGCCGGGTGAAGACGCCGCCCAGGGTCTCGATGCCGAGCGACAGCGGGGTCACGTCGAGCAACAGCACGTCCTTGACGTCGCCCTTGAGCACGCCGCCCTGGATCGCTGCCCCGACCGCCACCACCTCATCCGGGTTGACGCCCTTGTGCGGCTCCTTGCCGAACAGCTCCTTGACGATCTGCTGCACCTTGGGCATGCGCGTCATGCCACCGACCAGCACGACCTCGCCGATCTCGGCTGCCTTTAGCCCGGCGTCTTTCAGGGCTTGCTGGCACGGCCCCTTGGTGCGTTCGATCAGATCGTCGACCAGGCTCTCCAATTTGGCGCGGGTGAGCTTCAAGGTCAGATGCAGCGGCGACTGGGTCTGCGGGTTCATGCTGATGAACGGCAGATTGATCTCGGTTTGCTGCGAGGACGACAGCTCGATCTTGGCCTTCTCGGAGGCCTCCTTCAGGCGTTGCAGCGCCAGCTTGTCGTTCCTGAGGTCGATGCCGTTTTCCTTCTTGAACTCGCCGGCCAGATACTCGACCAGGCGCATGTCGAAGTCCTCGCCGCCGAGGAAGGTGTCGCCATTGGTCGATTTGACCTCGAACACGCCGTCGCCGATCTCGAGCACGGAGATGTCGAAGGTGCCGCCGCCGAGGTCGTACACGGCGATGGTCTTGGAATCCTTTTTCTTGTCGAGGCCGTAGGCCAGCGCCGCCGCCGTCGGCTCGTTGATAATGCGCAGCACCTCAAGGCCGGCGATCTTGCCGGCATCCTTGGTCGCCTGCCGCTGGGCATCGTTGAAGTAGGCGGGAACGGTAATGACGGCCTGCGTCACCGCCTCGCCGAGCTTGGCTTCGGCGGTCTCCTTCATCTTCTGCAGGATGTAGGCGGAGATCTGCGCCGGCGAATACTGCTTGCCGTGCGCCTCGACCCAGGCGTCGCCGTTGGGTCCCTTGATGATCTTGTAGGGAACGAGCTTCTTGTCCTTCTCCACCATCGGATCGTCGTAGCGCCGACCAATCAGGCGCTTGATGGCAAAGAACGTATTCATCGGATTGGTCACGCCCTGGCGCTTGGCCGGCAGACCGGTCAGGCGTTCGCCATCGTCGGTGAAGGCAACAATGGATGGGGTGGTGTTGGATCCTTCCGCGTTTTCGAGCACCTTGGGCTTGGAGCCCTCCATGACCGCGACGCAGGAATTGGTGGTGCCGAGGTCGATGCCGATCACTTTGGCCATGTCGTCTTGTCCTCTCTTTTGCGGCAGACCGTCCAGACCCAAAAACTCGGCGTCCGGCGCCCATGGCCCAGAATGGAGCCTTGAGAACGGTCCCCTAGAGCTGCGATTGCTTATCCCGGCGTTATATAGTGGGGCCCTTTTGGGGCTGCAACGGTGGCGAGCCGGTGGCCAGGCGGCAAATGTTGTGAACCGATTGATCGATGTACAGCAGCCACAAAATCGCCCCGGTCGCGGTCCCCGAGGGCTTCTCCCATCTCTCCGGCTGGCTCGACGGGGCCGAACAGGCCCGGCTGCTGGCCGAGATCTTGGGGGTGATTCGGCGCGCTCCCCTCTATCGTCCGGTCATGCCCCGCACCGGCCGGCCGTTCTCGGTCACCATGACCAACTGCGGCGCGCTCGGCTGGGTTTCGGACCGGGCCGGGGGCTACCGCTACCAGCCCACCCACCCCGCAACCGGGGAGGGTTGGCCCCCGATCCCTGCGCGCTTGCTGGCCCTGTGGGATCGGCTGGCGGGCGGCGCCTCCCGCCCCGAGGCCTGCCTCATTAACTGCTACCGTGCCGGCGCCAAGATGGGCGCGCACCGGGATTGGGACGAGGACAATAAGGCCGCACCCGTCATTTCCGTCTCGCTCGGCGATGCCGCCCAATTCCACATTGGTGGGCCGCAGCGCGGCGACCCCAAGCACCGGCTGCGCCTCAATTCGGGGGATGTGGTGGTGCTGGGCGGCCGGGCCCGGCTCGCCTACCATGGCATCGACCGGGTCTTTGCCGGCACCTCGCCGCTGCCCGAGCTTGAGGGCCGCCTCAATCTGACCTTGCGCCGCGTCCGCCCGGGCTAGGGAACGCGGGCAGCCACCGGCGGCGGTGCCGTTAGGAGGTGCTGTCGCCGTTGCGCGGGCCCGGAGCGTCGTCATTGGCGGCGGCAGGCACGTCGGGTGCCTTCGGCTCGGCCTTGGCCACCACCACCATGGCCGGGCGCAGCACCCGGTCCTCGATCGTGTAGCCGGCCTGAAACACCTGCACGATGGTGCCCGGCTGAACGTCGCTGCGCGCCACCTCCATCATCGCCTGGTGCTGGTGCGGATTGAAGGCCTCGTCCTTGGGGTTGAGCCGCTTGATACCGTGACGCTCCAGGATGTTGAGCAGCTCGCGCTCGGTCAAGGTGACGCCTTCGAGGAAGCTCTTGAGCGCCGGCTCGCGCTCGACCGCCCCGCCCGGCACCGCATCGATGGCGCGCTGGAAATTGTCGCCGACATTGACGATGTCGCGCGCGAACTTGGTGATGGCGTACTTGGCGGTGTCTTCCTTCTCGCGCTCGTAGCGCTTGCGCACGTTCTCGGTCTCGGCCTGGGCCCGCATCCAGCGGTCCTTGAAATCGGCGACCTCGGCCTGCAGCGCGGCGATCACATCGTGCACGCTGCGCTCGCCGTTGCCGGCCGCGCCCTGGTCGGGGGCGGAAGCGCCGGCGCCAGCATCGGCGGGGGTCGCGTCAGGCGGCCGTTTGGGATCGGATCCGTCGTGCGAGGGTTGGCTCATCATCTTATCCGGGTGCGAGGCGACTTATCCGGGTGCGAGGCGACGTCCCGGCCGTCGCTGAACAGGAGGCTTATAACCCGATTGGGACCGCGGGCAATTGAGGTGGTGCCGATATCGTGCAGACCGCCGAAAAAATCAAGTCAGAAGCCGGCCCACCAGCCTGGCGGTAAAGTCCACCATGGGAATGATGCGCGCATAGTTGAGGCGGGTCGGACCGATCACCCCGAGCACGCCCACGATCTGACGCTGCTTGTCCTGGAACGGGGCCACGATCAAGGACGAGCCCGACAGCGAGAACAGCTTGTTTTCCGAACCGATGAAGATGTGCACCCCATCGCCGCGCTCGGTGAGCCCCAACAGCTGCACCAGGTCACGCTTGGTCTCAAGATCATCAAACAACTGGCGGATACGCTCGAGGTTTTCGAGCCCATCGACGTCCTTGAGCAGATTGGCCTGGCCGCGCACGATCAGGCTCTTCTGCTCACCCAGCGCTCCCGACCAGGTGGCGAGCCCGGCCTCGACGATTTTCTGGGTGAGCTCATCGAGCTCGGCCTTGGCGGAGGCTAGCTCCGCTTCCACCCGGGCCTTGGCCTCGCTGAGGGTGGCGCCGCGGACCCGGGCATTGAGGTAATTGGTGGCCTCGATCAGGCTGGAGGGGGTGAGGCCCGCCGGCAGGACAATGACGCGATTTTCCACGCTGCCGTCATCGCCGACCAGGATCACCAGCGCCTTGCGGGGTTCAAGCTGCACGAATTCGATGTGCTTGAGCTTGCCGATCTGGCGGTCGCTGATGACCAGGCCGGCGCAGTGCGACAGGCCGGAGATCATCTCGCCCGCCTCGCTCAACACCTGCTGCAGCGACTTCTCGCGCTTGATCCCGAGCTGCGCCTCGATCTGGCGGCGCTCGTCGTCGGTGAGGTCGCCGATCTCCAACAGGCCATCGACGAACAGGCGCAGCCCGGCCTCGGTCGGCAGCCGCCCGGCCGAGGTGTGCGGGGCGTAGATAAAGCCCAAATGCTCAAGGTCGGACATGACGTTGCGGATCGAGGCCGGCGACAGGGTCATGGGCAGGTGCCGCGCCAGATTGCGCGAGCCGACCGGGTCGCCGGTCGCCAGATAGCTCTCGACGATCTGGCGAAAGATGGTGCGCGAGCGCTCGTTGAGCTTCTGCAGCTCGGACAGGGCCTCGAGCGGTACGGTGCGGTTCAGCGTCCTATCCGAATTCATCGGCCATCGTCTGTGGGTTGCCGCAAGCACACCGCCAAAGTCTAGGGAACAGGCCGCACCCTCGTCAAACGCTGACCTCTGGGGGGCGCGGGCGGCCCCACCCACCGCTGCGCGGGCGAGGTTCGCCGCCCCGCCGCCGGCGGGGTGTGGCCTTGGCGCGGCGCGCGCAAGGGCCAGCCAGCCCCCCGCGGCTTGCCCCGGCGCTGGCGGGATACCCAACGGGAACGGCGCCTGGGTGCTTCCATCGCACACAATATCGCTCTAGTGTGCGCTCCTTTCCAGGGGCTCCAGATCCAGTGCATCCGATGCGTCCTTCCAAGCGCAAACCCGATGAGCTACGCCGCGTCAGCATCGAGCGAGCGGTGTCGATGCACGCCGAGGGCTCCTGCCTGATCAAGTTCGGCAATACCCACGTGCACTGCACGGCGAGCCTCGAGGAGCGCATGCCGCCGTGGCTCAAGGGGCAGGGCCGCGGCTGGGTCACGGCCGAGTACGGCATGCTGCCGCGCGCCACCACCGACCGCACCCGGCGCGAAGCCACCGCCGGCCACCCCTCGGGGCGCACGCAGGAGATCCAGCGCCTGATCGGGCGGGCGCTGCGCGCCGTGGTCGACCTGCCCAAGCTCGGCGAGCGGCAGATTTCCATCGACTGCGACGTGATCCAGGCCGATGGGGGCACGCGCACCGCCGCCATCACCGGCGCCTGGGTGGCACTGCACGACTGTCTCAAGTGGATGCAGGCGCGCGACATGGTCCGCGAGGGCGTGCTGCGCGACCACGTCGCCGCCGTGTCCTGCGGCCTCTACAAGGGCAGCGCCGTGCTCGATCTCGACTACCCCGAGGACTCTGGCGCCGACGCCGATGCCAATTTCGTCATGACCGGCTCGGGCGGCATCGTCGAGGTGCAGGGGACCGCCGAGACCGTGCCCTTCACGCAAGCGGGCTTCGACCAATTGATGGCGCTGGCGCGCAAAGGCATTGCCGAGCTGATCGAGCTGCAGAAGCTGACCGTCGCCTGAACTGCGGGAGGAGCGATGCGTCCATCCGCCATTCTCGAGACCGTGCTCTACGCCGAGGACCTTGAGGTGATCGAGCGCTTCTACGCCGAGGCGCTGGGGCTCGTTGCCTTTGCCAAGGCGCCAGGCCGGCATCTCTTCTATCGCTGCGGCGACCAGGTGCTGCTGATCTTCAACCCGGCCGCGACCCGGCTGCCGCCGGCGGCCGGCGCGCTGCCGGTGCCGGCGCACGGCATGGTCGGCGAGGGCCACCTGTGTTTTCGCGCGTCCCGGGCCGAGCTCGATGCCTGGCGCAGCGCGCTGATGGCCAAGGGCATCGCCATCGAGGCCGATTTCGAATGGCCCGGTGGCGGCCGCTCGATCTACTTTCGCGATCCGGCCGGCAACTGTCTGGAGTTCGCCGAGCCGCGCATCTGGAAGCTGTCGTGACGCGCCGGCTCGCACCCGGCGCGCGCCTGGTCGTTGCCAGCCACAACGCCGGCAAAGTGGCCGAGATCGAGGCGCTGATCGCCCCGTTTGGCCTCACCACCGTCGCCGCCGCCGACCTGGGGCTGCCGGAGCCGGACGAGACCGGGACGACGTTTGTGGAGAATGCCGAGATCAAGGCGATTGCCGCGGCCACCGCCGCCGGGCTGCCGGCGCTCGCCGATGATTCCGGGCTTGAGGTCCTGGCGCTGGGGGGCGCCCCCGGCATCTATTCGGCGCGCTGGGCCGGTCCCGACCGCAACTTCGCCGTCGCCATGCAGCGCGTCCACGACGAACTCGCCGACCGCGGCGCCTGGCGCCGGGAGGGACCCTTTGCCAACTTCACCGCCGCCCTGTGCCTCGCCTGGCCGGACGGCGAGGAGGCCGCGTTCGAGGGCAAGGTCTATGGTTGCCTCGTTTGGCCGCCCCGCGGGACCAAGGGTTTCGGGTATGATCCGATGTTCCTCCCCGAGGGGGAGACCTTGACCTTTGGCGAAATGGAGCCCGACGCCAAGCATGCGATCTCACACCGCGCCCGCGCGTTCGATGGCTTCGTGCGCGCCTGCCTCGGCGGCTAGCGACGCCTTCGGCGTCTATCTGCATTGGCCGTTCTGCGCCTCCAAGTGCCCCTACTGCGACTTCAACAGCCACGTGCGCGCCGGCGGCATCGATGAGGCGCGCTTCGTCGCCGCCTATCGGCGGGAGTTGCGCTATTGGGCCGGTCTCGCCCCCGGCCGCACCGTCGGCAGCATCTTTTTTGGCGGCGGTACGCCGTCGCTGTTGTCGCCGGCCGCGGTCGGCGCGCTGATCGACGACATCGCTCACCTGTGGCCGATCGCCGGCGACGTCGAGGTGACGCTCGAAGCCAACCCCTCAAGCGTCGAAGCCGCCCGCTTCGGCGGCTATCGCAGCGCCGGCGTCAACCGCGCGTCGCTTGGCGTGCAGGCGCTCGAGCCGGAGGCGCTGAGCGCGCTGGGACGGGTGCATACCTTGGCCGAGGCGCTGGCGGCGATCGCCGTGACGCAGCGCACCTTCGAGCGCTCTTCGTTCGATCTCATCTACGCCCGGCCGCGGCAGACCCGCGACGCCTGGCGGCGGGAACTCGAGGCGGCGCTGCGGCTCGCCGGCAACCACCTCTCGCTCTATCAGCTCACCATCGAGGACGGCACGCCGTTTGCCGCCCTCGCCGGCGCCGGCAAGCTGGTGATCCCCGATCAGACCTTGGCGGCCGACCTTTATGAGATCACCGAGGAGATGACCGCCGCGGCCGGGCTTGCCGCCTACGAGGTCTCCAACCACGCCAGGCCCGGCGAAGCGTGCCGGCACAACCTCACCTATTGGCGCTACGGCGAGTATGCCGGCGTCGGCGCCGGCGCCCACGGCCGCGTGCTGGCGCCCGGCGGCCGCCGCGCCACCGTCACCGAGCGCCACCCCGAGCGCTGGCTGGCGCAGGTCGAGGCCAACGGGCATGGCATCGTCGAGGACACCCTGTTGACCTCAGCCGAACAGGCCGATGAGGCGCTGCTGATGGGGCTTCGCCTCACGGAAGGCCTCGATCTTGACCGCCTCGAGCGCGTCGCCGGCACGCGTCCGAGCCGGCCAGCGATTGCGCGCCTGATCGCCCACGGGCTGTTGCAGGAGACCGGCCAGCACCGCATCCGGGCGACGAGCCGTGGCCGCCTGGTGCTCAACACCATGGTGGTCGAGCTGGCGATGACCGCCGAGGTCGCCTCTGCCTAGGGGATCAGTTGTTGTAGGCATCAAACGGAGCCGCGGCCAGCCCCGGTGCCGCCGAGCGCACGCCCGACAGCGGCGCGATCGAGCCCAGCGGCGGCGCCGGATCGATGATCCCGGCGCCGATCTCATGCACTTCGAGAATGGCCTGCGCCCGATCGGCGGTGCCATCCGCCAGGAAGCGATAGGGGCCGTCCACCCCTAAGAAGCCGCCGGGGCGCGTCAGCTGCGCCGGCGCGTAGCGAGCCTCGCCGCCATCGGCCAGCACCACGGCGAGGCTCATGGCGTCGTAGGCAAGGCTGGCAATGCGTGGCGGCGCCTGGCCGTAGCTCTTGGCGAATTTCTGGGCGAACTCCTCCCAGCCGCGCGGATCGGGCCCGGGATACCAGGCCCCCAGCAGCCCGGCGTTATGACCGGCGCCGGTATAGTCCATGCCGCCGGTGCCGATCACTTTGAGCGTGCTGGGATCGATCTCGGCCTGCGGCATCAGACGCGCGATCCGGTCCACATTGTCCTGGCCGCCGGGCAGGAACAGGGCGTCGATGCGACCCTCCTCGCCGTCGGCGGCCGCCGACAGCACCAGGCTGACCTTGCGCATCGGTTCGAGCATGCCGTTGGCCGAGGCCGGGTAGGTTTCGAGCACGATGACGGCGCCGCCGGCGCGCTCGACGGCCTCCTTGAAGGCGGAGCCGGCCAGCCGGCCGAAGGCATCGTCGGGAACCAGCGCGGCGAAGCGGCGCTTGCCCTGCTGAGTGGCGTACTGAACCACCCGCGCAATCTCGGGGCCGGGCTGGAAGCTCAACAGGTAGACGCCGTGGCCGGCCACCTGGCGGTCGTTGGAAAACGCCACCACCGGCACATTGGCCTGGCGGGCGATCGGCGCCACGGCAGCCACCGATTTGGCAAACAGCGGACCGAGGATCAGGCTGGCACCCTCTTTGATGGCCTCAGTGGCGGCGGCGGCCGCGCCCTCCGGCGTCGCCTTGTCGTCCTTGACCAGCAATTGCAGGTTGGCGCTGTCGCGATCGAACAGCGCCAGTTCGGCCGCGCCCTTGAGCGCCTTGCCGATCAAACCAGGCTGGCCCTGGGCCGAGATCGAGGCGATCAGGGCGACCTTGACGGGTGTGCCGCGTTGCGCGGGCTCGGCGGGCGCCAGCGGGCTGCTGGCGACGCCGGTTCCCGGCGGGTTGGCCGAGCAGGCGGCAACAAGGAGGCTCGCGGCCGCCCACGCCGACGCGGCGAGCCACCGCCCGCGACGCACCGCCCCTGACAGCGCGGTCAACATGCCCCCGGTGCCGCCCATTGCCCTCCAGATCGGTGTTAGCCCCCTCAACGAGGAAGGCAGAGCCCGGCGCGGCGTGCAACTAAAAAAGCGAATAAGCTGGCGCTGCAGCGCGCGGCGGCGGCATAACGGCCGCAATCCCGCGGCTTTTGGGAGACGGTCGTGACACGATCTGGCGAGGAGGCGGCAGCCGCGCACAAAGGCGTCGGCGAACGGGCCCAGCAGGCGCTCGAGCGGCTGCTGGCCGAGCCGGTGCCGCCCGGGCTCTATCTGGTGGCGACGCCGATCGGCAACCTCGGCGACATCAGCCTCAGGGCACTGGCAACGCTTGCCGGCGTCGACCTGATTTATTGCGAGGACACGCGCCACAGCCGCGGGCTCTTGACCCACTTTGCCATCCAGCGGCCGTTGCGCGCCTACCACGAGCACAACGCCGAGCGCGAACGGCCGCGCATCCTCGCCGAGCTGACGGCTGGCCGCGCCATCGCGCTTATCAGTGACGCCGGCACCCCGCTGATCTCCGATCCCGGCTACAAGCTGGTGCGCGCCGCGCTGGCGGCCGGCATCCGCGTCACGCCCCTGCCGGGCGCTTCCGCGCTGCTGGCTGCGCTCACCGCCTCGGGGCTTGCCACCGATACCGTGTTGTTCGCGGGCTTCCTGCCGGGCAAGGCCGCCGCCCGCCGCAGCCGGCTGGCGGAGCTGAAGCCCGTGACCGCCACCTTGGTGCTGTTCGAGGCGCCATCGCGCCTGGCCGAGGCCCTGACCGACATCGCCGCGGTGCTGGGCGATCGCCCGGCCGCGGTAGCGCGCGAACTCACCAAGCTCAACGAGGAGGTGCGGATCGGGCCGCTCACCGAGCTCGCAACCTGGGCGCGATCGGCGCCGCGCGGCGAGATGGCGATCGTGATTGGCCGCGCCCCCGACGAGGAGGTGACCGATGCCGCCATTACCGCCCACCTGTTGGCGTTGCCGGCCGACCTCAGCGTGCGCGACGCCGCCAAAGCCACGGCCGAGGCCCTCGCGGTGCCCAAGGCACGCGCTTATCACTTGGCGCTGGCGCTAAAGAAGAGCCACGAGGGCTGAGGGTCGCCATTGGCCGCCGCGAACCGGGCGGCGGCCGACCTCGAATGGCGCGGGGGCGTGCCCCGCCAATTCGGGTTGAACTTGGCCGGCAAAAAAGCTTGCATGCCGCCACGCAACGCCCGGCCACCCAGCGAGGTGCACATGCCGCTCAAAGTCGCCTGCCAGATGGATCCGATCGACCGCATCGACATCCGCGGCGATTCCACCTTTGCCCTGTTGCTCGAGGCGCAGCTGCGCGGGCACAGCCTGTTCTACTACACGCCGCCGCAGCTGAGCCTGCTCGCCGGCCGGCTGATCGCGCACGGTACCACCCTCAAAGTCGAGGACACCGTCGGCCGCCACTATCATGTCAGCGACCCCAGAGTTGAAGACCTGAGCCAGATGGACGTGGTGCTGCTGCGCCAGGACCCGCCGTTCGACATGTCCTACATCACCACCACGCATCTGCTCGAGCGCATCCATCCCAACACCTTGGTGGTCAACGATCCCGCGCACGTGCGCAACGCGCCGGAGAAAGTGTTCGTACTCGACTTCCTCGATCTGATGCCGCCGACCCTCGTCACCCGTCACCTCGATGAGGTGCGCGCCTTCCGCGCCGTGCACAAGGACATTATTTTGAAGCCGCTCTACGGCAACGGCGGCGCCGCCGTGTTCCGCCTCGGCGAGGGTGACACCAATCTCAATTCGCTGGTCGAGCTCTTTCAAATGGTGTTTCGCGAGCCGTTTATGGTGCAGCAGTACCGGCCCGAGGTGCGCGCCGGCGACAAGCGCATCATCCTGGTCGACGGCGAGGTGGTGGGCGCCATCAATCGCGTGCCCGCCGCCGACGAGACCCGCTCCAACATGCACGTCGGCGGCGTGGCAACGGCAACCGACCTGACCCAGCGCGATCTGGAAATCTGCCGCCGCCTCGGTCCCGAGCTCAAGCGCCGCGGACTGTTGTTCACGGGCATCGATGTGATCGGGCCCTATCTCACGGAAATCAACGTCACCTCACCGACCGGCATCCGCCAGGTCAGGGACTTTGGCGGGCCCGACATCGCCGCCCTGATTTGGGATGCGATCGAGGCCAAAGTCGGCCGCTGAGCTGAGCCCGCAACCGGCGCGCCGACGGCCGGGCCGCGGTGCCAAGCCGGCACCGGGCGCCGGCCTTGATCGCGTCACATCGTGGCCCCGATCTGCCAGGGCACGAACTCGTTGTCGCCGTAGCCCAACAGTTCGCTCTTGGTCTTCTCGCCGGAGGCCACGCGCAGCATGGCATTGAAGATTTCCTGGCCCTTGGCCTCGATCGACACGCCGTCGAGGATGTCGCCGCAGTTGATGTCCATGTCGTCCAGCATGCGCCGGTAAACGTCGTGGTTGGTGGCGAGCTTGATCGACGGGGTGGGCTTGCAGCCATAGGCCGAGCCGCGCCCGGTCGTGAAGCACAACAGGTTGCAGCCGCCGGCCACCTGGCCGGTCGCCGCCACCGGATCGTAGCCCGGCGTGTCCATGTAGACGAAGCCCTTGGCCGTGATCGGCTCGGCGTAGCGATAGACCTCGTTGAGCGTGGTGGTGCCGCCCTTGGCGGCGGCGCCCAGCGACTTCTCGAGAATGGTGGTGAGGCCACCGGCCTTGTTGCCGGGACTTGGATTGTTGTCCATCGAGCCATCGTTGCGGGCGCAATAGTCCTGCCACCAGCGAATGATCTCGACCAGCTTCTCGCCCACCTGGCGATTGCGCGCACGACGGGTCAAGAGGTGCTCGGCACCGTAGATTTCCGGGGTCTCGGACAGCACCGCGGTACCGCCATGGCGCACCAGCAGGTCGGCGGCGGCGCCGAGCGCCGGATTGGCGGTGATCCCGGAATAGCCATCGGAGCCGCCGCACTGCAGCGCCAAGGTGAGCTCGCTCGCCGCTATGGTCTGACGCCGCGCGCGATTGGCGTGCGGCAGCATGTCTTTGATGCGCGCGACGCCGGCCTCGATGGTCTTTTTGGTGCCGCCGGTATCCTGGATGGTCATGGTGGCGAAGTTGTCGGCCTCGATCAGTCCGTACTTCTGCTTGAGGCGGGCGATCTGGAACACTTCGCAGCCGAGCCCCACCACCAGGGCGGCGGCCAGATTGGGATGGGCGGCATAGCCCCACTGCGTGCGCTCCAACGCATCGTAGCCCTCGCCCTTGGCCGCGAGGCCGCAGCCGGTGCCATGCACGAACGCGACCACGCCGTCGACCTGTGGATAGTCGGCCAGCATGCCCGAGCGGTTGACGGCCTCGACCATGAAGCGGGCGACGGAGGCGGAACAGTTGACGCTGGTCAACACGCCGATGTAGTTGCGCGTCCCCGCCCGGCCGTTGCTGCGCCGATAGCCCTCGAAGGTGGCGCGCGATGCCGGCGGCAGCAACGTCTCCGCCCGCGCATCCTGGGCAAAGGCATAGTCGCGCTCGAACTCGGCAAACGAGCAATTGTGGGTATGCACATGCGCGCCCGGGGCGATGGCTTCGCTGGCAAAGCCGATGATCTGGCCGAACTTGAACACCGGTTCGCCCTGGGCGATCGGCCCGGCGGCGAGCTTGTGGCCGCGCATGATGCGCGCCGTCGCCGTCACGCCGTCGATGTTCGAACCCGGTTCGATCGGATCGATGGCGACGATGATGTTGTCCCGCTGACTGAGCCGCAAGGTGCGCGGCGTCGACCGGTCCGGCTTGTCCTGCATGGGTCACCTCCGATGGCGCCCATCATGCACCATTTTGCGGCGGATCGCGATCGGATGCGCTAAGCTCTGAGCCACCGCCCCGAGAGCCGCCAACTTTGTAAGGTAGCGCCCCGCCCATGAACCTTTCTGCCATGCTCCAGCGACGCGCCGCCGCCGCCAAGCCCATTCGCATCGGCCAGATCGGCGCCGGCAAATTCGGCACCATGTTCCTGGCGCAGGTGCGGCTCACGCCCGGCATGCACCTGGTCGGCCTTGCCGATCTCAATTTAGCGCGCGCCAAGGCGCGGCTGACCGAGGTCGGCTGGCCGGCGCCGCAGATCGCCGCAGGCTCGATGGGGGAGGCGAGCAAGACCGGCAGGACCTGCATCACCGAGGATGCCATGGCGGTGATCAGCCATCCGGAGATCGAGGTGGTGATCGAGGCCACCGGCGACCCTGCCACCGGTATTCGGCTGTGCCAGGCCGCCATTGCGCACGGCAAGCACATCATCATGGTCAATGTCGAGGCCGACGCCTTGGCCGGCCCGCTGTTGGCCGAGCAAGCACGCGCCGCCGGGCTCGTCTACTCGCTGGCCTGGGGCGACCAGCCGGCGTTGATCTGCGAGCACGTCGACTGGGCCCGCACCTGCGGCTTCGAGGTGGTGGCCGCGGGCAAGGGCACGCGCTACCACCCAAGCTACCACCGCTCGACGCCTGAGACGGTGTGGGACATTCTCGACAAGTACCTGGTGATCAAGGATCGCAGCCACATCAATCCCAAGATGTTCAACTCCTTCATCGATGGCAGCAAGTCGGGGATCGAGATGACGGCGGTGTGCAACGCCACCGGTCTGGTGCCGCAAGCGGGCGGGCTCGGCTTCCCGCCCTCCTCGCGCTTCGAACTGGCTCAAGTCTGCAAACCCAGGAGCGACGGCGGCACGCTCGAGAAGAAGGGTGTGACCGAGGTCGTGTCCTCGGTCGACCGCGAGGCCAACGACGTGGCGCATCACCTCGCCATGGGGACCTACGTCGTGGTCGAGAGCCAGAGCCCCTACGCCAAGCAATGCTTCCGGGAATATCATCTGTTGCCGGACAGCAGTGGTCAGTACGCGGCCCTTTACCGGCCAACGCATATGATCGGCTTGGAACTCGGCGTCTCGGTTGCCGCCGCCGTGTTGCGCGGCGAGCCGACCGGCGCGCCGATTGGGTTTCATGCCGACGTGGTCGCCACCGCCAAGCGGGCGCTCAAAAAGGGCGAGCGGCTCGACGGCGAGGGCGGCTTCCTGGTGTGGGGCCGGCAAACCCCCGCCGAGCTGTCGCTGACTGCAGGCTACCTGCCGTTGGGGCTGGCCCACGACGTGACGCTTACCGCCGACATCGCCGAGGGCCAGGCGCTCAAATGGTCAGACGTTGCCCTCGATCGGGATGCGCCCGCGGTCAAGGCGCGGCGCGAAATGGAGGCGCGGTTTGCGCCCCCCGGCGTGGCGCGCGGGGGCGCGGCACTTGAGGGTGCTGGCGCCCGCCGCTGAGCGGGACCGGTGCTGGAAAGCGGGTGCAAAC
>Ga0066905_100000089_pt1 | contig 16956 bp, 21 predicted proteins | sample PanSoiMetaPlot36_FD_67483 | JGI IMG/M metagenome (GOLD analysis project Ga0066905, IMG submission 67483) | Tropical forest soil microbial communities from Panama analyzed to predict greenhouse gas emissions - Panama Soil Plot 36 (version 2) | ecosystem: Environmental > Terrestrial > Soil >... | reverse complement strand
AGGCCACGCCCTTGTAGGTGCCGCCGCTCTGCGGCGTGGTCGCGTAGCTGATGCGCAGCGGCAGCGTGACCGGCGCCTGCGCTCGCGCGTCGAAGGACAGGTAGCCGAAGCGGATGCGCTTGCGCCCCTCCTCGCCGAGCCGGTACCAGGGCGTCTCGAAGCGGGGCTTGACCACGTAGCCGTTGTCGTCCACCTGCTCCACGTTGACGTTGGGGTAGAAGCAGGGCGCGATGCGCACCAGGCGCGCGGTGCCAGGGAAGCCGCCCCAGATGCGCTCCATGCCAAGCGAGCCCGACGAGGAGAAGTAGACCGTGGCCCCGAAGTTCCCGAAACGGAACCACTGCTTGCGGTTCAGGTCGCAGACGAGCGTGGTGTTGTAGGTGCCATCGGGCCCCTGGTCGGGCAGCGGCGGCTGCACGTCGGGAAGCTGGTCGGGCGGCAACGGCACCGGCATCGAAGTCGGCGTGGCAAGCAAGCCCGTCTGTCCGTTGAGCGTGGGCGCTGACTGCTCGCCCGAGCCCTCGCTCAGAACGATGGGCGGGTTATCGGCCGCATGCCTGACGGTGATGATGTAGTAGTCGAGGAAGGTGGTGCCGCAGACCGAGATCGCGCCCTCGTAGAGCAGGCGCCAGTAGTAGGAGATGCTGCCCTGGCTCGTGAGGTCGCGCACCGCCGAGCCATCGGTGATGTGCACGCCCTTCTCGTTAGCCCAGATGCACTGGTCGTTCCAGATCGCGACCGAGCGCGGGTTGGTGCAGCCGATGCGATCGAAGAGCCCGTCGATGATGATCCCGCCCGGCTCGGCAGCAGCCGTGTTCGGGAAAGGCCCGCCGCGCAACCGCTCCACGGAGCCCGCGTGGAAGATCAGCACCATCGAGCGCATCGCCTGAAGAGCGGTCACGCGGCCCGAGGTGTGATCGAAGGCGTTGGTGTCAAAGCCCGACGTGGCAGCGAGGTCACCGCCGGTCAGCGAGTAGCGCACCACGTCGCCCTCATCGGCGCCGCTCGGCCCCTGCCCACCTCCGGAGATCAGCACGCCCTGCCACACGGTCGCCACCTTGGGACGGCCCATGCCGCTGTAGGCGTCGAGCGGCGCGGCACCACGCCAGAGCTGCGGCACTCGCGCCCCAGCAGCGTCGCAGTGCACCACCGTGTCGAAGAGCTGCACCGGGTTCTGAACGGCGGCGAAGCTCGCACCCAGGTCGCTCCAGGTTGAAGCAGTCTGGTCGGCCTCGTTGAGGTTCAGCCTCAGCAGGTGGTTGCCCGAGGTCTGCACCAGCACCTGCTCGCCGCTCGTGAACGGCGCGAGGATGCCGCTCTGCACGTCGCCGAAGCCGGTGGCCACCGAGCCCCATGACCACTTGCCTCGCCCGTTCAGGTTGGTGTCGATGATCTGGGGAACGAAATCCACTACGTCCCACAGGTAACCGGCGGGCATGTTGTCCCTGGGGAAGTCGCGGGCGAAGGCGCGCGCGTTCCCCAGCACCGAGGTGGGCGAGCCCATTAGCCGATCCAGCTCCTGGCATCGGCCACGCCGCTCAGCCGCACACGACGACGGGGAGCGCGCTGCGTGCCGCGCTTGTTGACCAGCATCTTGATCTGGCCAAGCCTGCCGCCCCGCCCGTCCTGGCCCTCGTAGAGCACGCGGTAGCGCTCGCTCTGCGCCGAGCTTGCGTCGTCGGCGTAGTCGGCTGCCTTCCACAGGGCGTAGGTGATGATCGCGTCCTGAAAGTCGGGTGGGATCGCGCCGTGCTCCTCGTCGCCGGGGGAGTCGTCGTCGTCCACCATCGGGTAGGGCTTCTTCACGCCCCAGACCTGCACCTCGCCGTCCTCGCTGGGAGTCGGCGTCAGCCGCAGGATGTCAGAGCGGATCATCGTGAAGCTCGGCTGATAGGAAGAGTCGCGCTGCACCTTGGGCAGCCCGTCCTCGATATCGACCAGCCCGATCAACTCGTCGTTGACCACGTACTGGCTGACGCCGCCCACCACGTGCAGGTCGATGCAGCGCACGGTGCAGCGAGTACGAGAGAGCAGATCCATCACGCCCTGGTTGATCATCGCTTTGCTGAGCAGCGTCTCATCGAAGTAGACGATCTCCTGCAGACCGAGCTGGGCCTGCACGTAGCGGTACATGTCCCCGAAGATCACGTCTCCTCCTCTCGCGCAGGCCAGATCACGGCTGTGTCGTCGCCCGGCTTGGGCGGCGGCGGTGGTGTCGGCGGTGGAATCGGACGCTCACTGCGACGCAGTACGAGCCGGTTCACGAGATGTCTTTGGAAGACGATCTGCGCGAGCACGATCAGCGTCAGCGAGACGATCGCCACGGCCGAGAGCCAGTAGATGTTCATCCGTTCAGCAGGCAAGACCAGAGGGTCTGGTGTCCTTTTGGCGTGTTGAACACGACGACGGCCTCGCTGTAGCCGACCGGGCAGTTCAGCGTGCCGGGAGGCCCCGCACCCGGAGGGCCGACCGGACCGGGTGGCCCTTGCGGCCCGGCTGGCCCCGCCGGTCCTTGCGGGCCTGTGGCAACGTCGATCGTGACCGTTCTCGTCGGCTCAGCCGAGCTGGTGCCGAGCGCAACGGCGGTCAACAGCCCTGCGCCACCGGCAAGCACGAGCGCGACACCCAGCAGCGCGTATCTCTTAGCGAGCCTGACGATCCTCATAGGGCTGCCTCCCTATCTCGACGCCCTCGTGCAGCGCGTGGTCGTACTCGGCGAGCCGCTTGTCACAGTCCGCCTCGGCGCTCTTCCTCGCCCGGCGTGTGTACCAGGCGGCGGTCAGCACGCTCGCGATCCCTGAGAGGAAGGCTCCTGCGGCAGCTATCGCGTCTGGACTCACCCATGCTCACCCCTGTGGGTCGCGGCAAGTGTCCCCAGCACACCCACGCAGGCCGAGGCCACGGAAAAGGCAGCGGCCGAGGAGTAGCCCGAGATGGCGAGCACGCAACCGGCCGCGATCCCGGCAATGGCGATCCCGGCGATCAAGATCAGGAACAGCCGACCATGCTCATGCAACCACGATCCATCGGTCACGGCTCTGCAACGCGCACGAAGGTGATGGTCGCGTCGCTGGAGCGGCGAGCCCGTCGCATCACTTGCCCGCCGTTCGAGTTGTCCGAAGTGGAGGTGTTGCCTTCGATGCAGTTGAAGCTGGAAGAGCTGCCCGTCTCGAAGATCCCGACGTGGTCCGGCACCCCGTCGCGTTGCCAGTCGAAGCAGACGAGATCGCCGGGCTGCGGGCTGGTAGTCGCGCTCAGCCCGCCCTTGTTGGCCTTGGCGTTGTTGACGATGTAGGGCACATAGGAGTACGCAGCCCCGCGCGCAAAGGCAGGACTGCCGCCCGCCTCCACCACGAAGGCGTACGTCACGAACATGGCGCACCAGGGCTGGTAGTTCATGCCGTACCAGGCGCCGAACGTGGTGTTGTTCGAGTTCGCGGGCGACTCCTTGTAGCCGAGCCACTTGATCGCCCCAGCCAGTGCACGCTGCCTCGTGGTCTGCGTGGGCTTGGGCGGCGGCGGCTCGGCCTGCCCGCCATAGATCGAGAACGCCTCCATGATCAGGTTGACCGAGTTCGCGTCCATCGCCATCTGTCCAGCGTTGGGCCGTCCTTCAGGCACGCGGCAGCTCGCCAGGGTGTTGAACGTGGCCTTCCCGATCCAGCCCGTGGCGTCGATCTTCATCTGGCGCTGGAACCCGGCCACGCCCGAGTCGCCCACGTTGCCAGTGCCCCTACCCTGGCTGAAAGCGTTGTTGAACGCTTGATCCCAGCCCGAGGGGTTCCACGGCTCCCAGCGCCCCAGGCGGCAGATCGTGCGCTTGTAAGCCAGCACGTCCGGGCCGTTCTTGGAAGGCGTCTTGCCCTGGTCCTTGGCGCTGGGCGGGTACAACGGGCGCGGGAAGTAGGCAGCCTGGACAGCCATCGGGCCTCCGTTGTACGGCTTTTGCCACCACTCGCTCATAAGCCGTGCGAATCGGTTCGGAAGGTGAACCAGCCCACGCCTTGCCCCTCTTGCTCGTTTCCAACCGAAATCTCACGAACGGTTACGGGCACGGAGACGGGGCCGCTCGCCGTCGAGGGATCGACCCACGTCCCGATCTCGTTCTCGGAGATGAAGTCAGAGAACTCCTCGCCGTTGTTCCAGAGGATCTTGGTGGTTGGAGTGAAGGGGCTGCCGAAGACCCTCAGATAGAACATCGCATCGCCCAACCCGCACCACGTCGGGTACATGCTCGAAAAACGAAGCGTCAGCGGATCGAGCGCCTGCTCCTGGCGCGCGACTGCGATTGCGTGCTCGTGGTTGGCAACCGCCTCTGCGTCCTGCTGGCGCTCCGTATCGCGAGCCTCAGCCCAGTCGATCTCCGACTGTGGTTGAGCGCCGATCTGCTCGGCGAAGGAAAGGTCGGGCTTGGTGTAGCCCTGCTCAGGATCCGCGAACGGCAACGGAAGAAGCTGCTCGCTCATGTCGAGCTGCTCGTGCTACCGCTACTCGCCTTGCTCGTGGCCTTGGGTGTGGGTGCAGGCTCCTGCTCTCCCTCGGCCTGCTTGCGCTCGTCCTTGACCGCTTTGTCCTCGGCCTCGGCCACAGCCTCGGCCTCTTCCTGCTGCGCCTCGTCACGCGCCTTCGCCCACTCCTCTTCCTCGGGCGGCAGCGCGCTCGCCGAGCCCGACTCCTTGGACAGGTCGGGGCTGACGTAGCCCGCCTGCGGGTGCCCCGTCGGCAGGGATTCCTTCGGTTCTTCCGTTGTCTTGCCTGCCATGCTGTGCTCCTTCCTTGTTGAGTCGTTCTAGCTCTTCGGGGTGCTCATGAGACGCGCCTCGGCGTCACTTCGAGAACGCGCGTCATGTATTGCACAGCCCCACCGGAGTAGTACATGACTTTGATCGACGTGCCGGACGCGAGTCCAGACAGATCGCCTGACTGCTGCGCAGTGCGCGTATCTCGTAGATCGGTCAGGTTCCCAGCCGCGAGGACGGGATAGCCGATCTGGATGTTGCCGGACGCCTTGCCGGTGATTCCAAGGCCAACGAAGCCGCCCGCCGCCGCGCCCGTCACGTTGTAAAGACGTGCGCCGTAGACGACGCTGTAGTCGCCCGCGCGAGGCACGTTGAACTGCGGCCCGCCCGTCGCAAGATCAATCCATGCGTTGAACGTGCCGACAGCTTCAGCCGTACCGACAATGGCCGAGGCCGAGACGCCGCCGATGTACTCCCATTTGTAGGTGCTGGACGATCCGGCGTTGTACCTGAAGCGCCACTGGTAGCTGGAGTTCGTCAGCGAGTCCACCAGCACCGCCTCCTGACCGTCCACGGGCGAGGAGGGCAACGAGGTGCCGTAGGCGAGCGGTGCGACACCCAGGCTCCAGATGGGGATCCAGTCTGTGGTTGCAGGGTTCGGGGTGCTCATGACACCCTCACTGGAGTCAAGATCAGCGTCCGCTCGACCCAGTTGTTCGGCCCGCCAGTAGCCATTCGATATTTCGCAACGATGGCTGTCGAAGCCGCCAGACCTGTGAGTTTCCGCTGACGAGACAAGGTGAGGCCAGTCGTAGGGGCTGTGACAGCGAAGGCAATTGCCCAGAAGTCACTGGCCGCAGTTGCGCCGATGGCGAGGGCCATGCCTCCTGCTGCACTTGACCCACCGTAATACCGCGCTCCCCACTCCACGATGTAGTCACCTGCGCGTGGTGTCGTCAGCGACGGGCCTACCGTTGCCAGATCAGTGAAGCTGGTGCTCGACGTGCTCTGGTCGGTCGTAACCTCGGCATAGGCATCAGCCCCGCCAACGTATTCCCACTTGTACGTCGAGCTTGACCCTGCGTTGTATCTGAACCGCCACTGGTAAGTGGGCGTAGTCATGCTGTCCACCAGCGTGTACTCTTGCCCGTCGCTGGGCGAGGCAGGGAGCGAGGTGCCGTAGCCCGACCTGACCGTCGGCCAGGGGCTGGGCGCGGCGGTGGTCGGGCGCACACACATGTAGGCCGTGCCCAGGTAGACCACCACGTCGCCGTCGGTGTAGCTGCCTGGGGCGTAGTCGCCCCAGTAGCGCAGGTCGATGCCGCCGTTCAACGCCCACAAGGGCACCCAGGGAGTGGAGGCAGGGTTCGGGGTGCTCACGAGACTCTCACCGGAAAGACCCTCAGCGAGGTGATGTTGATCGTGCAAGAAGTGCCGCTCAGGGCGAGCGTGAACACCTTGATCGCCGTCGAGGCTGCTAGCCCGAGCATGGTGGCTCGCCCAGCTACCGCAACGTTGGAGGTTCCGGGCGCAGTCACACCCATCCGATAAGCCCCGCCGCTTGTAGTACCCACATCGGCGTAGAGCACCTGAGGACTGGTTCCGTTGGAGATCTCAGCCCATCCTTCAGCCTGATAGTCGCCCGCTCTCGGTACAGCGAAGCTCGCAGCACCCGCTACCGCAGTCCAACTTCCCGAAGAGAACGCTGCATTGGGTGCTGTCTGAACAAGTGGAAAGACTCCCCCCGTGAACTCCCACTTGTACGCGCTTGTGGAGTTCGCGTTGTAACGAAATCTCCACTGGTACGAGGGGTTCGTGGTCGAGTCAACGAGGATCGCCTCCTGACCGTCTGTGGGGGAGGCGGGCAGGCTGGTGCCGTAGGAGGGGCCGGTGATCGTGGGGGCCACAGGCGGCTGCGCGCCGCCGGGCCAGGCGGTCGGTGCGGCGCTCGTCGGGGTGACGCACATGTAGGCGACGCCCTGATAGACGACGATCTCGCCATCGGTGTACGGGGTGCCTGCCGGATAGTCGCCCTGGTAGACGAGGTCTGCGCCGACGGGCGGAAGCTGGGCGAGCGGCACCTTGCCTGTGGCGTCGAGCGAGGCGTAGCCGTCGGCGATGCCCTTGCGGCCCGTTGACTCCAAGGTCGAGAGCGTCGAGTCGTTCAACGGCGTCGAGCCGTCGATCCAGTCGATGACCGTCATGCAACCTCCTAGAGCTTGGCGAGGACGACGCTGAAGACGATGAAGGCACCCGAGTCGGTCGGGCGTGTGCCGCCGGGTCCAGCCGCCAGCGAGCCTATTCCGGGTGCGCCGTTGATCGCCGGGGTAGCGCTTGGGTTGATCGTGATAGCCGTGCCAGATGCTCCCAGTGTGATGCCGGTGGCTTGCGGCTTGATGTAACCGTTCCCATCCTCGCGCCACGGGCCCACGTCAAGCGCCGAGTCAACGAAGGCACCGTTGGGCCCACCAGAGCCGGGATTCCAGCGGATCTGGTGACCGTGACCGGGATCGAATACCTGATGACCATGCCCATTATCAGTGACCGTGTGCGCATGAGCTGGCAACGTCAGCGAGCCCACCGAAGGTGCGCCCGTGAGCGTCGAGTTGTGCCTGGGCGTGCGGCTCGAAGCCGCCAGTCCGTCACTCTTGCCCAGCGTGTCCACGTCGGCATGACTGCCCCTGCCCACCAAGGTGCGCGCAGTTGTGTCGGGCGTCGCCGTCGTATTGCCAAGCGCGGCGAAGAGGTCTGCGTAGATGCCGGTCGATGAGGGCAGAGGTGTCCCGTCGAAGGCCACCCAGCCCGTGGGCACGGTGTTGGAGTAGACCTGGGTGGTCGCCCCAGCGGGCAGGCCGATACGCAGCCAAGCCGAGCCGGTCGAGAAGTAGAGCACGTTCTGGTCTGAGGCGAAGTAGAACAAGCTCGGCGTCGCCGAAGCGGCGGGACGAGAAGCCAGCAGCCCGGAACTTCCAGCCTGGACGGCTGGCGCGGGCGGCAACTGCGCGGCCGGAACCTTGCCGGTCGCATCGAGCGCGGCGTAGCCGTTGGCCGTGCCCTTGCGGGATGTCTGCTCCAGCGCGGTCATGTTGGCCGCGTTCAACTGCGTAACGTTGTCAACCCAGGTGACCGACATTCAGCCTCCTACTCGCAGACCAGTTCTTCCAGGTTCATCTCGATCGGCGTGACCGCCACCAGCTCCAGCTCCTCGCACGTCGAAGACAGCGGCACGAGGTCGAGGCAGTCGCTCGGTTCGAGCAGCCAGGCGATGTAGGCGATGGTCACGCCGAAGGCCGCTGCCGAGGGCACCGAGCCGACGATGATGGTGACGGGGCCGGTCTTGAGCGTAATCTGGCCAAACGCCTGCGCTGAGGGAACGCCCAGCCCCAGGTCGAGGGTGACATCGCCGTAGAGGAAGGGGTGGCCGAACTGGGTGACGTGGCCCCCGACGATCGCCATCGGGTTGTTGAGGATCAGCGGGCCGACGAGAGTGAAGACGTAGACCCCGGAGGGCATGACGCCCGCAACGAGCACGCGCTGCGTCTGCACATAGGACAGCGCGCCGAACTGCTGCGCCGAGGGGACGCCGCCCACCGGCTTGACGGTTGCCTGGCTGATCGTGACCGTGCCGAACGCCTTGGCCGAGCCCAGGCCGGGAACAGCCACAACCCTGGGCAGGTTCTTGACCGTGGGCGTGCCAAAGGAACCGCTGCCGACCCAGTAGCCCCCCGAGACGTGGCCGTCGCCCGAGATGACGAAGCCGCTGATCGAGGGGACGTAGGTACCCGAGGTGAAGCCTGCGACCTGGACGGTCTGCACGGCCACCTAGCTCACCTCAAAGCTTGGCGATGAAGGGAGGTGTGTTCTGCCACTGCACCGTGATGTCGCCGCCGTTGGGTGTAACGGTGAAGCCGTCGATGTAGAAGAGCAGTGGCGAGGTGCCCGCAACACCTGTGTCCTTGAAGACGGCTAGGCAGTCGATAGCCGCACCGCTCGGCACAGAGAGAAAGGTGACATCGGCGGCGTCCAGGCAGCCGGGGCTAGCCCCTTGACCGTTGGCGGTCTTGGTGCCGAGCGTCCCGTCGGCGACGATGGCAGCAGGAAGCGACGAGGCGTACTGGTGTGTCTGCGAGACGGTGTAGGCCGAGGTGCGCATCAGCCGCACCTTGACCGTCGTCCCCGCTGCGGTGATGTCGCCCAGCGTGGCCTTCCAGAACTCCTGCAGCGCGAAGTCGTAGTGCTGTGAGGCCATCAGATCCCCACCTTCTGAACGTCACGCTGGAATGCGTCACGCTCCTCTGCGTTGTATTCGCGAGACAGCTCGCCTTCGGCGTAGCCGAGGATCACGAAGCGGTCAGCGATCTCATCGGAGATCTCGTAGCTCTCCCCGGCCACGTACTCGCCGACCGAGTTGACCATGCGGATGTTCACACTGTGTCCAGCACGGTGTTCTCGAAGGTCTGCAGCCAGGTGCGGTAGCCCACGGGATCCACGCTGCGGTCGGGCTCGGCCCTGGTCGTGGGATTGCGTGCGTCAACGATCGTCTGGTAGCCCTTGTGGTAGCGGAACCAGGGTTGGCTGGCCGGGGCCTGCTCCAGCGGTGTTGCCTTCAGGTCAGTCGCGTTGACTGGTGTTGTGGCCATGCTTTGCCTCCTTCTCCTTGGCGATGCGCTCGGCGAGCGTGGCGCGCTCGTGGGCGAGGGTGGTCGAAGGGCCGAGCCGCACCGGGTCCCGGTCGTACTCGCGCGCGAAGTACGCGGCCTGCTCCCGCCTGACCGGAGCCCCGCAGTCGGGGCAGCGCTCGGGCCAGGCCCGCTCGAAGGGGCGCAGGCACTTCGCGCAGGCATAGCCGAGACGGATGCGCTCCTTGTCCTCTTCGCTGAGCGTGAGCACGGGCACGCGCAAGATGCGACCGTCGGCTGTGACGATCGCCTCTCTCGACTGGCTGATCTCCAGCGGCACGATCGGGCGGCGCCAGCGCTCAGCCAACGATCTCCTCGGACTGCTCGGGCTGCAACTCAAGCAGCGCGTCCGGGTCATCGATCAGGTCCTTGAGCGCGGCCATCAGCTCGGGCCGCTTCTGGTTGGCTCGCTCGTACTCCAGCGTGGCAACCAGATCGTGGCCCTCCTCGACCAGCTTGCGCACGAGCTGCTCGGTCGTACCCGTGAACTCGTCGTAACGCGGCCAGGGCGGGGGCACCACGGTCAGCGGCACCGCGATCACGTTGTCGGTGAGCGCGCCCGTCTCGATCAGCGTCTTCTCGACCAGCTCCCGCTCCTCATCCGACCAGCCGTTCTCGGCCTGGCCCACCTCGGAGTCGAAGACGCCGATGCGGTAGTCAGGTGGGACAACCGTCACCTCGTCCTGCTCCTGGTAGAAGCCGTTGAAGCTGCCGCCCCAGTGGGCGATGGCCAGCTCACGCTCCAGCGGGCGCATGCCCCAGGGCTTGAAGTAGGCGATGATCGAGCGCTGCAGCAGTCGCACCTGACCTGTGGCGAACGGCTCGGCGATCTCGTGCTGGCACTGGACGCCGTAGCGCCCGAACTTGGACAGGAACCTCATCTGTCTCCTTCCCCATCGAGGGCGGGAGACTCCTCCCCTCCTGCGGCACAGAGAGAGAAGAAAGCCTCTACCGCCCTCGATTTTCCTTGTGACTAAGCCGGGGCCGTAACCCCGAAGATGATCCCGTGAGCCGCCTCCACGCAGAACTCGTAGGTGGCCTCGGTGATGTATTCGGCGTTGTAGGTGTCCTTGCCCTTCGGCTGCTGCTCGGTGGCCAACTGCGTGTCGCGATCACGCAGCGGCCTGCGCTCGATGTAGTCCATGTCGAGCAGGAAGCCGTAGGAGCCGAAGCCCTTGTTGGCCGTCGGGAAGCGCCCGAACTCCTTCTTCAAGATGACCGGCACCTGATAGCCGTAGACGCCCGAGATGAACCCATCGACCTTGACGCCGTGGATGTTCTTGGGCTCAGGCATCCACTGCGTGCCCATGCCGACGCGGTTCCAGCTTGAGATGTTCAGCATCACGAGCGGGCTCGCGAAGAAGACCTTGTTCGAGCTTCCGTTCTGCATCACGTCCATCAGGAACGTGTCGAAGAAGGTCGGAGTGAGCGGGCCGTTGGCGTCACGCTTGTAGGTCTTGATGAACTCCAGCGCACCCCCGGCCGCACCCTGCGGCTCGTTCTCGGGCGGGGCAGCCGAACGGAAGTCGCGCATGCCCCAGAAGCCGATCGTTTCCCACTTGCGCTTGTGCACCCGTGCCGCCCTGACCGCCTCCTTGGCGGGCTCGCGACCGCCGTACAGCTCGATCGCGGTCTGCGTCTTGGTGAAGCCCCAGGTCGTTCGCGTGATCTCGGTGTAGTTGAAGCCGAGCACGCGGGCCAGGTAGCGGGGCGTCGGGAAGTCCGAGCCCTGCGGCTGCGCGTCGGCGACGACGAGGAACACGTCGCCCGAGTTGATCGCTGCAGCGGCGATGCCGCCCGTGCCAGATCCGATGCCGCGCGCGATGTTGATCACGTCAGTCGCGACCGAGCTGACACGGACGCCCTCGCCTGTGCGCATGTTGCGCAGCAGGTCGTTGGCCTGCACGATCTTGCCCTGGCCGGTCGTAACGGTGATCGAGGTGTCGCCGACGAGCTGGGCCTGGGTGGTTGTTACGAGGCGGGGAAAGTCCTCCTCTTCCAACCAGTTGACCTTCTCGCGAACCGCCTGCCGTGAGGTGGCGCGAGAGGTGAGCGTTGTGAACTGGGTGTCGTCGGGATCGAGCTTGCGGATCTTCTCGTCCATGTCGATCTTGCGCTCATCGGGCAAGACCTCTTCGGTCGAGACGTTCCCGACTACGACGGTGCCAGCCATGCGGCTGCCCTCCTGACAAGTCGAAGGTCTGTTGTCCTTCGGCCTGCCGGGGTGTCCGTCTCGCCTGAGCCAGGGCCCTTAGCGGGGTGTCCTGCTCACAGCACGGGCCCGAACGTGCGGCCTACTGTCGTGCAAACTCGGCGTCGAAGGCCGAGTCGAACTGCTCTTGTGTGAGGCCCGGCATCAGTGACCTTTGCCGCCGGGGTGTCTCACTGGTCGATGGTGTTGCTGCGCCGGATGTTACCGCCGCGTTGTCGATGGCGTCGTCCGCCTCCTGGCGGCGCTTGCGCTTGACGCCGTTGCGTGCCTCGGCCAGCGAGAAGGTCGCTGCCTTGGCGATCTCGTAGATGCCGAAGATGCCGCGCACTGCCTGGGCGGGGTCGGTGGAGCGCGCCTCCTGCACAAGTGGATGCTCGGGACCAAGACGGCCCAGTGTCTCCACCATCTGCTCTTCGTACTGGCGCAGCTCGGGGTAGTTCTGGGCGAGCGCGTTCCAGGTGGTGGCGGGCGGCACCTCGTCGGGTGCCTGAGCCTGCTGCTCGACCTGGAACTGCACGGCGTCGATGAGCTGCCCGGCGCGCATGGCCTCGAAGGGGTTGGTGGTCGCCCACTCACGGCAGACAGCGCGCGCCAGCTCGTACTCCTCGGCGTTCAGGGCCTGCTGCACGTAGACGCCCGGGTTGGCGGACTCGGCTGCCGTCTCGGCCCAGGCTTGCTGCTCCTCGCTCAGGTAGGCCCCGGCGCCGAAGGCTTGGGCCTGGGCGAGCTGGCCCTGGAGCTGCTCCACCTGCTGGGTCAGCGCAAGCTTCTCGTCGTCACGCCGCCCCATCAGCCGGTACAGGTCGGCGGCGCCCTTCAATGCCTTCTCGGTGTCGCCGCCGTATTTGGCCAGGAACGCCTGGATCTCTACGTCGTCGTAGGCGGGAGGCTCGGCGGGCTCTTGCTCTTCGTCTTCTTCGCCCGGCTCAGCTTCCTGCTCTTCGCCTTCGTCCTCACCCTCCTCCTCTTCCTCGGGCTCTTCCTCTTGCGGCTCCTCGCTGGGGGCTGCCTCGACCTCTTCCTCTTCGGGCTCTTCCTTCTCGGTGACCACGGCTGCCTCGGGCTCGGGGCGCTCCTCGTCGGCGACTACCTCCTCCCAAGCCGACATGATCTGCGCCGTCACATCTTCGTCTTTCACGCTGCCTCCTCACTCTGTGGGGCCTGCTCGCGCAGGAAGCTCTCAAGCCGTGCCTGCGCTCCGCTGGGCGCAGCGACCAGATAGCGCAGCCCGTGCACGAAGCCGCGCCAGTAGAGAATCGACTCGGGCTCCAGCGGATCGCGCGAGAGCAGCGCCTTGGCGATCACAGCGCGCTCGATGCGCTCGATCTTGTCATCGACGGTGGCCTGGAAGTCGGGCCAGCCCGGGTGCTGGGTGAGCGCGGTCAGCGAGGCCGCGCGCGTCATCAGGTCACGCCGTGCCTGCTCGCTGAGCTTACGGCGCTGGTGCATTGCTGGCGCCTCCGCTCATCGACATCATGCGGTGCATCGCTGCCTCAGGTGACATCGACTGCACGTTGGAAGGACTGGTCGGGCCCGCCGCCGCCGGGACGTTGGTCACACCCTGGGTGGGCGGGGCCGGGCTCGGCACGCCGCCGTTTTGTTGCTGCGGAGGCGCAGCGCCGGGCGGCGGTGTCTGCGCTGCCACCCCGGCCTGGATCTGTGGCGGCATGAAGAAGCGCTCCTTGTCGGTCACGTCGTAGGCGTCCAGCACCTTCTCCATGAAGGCCCTGAGGTTCAGCGCTGCGCCGCTCTGGGCCATGATCGGCGCCACGTTCGCGGCCATCGTCAAGAGGCTCTGCGACTCGGCACGACGCTCCTGCCTCACAAGGCTGTCGCTCGTTACGTCGATCGTTACGTCGAAGTCGCCCTGGATCGCGAGCGGCGAGATCGTGCGGTAGGCATTCGCGCCCCTGCGCCCGACGACGGCGACAACACGATCGTCTCTCAGGAACTGCTGGTAGAGCAGCAGGAAGTGCTTGCCCAGCTTGGCGTAGGCCCACAGGTAGTGCTGCTTGCGCGCCTGGATGATGCGCTGCGCGATCGTGGTGATGATCGAGACGCCGGTCGCAGTCTGCTGGTCGATCGTGGTGGAATCGGCACCAGCCGCGTAGGGCAGCCCGCCCATGATGTTCTGCAGGTCGCCCTTCAGCATCTGCTCGGCGTTCAATGTGATGTTGGCTACGGTGGGGTCGATCTTGAGCGTGTCCACCTGGCCGGGGTCCTCCACGAACCATTGCGCGTTGGGGGCCCACTCGAACGCCTCGGGATCGTCCACGTCGGAGCGGATCAGCGTGATCAGGTTGGCCAGCATGCGCACCACGTCGAGCCGCTGGTTCTGCAGCGTCCACAGCATCTCTTGCAACTGCGCGAGCGCCTCCACCACAGAGAGGCCGGGGATCTGGAAGGCATCCGGCATCGAGCTGCAGACGGTGAAGGGAGTGCGCCCGTTCCAGAGCGGGTTGCGCTTGTTGTCCAGAAGGACGGTGCGGTCGCCCACGGTGATCTTGCGCTCGGGCGTCCAGTATTCGAGGATCTCGTGCAGGTCCTGGGTGCGGTCGATGTTACGCAGCTTCATCTCGCGCTTGGTGATGCCCGAGAGGATCTGCCTGCTGGCCGGGGTGTCGAGCTTCGACACGTTGCCGATGTAGCCCATCTTCTCCTTGCGCTTGAGGCTGGCCGTCGTCTCCCAGGTGCGGTGCACGAGGTACTCGGCCTTCTCCACGTTGGGCGCCTGCGAGGGCCAGAAGAAGTCGCGCACATCGACCACCTCGACGCAGGCGTCATCGACCACGAGCACGCTGCGCTCGGTGTCCTCTCTCTGTGAGGTGAGTGTGTCCACCGTCTCGCCGTAGGCGTTCTGGATGCCGATCACGTCAGGCACGAGCCGGGTCACGTCACGCCGCTCGCGCCGCCAGTAGTCCTTGAGCACGCTGACGCCCGCGATCATGTCTTGCTGCATGAAGTCGCGCTGGCACTGGGCGAAGCGCGCGCGATCCAGGGCGTAACGCAGCGTGTCCTCGATCGCCTCCACGCCGAGGATGCGTTGCATCACCTCGTTGATCGGCTCGTCGGGCTTGGGTCGGGGCTGCACGTTGAAGTTGGGGCTCGGCTCCAGCATCGTGGCCAGCATCCCCTCGCAGGTCTGCAGCACATAGGGCGTGGTCACGTTGGAATGCCAGTCCTCCTCGCTGGAAGGCAAGGCGTCCTTGCCGCCCGTACCGCCCGAACCGCCGTCGTCTGTCAGGCCCCGGTAGGCGAGGTAGCGGCGCTCGACCTTCTCCACGAAGCGGTCGTGGTAGCGGCGCTCGCAGTCCTCGACGGCCTTGACGACGAGCTTGGCCGCATCATCCAGCTTGGTGCCGTCGTAGAGATCCGTCTCAGCCAAGCCCGGCGCCTCCGGTGTTGGCCGTCGGCCCGCCCTGCAAGGCACGGGTGAGGCTCGTCAGGTCACCGGCCTGAGCCGAGTCCTGGTTGGAGGCGATCAGCTTGATCACGTTCTGCAGGCACTGCGCGGCGATTGCGCGGTCCGCGTGATCGGGGTCGAGACGGATGAACGCCTGCAGCGCCTCCTGGGCAACCTGCAGCGCCTCCAGCGAGTTGGCGAAGTCCTCCCCGCCCGTGTCGGCGGGCGGGGGTCCGGCAGGACCGGCGGCGGGCGGCGCGCCGCCGAGCGCGCTCGCCATGTCCATTGTGCTCATGCAACGCTCCTTCTCTGCCAGGGATAGGCGTAGGGCTTGGGGCGGTTGTCACGCGAGTGGCGCACGCGCTTCTCGTGCGTGCCGAACTGACGGTACATCTCCAGCGCGATCCCGAAGGCCATCACGCGATCGTCGTTCGAGCCCTCCTGCGCGCGCGGGCTCGGCAGCGTCTTCTGTCTGACGAAGGTGCGGCACTCCATAACGAGCGACGAGGGCAGAGCCGGGATCGTGCGCTCGCGGATCGCCTGCTCGATCTGGTTGATGATCAGCGGGCGCGTCTTCGAGTTCATGGGGAAGCCGTAGTTCTTGAGCCGGTGCATGTCGATGCGGTCGGCGATCGAGTGCACGTACAGCTTCGGGTAGTGCGGCCTGCCCTTGCGCCCGTCTCTCAGTGAGATGATCACCGGGTCGCCGAAGCCGCCCCCGACCTCGATCGCGATGCGCGCCGAGCCGTACCAGCGCCCCAGGTAGTGGAGCTGCTCGGCGTACTCGTCGGCGTCCATCTTGCCGTGCAGCTCGGCGACGATCGCCATGCTCGACAGGTCCACGACGTAGGCAGCCGAGTAGTCGAAGCCCCGGCCGGTGGCCACGTCGGCGCCGATCGCATAGGCGCGCTCGGGCTTGGGCTTCTCGTAGACCCAGATCCAGCCCTTGTCGGCCCAGTGCACCTTGGCGCGCGAGCCAGTCTCGTTGGCGATGAAGCGGCAACGGCCGAGCGGCTCCAGCGGCGCGTGCTCCGAGTACCAGGCCAGCGCCTCCAGGTCGAACCAGCAGTCGCCCGTGAGGATGAACGCTTCCTCGGGATTGCGCGGGAACTGCTCTGCGCGGTCGGCAGGAGGCAGTCCCCGCGCGTTCGAGGCGTACCAGCTCTCATCGCGGTCCGGGTGGAGGTCCCACGGAAGGAACTGCGCCTCGATGCCGTACTCCTCGGCGTTGACCCACAGGTGGTGGTAGTAGTTGCCCTCGCCGGTCAGCTCGTTGGAGACACCGTTGGCGGTGGAGATGACGATGATCTGCCCGCCGTTGTCGGCCGTAGCGAAGACCGCTTTCCACGAGTCGCGCGCGTACTCGTGGCGCGCGTACTCATCGAGGATCACGATCGTGGCTGTCTCGCCGTGGCCTGCGCGTCTCGTTGATGGCAGCCCGACCACGCTTGAGATGCGCCCGTCGGGGAACGTGAACTCAATCAACGTCGAAGGGCGCGCGTCGCGCGTGGGCTTGGTCACCTGCGCCTCGAAGCGCAGGTGCTCGGGCAACGAGTTGAACATGTCGAAGAGGCGGTTGACCACCTTGATCGCCTCGTCTTCGTTGATGGAGACGATCAGCGCCCGCGTGCCGGGCATGGTCAGGAGCTTCCACAGCGCGTAGCCGCCCGCCAGCCAGGTGATGCCGATCTGCCTGGCCTTGAGCACGAGGTTCAGCGGGTTGGCGATCCACGAGTCGAGCACGCCGCGCTGCCAGTACCAGCCTGCCTCGGGGTCGCTGAGCGTGAAGGCGAAGCGCTCGCCGGTCTTAGCGTCGATGCACTGCGTGTGATCGAGCATCGCGGCCGGGTGCAGCACCGCCGCCTCGCGCTGCTTGTTGCGCTTGACGTACTCCAGGATCACCTTCTGCTCGGTCGGGTTCAG
>Ga0066905_100000088_pt1 | contig 16969 bp, 16 predicted proteins | sample PanSoiMetaPlot36_FD_67483 | JGI IMG/M metagenome (GOLD analysis project Ga0066905, IMG submission 67483) | Tropical forest soil microbial communities from Panama analyzed to predict greenhouse gas emissions - Panama Soil Plot 36 (version 2) | ecosystem: Environmental > Terrestrial > Soil >... | reverse complement strand
GCGCAGCCGGGTGCCGAGGACGCGCACCTGCCCGGCGAATTCCTCCCAGGGCAGGCCGGCCAGGGGCCTGGCCTCGCTGGCGTGCAGCAGCGCGTCGGTTCCCGGTCGCTCGCTGCGCAGCACGTGCTGGGCGTAGTTGAGCCGCGCACCGGGGAACCATCGCGCGCCCGGCATCGCGCGTCCGTCCAGCACGCGGTCCGGCGGCGTGGATGCGGCGATGCCGAAGTAGTCCCAGACCGCCTGCCAGAAGGCCTCGAGGTCGGTGACCGACCAGCGCCAGAGCGCGCCGTAGCCGTCGAAGCGCAGGCCGCGCTCGCGGCCGAGCCAGCCGGTGAACGCCGTCAGGTTCGCCCCAGCCACCTGGTCCGGGCTGGGGGTCCACAGAAGGTCGCCGTCGCGGCCGTCGGGGCCCACACAGGTGACGGTGGCACACACCGGTGGCCCAGGCAATGCCGCGCCGCGCGGCGCGCCGGTGTTTGTGAGCCTGCACAAGCCGTGCGGTGGCCGATTTGCGCGCATGCACAGGATCGTTTGATGGCGGCCCGGGCCGCGACGATGGACTCTTGCGCCGGTGTCAGCCGGGCTCTAGCATCCGAGGCAAATTAAAACACGCCCGACTCAGATATTGTCATGAACTTGAGTCGGGCATCGTCGCTTAACTCGCAGCGGCGGCAGACGGGAGTATCAGCTCGCCTCGCCCACACGGGCTTGGTTATGCCTGCACCACCAGGAGGTGGGGATTAGGTGAGGATGCGACAGAACGCGCGTGGCGCGCGTGCGGCCGCGGCACTGGTCGCGGTGATCGGGACACTCATTGCGGCCGGGTGCGGCAGCAACGGCTCGTCCGGCACCACGTCGGCGGGCGGCACGTCGAACGCTGGCACCGTGAGCACCTCGCAGTGCGGTACCAAGCCGGGGGTGAAGGCGACCGGCACGCCGATCCCGCTCGGCGGGATTGTCACCAACCAGCCGGGGACGTCGTTCACCGACATCGCGAACATGGCCAACGCCTACTTCACATGCGTCAACAACAACGGGGGCATAAACGGCCACCCGATCAAGTACTACATCCAGACCGAGCAGACCAACCCGGCCCAGGTCGCGGCCGTCGCCAAGCAGCTGGTCCAGACGGATCACGTCGTGGGGATCGTCGGCAACACGTCCATCATCGAATGCTCGGTCAACCACAGTTACTGGGAAAAGCTCGGCTTCTTCGTGGTGGACTCGGGCATCGCGCCCGAGTGCTATTCGACCCCGAACAGCGCCGCGGTCAACATGGGGCCGCGTTACAGCTCGGACGGGGCGGTTCAGTACGCCCTCTCACAGCACGTGTCGAAGATCGTGTTCGACCAGTCGAACGTCCCGGGCACCGGGTACATCGCCGCCGGTCCCGCGGCTCTCGCCGCCGCCGCGCACGTGCCGATCGTGCAGCTGACCGAGAACGTGCCGATCTCGGACGCCAACTCGGTAGCGATCAAGGAGGTCAACGACGCGGGCCCGAACGGCGCCGTGATACTCAACTTCACCCCGCCGGAAGCACTGGTGATCCTCCAGGCCGCGCAGAAGCTGGGCCTGGAGGACAACGTCAAGCTGTGGGGATGCTCGACGCCGTGCAACACCGACTTCCTCGCCAAGGCGCTCGGCCCGAAGTGGAACAACAAGCTGTTCGTCAACGCCGAGCTGACCCCGCCCGACTCCACCAACACGCCGGCGATGCGCCTGTACAAGGCGATCCTCGCCAAGTACGGCAAGGCGGTCTCCGGCGGCATCGGCAGCTTCAGCCAGATGGGCTTCGCCGAGGCGGAGATCATGGTGCATGCACTGCGGTCGGTCAAGGGCGCGTACACGGTGGCGAGCGTCAACGCCGCGCTCAAGGCGGTGTCGAACTTCGACACCGGAATGCTGTGCGAGGGCTGGACGTACGGTGGCTTCCCGATGCACATCCCGAACAACGTTGACTACACGGTCACGCCCAAGGACGGCAAGATGGTGGTGGCCAAGGGCTGCACGCCGGTCTCGTCGGTGGACCCGCAGATCGCGGCGTACCGCAAGGCGGCGGGTACCGGGTAAAGGACGGTGCGGTGAGGTAATTGGCAGGACGAGCGACAGAGCGCCCGCGGTAGGCGACGGTGCCGAGCTGGCAGGAATTTGAGCCGTTCATCGTGAGCGGCCTCGCCCTGGGAGGGGTGTACGCCCTGTCCGGGGTGGGGACGGTGGTTCTCTATCAGGCCACCGGCGTGGTGTACCTGGCATTCGGCGCCGTCGGCGCCCTGGGCGCTCTGATCGCCTGGTCGCTGACCAACGCGGGCGCTCCCGACTGGCTCGCGTGGCTGGTCTGCGTCCTGGTCAGCGGGGCGGTGACCCTGGCCTACGGAATGGTGTTCGGCCCGCCGCTGGCCAGACGGGATCCCCTCGTCAAGGCGGTGGCCACGCTCGGGCTGACGCTTGTCCTGTTCGGGCTCATGGACCTGCTGTGGACGACCAACGGCGGGCAGTCCCGCGCGATCACGCTGCCGACCGACAACGGCGGGTTCACGATCGGCCAGCTCCAGGTGACCTGGACCCAGGTGATCGGGCTCGGCGCGGGCATCGCCATCGTGGTGGTGACGACGGTGTTCCTGCGCTACACCAAGCTCGGGACGGCGATGCGGGCGATGGCCAACGACCGCGAGATCACCGCGACGCTCGGGGTGCCGGTCCGGCGGGTGGAGGCGGCGGCCTGGCTCGGCTGCGGGGTGATCGCGGGGGTGGCCGGGCTGCTGCTTGCCAACCTGGTCGCCCTCGACGCGACAACGCTCACCTTCCTGGTGATCTCGTCGCTGGCTGCCGCGCTGATCGCCCGCCTGCGCTCGATCGTGGGAACCTTCCTGGCGGCGATGGCGATCGGCCTCATCCATGACCTGCTGACCCCGATCCAGTCGCTGTCCAGCTACCGGGACATGACCCCGTTCGTGCTCGCCGCCGTGGCGCTGCTGGTTTTCTCCCGGCACCGGGTGATCTCGCTCTCCCGCGAGGAGGCGTAGACATGCCCGGCCGCTCACACCCAGGAGACGCGCCCTGATGCTCGACACCGCGAGCCGCACCGCCGCCGGCGGGCAGCGCTCGCCGCTCCGGAGACCGGACCGGCGGACGCTGGCGCAGCTGGCCGTGATCACCGGGCTGCTGCTGTTTGCGTTCTTCGCGACCCCCCAGCTGTTCAGCCTCTACTACATCGACGCGATGACACAGGTGGCGGTGTACTCGGTCGTCGCGCTCGGCCTCGGGGTGCTGGTGGGCCGGGTCGGCATGGTCTCGCTCGGCCAGGTCGCGGTGCTCACGATCGGCGCCTGGGTGGCCGCCAGGCTGCTGTTCGCCACCACCCAGCCCTACCCGCTGGTGCTGCTGGAGGCGGGCGTGATCACGATGGTGCTGGGAACGCTGATCGGGCTCCCGGCGCTGCGGCTGCGCGGGCTGTACCTGGCGCTGATCACGCTGATGCTGGCGGGTGCGCTCGCGGTCGTGCTCACGACGACGAACTTCCCCAACGGGGGCCACGGCTTTCTCGGCTACGACGCCTCCACCGTCCACATCGCGGCCATCCGCCGTCCGGCGATCGCCGAGAGCGACCCCGCCTACTACCGGTACGCGGTCGTCGTCGCCGCGCTGATGTTCCTGCTGGTACTGATCCACATCCGGACCCGGCCCGGCCGGGCCTGGGCGGCGATCCGGCAGAGCGAGCCGGCGGCGCTGGCAGCGGGGATCAACACCACGCTGTACAAGCTGTGGGCGTTCGCGCTCGCATCGTTCATCACCGGCGTGGCCGGTGGCGTGCTGGCGGGCGCCGTCCACTACCTGTACTCGATCACGTTCCCGACCCAGGAGTCGATCACGCTGCTGGCCGCGGTGCTGATGGGCGGGGCGTACAGCATGTGGGGCGCGATCGTGGCAGCGCTGCTGCTGCAGCTTCTGCCGGCCCTGCTCAACAACTGGGGCGTGTCGGCCGACTGGCTCACGATCCTGTTCGGCATCGGCGTGCTGCAGGTGCTGACGACCGCGCCGCGCGGGCTGGCGGATCAGGTACCGAAGGACCTTTCGCGGCTGGGCCGGCTGCTGCTGGGCCTGCGGCGCCGGCCCGCGCCGTCCGGGAGTGATCCGGCGTGATCGAGGTCTCCGGTCTGACGGTCCGCTTCGGCGGCGTCACCTCGCTGGATGGCATGAGCGTGACCTTCGATTCCGGCACGTGCGGCCTGATCGGGCCGAACGGCGCCGGCAAGACGACGTTCTTCAATGTCCTGAGCGGCTTCGTCCGGCCGGCCGCCGGCACCGTGCGCGCGTTCGGCGAGGACCTGCTGTCGATGGTTCATTTCCGCCGCGCGCGGTGGGGGGTGCGCCGGACGTTCCAGACCGAGCAGGCCATCGAGGAGCTGTCGGTGTTCGACAACGTGGCGATGGTCCACGAGCAGGCCAGGCTGAGCCGCGCCTCCCGCCGCCAGGACGTGCTGGGCGCCATCTCGTTTGTCGGGCTCGGCGCCGATCCGTCCGCCAGGGCGGCCACGCTCGCGGCGGGCGAGCGCCGCCTGCTCGAGGTCGCCCGCGCCGTCGTGGGCCGGCCGAAGCTGGTGCTGCTGGATGAGCCGGCCGCCGGGCTGCCCGACCAGGAGACCCGGCACCTGGGGGAGGTCATCCGGGCGATCCCGGAGCACACCGGGGCGCTGGCGATCCTCGTCGACCACGACATGAGCCTGGTTTCCGCGTGCTGCGAGACGACCGCGGTGCTCGACTTCGGCAAGCTCATCGCGTCCGGCCCGACCGCCGGGGTGCTGAGGGACGATCGGGTGATCCGCGCCTACCTCGGCACGGCGGAGGTCGCATGAGCGAGGGGGCGCCCCGGGCCACGGCTGCGGGAGAGCAGCCCGGCAGGGCGAGCGCCGCGCTCGGCCTGCGCGGCCTCACCGTCGAGCGCGGCGGGCGGGCAGTGGTCCGCGACGTCTCGATCGAGATACCGGCCGGAGAGGTGACGGCGCTCCTGGGGCCGAACGGCGCGGGGAAATCGAGCCTGGTGCTCGCCGTCGGCGGCGTGCTCCGGCCGCAGGCGGGATCGGTGGTCCTCGACGGGCGCGAGTTCGCGGGCCGCCGGCCGGAGCAGATCCGCCGGGCCGGGATAGCGATCGTCCCTGAGGGCCGCAGGCTCCTGTCGGAGCTGACCGTCGAGGACAACATCGGCGTCGCCACCTACGCCCTGTCTCGCGAGGAGGCCCAGGCCGGGCGCACGCGGGTCCTGGAGCTGTTCCCCGAGCTCGGCCGGAGGCTGTCGTCCCGCGCCAGGACGCTCTCCGGCGGCGAGCAGCAGATGCTCGTGCTGGCCCAGGCCCTCGTCTCCCAGCCGCGCTACATGCTCATCGACGAGCTCTCCCTGGGGCTCGCGCCGGTCGTCGTCAGCCGCCTCATCCCGAGGATCCGCGCGGTCGCGGCATCCGGGATCGGCGTGCTGCTGATCGAGCAGTTCGCGACCGTCGCGCTGGGCCTGGCCAATCACGCCTACGTCATGGAGGGCGGCCGCCTGCGGTTCACGGGGCCGGCCGGGCAGCTGCGCGACAAGCCGGAACTGCTCCGCTCGGCCTACCTGCTGCGCGGCAGCGAGGCGGCTCCCACCGCGCAGCAGGCCGCGCCTCCGGAGCCCGCCACCGGCTGAGGCTGGGCTGAGCCACTACCAGTCGTCGCCGCCGACGGATATCAGCACCTTGACGGCCCCCGCCGCGGGATCCGCCACACACTCGATCGCCTCCCGCGCGCGCGTCAGCGGGAAGCGGTGCGAGAAGAGCGCGGCGACCGATTCCTGATGGGTCTGCACCAGCCGGACCCCGGCGCGGAAATCCGCCGCGGCGGCGCAGCTCGACCCGACGACGTCGATCTCCTTCTCGGGGAAAACACCCGAGCGCAGGGGAGCGGCCGCCGCGGACATCCCCACCACGACAACCCGCCCCGCCGAAGACACCATGCGCGTCGCCTGTGCCAGGGCGGCGGGGTCGCCGGTGGTGTCGATCACCGTCGGCGGCCCTTCCCCGCCTGTCCAGGCGTCGATGGCATCGAGCAGGTCGCTGCCCCAGGCCACATCCTCGGCGCCCACCTTCAGCGCGAGGTCACGCCGGGCGGGCAGCGGGTCGGTGGCCATGACCCTGCCACCGCCGGCCGTCGCGGCCAGCGCGGTGGCGAGCCCGATCGGCCCGGCCCCGAGGATCACGACCTGCTGGCCCGCCGCGATGCCGGCCCTGTCCAGGGCGTGCACCGCGATCGACATGGGCTCGATGAAGGCGGCCGGCTCGGGACCGAGACCGCCGACACCGAAGACCTGGGACGCAGGGACGGACAGCCGCTGCTGGAGCCCGCCGTCACGATGGATCCCCACCAGTTCCAGCGACACGCACGCGTTCGCACGGCCGGCCCGGCACGGGTAGCAGCGCCCGCATCCATGAAGCGGCCACACCGCGACCCGCGCCCCGGTCTCCAGGCCGCCCGGGCAGCCCTCGCCGGCCCGTTCGACGACGGCGGAGAACTCGTGGCCCTGAACCCGCGGGAAGAAGGAGCGGGCGCCGGACAGCGCGCCGATATCGCCCGCATACACGTGCAGGTCCGATCCGCAGATGCCGACGACCTCGGGACGAACGATGACATCCTGCGGGCCGGGCGGTTCCGGCTCCGCCACATCATCGATCACCATCACGCCCGGGGACTTGGTCACCGCTGCCAGCACCTGTGCTGCTCACCCCTCTGCGACGTGACGGGCTCGCCGTGTGGACCGCACCCGCCTTCCGGCTCAATATATGACGATTATTGCGTCAGCTTACGAAGAGTTCGTGCGATGAAGTATGGGCCGAGCGTTGGCATCAAAGGGGGATATCAAAGTGGCGGTGGTGCGCGCCCGTTCGCTACGCTCGGGCCATGGCCGAGTCAACGTCACGCTCCGCCGGCCGGCGGGGCGCCGCGGCCGGGTCACGCGCGGACGGGCATCCGGAAGTCGGCGCCGCGCTGTACGCGAGCGATGAGGTGCCGGTCACGTGGTCGGGGGGCGCGGTGCAGCGGCCGCCCCGTCTCCTGCTGACCCTGCTGGGAGATTACTGGTGGCGGCGCACCGAGCCGATGCCCTCGGCCGCGCTGGTGGCGCTGCTGGCCGAGTTCGGCGTCAGCGATTCGGCGGCCCGCGCCGCGCTCAGCCGGCTCACCCGGAACCAGCTCCTGGTCACGTCGAAAAGCGGTCGGCGGACCGTTGTCGGGCTCAGTGACCGCGCCGCGCGGATACTCGACGACGGCGGCAAGCAGATCTTCTCCTTTGGCCGGGCGTCACGGCCCTGGGATGGCCAGTGGAGCCTGGTGGCATTCTCCATTCCCGAGCAGAACCGGGCGGCCCGTGATTCGCTGCGCAAGCAGCTCCGCTGGCTGGGATTCGCGCCGCTTTATGACGGGCTGTGGGTCTCCCCCCGCGATCGCGCGGTCGAGGTGATCAACCAACTCGCCGAGCTGGGCATCACCACGGCGACCGCGTTCCGCGCCAGCATCGTGCCCGGGCTCAGCCCGGACGGTCTGCCGCAGCGCGCCTGGGATCTGGACAACCTCCAGGAGAGGTATGACCGCTTCATCGACAACGCGGGGCACCTGCACGACCGCACGCTGGCCGGGCGGGTGTCGCCCGTGGCAGCGCTCGTCGCCCGCACCCGGGTGATGGACGAATGGCGCGGTTTCCCGGAACTCGATCCCGATCTGCCGGACGAGCTGCTGCCCGAAGAGTGGCCCCGGGCCACCGCCCGCGAGCTGTTCACCACCACCTACGACCTGCTCGGGCCGCTCGCCGCGCACCGGGTGCGCCAGATCATCGCGCGCTACAGTCCCGAGCTCGCGGTGCACGCGACCCATCACAGCTCAGAGCTCCAGCTCGCCGTCAATCGCGGGGCTGAGCCCGTCGGCGTGGCATAGGCCACCGTCGGCACAACGACACGGCCGCATTATTGGGGCCTTCCCACAATGACCGACGGCCCCGGGCCACGCAGGATGACTAGGCAGAAAGGTGGGGAGGCCATGAAGACCAAGGCAGCCGTCCTCCGCGATCTGGGCAGCGACTGGGAGATCACGGAAATGGACCTCGACCCGCCCAAGGCCGGCGAGGTGCTGGTGCGCTGGGTGGCGGCCGGCCTGTGCCACTCCGACGAGCATCTGCGGACCGGTGACATCCCGGTCCGCTACCCGATCGTCGGCGGGCACGAGGGCTCCGGCGTCATCGAGGACGTCGGGCCCGGGGTGACCCGGCTGAAGGCGGGCGACCGCATCGTCTGTTCGTTCCTCCCCGTGTGCGGCCACTGCCGGTTCTGCGCCAGGGGCATGACGAACATGTGCGACCTCGGTGCGCTGCTCTACGACAACTCCCTGCCCGATGGCACATTCCGGTTCCACACCGGCGGCCTGGACTTCGGCCAGATGTGCCTGCTTGGCACGTTCTCCCAGTGGGGCACGGTGTCGGAGCACTCCTGCGTCAAGATCGACGACGACCTGCCGCTGGAGACGGTGGCACTGGTCGGCTGCGGCGTCCCGACCGGCTGGGGCACGGCGGTCAACGTGGGCGGCGTGCGGCCGGGCGATGCGGTCGTGATATACGGCATCGGCGGGGTCGGCATCAACGCCGTCCAGGGCGCCGCCTTCGCCGGGGCGCAGCACATCGTCGCGGTCGATCCCCTGCCGAACAAGCGCGAGTTCGCCGAGCAGTTCGGCGCCTCCCACAGTGTGGCGGACGCCGAGCAGGCGCAGCAGCTTGTCACCGAGCTGACCAAGGGCGTGGGCGCCGACAAGGCCCTCATCACGATGGGGGTGGTGACCCAGGAGGCGATCGACGCGGCCTTCGCGGCCGTCCGCAAGGGCGGCGCCGTGGTGGTGACCGGCCTGAACGGCCCGGGGGTGAAGAACATCCAGATCCCCAGCTTCGAGCTCACGCTGTTCCAGAAGCGGATCCAGGGGGCGCTCTTCGGCGGCGGCAACCCGTTCGATGACATTCCCCAGATGCTCGAGCTCTACCGCGGCGGCCACCTCAAGCTGGACGAGCTGGTTACCAACCGGTACCGGCTGGAGGACGTCAAGCAGGGCTACCAGGACCTGGTCGACGGCAAGAACGTGCGCGGCCTCATGATCATCGACCACTGATCACCCCGCGCGGGGGGCGCCGACCCCCCCCGGGCCTTACGCGCGGGGCTGCCCACCCGCCGACGGCGGTAACCGCTGGCGAGGGCTTGGTTATGTTTGGGGCATGGACGGTTCTGTGATCGCCCAGCTTGGCGTCACCGCGGCCGGGGAGGGATCACGCGAAGAGGGGGCAGCGCTGGCCGCCGATCTGGTCCGCCGGGCCACGGGCGCACGCTGGGTGGGGATCTATACGGTCGCCGGCGCCGGGCCCGGCCGAAGGGAGACCTGCGTTGAGGCAGTACCTGCTTGCCGTGCACGTGGTCGAAGGAGAGCCCATCCCCACGGAGGAGCAGACGCAGCGGGTGTACAAGGGGGTCGACGCCTTCAACGCCGAGCTCAAGTCGGCCGGGGCCTGGGTTTTCGCCGGCGGCCTGTACCCGGCGACCACGGCCACGGTCGTTCGCTCTAAGGGCGGGCAGGTGGTCACGACCGACGGGCCGTTCGCGGAGACCAAGGAGCAGCTCGGCGGCTTCTGGGTCATCAAGGCCCGCGACCTGGACGCCGCGCTGGCATGGGCGGCCAAGGGATCTGAGGCCTGCGCCGCGCCGGTGGAGGTCCGGCCGTTCCAGGACGCGGCGGGGGACTAGCACGTGCCAGGTGCGGACGCCGCCGCCATCGAGCACACGTTCCGGGAGAGCTCGGGCCGTGCGGTAGCCACCCTGATCCGCTTCTTCGGCGACATCGACCTTGCCGAGGAGGCGGTCCAGGAGGCCTTCACCGCGGCCGCCGAGCGCTGGCCGGCCACGGGCGTCCCCCCCAACCCCGGCGGCTGGATCGTCACCACGGCCCGCAACAAGGCCCTGGACCGCCTGCGGCGGGAGTCGTCGCGCTACGGGCGCGAGGCGCAAGCGGCCATGCTGCACGCCGATGCGGAGCCATCGCAGCAGGGGCCGTTGCACGACGACCGGTTGCGGCTGATCTTCACCTGCTGTCATCCCGCCCTTGCCCCCGAGGCCCGGCTCGCGCTCACCCTCCGGCTTATCGCCGGGCTCCAGACCGCCGAGATCGCCCGTGCCTTTCTCGTGCCCGAGACGACGGTCGCCCAGCGCCTGGTACGGGCGAAGCGGAAGATCCGCGACGCCGGCATTCCCTACCGGGTGCCGGGCGACGCGGAGCTGCCCGACCGGCTCCCGTTCGTGCTGGCGGTGGTCTACCTCGTCTTCAACGAGGGGCACACGGCCTCGGCCGGCGATGACCTCATTCGTTACGAACTGTGCGCCGAGGCCGTCCGGCTCGCGAGGCAAGTCGCCGAGCTGATGCCCGAGGAGCCCGAGGTCTGGGGCCTGCTGGCGCTGCTGCTCCTGACGGAGGCCCGCCGTGGGGCCCGTACCGGGCCCGACGGCTCGCTTGTCCTGCTCGCCGACCAGGACCGCGGCCGGTGGGACCGCGCGTTGCTGGCCGAGGGCGCCGGCCTCGTCCGGGCGTGCCTGCGCCGCAACCGGCCCGGGCCCTACCAGATTCAGGCGGCGATCAGCGCCGTGCACAGCGATGCCCCGACGGCCGCGCAGACGGACTGGGGGCAGATCCTTGCCCTCTACGACCAGCTGATGACCATGGCGCCCACCCCCGTGGTGGCTCTCAACCGCGGTGTCGCCGTCGCCGAACTGCGCGGCCCGGCCGAGGCGCTCGCCATCGTCGACCGGCTCGACCTTGACGGCTATCACCTGTTCCACTCGACCCGCGCGGATCTGCTGCGCCGGCTCGGCCAGCGGGACGAAGCCAGAGCCGCCTACGACGCGGCCATCGCCCTCACCGCCAACCGCGCCGAGCAATCATTCCTCCGGCGCCGCCGCGACGGCCTGTGACCCGAGGGCTCCCCGGCCCGGTCGCGGTCCACCCGGCTCGCCGGCCCGCGACCACCACCACAGCGCGGGGACGAGCGGGCGCGTGGTGCCGTGCGCGAGGCAGCCCTGCCACACCCCGACGCTGTAGGCGAGGTCATCGAGCAGACGCGCGGCCGTGTACGCGGCGGCCGGCAGCGGCGGCTGGCGTTCCCGCCAGTCGAGCACCGGCGGCACGAGCAGCGCCGCCGTCAGCGGCAGCCGCAGCCGGGGGATCGCGGCGGCGGCGGGCACCGCCAGCGGCCACCAGGTGCGGGCCACCGCCCTGCCGAGCAGCCGCCCGGCCGTGAGCGTCCCGCGGCCGGCCAGCCGGCCCGCCAGCGGCCAGGCGTCGTCGGTCAGCGGGCCGAGGCGCCGGGCAAGCAGCGCCGCAGCCGTCCCGGTGATCGCCGCGCCGGTTCCCGGCCGCCCCGCCGCTGCTGCCGCCCAGGCCAGCGCGCTCCATCCCGACATGGAACACGCCGGCACCGCGCCCGGGTGGCGCAGTTCCAGCGGCGCCGCCGACGTGCCGTAGTCGCGGCGCCTGCGCAGCCAGTCACGAAGCCGCACCCGGTGCTGGTGGCCGACGGCCGCCCCGGGCTCGTACCTGATGTGCCAGCCGGCGGCCGCCAGCCGCCAGACGAGGTCGACGTCCTCCCCGACCGGCATGTCCTCCGCGAATCCCCGGCCCACGGCCGCGCGGCGGACCAGCAGCGCCGCGCCCGGCACGTATGGCACCCGCGCGCCCGGCCGCACGATGCTCGCCGCCGGCCCCATGTCGAGCGCGGACGCCGCCGCCTCGTACCGCGCCAGCCAGCCGCTGCCCCGCTCGTGGGCCACGATGCGGGGCGCCACGGCCGCCACCGCGGGATCCGCGAAGTGCCGCAGCAGCGGCGTGAGCCAGCCCGGCCGGGGGACGCAGTCGGAATCGACGAAGGCGGCCAGCGGCGTGCGCACGGCGGCGAGGCCGGTGTTGCGCGCGGTGCCCGCCCCTTCGCACCGGTCGCGGCGCAGGCAGAGCGCGCCGGCCGCCGCGGCGGCCGCCGCCACGGCGGCATGGTCCGCCGACCCGTCGTCCACCACGATGATCCGCATCCCGTTCAGGCCGGCCAGGCATCTGGCGAGCTCGGCCGGACGGTCGAGCACCGGGACCACGGCCGTGACATCGTCCGGTCCCGGGCCGCCGGGCGGGTCCGGGTGGGCGAGCCCGGCGTCGAGCAGGCGGCGCGCCAGCCGCCGCGCGGCGGGCTCGCCCGGGACCGCCGCGCCTTCCCACCACCCGCGGACCAGCGCCGCGCCGCGCGGGCCGAGGCGCAGCAGGCGCAGCGGCGACCCGCCGACCAGGACGGTACCCTCGGCGAGGCTGAGCAGCCCCGGGTCCGGGCGCAGGCGCATCCCCGCGGGCACCGGCGGCTGGCGCGGCACCGGCGGCCGGCGCGGCATGGGCTCCTCAGGCGTGTTCACGTCAGATCCCGCAGAAACGCTCATCTCCCGCTGGAACGCGCACCGGGCGGCGCGTGGCCCCGGCCGGCGCGGTATGGGAATATGTTGCCAGCAGCCACGCCGCGCGGCCCGATGGCCCGGGCCGGCCACCCGGGAGGCGCCCCTCATGACCGGAGACAACGCCAGCAGCACGGCCATCACCGAGGCCGCCGAGACCGCCGGGAAAGGCGCCCCGCCGGCCGTCGGCGGGGCGGTGACGGGCGCCGGGGCGGCGGTCGGCACCGGGGCGGAGGACGCCGAGGAGCTGCTGGTCGAGGAGATCTCGATCGACGGCATGTGCGGCGTCTACTGAGCGCCGATGGCGGCGGGGTTTGACGCGAGCCGGGCTTACGAGAAGCATCCGCAGGTCGCGATCAGGCGCGAGGAATTCGGCGGCCTCGCCTATCACTTCGGGAACCGCCGCCTCGTTTTCCTGAAGGCGCCGGAACTGGTCGCACTCGTTGAGACCCTGGGCGATTTCCCCAGCGCGAACGAGGCCCTTGCCGCGTGCGTCCCGGCCCAGCGCCGCTGCGCGTGCGGCAAGGCCCTGTCCGGCCTCCTCGCCTCGGATATGATCCGGCCCCGCCAGGAGCCCCGTTAAGTATGTCCCTGTCCAGACCGCGAGCGTGATTCGGCCAGACCGCGTCCGACCAGGACCCTGGCCAGGTGCGCGCGGTACCCGCCGTCGGCGTTGATGTCGTCGGGCGGGCTTGTCCCCTCGGCCGCGCGGGCTGCCGCCTCGGGCGGGGCGGCGCCGTCCGCGAGCGCCCGCTCAACCGCCGCGGCCCGCAGCGGCGTCGACCCCATGTGGACCAGCGCGACCTGGTCGCCCTGCACGGCGGCGCCGACGATCGCCCAGTCGATCGCGCGCTTGGTGAACTTCTGGAACGACCATCCCGCCGTGCCCGGCTTGGGAATGCGGATCTCGGTCAGCAGCTCGCCGGGTTCCAGGGCTGTCTCGAACAGCCCGGTGAAGAAGTCCGCGGCACTGATCTCACGGGTGCCCGAGGGGCCGCGCGCGACCAGCGTGGCGTCCAGCGCGAGGACCACCGCCGGCAGGTCGCCCGCGGGGTCGGCGTGCGCCAGTGACCCGCCGATCGTGCCGCGGTGGCGGATCTGCGGGTCGCCGACCTGGCTGGCGGCGTGCGCGAGCAGCGGCAGTTCGCGGCGGAGCAGGGCCGAGTTCACCACGTCATGATGGCTGGTCAGGGCCCCCACCGCGATGTGGCCGTCCTCGTCGCGCACGAACGAGAGCTCGCCGAGCCGGCCGATGTCCACCAGGACCGTCGGCACGGCCAGCCGGAGCTTCATGAGCGGGAGCAGCGAGTGCCCGCCGGCCAGGAACTTGGCGTCCTCGCCGCCATCGGCGGCCAGATCCAGGGCCTCGTCGACCGACGTGGCCCGCTGGTAGGTGAACGGTGCGGGGATCACCGGCTTTCCTGCCCTTCTGCGCCGCCGGCCGCGGCGAGCACGGCCCGGACGATGTTGTGGTAGCCGGTGCACCGGCACAGGTTGCCCTCCAGCCCGGTGCGGACCTGCTCCTCGGTCGGCCGGGGGTTCTCGGCGAGCAGCGAGACGGTCGCCATGACCATGCCCGGGGTGCAGAACCCGCACTGAAGGCCGTGCTCGGCCTGGAAGGCCCGCTGGACGGGATGCAACTGCCCGTCACCGGCGGCGAGCCCTTCCACGGTGGTGACCTCGCGGCCGTCGGCCTGGGCGGCGAGCACCGTGCACGACTTCACCGACTGCCCATCCAGCAGGACCGTACAGGCCCCGCACGACGTGGTGTCGCAGCCGACGTTGGTCGCGGTGAGGCCGGCCACGTCCCGCAGGAAGTGCACGAGCAGGGTCCGGTCCGCCACCTCTGCTTCGACCGTGGCGCCGTTGACGATCATGCTCACCTTCACTGGCTGTCCCTCGCTTCGCTGATCGCGGCCCATACCCGCGCTGGTGTGGTCGGCATATCGACGTGGCGGACGCCGAGGTGGCTGACCGCGTCGATGACGGAGTTCTGCACGGCCGGGGTGGCGCCGATCGTGCCTGCCTCCCCGATCCCCTTCACCCCCAGCGGGTTGATGGGGGTGGGGGTCTCGCTCTCCAGCAGCTCGAAGCTCGGCAGCTCGGTGGCGCTGATGGCGGCGTAGTCCGCGAGCGTGCCGGTGAGCGGGTTTCCGTGCGCGTCGTACACCATCTCCTCGAGCAGCGCCTGCGCCGCGCCCTGGGCGATGCCGCCGTGCCGTTGCCCCTCCGTCAGCACCGGGTTGACCACGATCCCGGCGTCATCCACGGTCACGTGGCGCAGCAGGGTCACCTTGCCGGTCTCGGTGTCGACCTCGGTGACCGCGAGGTGGGTGCCGAACGGGAACGTGGGCTGTGCCTCGGTGAAGTGGACGGCGGCCACCAGCCCCTCCTGCCCGGCGTGGCCGGCCACGTCGGCCCAGGTCCGGCCCGATTCCGGGTCGCCGCGGACGTGCCAGAGGCCGCGGTCGGCGTCGAGCTCCAGGTCGGCCTCGCTGGCCTCCATCATGTCCGCGGCGAGCCGGCGCGCCTGGTCCTTGACCTCCACCGCGGCGTTGTGCACGGCCACCCCGCCGAGCTGCAGCGACCGCGACGCGTGGCTGCCGGTGCCGAGCGGGATGGCGTCGGTGTCCCCGTGGAGCACCGTGACCTTGTCCATGGGGATCCCCAGCTCCGACTGGACCAGCATCGACCACGCCGTGTCGTGGCCCTGGCCGGTCGAGGAACTGCCGGTGTAGACGGTGGCCGTGCCGTCACCGCCGACGACCAGCCGGGCGGTCTCGCCGGCGTCGGCGTCCGCCGCGGTGATCTCCACGTAGCTGGCCACCCCGATGCCGAGCTGGACCACGTCCCCGCGCTCGCGCCGCCGTGCCTGCTCGGCCCGCAGGCCGGCGTAGTCCGCGCCGGCCAGCACCTTGTCCAGCGCCCCGGCGTAGTCGCCGCTGTCGTAGTGGGCCCCGCAGGGGGTCTGGTGGGGGAAATTGTCGGCCGGCACCATGTTGCGCCGCCGCACCTCGGCGGGGTCCATGGCGATCTCGGCCGCGAACAGGTCCATCGCCCGCTCGATCGCTGCCGTAGCCTCCGGCCGGCCGGCGCCGCGGTAGGCGGAGATCGGCGTCGTGTTCGTCACCACCACCCGGGCGGCGGTCTCCACGTGCGCGATGTCGTACGGGCCGACCGCCATCAGGCTGGTGAGGGTGGGCAGGAAGCCGCTCATCCGCGGGTAGGCCCCGGTGTCCTGCACGACCTCGAGCCGGTAGGCCAGGACGCGCCCGTCCCGGTTTCCGCCGATCTTGACGGTGTGCCACTGGGCGCGCCCGTGCGTCATCCCGGTCAGGTTCTCGCTGCGCGTCTCCACCCAGCGCACCGGCCGGCCGGTGTGCCTGGCCGCCCACGCGACGATGATGGCGTCCCGGTCAACAGCGATCTTGGCGCCGAACCCGCCACCCACGTCGGGGACGACCACCCGGATGCTGTCGGGGTCGAGCCCGAACGCGCCGGCCAGCACGAAGCGGCTGATCGCCGGGTTCTGGCTGCTCACCCACACCGTGAGCTTGCCGTCGGCCCAGGAGGCGGCGGTGGCCCGGCCCTCCATCGGCACCGGCGCGACCCGCTGGTTGACGATGTCGCGCTCGACCACGACGTCGCAGCCGTCGAACGCCGCGCCGTCTGCGGGCTTGCCGATCGTCACCGGTAGGTTCGACCCCGCGTCGGGGAACAGCAGCGTCTGCCCGGCCAGCGCGTCGGCGGGGTCCACGACCGCGGGCAGCGGCTCATAGTCCACGCTGACCAGCTCGGCGGCGTCCTCGCCCTGGTAGGTGTCGTCGGTGAGGACGACGGCCACCGGCTCACCCACGAACCGCACCCGGTCCACCGCCAGCAGCGGTTCCTGCCACACCCCGCCCATGGGCAGGGGAGCGGCCTCGCTGCCGGGAGGCGGGCCGCCCTCCGGCGGTGGCGGCGGCGGCGGTATGTCGTTGATGTCCTGGTAGGTCAGCACGGCGACCACGCCCGACGCCGCCAGCGCCGTCGACGCGTCGACGCCGGTGATCAGCGCGTGCGCGTGCGGGCTGCGCACGAACGTGACCCGCGCCGCCCCCTGTAGTTCCGGCACCCTGAGGTCATCCACATAGGTGCCGCCAGCGGTCAGCAACCGCGGGTCCTCGATCCGTACTACCCGGGTGCCCAGGATGCTCATCTGGCCTCCGTAGCTTCCGACGCCGTGTCCTCACAAGCCATATGGGGGGGCCAGGAGATGGCCGGTCCCCGCGGGTGCGCTAAGCATGCGGCAGCGGCCGGCCGGCCGCTACGGCACATCCCACAAGGTCCCACGTGCACCATTGTGGCCCGGCCACGACCTTTGTGTGCCGGTCACGACCAGGTTTCTGCGGCCGGCGACGGCAATGGCAGGGGCCCGCCTCATGCCAGCACCGCCAGGAGCGGACCCA
>Ga0066905_100000087_pt1 | contig 16975 bp, 19 predicted proteins | sample PanSoiMetaPlot36_FD_67483 | JGI IMG/M metagenome (GOLD analysis project Ga0066905, IMG submission 67483) | Tropical forest soil microbial communities from Panama analyzed to predict greenhouse gas emissions - Panama Soil Plot 36 (version 2) | ecosystem: Environmental > Terrestrial > Soil >... | reverse complement strand
GCACCGACCCGCGTCTCGACCGGTCCCGTCGCCGGTCCCGGAGGCACCCCACCGACGTCGGAGGCCACGGCAATCTCGATGGCGACCCGGGCGGTGCCGAGGACGCCGACCACACCCGCGGGGCCGCCGACGACCAAGGCGAGTCGCGATGACCGCCGTCGCGGGCACCGGTGCGCCGGCTCGGCCGGCAGTGGCCGGTGCCGGCCGCGTCGTCGTCAAGGTCGGCTCGTCGTCACTGACCGCCGCATCCGGCGGCCTGGACCACGACCGGGTCGAGCGCCTGTCCGCGGTGCTGGCGAAACATCGGCGGGCTGGTGCCGAGCTCGTGCTGGTGTCCTCGGGTGCGATCGCCGCCGGCCTGGCCCCGCTCGGCCTGGCTCGGCGCCCGCGCGATCTGGCCACCCAGCAGGCCGCCGCCAGTGTCGGCCAGAGCGAGCTGATGGCGAGCTATACCCGTGCGTTCGGCCGGCACGCGATCACGGTGGGCCAGGTGCTGCTCACCGCGGAGGACATGGTGCGCCGGGCGCACTACCGCAATGCGCAGCGCACCCTGTACCGGTTGCTCGCGCTAGACGTGGTCCCGGTGGTCAATGAGAACGACACGGTGGCCACCGAGGAGATCCGGTTCGGCGACAACGATCGGCTGGCCGCCCTGGTCGCCCACCTTGTCCACGCCGACCTGCTGGTACTGCTGTCCGATATCGACGGGCTGTACGACGCGCGTCCCGACAGATCTGGCGCTCGCCGGATCTGCGACGTCTACGACCTCGACGGGCTGGGCGGCATCGACGTCGGACGGACCGGGCCGGCCGGGGTGGGCACCGGCGGCATGGTGACGAAGGTCGAGGCCGCGAGCGTGGCGACCAGCGCCGGCATTCCGGTCGTGCTGGCCGCGGCCGAGCAGGCCGCCGAAGCGCTGGCCGGCGAGCCGGTGGGCACGCTGTTCCACCCCGGCAGCACCCGTCCGGCCACCAGATTGCTGTGGCTCGCGCATGCCACCACGCCGCGCGGACGGCTGCGGCTCGACCCGGGTGCGGTCCGTGCGGTCGTGGAGCGCCGGCTCTCACTGCTCCCGGCCGGGGTCACTGCGGTGGAGGGTGCGTTCAGCGCCGGCGACCCGGTCGATCTGGTGGCCGACGACGGTGCGGTCGTCGCCCGCGGTCTGGTGAACTTCGACGCCGCCGAACTGCCCGAGCTGCTGGGCTGCCACACTACCGATCTCGCGAGCCGGCTCGGTCCCAGCTATGCGCGCGAGGTGGTCCACCGGGACGACCTCGTACTGCTTCGCCCGGTTCATCGGGGAGGAAGATCATGACGAACGCGATCGACATCGGCGCCGACGTGCTCGCCGCGGCCGGCCGAGCGCGCGCGGCGGCGGCCGTGCTGGCGGTGGCCACACGGGAGACCAAGGACGCCGCGCTGTACGCGATGGCCGGCGCGATCGAAGCAAACTCGGCCGGCATCCTGGCCGCGAACGCCGAGGACGTCGCCGCGGCTGCCAGCGGCAGCGGCGAGTCAATGCTGGACCGGCTGCGGCTGACCGAGTCGCGGGTCGCCGGGATGGCCGACGGGCTGCGCAGCGTGGCCCGGCTGGCCGATCCGGTCGGTACCTTGGTGCGCGGGTCGACGCTGGCCAACGGGCTCGAGCTGCGCCAGCTCCGGGTGCCGTTCGGCGTGGTCGGAGTGATCTACGAGGGCCGCCCGAACGTTACGGCGGACGTCGCCGGGCTGTGCCTGAAATCCGGCAATGCGGCCTTGCTGCGGGGCTCCTCGTCCGCAGCAGCGTCCAATGCGGCCATCGTCGAGTCGCTGCGCGCGGCCGTCGCCGGATGTGGCCTGCCGCCGGACGCGGTCACGCTGGTGCCGGGAGCCGGACGGGAGCCGACCAAGCACCTGATGCGTGCCCGCGGGCTGGTGGACGTGCTAATCCCGCGCGGTGGCGCCGAGCTCATCCAGACCGTGGTCGCCGAGTCGACCGTGCCGGTGATCGAGACCGGCGTCGGCAACTGCCACGTCTATGTGGACGCCGGCGCCGATCCCGGTATGGCGCTGGCAATCGTGGTCAACTCGAAGGTGTCCAGACCCAGCGTCTGCAACGCGGCCGAGACGCTACTGGTGCATCGGGTGATCGCCCCGGACTTCCTACCGGCCGCGCTGATCGCGCTGGACGAGCACGGGGTCACGGTGCACGCCGACGAACGGGTGCGCGCCTACCGCCCGGACCTGGTGACGCCGGCGACCGAGGCCGACTGGGCGACCGAATACCTGTCGCTGGACATCGCGATCAAGATGGTCGACTCCCTGGAGGAAGCGGTCGAACACATCCGCCGGTTCGGTAGTGGCCATACCGAGGCCATCGTGACCGACTCGCAGCACGCGGCCCGCCGGTTCACCGCGTCGGTCGACGCCGCCACGATCATGGTCAACGCGTCGACCCGGTTTACCGACGGTCGCGAGTTCGGATTCGGCGCCGAAATCGGGATCTCCACCCAGAAGCTCCACGCCCGCGGACCGCTGGGTCTGCCGGAGCTGACGACCAGCAAGTACGTCGTCATCGGCGACGGACACGTCCGCGTCTAGACGGCCCAGGGGCCACGGCGAAGGGGCGGAGCGGTACGCTGCTGCACCACACGCATGGCGACCGCCGCCGTCGAGAGACCAGGAGCGAGGCGACATGACCGCCACGGCCGGGACATGGCTGGGTGTGCTGGCCCAGGCCGAGACGGACCGGGGACATATCAACCCCCTGTTGACCGGGGGTGGCACGTTCGTGCTGTTCCTGATCCTGCTGCTCATCACACTGCAGTTCGACAAGGACCGTTGAGCCGGCAGCGCGGCTCGACCCGCACCAGGTCAGGATCATGGCGCAGCGGCGAACTCGGCTGGGCGTGATGGGCGGCACGTTCGATCCGGTCCATCACGGCCACCTGGTCGCCGGCAGCGAGGTCGCCAGCCTGTTCGAGCTGGACGAGGTGGTATTCGTGCCGACCGGCACGCCGTGGCAGAAGGTGGAGTCCGAGGTCACGCCGGCCGAGGATCGCTATCTGATGACTGTGATCGCGACCGCGTCGAATCCCCGATTCACCGTGAGCCGGACCGACCTCGACCGCGGCGGCCCGACCTATACCATCGACACGCTTCGGGATCTGCGCGCCCAGCGCGGTCCGGACGTCGAGATGTACTTCATCACCGGGGCCGATGCGCTGAGCAACATCTTGAGCTGGCGGGACGTCGATGAGCTGTTGGAGCTCGCGCACTTCATCGGCTGTACCCGGCCGGGCCACCGGCTCGCCGATCCGGGCCTGCCGGATGGGAGGGTCAGCTTGGTGGAGGTGCCGGCGCTGGCCATCTCGTCCAGCAACTGCCGCGATAGGGTCCGGCGCGGCGAGCCCATCTGGTACCTGGTACCTGATGGGATTGTCCAGTACATCAACAAGCGCCGGCTGTACCAGGAGCGAGGGTGACCGAGCACGACGCCACTGACACCTACCTGGACGAGGACCAGGAATACGGTCAGGTCGAGCTCGAGCACTGGCGGGACGCCGCCAGGCGCCGGGCCGAGGCGGAGATTCGGCGCGCCGCCCGGCAACGCCGGCGTGCTCTGATCATTACCGGGGCGGTGGTGTTCGCCCTGCTCGCCGGTCTGATCGGCTGGCGGGTTCTGGTGGCCAGCCGGGCCAGGACGCCGGAGGAGATAGCCCTCGGCGGCCAGCGGGCGAGCGTCATGTTCCAGTTGCGCGCGCCCGATGGCGGGGCCGCGGCCAGCGTCCTGATCATGCATGACAGGTCGGCGGACTCCGGCGGCATGCTGGCGATTCCGCGGGACCTCATGCTGGACGTCCCGGGTGAAGGCGTTGTCCCGCTCAGCGACGCGCTGATCACCGCCGGCGAGTCCCTGACCAGGGACGCACTGGCCGATCTGCTCGGGGCGACCATCCACGGATCGTTCACCTTCGATCCGGCTACCTTCGCCGCCGTGATCGACCGACTCGGCGGCATCGAGCTACCGATCGACCACGCGATCGTGATCAAAGGATCGACGGTTGCGACACCGTCCGGCGAGCGCCCGGTGCGGCTGCGCGGTGCGGCCGCGCTGAAGTACGTGACCGGTCCGGTGCGAGGGGAGACCACGGCGCAGTCGGCGCAGCGGTTCGCGAGCGTTGTGCAAGCGTTCCTGCAGCGGATTCCGGACGAGTTCGAACCAGCGGCGAGCCTGTTCGCCGCGCTCGGTGTGGTCGGAAACGGCACGATGCCGCCGGACCAGCTCGCCGCGATCCTGGCCGGAGCCGCCGGCGACCTGCGCTCGAGCGCCCTGACCTCGGACATCCTGCCGGTCAGCGCTACCGGGTCGGGCTTCATCGATCCGGTCGCAGCCGGGCCGATTGTGCGAACGGTCCTCGGTAGCACCGTGCAGACGCTGCGCGCGGGCGGCACGCCCCGGGTCATGGTGCAGCTGGGCGTCCCGCAGCCGGAGGCGCAGAACGCGATGAAGGTCGAGATCTTGAACTCCGGGTACCGGTACATCGATGGTGGCGAGCTGCCCGATGCGCTGTCCGACCCACAGGCCAGCACGACTATTACCGCGTTCGGCGAGCACGGTGAGGAGGCCGGCCGTACCCTCGCGATCGCCCTCGGGTTCGACCCGGAGATCGTCAAGATGGGCCAGGGCCTGGGCATCGCGGACGTGCTGGTGGTGATCGGCGACGACTACGACTACCAGCCGGCCGCGCCCCCGACCTGATCCGGAACGCCGGGCGCCTTCCTCGGCGGACTTGGTCCGAGTTCCGCCGATGACGTGGGATCCTAGTCCTCAGTATCGTCGCCGCTGCAGAAAGTGGATCGTGACCGCAACGACCTGGGCTATCGAGCTGGCCAACACCGCCGCACAGGCCGCAGCAGAGAAACTTGCCGACGACATCGTCGCGTTCGACGTCAGCGATCAGCTCGTCATCACCGATGCGTTCGTGCTGTGCTCGGCACCGAACGATCGTCAGGTTCGGGCCATCGTGGATGAGATCGAGGAGCGGCTGCGCGATCTTGGAGTCAAGCCGGCGCGCCGCGAAGGTGAGCGCGAGGCCCGCTGGGTCCTGCTCGACTACCTGGATATCGTCGTGCACGTCCAGCATGCCGAGGAACGCAGCTACTACGCGCTCGAGCGGCTCTGGAAGGACTGCCCGTCGATCCCGCTGCCGGAGTCGGTGACGCGGGGCCGCGGTCCGGTCCCCGGCACGGTCGGCCGGGCCGTTTCGGGTGCGCGTGGCGGCGCCGCGGCGGGTGCACGGGACGGCGCCGCGGCGGGTGCACGGGACGGCGCCGGTCGAGGTGAGGTGGCCCGCTGAGCGGCGACCGGCGGATCGTGCTCTGGCGGCACGGCCGCACCGAGTGGAACTCAAACCGCCGGTTCCAGGGGCACGCAGACATCTCGCTCGATGAGATCGGGCGTGATCAGGCCGAGCGTGCGGCCCGGATGCTGGCCCGCCTCGAGCCGGCCGCGATCGTGTCCTCAGACCTGATCCGGGCAGCCGACACCGCCGAGGCGCTGGCCCGGCTGACCGGCCTGCCGGTGACCCTGGACGCCGGGCTGCGCGAGTTCGATGTCGGCAGCTGGCAGGGACTGACCACCGGCGAGATCAAGGAGCGGTTCGCCAAGGACTACACCGCCTGGCGGCAGGGCGAGCCGGTGCGCCGCGGCGGCGGCGAGCTGGAGACCGAGGTAGCCGAGCGGGCCGCGGCCGCGATCGAACGGGTCGCGGAGAAGCTGCCGGAGGGCGGCACCCTGGTCGTGGTCTCGCACGGCGGTTCCATCCGGGTGGCGATCGGCTACCTGCTCGGACTTCCGCCGGACATGTGGGGTGCGATCGGGTCGCTGGCCAACTGCTGCTGGTCGGTGCTCGGCGAGGCTCGGCGCGGCTGGCGGCTGCTCGAGCACAACGCCGGCACGCTTCCCCAACCTGTCCTAGGCGACGACCGCTGACCGGTCGGCGGCCGCGTCCTGGCAGGTGATTCCGGCAAGAGGGCCGGCGTTGGTTCGCCAGGTCGCTCGGCGCGTGCTGCGGACGCTAGTACCCGATCATCGATCTCGCTATATGCTCGCACGGTCTGCCGAACAAGATCAGGAAAGCAGCCGCATGAAGCTACGCGTTCTCGGCGCCATCGTGATCGCCGCCAGCCTTTGCTTGATGATCTTCTCTCCGAGCAGCCAGGCCGTGGAGAAGAATACGAAGATTCCGACAGCGACCCGGTTCCAGCCTGCGGCGACGACGCTGCAGGCCATCGTCGTCAAGAACACCAGCTGGAGGAGCAGTTACGCCACGGTCGAGGTCTGGTCTCGTCGCACGGCCGCGTCGCGGTGGATTCAGTGGGCGCCGACGACCGGGCGAGTCGGCCGCAGCGGGATCAAGATCGTTCGCTCGCAGAACGACGGTTCGACGCCAGCCGGAATGTTCGGAGTTCTCTGGGGCTTCGGGTTGTCCGCCGCCAACCCCAATGCCAAGGGCATGCAGTGGCGGCAGATCACGTCCAATGACAGCTGGGTCGGTGACCCGAACCACCGGCCGACGTACAACACCTTCCAGACGTGGTTCTCGCCCGGATGGGACCGGGCCGAATCCGAGCGGTTGTGGAACTACCGCTACGGCCAGTACCGATATGCGTGGGTCATCGACTACAACCGACCGCGCCTTGGCACCAGGCCGGCCTCCGAGCCGCAGCCCATCCTCACCGGTCCCGGCAGCGGCAACGGCATCTTCCTCCACGTGAACGGCTCAGGGTCGACCGAAGGATGCGTCAGCATTCCGCGCTCCAAGCTGGCCGCATGGAGCGCCTGGTTCCGTGCCAGCTCCAACCCGGTCCTCATCATCGGCGAGGACGACTGGCTGAAGGGATAACGGCCTGACCAACCCGACCGACCGGTTCTGCCAGGCGGTGACGGCAACGGTCCGGACGGGATGATCGTCCGGGCCGAGGGGTTTGACACTCCGGCTTCACACCATTCGCGCGTGCATCTTGCACGATTACCGGGTTCTCAGGGCACCAGGTCGTGGCCGGTCGTGCTGTCCACGTGCTTCGGGATGTCTCCTTCGTGACGGTCGCCAGTTGTCGAGGTGTCCGACGGTTCGAACATGAGAATCGCGCCACCGGGTGACGACGGCTTGTGCTCGGTGCCTTTCGGCACGACGAAGGTGTCGCCCTTCTCCAGATGGACGGTGGTCTCGCCGGCGTCCGCTTCCCGGATCGCGATGTCGAACCGGCCGTCCAGGACGAGGAAGAACTCATCGGTGTTCTCGTGCACGTGCCAGACATGGTCTCCCTTGGTGTGGGCGATCCGCACGTCGTAGTCATTCATGCGAGCCACGATCCTGGGGCTGGACACCTCGTCGAAGGACGCCAGTGCGCTCGTCAGGTTTACGGGTCGACGATCCATGCCATCGATTCTCGCCGACAAGTCCGGTCGCATGCATCACGTGTAGTGATGACTGTGGAGCTAGCCACGAATACCTCCGCGCTCCTCCGCCCGGTGATTCGTGTCCACGCGGTGAGGATGGTGAATCTCCCCACGCAGGGCGTTTTCGCCCGCTGTGGGCGCCCCTTAGCCTCGGCTGCAACTGTCTGATCGTTCCGGCGGCTCCGGCACGCCGGGCTCCGATGCGGCCACCGAATGGATACGGAGCACCAACAGATGCAACGCGCTATACAGATCGTCGACCTGGTCAAGACGTATCGGTTGGCTGCCGACGAGTTCCTCGCAATCGACCATCTCAACCTAGACATCGGGTACGGCGAGTTCGTGGCCGTGGTCGGACGGTCCGGCAGCGGTAAGACCACGTTGCTGAATCTGCTGGCCGGCATCGATCGGGCTACCTCGGGCTCGGTCCGGGTAGCGGACCGCAACCTCGGCTCGCTGTCCGAGTCCGGGTTGGCTGTCTGGCGGGGGCGCAACGTCGGGCTGGTGTTCCAGTTCTTCCAGCTGCTGCCCACGCTGACCGTGGCCGAGAACGTGATGCTGCCGATGGACTTCGCCAAGAAGGTCCCGACCGCGGAGCGACGGGATCGGGCGCAGGACCTGTTGGACCGGATGGGGGTCGGCGATCAGGCCGACAAGCTGCCCGCGACGTTGTCGGGGGGCCAGCAGCAGCGCGCCGCGATCGCCCGGGCACTGGCTAACGATCCGCCGATCTTGCTGGCCGATGAACCGACCGGGAATCTCGACTCAACCACGGCCGACGCGGTTCTGAAGCTGTTCGCCGAGTTGAACTCCGCCGGGCAGACGATCGTGGTGGTCACCCACGAGACCGACATCAGATCAATCGTCGGTCGCGAGGTGACGTTGATGGACGGCCGTATTGTCGCCGACGACCACGTAGGGGCGGTTCCGCAGTGACCAGCATATTGATCGTCAAGTTGCGCCGAGACCTGCGGGCAACCTGGTCCCGCTACGTGCTGATGGTGATCGCGATGGCGGTCAGCCTGACCGTGTTCGGCGGAGTCCTGCTGGTTTGGAGTGCCAGTGGCCGGGAGACGCGCGCTGCGTACGCGGGCACCGAGCCGGCTTCGGCGACCATCCTGCTCGATCGGGCCATCGACGCAAATCGGCTGGCGTCCATCGCGGCCGCAGCGCTCAGCCGGCCGGGAGTCCTCGAGGCCACCGCGCGGACCCAGTTCGACAGCAACGTCGAGGTCAACGGCCGTCCCATCGACATCCCGATGCAGGTCTTCGTGGCCGGGTCCAGGGACCCGCTGCGGATGGCCAGGTTCTATCCGCAGCGGCGCAGCTGGCCGCCGGCGCCCGGTGAGCTCTTCGTCGCCCGCGACTCGCTCAGCCTGCTTGGCGTGGCGGTCGGCGACACCGTGACCATCGAGCCGCCGACCGGCCCACCGCTGCGACTGCGGGTGGCGGACACCGTGTACGACCCCAGCCTTTCGCCGGCAGCTCAGGAGCAGACCGGACGTGCGTACCTGTCCACGGCGGCCGTGTCCGGGTCCGGTGGAGCCGCCGCGCTGGACCAGCTGAAGATCCAGGTTGCCGAACCGGGGGAGTCGACCCCGAGCCGGAACCGCGCCGCCATCGTGGCCATCGCCGGCGAGGTCGGCCAATGGATGCAGCAGACCTTCGGCCTGAAGATCCGCGAGATTCAGGTGCCGGAACCGTACAAGCATCCGCATCAGTGGCAGGGGGACTCGCTGCTCTTGTCGCTACTCGCCGGCGGTGCGGCCGCTCTGCTGCTCAGCTGCATACTGGTCGCGAACATGCTCAACAACCTGTTCACCCAGCAGATCCCCCAGATCGGAATCATGAAGGCGATCGGTGCCGGCTCCGGCCGGATCGGACGCCTGTACCTGGCGATGACGCTCATCGTGGCGGCGGCGGCGACCCTGCTCGCCCTGGGTCCCGCCATCCTGATCGGGCGCGCCGGGACCGATCAGCTGCTCGGGTTCCTCGGCATCGAGCCGGCCAGCCTCCGGGCGCCGTGGTGGGGCTACGCGGTCATCCTCGCCGTCGGCCTGGGCTTGCCACCGCTGATGGCGCTGGTTCCGCTGGTCAGGACGAGCCGCACCACGGTCCGCGCGGCGATCGACCATCACGGCGGCGGTTTCACGCCAAACGCGGCCACCGGCCTGCTGGCCCGGTTCAGCCGGAGCCGCCGGCTGGATCGCGGCCTGCTCATGGCGCTGCGCAACACCATCCGGCGTCCCGCCCGGTTCCTGCTCGCGGTGGGCCTGCTGGCCGGCGCCGGAATGGTGTTCGTGGCCGGAATGTCGCTGAGCTCCAGCGTCAAGGCGGTCACCGACGAGTCGAACCAGCAACGCTCCTGGGACGTCGACGTGCAGCTGATCAGCCCGGTCGCACTGGACCAGGTCAGCTCCGCACTGCGGCGAATTCCGGAGGTCAGCCGGGTCGAGGGTCTGAACATTGCGAAGACCGGCATCGGCGGGCCGGGACAGATACCGCTCACCCGAACCTATCCCGATCAAGGGCACGGCCGCGTTTCGGTGATCGCGATTCCGGAAGGATCGTCGATGTTCACGACACCGAAACTCCGCGCCGGTCGTTGGCTCAACCCGGAAGAGTCCGGGGCGGTCGTGCTCAACCAGGTGGCCCGGAAGAACACCGTCCCCGACGTCCGCGTCGGCGACAGCGTGCAGTTGTCCGTCGGCGGGACGCCGACAACCTGGCGGGTGGTCGGCATTGCCGAGGAGCGGGGCGGCGGTAGCACCGTGTACACCACGGCCGAGGGGTTCGCCGCGGCCATGGGGCAGCCTCCTCGGGTGAACCAGCTGCGCATCGCCACCGATCAGCACGATGAGGTGACCCGCGATACCGTCGCCGACGCCGTCACGAGGGATCTCGAAGCTGCTGGGATCGGGGTGAAGTCCGCGGACTCGGTCACTCGGGCCGAGGCGGTCAGCGAGGGGCACCTGGGCCCCATCGTTCTTGTCGTGCTGGTCGTCGCCGTCGCGATGGGCATCGTTGGCGGCATCGGCCTTGCCTCCACCATGAGCGCAAACATTCTGGATCGGACCCGCGAGTTCGGCGTCATGCACGCCATCGGCGCCCGTCCCAAGGCCGTTCGCCGCATCGTCATGGCCGAAGGCATCGTTCTGGCCGTGACCAGCTGTCTGATCGCGGCGCTCCCGGCGCTCGGGCTCACGGCTGTCCTCGGTGCCGGACTAGGAAACCTGTTCTTCTCGGCCCCGCTGCCGTATCGGGTCTCGCTGCTAGCGGTCGTCATCTGGATCGCGCTGGCGGTGCTGGGCGCTGCCCTGGCCACCGACGCTGCCGCATCCCGCGCCGCCCGCCTGACCGTTCGTGAAGCCCTCGTGTACATCTGACCTCACGAGCCCACAGTGGCCGCGCATCTGGGCCAAGATCACGGCCGCAGCCACGCGGTGAGACGTCGCTATCTGCCGCTGAGGCCGGTCTCGTAGGCGAAGATCACCGCTTGGACCCGGTCGCGCAGGTCTAGCTTCATCAGGATCCGCTTCACGTGGGTCCGGATCGTCGATTCCTCAACGAACAACGACCCAGCGATCTCCCGGTTGGACAGCCCCCGGGCGATGAGCGCGAGGACCTCCCGCTCCCGCCGTGTCAACCCGTCGAGCTTGGCCTGTCCGGCGAGCTCCGGGGTCGGCTGCTGGGCCATGCGGTTGATCACCTTGCGGGTAACCGACGGCGACAGCAAAGAGTCGCCGGCCGCAACAGTGTGGACGCCCGCGATCAGCTCCTCGGGTCGGGTTCGCTTGAGCAGGAATCCGGACGCGCCGGCGCGCAGTGCGCCGAAGATGTAGTCGTCCTGTTCGAAGGTGGTCAGGATCAGAACCCGCACGTCCGGGGCGGTCCGGGACAGCTCACGGGTGGCCGCGATCCCGTCGAGGTCCGGCATCCGGACGTCCATTAGCACAACATCCGGGGCGAGTCGGCTCGCTCGCTGGATCGCCTCCCGACCGGTGGCCGCCTGGCCGACGATCTCGATCGTGGCGTCATTCGCGAGCAGTTCGACGAGTCCGGCGCGCATCAGGTCGTCGTCGTCCGCGATCAACACCCGAGTCACGTCCGGTGACCCCCGTAGGGCAGCCGGGCGTGTACCCGAAACGCTCCGTTGGCGCGCTCGGCCTCGAGCCTCCCGCCGAGCAGGGTCGCGCGTTCGCGCATACCGATCAGTCCGTGACCCCCGCCGGACCGCTGGGCGGCGCCGACCCGGATCGGGTTGGTGACCGTGAGCTCCAGCGCCGCGTCGTTGAACGCGAGCTTGATGTTGGCGCTGCCAGCCCCGTGCCGGGCCGCGTTGGTAAGCGCCTCCTGGAGGATCCGAAAGGCGGCCTGATCGGCGGCGGCGCCAAGTGGCCGCGGTATCCCGACAGTGTCGAGGGTCACCGCCAGCCCCGCGGTCGAGTGGTAAGCGAGCAAAGTGTCGAGCGACGTCAGCCCGACCGGAGCCTCGACCTCGCCCTCGGCAGAGTTACCTTCCCGAAGCGTACCGACCATCTGATCGATCTCTTCGATCGTCTGCCGGGCCAGCTCCTCGATCTCCTGCAGGGCCTGCCGCGAGCGATCAGGGGCCCGCGGGTGCCGCAGCCGGGCCGCGCCCGCCAGCACGGCGATCACGCTGATCGCGTGGCCCGCCGAGTCGTGCAAATCACGGGCGATCCGGGCGCGTTCCTCGGCGACCGCAAGCTGTCGCTCGCGATCGGCCTCCCGCTGGGCCCGCTGAACGCGCTGGTTGAGGATGGCTACCTGCTCACGACGCAATCGTGTTCGCTCGCCGGCGAACCATGCCACGGCCCAGGCCAGACCGGTGTGTAGCAACTCGTAGCCAGGGAGGGCCCGTTGCGCGAGCGTGGCCGCACCCAGGTAGGCCACGAATAGTCCCACCACGACTGCGGTGATGCGTCCGGTCCAGGGCGCCGACGGTTCACGGGTCGCCGCGAGCAGGTAGACAGCGGCGGCCGGGCCGAGCAGCAAGTCAACTGGATAGCCGAGGCCGGCCAGCAACACACCGGCAGCGGCCGTCACGACGAACACGCCAAGCGGGGAGCGCCGCCAAGCCATTAGCGGCACCGTGGAACACGCCACCAGCACGATGCCGACCAGGTCAAACGCCGACGCAGTCGAGCCCGATGCGCCGCTACCCGCTCCCATCCGCAATGCCTCGATGCCACCGTGCCGAAGCAGCGCCAATGAACCGGCGAACGCGAGACCGGCGATGGCAGCGTCGAGCAGCGGGCCCGAGCTTGGCCGGGCCGCGAACAGCCTGCGGGCAGTGGCCGTCGATGCCATCACGCTGAGCGTAACTCGGCGCGGCTCGCCCGGGACTCGCCCTGGAGGGCGATCCGATCTGGACTAATCGAGGACACAAAAGGTCCCCATCCAGCGCGTTTCGCCGCCAGCCGCAAGCTCCATAGCCTGGCCGCACGGGGATTCACCCCTGAGCACTGGCACGGCGGAGGAATGATGCTGATCGCCGAGAGCAATGTGGCCACCGGCCGCTCGAGCCGGTACCTAGTCCAACTTTGCCAGCACATCAAGCTGATCGCGCAGCGGCATCCGCAGTTGCAGGCGCAGGTTGAATGGACCGACGACCGTGGGGAGATCAGCTTCGGCCGGGGCCGATGCACACTACGCGCCGACCCGGGCGTGCTTGTCCTGCGCATCGAAGCCCCTGACGACGCGACCCTGCGCCAGCTCGAGCAGCGCATCGCTGGTCGCCTCGAGCAGGTCGGCCGACGCGATCGGCTGACGGTCACCTGGACCTCACCACGAGACATTGCCGAGCAAGCACCGAGCGCGCGCCCGAGCCACCGGGCAGGCCAAGGACACGACCATGACTGAGCCACCCCGCTCCTCCGACACAGCCGACGACGGTGGAATCGGATACGACTCCGAACCGGCTGGCCTGCCACGCTGGGTGAAGGTGGTCGGAATCACCCTGGCCATCCTGGTCCTCCTGGTGCTCATCATGCTGCTCGTCGGCGGCACCGGTGGCCACGGCCCGGGCCGCCACGGATGACCAGCGCCAGCTCATCCCCGTTGGCGATCACAGCCACCGGGCTGCGCAAGTCGTTCGGGGACAAGGTCGTGCTCGACGGCATCAGCCTGAACGCGGCGGCGGGAACGATCTTTGCCCTGCTCGGCCCCAACGGCGCTGGCAAGACCACTACGGTGAACATCCTGTCCACCCTGATCGGCGCCGACGGCGGCGAGGCGCAGGTGGCAGGCCGCGACCTGGCCCGGGAGCCCGACGCGGTCCGCGCCGCGATCGGCGTCACCGGCCAGTTCTCCGCGGTGGACAAGCTACTCACCGGCCAGGAGAACCTGCTGCTGATGGCGGACCTGAACCACCTGGACCGGCGCGAGGGCCGACGGCGCGCCGCCGAACTTCTGGAGCGGTTCGACCTGACCCAGGCCGCCAACCAGCTGCCGCCCACCTACTCCGGTGGCATGCTGCGCCGGCTGGACCTGGCGATGACGCTGATCGGCGACCCGCGCGTCATCTTCCTCGACGAGCCGACCACCGGGCTCGACCCGCGCAGCCGCCGCACCATGTGGGAGATCATCCGCGAGTTGGTGGCCGGCGGGGCCACGATCCTGCTCACCACCCAGTACCTGGAAGAGGCAGACGAGCTCGCCGACCAGGTGGCGCTGCTGGACCATGGGCGGCTGATCGCCGAAGGCACCCCGGAGGAGCTCAAACGCTTGGTCCCCGGCGGCCACGTCCGCCTGCAATTCGCCGACGCCGGCACACTCGACTACGCTGCCAAGGCCCTCGGCGTGGCCGCAAGCCACGACGAGGCGCTCGCCCTGCAGATCCCAAGCGACGGCAGCGTCCGCTCCCTGCGGGCCCTGCTGGCCCGGCTCGATGACGAGGGCGTCGAGGTGGGCGAGCTGTCGGTACACACCCCCGACCTGGACGACGTCTTCCTCGCTCTCACCGGCCAGCCCAGGGAGAAGGAGGCAGAGACGCCATGAGCACCGGTGGCTACGCCGTGCGCGACTCAGTGACGATGCTGCGCCGCAATCTGCTGCACGCAAAGCGCTACCCCGTCTCTTCCACCGGAACCCTGGTGGTGCCGATCCTGCTGCTGCTGGCGTTCGGCGGGTTGTTCGGCAACGCGCTGGGCGCCGGCCTCGGCGTCACCTCAGGGGGCGCCATCGACTACACCGACTACCTCACACCGGCCATCATCGTGATCGCCGCGGCGTCCGGGGCCCTATCGACGTCGCTGAGCGTCAACCTCGATATGACCGCAGGCATCATCAACCGATTCCGCACGATGGCCATCTCCCGAGCGTCGGTGCTGACTGGGCACGTCCTGGGAAGCGTGATCCAGACGATTATCGCCATCGTGCTGGTCATCGGCGCCGCGCTTCTCATCGGCTTTCGGCCCAACGCCACTGCCGTCGAGTGGCTCGCGGCAGCCGGCCTGCTGGCGCTGCTCACCCTCGCGCTCACCTGGCCGGCGGCCGCCGCCGGGCTGGCGGCCAAGGGCCCCGAGGGCGCAAGCAACATCCAGCTCCTGGCGTTCCTGCCGATCCTAGGCAGCGGGGTGGTCCCGCCGGAGTCGATGCCGGCCGGGGTGCGCTGGTTCGCCGAGCACCAACCGTTCACCCCGATCATCGAGACGCTGCGGGGGTTATTGCTTGGCACCCCGATCGGTAACAACGCCGTCATAGCGCTCGCCTGGTGCATCGGTATCGCGCTGATCGGATACCTCTGGGCCAGGGCGCTGTTCAGCCGTGATCCATCGTCGAACTTCCGCGAGGTGTTCACCGCGTTGCGGTAGGGCCCTCGCGCGGCTGCTGTTGGGCGATCCTGCCCGACTGGATGATTCGCGGCATCCAGAAACGACTGGATGATCCCACCGCGTCGGTGGTGTGCGCGGCTCTCGACCGCCACGCTCGGTTTCACGCCGAAGGCGCTGGCCACGCTTGACTTCAACACACTGTTGGAGACGGCGGCCTCATCTCGCCCTAAGCAATCGCGCCGCGGCGCTGCGCCGGGGGGGTTGCTGTCAGATCGTGATGTCAAACAGCCCGGACTGGTGATCGTCCGGGCTGTTGTGCGTGGTGGAGCCTAGGGGATTCGAACCCCTGACCCCTTGCCTGCCGAGCAAGTGCTCTACCAGCTGAGCTAAGGCCCCTAACGCTCGGCCAGTGTACCGGGCCGGGCCGCCGGGACCCAAAGCGTCGATCCGCATGCCCGCGGCGGCACCGGCGCCGGTTTCCGGCTGGCGCCATGGCACTCCTCGCCAGGCCTGCGCTCCGCGAGCGGGGCACAGGCCTGGCGAGGAGGAGAAGGACACCGGGGGCAAGACGGCAGCCACGTCGTCCACCGGGTAAGACGCTTCGCCCCGGGCGGAGGTTCCCGAGCCCCTGCCTAGTCGACAGCCCGTGTCTAGTCGACCCGGACCGGGCCGTGCGGGGTGGCGAAGTGGACGGCGGTGACTCCCGGCTCACCCGGTACCCACCGGACCTCGACCTCCTCCAGCGGATGGGAGTCCGGCTCGCCGAGCCAGGCCGACACGGTTGCCGGATCGCCGGCGATCTCTACGCAGGAGACCCGCGACCTGACCGCACCTGACGCGTTCGCGGACGGTCGCTCGGCGGGCTCTACCAGCCACTGGATGAAGAACGGCAACTGTGGATCGTGGATGAGGTCGAGCACGCCGATCTGCTTCCAGCGCAGGTCGAACCCGTCCGGCCGGATCCGGTGGCCGTCGATCGCGTCCCGACCGATCCGTTGGGCAATCGGCGAGATGTCGTCGACCGATACCACCCAGCCCAACCAGCCGCCGCCCTCGCCGGCCCGGTGCTTGACCGCTTGCGCGAACGGGGCCTGGTCCGCGGCCGGATGATCGAGGGTGGTCACCACCTCGATGTACATGTCGCCGGCTAACGCGAGGACGAAGTTCCTGGTGCCGAACCTGGGATGCACACCGCCGTCGGAGAACGACGCGCCAAGCGCCGAACCGAGCCGCTGCACCGTGGAGGAGAAGCCACCAGGATCGACGGCATAGGAGACGTGATCGAGCCGCACGGCGGCATCGTCTCAGACCGGGTACCGGTCACCCGACCCGGGGTAGCGACCGCTCGTGCCGCCGCGGGCGCCGATTGCCGCTACGAGTCCTGGAACTCCACGTCGATCGTCCGGAAGCCCAGCGACTGCAGCATCCCGGTCAGCATCGCCCTGGTGTTGGTCTCCGCCCGCTCCACCAGCCCGCTTTCGGCCGCCGCCGCCTGGATCCTCTCGGCGCCGAGCACATAGAGCTGCTGCTGGTTGCTCGGATTGCTGGAGAAGACCGAGCCGATCCGATCGAGCAGGCCGCGCTGCTGCGAGTACACGTAGCTGCGGTCGGTGTCCACGTTGGCGCGCTCGAGCTGTGGCCGCGGGAGCACGATCCGGACCGAGTCCCGGTCCTCGGAGACCTCGATCGCTCCGGCCTGCAGCGTGCTGAAGTCGACCGACACGTCGACGCTTCC
>Ga0066905_100000086_pt1 | contig 16992 bp, 13 predicted proteins | sample PanSoiMetaPlot36_FD_67483 | JGI IMG/M metagenome (GOLD analysis project Ga0066905, IMG submission 67483) | Tropical forest soil microbial communities from Panama analyzed to predict greenhouse gas emissions - Panama Soil Plot 36 (version 2) | ecosystem: Environmental > Terrestrial > Soil >... | reverse complement strand
CTCGGTAACGGCTGGACCGGCTTGCGGCCGTGGTGCAGCTCGCCGAGTTCGGCGATGCGCTCGACTCGGATTTCGTGAGACTCGGATCCGCGCGGGTCGTTCGGTAGCCACCAGCCGTAGGCGGTAAAGATGAGGTGATGGGCGATGACCATGGGGGGTCCACCGCGCGAAACGTAAACGGGTCAGCGGATTATGTCCAGCCTTCCCCTTGGATGCCACCCATTTCCCAAACCCCGTTTACCGTTTCGCGCCGGCGACCTCCACCGCATACACGTGAGTCGTCCCGTGCATGTTCGATCGGAACACCACCCACTTGTTGTCCGGGGTGATGGTCACATTCGGCTCCAGCCGGTAGTCGTGCTTCGACAGGTCCACCAGCTTTTCGGCAACCAGCTTCCCCACCTTGACCGTCTCATCTCCAACTTTGATTGGCTCGCCTGATTTGTCGGCGGGGGTGAACAGGTAAATCCACTGGCCGTTGCCCGGTCGATCGAGCCGCCTGGCCCCGGGCAGGGGCGTCTGGTTGGCGACGCTCCCCGGCCCACCGCCGTCCCCCGCGAACAGCTTGCCGTTCCGCGAGACGTTGTAGTGCACCGACCACTGCTCCCGGGCGATCGGGTACCGCACCCGCTCGCCGGTCTCGACGTTCACGCCGGCCAGCCAGAACTCCTTCGACCGCGGCGTCTGCAGGTCGTACCAGACCCACTTGCCGTCGTGGCTGAAGAACTCGTGCCCCGCGATCTCGTACCGCATGGTCCGCTTGTGCATCAGCTTCAGGTCCTTGCCGTCGGTCCGGATCGTCCAGACGCGGTCCACCTGGTGCCAGGCACCCTCGTGGCAGAAGAGCAGCCGGTGCGGGTCGGCTGGCGACGCCTGCAGGTGGTTCAGCCACTCGGTTGAGTAGTGGATCTTCCTGGATTCGCCGGACTTGATGTCGGTGACGACCAGCGCCACGGACCGCCCGCCGGGCCGGAGCCGGCCGGGCGGCTCGTCCCGGTTCACCAGGTCGGCCGTTACGAGCATCGGCAGACCCAGCTCCTTCACCTTGGCGGGGGCCTCCGCGTCCTGAGCGATGCCGACGAGGAGGGTCTCGTCCGCGTTGACGACCGTCCCGCGGGTCTCGGTCACCTTGCGCTCGGCATTCGTCTCCAGATTCGTGGCGTAGAGCGACCCGGATTTGCGGTAGTAGACATCCGGCGTCCGCCACGCCGTGCCGATGGCCCGCGCCCCCGGCACGACCACCGCCGGTTTGACCGGCTCCTTGCCCAGCTTCGTCAGGTCAACGACCGCGATCCCGGCCCGGGTGTCGAAGATGAGCTTGTCCCCCTTCGGGGTGTAGGCGTTCTGGTGGAAATAGAGGCTCGACCCTCCGCCGTCCCCGGACAGCCGGATCACCCGGTGGCCGGTGGCCGGGTCCATCCACTCGGCCGGCGGGGCCTGCGCACGCGCCGCGAACGCCTGGGCGAGGATCAGGAGCGATGAGACAACAAGCGGTCGCACGGGCACTACTTCTCGCGGGTGTACTTCGCGATACGCGACTTGTCTCCGACCCGGTATTCGAGAACCATCTCGGTGTCGCTGAGCGACTGGATTCGCACCGACAGCGCATAGGCCATACCCCCGCGCTCCTCCCGGAGGTTGAGCTGCTTGCCGACAACGTCGTACTTGACGTTATTCCACTTGCCGTCCGGGTGGTTGATCACGGCCTTGCCGGTGCCATCGGCATTTAGTCGCAGGTCGGTGAACAGCCCTTCCGCCTTCCGGTCCTCGTCCGAGATCGTCCAGCTGCCGACCACCTTGCCGGCCGTGTCGGTCCGGGCCGGGTCCCTTGGCAGTCCCTGAAGGTGTTTGATGGTCGCCTCCAGCTCGGCGACCTTCTTCTCGAGCTGCTGGACGCGGGCCGCGAGGTCGTCCTTCGACTGACCGCGGGCCGGCGCGACCGCGAGCGGAGCGGCAACTGCCAGGACCACAGACAGAGTCGCGAGTTTCCAAGTCATCACTCACCTCCAACGTGTTTGGGGGACTATTGGCATCCGACCGGCTCACGCACCGCGGTCCGGTTCGGACGCCGGGCCACCGGCCGGCCTGGGCCGGGCCGCGGCGATCAGGCTGGCGTACTCTTCGGCCGTGATCACGCCCTTCGAGACCAGCAGCCGCACGAGAAGCCCGTGCCGCAACTGTAGCTCATCCAGCTCGTCGGCGACTTCCCGGACCTTGCTCACGTCCCATTCGGCCAGGTCCCGCTCGGCCCGCAGCCGCTCGACCTCATAGCGGACGTCGTTCAGGTCCATTTGCTGGCCGATGTCGCCGAGCAACAGCCATCGTCCCCACCCCATTGCTGTGCCCTCAAACGTGTGCTTCGGCAACGCGCCGTGGATGCTACCACGTCCGCGGCGCGCCCGCAAAAGGTCTCCATTCGATTCGGGCTGGGGTAAGTTAGCCGCGGCGCAGGCGCCGCAGCTCTTCTTCGTGGATAGCCAGCCGCCGGTGGGCGGCCGACCGGTCGAACAGACTTTTGTACAGGGCCCGGTGGGCGGCCGTGAACTCGGCCCCGCGGCGGGCCGTCACCCGCGCGGCCGCGTCGAACAACGGCTGCGGATCCGGACAGTCGATCAGCCGACCCTGGTCTGCCGTGCAGAACGCGGGCACATACTTCGGCAATAACGATCCGCTCGGCAGGAGCTGGCCGAACGGCCCGACGTGAGTCCCGGCGCTCACCCGGCACCCGACGCCCAGCTTGGCATGGTCGCCCAGGTAAACTCCGGCCTTCGTCCGTTTGGTGTCCACGACCAGACCGCCCACGGTGACCCAGACGTCGCTGTAGTCGTTCCGCAGGTCGCTGACGTGCGTCCCGGCCCCGACGTTCACCCACTCGCCGACGTAGCTGTGGCCCAGGTAGCCGCCGTGGGACTTGTTGCTGTGCCCCAGGAGGATCGTCGTGGACAGCTCGCCGCCGACGCGGCAGTTCGGCCCGAGCGACGTGCCGGCCCGGACGTTGGCCGCGAACACCTCGGTCCGCGGGCCGACGTGGCAGGGCCCCTCCAGGCGCGTGAACGACGTGACGACCGCATCCCGGTCGATGACGACCGGCCCGTTGGTCGTGTCGGCGACGACGAATGGGTCCACGCGGGCCGTCTCGTGGACCCACAACTCGGCCGACGGCCCGACCAGGGCGAGCGTGCCGGGCCGCCCGCCGACCTCGTCCCGGCCGAGGGTCGCGTAGTCGGTCGCGATTTCCTCGCCGTTCCACTCGACCAGGTCCCACAGGTGCTCCGCGAGCCGGCCGACGGCGGGGCGGTTCGGTAGGCGTTCACGCCAACCCGTCAGGCATGCGTCCACCGTGAGTGGCGTGAAGGTTGCCAACTCGGTCGGCGGAACCATGGCGTAGGCGATCGCGTCCCCGACGGTCGCGACGACCGGCTCGTCGATCGAAGGCGCCACAAAACGCCGCGGAGGAAGCCAGCGGGCGTTCGCCAGGAACACCGGCCCCTCGGCGAGCCAGGCCGACTCGTTGACCACGAGGTGTGGGTGGTCCTGGGCGGTGACGCGGGCGATGTGCGGGCGGACAAACGCCGCGGCCTCCGTGGCCCGGACGACCCGGAGCTGCTTGTCCAGCAGGATGGTCAGCCCGCAGCGCAGGCCGAACGCCGGCCGACCGAGCGCGACCGGCTCCAGGCCACCGACGCGGGCGTCCTCGAACGTACACAGGCGCATCACTCGGGCCCCGATGGGGAGGACGGGGCGTATACCCGCTCCGACGATGGCGGGCTAGGCGAATTGGCTCGGGTAGCGGAAGTCGTGAGACTCCCGTTCGAGGTTCAGGGGAGAGTCTCACGCCTGCCGCTACGCAAATTACCCCACCTTTCCCATTGCAATCCAGCTCCCCACCGGCTATGGTCCGGGGGTCGGAAGTGCCCTTCTTTCCGCACGGATGCGGTCCATGCCTCGCACCCCCCTTCGCCGAGCGACCGTTTTCCTTTTCCTGATCCTGACCGGCTGTGGCACCGTGGAGCCCCGCGGCTCGACGGTGGCGCCCGTCGCCCGGCGGTCCAAGGACCCGGCCAAGCAGGTGGCGATGGGCCCGGCCTCGACCCGCGAGCCGCCGCTGGCGGACCCGTCCACCATGATCCCGCCCCCGCCGGACATGAGCGACCTCATCCCGCCCATCCCGGCCGCCCCGGGCAAGGAGGAGTTCGTGTCCGCCGTCCTGTCGGGCAAGGCGGCGGACGTCGTTCAGGTAGCAGGGATCGTTTCGCCCGATGGACCCCTGGCCGTTCGGCCCGCCGTCGAGCGGGCCCGGGGCGTCGCCGAGGACCCGGTCCGCCCGGCCGCCGAGTCGAACCTCGACGCGCTGCACCGACTCCACCGGATCGCGGCCGACCGGTTCGCCCAGCTCGAAGGGTTCCAGTGCCGGCTGACCCGCCGCGAGACCGTATCCAACAAGGCGATGCCGGAGGAGGTGCTCGACTTCAAGTTCCGCCGCGAGCCGTACAGCATCTATCTGAAGTGGGTCGGCCTCGAGGCCCAGGGCCGGGAACTGATCTACGTTCAAGGCAAGTACGACAACAAAGTGCAAATCCTCACCGGTAGGTGTGAGGGCCTGGTCATCCCGGCCGGGATGCGGGTGAGCCGGTCGCCAACCGACAAGGACGTCCGGTCCAAGAGCCGGTACGACATCCGCGAAGGGGGGATGGGGACGGCGATCGCGTGGCTCGGCAAGGTGCTCGCCCGGATGGAAGCCGACCCGACCCAGGCGAACCGGGTCCGCTACCTGGGCCGCAGGCCGGTCCGGGAACGCGAATCGGGGCTGGAGGTGATCGAGGAGACCGTCCCGCCCGACTGGGAGCCGCTCATGCCCAAGGGGGGCAAGCGGACCACGCATTTTGATCCCGACCCCGCGTCGCCGTCGTTCGGCCTGCCGATCCTGATCACGGCGGTGGCCGACACCGGCCGGCAGGTGGAGTACTATTGGTTCGACCAGCTCCACCCGATCCGACCGTCGGACGCCGACTTCGACCCGGACCGCCTCTGGCGGAAGTAGCCGGCTGTCAGGTTGGCAGGGGGCGGGGAATATCAGCAGGGTCTAGGGAGGTGGACCCTGACTCCTATCCACCTACAGAATTAGGGCTTAAGGTGATCGGGTGGGTCGGGGGTTTTGGCGGGTACGGAATTTGCTTTGTGGAAATCCGTCCACATCCGATGATCGGATGCGGCAGGCGACGGCGGTCATGACGGACACGCTGCGATACTCGATCCTCATTACCGACGACGACCGCGGGGTGCGCGAGGCCCTCGGCGAGATCGTCGGGGCGAAGGGGTTCCGCCCCGTGCTCGCCTCCCATGGGGAGGAGGCGGTGGAGATCGTCCAGCACGAGCCGATCCATCTGGCCGTGCTCGACATGCAGATGCCCCGGCTGACCGGGCTGGAGACGCTGCAGCTCGTCCGCCAGATCAACCGCCTCCTGCCGGCCATCCTGATCACGGCCGACGCCACGCTGGAATTGATGCGCCAGGCGTTCCACGCGCACGTGTTCAGCGTGGTCCCCAAGCCGGTCAACCCGCACGTGGTCCTGACCACCGTGGTCCGGGCCCTGGGCCGGACGTACGGCCCCGTGGACGAACCCCCCGAGAATCCCGCACACGGAGAGCCGACGCCATGACTGTCATCCCGCTGAACGACAAGATCCTGGTCGAGCGCGTGGAGGCCGAGGAGAAGACGGCCGGCGGCATCGTCCTGCCGGACACCGCCAAGGAGAAGCCGAAGCAGGGCAAGGTCCTATCGACCGGCGAAGGAAAAGTCCTGGAGAACGGCAAGCGGTCGGCCTTCCAGGTGAAGAAGGGGGACCGGATCATGTTCACCAGCTACGCCGGCAGCGAGGTGACCATCGACGGCAAAGAGTACCTGATCATGACCGAGGAAGACGTCCTGGCGATCGTCTCCTAACCAGAGGTCAGAAGTCAGAGGTCAGACATCAGTTCAGACACACTGACTTCTGACTTCTGACCTCTGGATGCGACTCGCAGTTACCGAAACGTTACAGCCCGCCGCCAAAGGCCGCCGTTAGAATGGCGACGCCGTTCGGGACTTCCGCCCCGCCCGACGGTTTCCCGGAGGCCTCGAATGCGCGCCGGACTTCTCTTTGCTTCTCTCGCCCTCTTCCCCCTGACTGCCCAGGCCGGGCCCGTCGCCCCGGCGCCCGACAAGGGCAAGCCGGTGGACGTCGTCCTCTGCCTGGACACGTCCAACAGCATGGACGGGCTCATCGACTCGGCCAAGCGCAAGCTGTGGGCCATCGTCAACGACCTCGCCAAGATCGACCCCGCCCCGACCCTGCGGGTCGCCCTCTTCAGCTACGGCAACGACACCTACGACGCCAAAAAGGGCTGGGTCCGTAAGGACCTCGACCTGACCGGCGACCTCGACGAGGTGTACAAGCAGCTCTACGCCCTTAAGACCAAGGGCGGGACCGAGTTCGTGGCCCGCGTCAGCCGCGACGCACTCGCCGAGCTGAAGTGGACGGACGACAAGGACGCGCTGCGGCTCATGTTCGTCTGCGGGAACGAACCGGCCACGCAGGACAAGGAGGTGCAACTCGATTCCGTCGCGGCCGAGGCCAAGGCCAAGGGCGTCGTCATCAACACGATCTACTGCGGCCCGGCCAACCACCCGGAGGTGGAGGGTTGGCGGCACTTCGCCACGCTTGCCGGGGGCAAGTACGCGAACATCAACCAGGACCGGACCGAGGCGGCCATCAAGACCCCATTCGACGACGAGATCCAGAAGCTGAGCGTGAAGATCAACGACACCTGCTGCTGGTACGGCCCGAAGGGCCAGGCGGCCGCGGCCAATCAGGTGGCCCAGGACAAGAACGCCGACAAGGCCGGCCGGGACGTGGCCACCGAGCGCGGTGTCACCAAGGCGGGCAAGTTGTACTGCAACGCCGAGGCAGATCTCATCGACCGCTTGCTGACGGACAAGGAGTTCGACATCAAGAAGATCAAGGACGAGGACCTGCCCGAGGAGCTGAAAAAGCTCAAGGTCGAGGAGCGCGAGGCGTACCTGAAGAAGAAGGCCGCCGAGCGGGCCGAAATCCAGAAGAAGGTGGCGGAGTTGAGCGCCCAGCGGGCCAGGTACATCGAAGAGGAGCGGAAGAAGCAACCGAAGTCGGAGGCCGACCGGGCGTTCGACGAGGCCCTCCGGGCCATGCTCAAGGAACAGGCAGCGGCCAAGGGGATGAAGATCCAGAACTGAGCCGTCCGTAGCCGAAGTCGTGGGACTTCGGCTACGCCCGCCCGCCTTTCCGAACATCCGAGGCCAGCCATGCGAACCGGACTTGCCCTCGCACTCGCCCTCCTCCCCGCCCCGCTCCTCGCCGACGCGCCGGCCGAGCGGGCCAAGCCGGTGGACGTGGTCCTCTGCCTGGACACGTCCGGCAGCATGGACGGGCTCATCGACTCGGCCAAGATTCGCCTTTGGGCCCTGGTCAACGGCCTGGCCAAGATGCAGCCGGCCCCGGCCCTTCGCGTCGCCCTCTACAGCTACGGGAACAACACCTATGACCGGACCCGCGGCTGGGTCCGCAAGGAGGTGGACCTCACCACGGACCTGGACGAGGTGTACAAGCGGGTCCACGCCCTGCGAACGGCGGCGGCCGGGAGCGAGGAGTACGTGGCCCGCGTCACACGCGACGCCCTGGCCGAGATGAAGTGGGCCGACGACAAGGATGCCCTGCGCGTGCTTTTCGTCTGCGGCAACGAGCCCGTCGATCAGGACAAGGAAGTCAGCCTCGAGTCCGTGGCCGCGCGGGCGAAGGCACAGGGGGTGCTGATCAACACCATTTATTGCGGGTCCGCGAACCACGTGGACGCCACCGGCTGGGCCGCGTTCGCGGCCCGCTGCGGCGGTAAGTACGCGAGCATCGACCAGGACCGCGCGCGGGCCGAGGTCGTCATCAGGACGCCGTTCGACGTGGAGATCGAAAAGCTCGGGGTCCAGATCAACGACACCTACTGCTGGTACGGAGTGAAGGGCGAGGCCGGCCGTACCAACCAGCTGACCCAGGACAAGAACGCGGCTGACGCGGCCGGAGGGGCCAGCGTCGAGCGCGGCGTCACCAAGGCGACCCGACTCTACCGCAATGCGGAGGCCGACCTGATCGACCGCATGAAGTCTGAGAAGGATTTCGATTTGAAGAAGTTGAAGGAGGCCGAGCTGCCTGAGGAACTGAGGAAGCTCAAGCCCCAGGAGCGGGAGGCGTACCTGAAGAAGAAGGCCGACGAGCGCGCCGACATTCAGAAGAAAATCACCGATCTGAGCGCCCAGCGGGCGAAGTACATCGAGGATGAAAAACGCAAGCAGCCGAAGCCGGCGGCCGAGAAGGCGCTGGACGAGGCGCTGCGCGCGATCATACGGGATCAGGCCGCCACGAAAGGGATGAAGGTTAAGGACTGAAGAAGTCGTGCGTTATCAGGGGTGGCGCACGATTTCCGAGAAAATCTCAGAATTGTGGGCCGAGAAACGTCCCGATCGGGCACTTATCTATGGGCCGACGTGCACCGGCGCAGTGCGTGCGCGCGGCCGCCGAAATCGGTGCCCGCGAACGGCGTCCTATCTGGTGCGGGCGCCAACAAACGTCGGCGCCGGTGGTTGGACAGTTAGCTTCCCGCCCGCGGCATACGATCCTGTTGGTTTTGGCCCCTGCCTCGTCTTACTGGGTGAGGTGGTGCGCTGCGACCGCCCCGTTCCCAACCCGGATTCAGCCATGGTGAGCAAGGCCCGCATCGTGGTGGTGGAAGACGAACCGGCAATCCGGCGGGGGGTCTCCGACGCCCTCCGGATCACCGGGTACGACGTGGCGGAGGCGTGCGACGGCCACGCGGGCCTGATCGCGGCCACCCAGCCACATGTCGATCTGGTCCTCCTCGACATCCTGCTCCCCCGCCGCGACGGGCTCGACGTCCTCTGCGAGGTGCGCAAGGCCCACCCCGCCCGGCCGGTTATCCTGCTCACCGCCCGCGGGACCGAGGAGGACCGCGTCAAGGGCCTCAAGCTCGGGGCGGACGACTACGTGGTCAAGCCGTTCAGCGCCCGCGAGCTGTTGGCCCGCGTCGAGGCCGTGCTCCGGCGGTCCGTCCCGCCGGCCCCGGAGGTCCGGACCGTCCACTACGGCAAGGGGATGATCGACTTGCCCCGCCGCGAGGTCCGCTGGCCGGGCGGCAATCGAATGGAGCTGTCCGAGACCGAAACGGCCCTCTTGCAATACCTGGTCTGCCACCGCCAGCGGGCGGTGACGCGCGAGGAGTTGCTCGAGCGCGTCTGGGGGATCACGCCGGAAGGGCTCGAGACGCGGACCGTGGACATGCACGTCGCCCGGCTTCGGGCCAAGCTCAAGGACCCGAGCGGCCGGACGACGTCGGAAGCGATCGTCACGGTCCGGGCCCGCGGGTACATGGCCGGCCCCGGCCTCCAGGTCCCGGCCGAAGCGGCCTGAGCCAATCGTCCGCGGCACGGGCCTCCGGTCTGTCCGATCTCCCCGTCCTGGGCGCTTCACTCCCCACCCCCGAAGCCCCGGACGGGTCGATGGTCGGACAGGCCGGAGGTCCGTGCCTTTTACATCCGCGTTACAGCTTGACGCAGCGGGACCGACCGGGCCCCGGGTACACTAACTACGTTCGCGGTCACGTCTCCCAATCGGGTCCGATCCCATGACCTGGCTTCGCGGCAAGCTCCGCGGTTTCTTCGCCTTCCTCGGCATCGCCGTCCTGCTCCTCGGCGGGCTCGGCTGGGCCACCCACGCCGCGCTCCGCGTCGAGGACGACCAGCGGTTGGCGGCGGCCAACGCCCGCGAGTCAGAGCGCCTCTACCTCGCGCAGAAGGAGCGCGCCGACCGGCTCCGCCTCGCCCTCTGGCGGCTCGACTCGCGCCTCACCCCGGCGCTGGCCCGCGAGGAGTCGCGGCCGTACCCGCAGTACGTCGCTTTGCACACCCCGTTCCCGGCCCTCACCTCGAAGGGGATCGCCTGCGCCCCAGGCCAGGTGTACCTGCCGAGCCCGCTCCTGACCGCCGAGCTGCCGGACTGGATGCGCCTCCACTTCCAGGTGGACCAGACGAACGGGTGGACCTCCCCGCAAGTGGTCCCCGAGGAGCTGCAAAAGACCCTCCGCAAGCAGCCGATCGAATTGGCGCTGCACAACGTCACTCCGGAACGGCAAGAGTTGCTGACCAACCTGCGGGAGCAGTTCCCGGCCGCCAGCATCATGGCCACGTTCAGCGAGATCGGGGTGACCGTCGCCGAGAACGCCCAGGACGCCCAGCGGTGGGCCGAACTGCTGGACATGGTCAACTCGACCAAGTTGCAGGGCCGCGGCGGCAACACGTACCAGGCACCCGCCGAGCGCAACCAGGACCAGCAGGCCCAGGCCGCGGGCAACCGCGACGGCATTGGGAACACCGCGAACCCGCTCACCAACATCGCCCAGCAGCAGCTCGACTACGCCTACCGCGTGGTGGTCATGAACCGGGGCCGGCGCGAGGGATTGTGGGCCTACATCTACGACGACATCCGGGCCAACATGCCGCTCGGCCTGGGCGGGGCGTTCCCGGGCAAGACGAACGTCGCCTACCAGACGGTCGAGGTCCAGCTCGGGTCGATGCGCCCGGTCTGGCTGCCGAGTGCCGAGAAACCCGAGTACCTGCTCATGGTCCGCGGGGCCAAGGTGAGCGACAAGCCGGTGTACCAGGGCTTCGTCATCGACTGGCCGAAGCTGCAAACGCTTCTGTTCGACGAGGTCGCCGACCTGTTCCCGGAGACGCGCTTTCGGCCGCTCCCGCCGGGCGAGCCGCCGCACCCGGAGCGGGCCATGACCGCCCTGCCCGTCGAGTTCGACCCGGTGGACGACCCGATCGCCGACCAGCCGACGCCGGTCGACCCGGCGACGCTGGAGCCGGCCGGCTGGACGCCCCTGCGCATTGGGCTCGCGTTCGCCTGGGGCGCCGTCCTGGTCGCCCTGCTCGCGATCGGCCTGGGCGGGTGGTCGCTGCTCGACCTGTCCGAGCGCCGGATCCGATTCGTCTCGGCCGTGACGCACGAGCTGCGCACCCCACTCACCACCCTGCGGCTCTACCTCGATTTGTTGTCGAGCGGCTTGGTCCACGAGGAGAAGCAGAAGACCGAGTACCTGACCACGCTGAACGCGGAGGCGGATCGGCTGCACCGGCTGATCGGCAACGTGCTCGACTTCGCCCGCCTGGAGAAGTCGCGCCCGGCTGTCGAGAAGCGGCCGGCGGCCGTGAGCGGGCTGCTCGAACAGCTCCACCGCAACTGGAACGAACGCTGCGCGGCGGCGGGCAAGAGCCTCGTCATTGAAAATCGCCTCCCGGTCGGGGCAACGGTGACGACCGACCCCGGTCTGGTCGAACAAATCGTCGGCAACCTGATTGACAACGCCCAGAAGTACTCGCGCGACGCCAAGGACCCGCGGATCGTCCTGCGGGCGATGGAGACGAACGGCCGGCTGGCCCTCGAAGTCGAGGACCGCGGGCCCGGGGTGACGAAGCGGGAGCGGTGCTCGATCTTCCGCCCGTTCCGCCGCGGGCACGACGCGGACGTGAAGGCCGGCGGCGTCGGGCTCGGCCTGGCCCTGGCGACGCGGTGGGCACACCTCCTGGGCGGGACGCTCAGCGTCGGGGCCGGCGGCGAAGGCGTCGGGGCGTGCTTCCGGCTCGAATTGCCGGGGCTGTCGCCTGGCGAGGCGAGCCGAGCGGCGTAAGCCGCCGGGTGTTGTCATCACCCGGCGGCTCACGCCGCTCGGCTCGCCTCGGCCCGCTGCCATCCTTGCACGCCCTGGACGTGCCCCGGATAATCCGGGTGATGCTACCCCTTTCCCACACGGTGCCCGACCCCCTCCTGGCCGCCGTCCTCGCCGCCCCGGACGACGATGCCCCCCGTCTCGTCTACGCCGACTGGCTCGACGAGCATGGCCGACCCGACCGGGCCGCGTTCATCCGCCTCCAGGTCGAGCTGGCCCGCGTCCCCGCCTACGACCCGCTCCGCGAGGTCCTCTCCCGCAAGGCCGGCCGGCTCCTGGACCTGCATCAGGACGAGTGGCTCGCCGAACTGCCGGACATCCCCGGAGTCACCTGGGGGGCCTTCGAGCGAGGATTCGTCGCGTCCGTCTCGGTCCGCTCCATTTCCGAGTTCGACCGAGTTGCGGCCCACGTCTGGGCGGCCGCGCCCGTTGACACTATAGAGTTTCTCGACCCGGGACGTCTGGGCCGGACTCGGCAGTACGCCGGCGTGCGCAAGGTCCGGCTTCAACAGTTGCCGTCGCTCCGCTGGCTGGAGGATTTCGGCGATTCTGCTTTCGCATCGACCGTCCGCTCGCTCGACCTGACGGCGTTGGAGCTGGAGAACGATGGGCCGACGATTCTGGCCCAGGCCAACGCGCTGGGCAGATTGCTCGAGCTGATCCTGGACGACAACCTGGTCGGGGTTCGCGGGATCCAGGCGCTCGCGCGCGCTCGGTTCCGCCTCACCCGGCTGAGCGTCCGCGGCATGCGGGGGGCAGACGCGTACAGCAACGACCCGGCCGTCCGGTCCGAAGGCGTCGCGATTCTGGCCGCGTCGCACCGGTTCCGCGACCTCGAATCCCTCGACCTGTCCGGCAACGAGATCGAGGACGACGCGCTGGCCACCCTGGTCCAGTCCCCGCACCTGCTCAACCTCCGCGAGTTGGTCCTGGCGAATAACGAATTGACCGACGTCGGGCTCGAGGTGCTTGCCGACGAGGGCTGGGAGATCCGTCTGGCGAACCTGGACCTGTCCGGCAACCCGATTGGCGACGGCGGGGTCGCCCACCTGGCCGACGCAGAGGTGCTCGGGGAGCTGGCCCGGCTGTCGCTCCAACAGTGCGAAATGGGCTCGCGGGGGGCCCGCGAGCTGGCCGGGGCGTACTGGTTCGGTGGCCTCCGGGCGCTGAACCTCAACGGTAACTCCATCGGTCGGGCTGGGGCGGCGGCCCTCGCCGGCGCCGGCGAGAATCTGGCCGAGTTGCGGGTCCGCGAAAACGACCTCGGCCCGGAAGGCGCCCGGCACCTGGCGGCGTCGGCGGCACTTGGGGAACTACTCATCCTCGACGCGTCCGGGAACGGGCTCGAGGCCGCCGGCGTGCGGGCCGTGGCCGGTTCGCCGCACTTGGCGAAACTCGCCGTCCTCGACCTGGCGCACAATGACCTGCCGCGGGAGGCCGGTCCATTGGAGGCGGCCATCGGCGCCCTTGCCGCACGAGCCCCGACGCTGGTCTGGCTCCGGCTGGACGGGAACCAGCTGGGCGGGCCGGGCGTGCTGGCCCTGTGCCACGGGATCGAGTGGGCCGAGCTGACTGAACTCGGGCTGCGGGAATGTAACGTCAACGTCCCAGCCCTGGCCTACCTGGCCACGGACAGTCGCTTCCCCGCCCTGACCCGGCTGGCCCTGACCACGAACGCGGTTGACCCGACTGGGTTGAGGTCCTTCACCCACGCCGGGTTCCTGGGTCACTTGACCCATCTGGACCTGAGCGGGAACCTGTTGGGGGACCGCGGGGCGGAGATCCTGGCCGGCGCTAGCCTGGGCCGGCTGCGCTGGCTGTCGGTCGATCGGAACGCGATCGGGATCGAAGGGTTTAGCGCCCTGCGGCAATCGAAGTGGCTCAGCCGGCTGAAGACGCTCCGCTGCGCAGGCAACCCGTCGGGCGACTGGTGGGGCCTGGTCCGGGACGTGTTCCCCGGCGACGAGGGCTGGGGCGAGGAGTTTCTGCCGGACGAGGAAATCCCGTTCTGATTCCCGGATTTCTCATACTTCGGTTTTCATTTCTATTCCGCTTCCGCCACGGGTATAGTGCGCCTCGCGACCCCGGTCTGCGGCCGGGGTATATACCACGAGACCCATCCGTTCCCATTCCGGGAGTTCACACCATGCGCAAGTGGTTCGTGGCCACCGCCCTGCTCGGCGGCATGGCCTACCTGGGCAGCACGACGGCCCAGGAATTCGACCAGGAGCTGTTCAAGAAGATGCGGCAGGCCGGTCAGATTATGCGGGACCACCCGGTGGTGGTCGCCAACAACCCGGGCGTCCAGAAGGAGCTGAAGCTGGACGAGGACCAGGTCAAGGCGGTCAAGGAGAAGGTGACGCCGCCCGCGGGCACGTTCGGGTTCGGCGGCGGGGGCGGGTTTGGGAAGGGCAAGGGCAAGGGCGGCGGGGGCGGCGACTTCAAGGAGCGGTTCGCCAAGCAGATGGAGAGAATGCAGGTCCTCAAGGACGTCCCCGACGACAAGATGGAGGAAAAGGTTCATGAAATCTACAAGGAGGAACTGGACGGGCCGACGAAGGAGTTGGATAAGATCCTCAAGCCCGAGCAACAGGCCCGGCTCAAGCAGATCGCCCGGCAACAGGGTGGGCCGCGGGCCTATCTGAAGACCCAGAACGTCAAGGATTTGAACCTCACCGACGAACAGAAGACCAAGCTGCGGGAGATCGTCAACGAGCACGACAAAGATGTCGCCGAGCTGATGCCCAAGGGCGGATTCGGTAAAGGCGGGGGCGGGTTCTCCCCCGAAACGCGGGAGAAAATGGAGGCCCTGAACAAGGAGGCCGCCGAGAAGGCGGGCAACGTTCTGACGGCGGACCAGAAGTCCAAGTGGAAAGAGCTGATCGGCGAGCCGTACACGATCCAGTTTGGTCGGCCGAAGAAGGACGATTAGGCCCGGCAAGAAGTTAGACACGAGGCAAGAGACACGGGACACGAGATTTCTTCTCGTGTGCCGTGTCTCTTGTCTCGTGTCTGCCTCTCTTCGCCTTGAGACCGCGGCTGGCCTTCCGTAGCATGGGCGCATAACCTCGCGATAACACGCGACCACGCCCGGTCGAGATCCTCCCATGCCGGTTCGCGCCGTTTGCCCTGAGTGCGGGGCCACCACCTCCCTGTCCGACGATTCCACCGACCCGACCGTCGAGTGCTCCCAGTGCGGCACCCGTGTGTCCGTCCCGGGCGCCAAGGCGAACGGCCAGCCCCGGTCGGCCGCCGCGGACGACGGGGCCGGGTTCGACGTGGTCGATGAGGACGACGACGACAGCACCGAATTCGACGAGACCGGCCGCCCGATCGTCGGCCGGCGCCGCGCGCGCGACGAGGACGATTACGACGACCGGCCGCGCCGGCGCGGCCGCAACGACGATGACGATGTCGAGCAGGAGGATGACGACGACGACCGGCCCCGTCGCTCCGCCGGGGCACGGGACGACGATGACGATGAGGACGACGACGAAGACGCCCGCCCCCGCAAGTCGGCCCGCGCCCGCGGCCGCGACGAGGACGATGAGGAGGAGGACGACCGCCCGCGCCGCCGGTCACGCGACGAGGACGAGGAGGACGACGACGAGGACGACCGGCCGCGGCGGGGCTCCCGAGCCCGCAGCGGTGACGAGGACGAAGACGAGGAAGCGGAAGAGGAAGAAGACAGCAAGGTCCGCTCCCGGGCCCGGGCCAAGTCACGCGATGAGGACGAGGACGAGGATGACGACGACCGGCCTCGGGGCCGGCGGTCCGACGACGAGGACGAAGGCGAAGATGAGGACGACGAGGACAAAGAGGTCGACGAGAAGGAAGTTAAGGCCGTCGCGGCACACATGAACGCCACGATGCGGAAGGTCCTGGCCGACACCGAAAAAGACGAGGACGAAGACGAGGAAGACGAAGACGACGAGGAGGACAAGGCCAAGCCTCGGTCGCGGACCACGAAGGCGGCGGCCGGCGGCCCGCCGAAGCGCCACTGGCCGTCGGACGGGGACGATGAGGATCGCGACGAGGACGACGAAGAAGACGAGGACCGGCCGCGGCGGGCCGCGGCCGCCAAGAAGTCCGGCGCCCCGGTCCTGTTGATCGTCGGCCTGCTCGCTTTCCTCGTGGTCGGGATCGGCGGCGGTGCGGCCGCCTACTTCCTGTTATGGGACGACAAGCCGGAGGTCGCCCTCAACAACGACGGCACCCCGCCGCCCGGCCCGGACCCGGGGCCGGTCCAGCCGGGGCCCGACCAGGCCGGCCCCGACCAGCCCGGCTCGAAAAAAGGCCGCGTCCGCCGCGGGCCCGCCGGCCCCCTGGCCATCCGCCCGGCCGACTTCGACGCGATCAAGGACAAGCCCGCGATCCCGCTGCCCGGCAAGGTGACCGACGCCTGCGCCGGGGCGGGCGGCCGGTTCCTGTTCTTCCATTGCGCCGCCGAGAAGAAGCTCGTTGTCTTCGACGTCAGCGCGCTGACACCAGTCAAGGAAATCCCGACCTCCGGCCCGAACACGCTGGTGGCCGCGGGGGCCACGCGGCTCCTCCTCGCCGACCCGGAGGCGAAGACCGTGCGCCGGTGGGACCTGGTGAAGATGGAGCAAGACAAGGAGGGCCCGCTCCCGTTCGACGGGCAACTGACCGCCCTGTCGCTCGGGGCCGCGTCCGACGGGCCGGCCCTCCTGGTCGGCAAGCCGGGCCCGAGCGGCGCCAAGGTCGGATTCCTGGACCTGGAATCGTTGGGGCCGGGCGCGGTCGGGTGGGCGGGCTTGCCCGCCGACATTCCGGCAGACGTCCGGGTCCGGGCCGCGGGCAACGGGTCGCAATGGGTAGCCGTGACGACCGGCGGCCAGCCGAAGCGCTTCGTCGTCACGCGGGCCGGGAACCGGCTCGCCTGGAAACCGGCGACCGAGGGCGTACCGGCCTACGCGGCGCTCTCGGACGACGGGTACACGCTATACTCGCCTGCCGGCTCGTCCGAGTTGGGCGCCCGGCCGGGCAAAGAAGGCGGGTCCGACGTCTGGGTCCCAGCCGTGCACGGCCCGTTCTGTCTGCATTTCAAGCCGGGTGGCGACGCGACGACCGCCGTGTTGGCCCGCGACGGCAAGGAACCGCTTGGGACCGTGAATGCCCTGCCGCCCGTTGACCCGAACGACCCGCTCACCCCGGATCAGCACG
>Ga0066905_100000085_pt1 | contig 17114 bp, 16 predicted proteins | sample PanSoiMetaPlot36_FD_67483 | JGI IMG/M metagenome (GOLD analysis project Ga0066905, IMG submission 67483) | Tropical forest soil microbial communities from Panama analyzed to predict greenhouse gas emissions - Panama Soil Plot 36 (version 2) | ecosystem: Environmental > Terrestrial > Soil >... | reverse complement strand
CTTGATCGAGAAGATCGTGTTCTGCGGGTTCGTCACCTGCTGGCGCTTGGCCGGCGGGCCGACGAGCCGCTGGCCGTCCTTCGTGAACGCGACGACGGACGGCGTCGTGCGGCCGCCCTCCGCGTTCGGAATGACGGTAGGCTCACCGCCCTCGAGCACGGCCATGCAGCTGTTGGTCGTGCCGAGGTCGATTCCAATGGTCTTCGCCATGTGCTTGTACTCCTTTAGTGTCTGGTTCGGAAAAAATCTAAGTCTGACTATAGCAAGGGGGAACTGTGGCTGATCCACGCATCGAGCAGTACGCGCGCCTTCTCGTCGAGCGCTGCGTCGACGTCCAGCCCGGCTGGGAAGTCGTCGTCGTGGGCAGCACGCATGCCCGGCCGCTGATCGAGGAGATCATCCGCGCGCTCGGGCGACGGACGGCGATCCCGCTCGTCCAGCTCAGCTTCTCCGGGATGGACTTCTGGCCGTTCGAGACGGTCTGGGCGGAGACTGCACCGGCGGAGCTCGTCGCCGAGCGATCGCCGCTCCGGGTCAAGATCGAGGACGAGTGCGACGCGTGGATCCGGGTCGGTGGGCCCGAGAACACGCGCGACGGGGTCGGCCTCCCCGAGGAGCAGCGCGACGCGATCAAGACCGGCGCGCACACGCTCATCGCCCGCCGGCTTGCGCTCGAGATCCCCTGGGTCACGTGCCGCTACCCCACTCCGGCACTCGCCCAGGAGGCAGGCATGAGCCTCCGGGAGTTCGAGGACTTCCTGTTCGGAGCCGTACTCCTCGACTGGGACGCCGAGGGCGAGAAGATGCAGCGGATCAAGGAGCGCTTCGATCCGGCCGAGGAGGTGCGCATCGTCGGTCACGAGACCGACCTGCGCTTCAGCATCGCCGGCCGCCCGGGCGAGGTCGACGCAGGGCACATGAACATGCCCGGGGGCGAGGTCTTCTACTGCCCGATCGAGGACTCGACGGAAGGCGTCGTCTCGTTCTCCGAGTACCCCGCCGTCCAGGAGCCGGAGGTCGTCGAGGGAGTGCGGATGCGGTACGAGGGAGGGCGGGTCGTCGAAGCTTCGGCGACGTCGAACGAGGAGGCCCTCGTGCGGGCGCTCGACATCGACGAGGGCGCCCGGGTGCTCGGCGAGTTCGGAATCGGCTGCAACCCCGGCATCCAGCGCCATCTGCGGAACACGCTCTTCGACGAGAAGATGTACGGGACGATCCATCTCGCGATCGGCGCCGGCATCCCGGTCGTGGGCGGCCTGAACCAGTCGGCCACGCACTGGGACATGGTCAAGGACCTACGCGACGGCGGCCGGATCGAGCTCGACGGCGAGGTCGTCCAGGAGAACGGCGAGTGGACCTTTCTGAGGGCCTAACCCGGGCCCGCGCCGAGCGCCTCACCGAGCGCTCCGGCGACGAGGTCGACCTGCTCGTTCGTCATGTGCCCGTAGAGCGGCAAGGTGATGAGGCGCGACGCGACGGCCTCGGTCCGGGGGAGCGGCCGACGCGAGCCCAACTCCCGGTAGTACGAGAACAGGTGGATCGGCGGGTAGTGGACGCTCGTCTGGATACGTCGCTCGGACAGGCCTGCGCGAATGTCGTCTCGACGCTCTGCCGGGACGAGCGCAACGGCGAGATGCTGCGCAGAAGTCGTCCCCGCTCCCGCGGCCGCGAAAGGCATCGAGATGTCCGCCACTCCGGCCAGGCGCTCACGGTACCCCGCCGCGATCGCCCGACGCTGGGCATTCTCATCGGGCAGCCGACGGAGCTGGCGTAGGCCCATGGCCGCCCGCATCTCGTCGAGCCGGTAGTTGAACCCGCGCGCGACCACGTCGTAGCTCGCGGCGTGGCCGCGGTGGCGTTCCCAGGTCAGGGTCGTCATCCCGTGCGAGCGCAGGAGGCGCAGGCTCGCGGCGAGGTCGTCGTCGTCCGTGACGATCATCCCGCCCTCGCCGACGGGCAGGTTCTTGTTCGAGAAGAAGCTGAAGCATCCGACGCGCCCGAGCGACCCGCACGGCTCGCCGTGCCAGCTCGCCCCCGGGGCGTGCGCGGCGTCCTCGATCACGATCAGGCCGCGGTCCTCGACCAAGGCGCGCACGGCCCCGATGTCGCAGGGGAAGCCTCCGTAATGGAGGACGAGCACTGCCTTCGTCGCCGGCGTGACGGCCGCTTCGAGATCGGCGGGATCGAGGTTCAGGTCGTCGGCGCCGACGATGTCGCAAAAGACCGGTGTCGCGCCGGTGTGACCGATCGCGTTCGCGGCCGCGACGAAGTTCAGCGACGGGAGGATGACCTCGTCGCCCGGTCCGCAGCCGGCTGCGAGGAGCGCCAGATGCAGCGCTGCGGTCCCGTTCGCGACCGCAAGGGCATGCTTCGTGCCGGTGAACTCGGCGAATGACGACTCGAACTCCTCGACCTTCGGGCCCATGCTCCACCAGCCCGAGTCGACGACCTCGTCCACAACGGATCGGAGCTCGTCATCGACCAGCACGTCGGCCAAGGGCACGACCCAAGCGGGGCTGGAGGCTGTCTGTGAACTCGTCATCTGCTCGGCGGAGCGGGGTGACTCTGGTCGAAACTTAGCGTGGCTCGGGACATTCGGCCCGCATGTCGTCTACTGTTCGTACAGCGTACGAGCAAGGCCAGAGACGAAGGGGTCGACAGCGCAGAGCAGGCTAAACAGAAACTTCAAAATCTGGCCCTTGCGGACTTGGCCGCGATGTGGCATAACAAAAGAGGCTTTTCCGTAGATATCGGTAGGTAACCAAAAAGGCGTTGGGTGCCGACCGACAGGACCTCATCGCGACAATAGGCACTGGGGAGTGCCGGAGGGAGAGAGGTAGGAATCGCTGTGCGGCACGATTCCGGCAACGAGTTTTCAGGGCGGGGGACGGCGGCGTTCAAAGGGGAGCAGGAGACCACTGCACCCTTCTTTGGACTCGTCGATCGCGGCCTCAAGCGGTCGATCGACTTCGTCGTCGCGGCCGTTCTGCTCGTGCTCGCCAGCCCGCTGATCGCGGTTCTGGCGCTCGCGATCAAGCTCGATAGCCCCGGTCCGGCGTTCTACCGAGTCAGGCGAATCGGACTTCGTGGACGAACGCTCAACATGTTCAAGTTCCGGAAGATGCACGACGGCGCGTCCGGCCCGGCCCTCTCGTCGCCGGACGACGCGCGGTTCACGCGCCTGGGCAGCTTTCTCGCCAGGACGAAGCTCGATGAGCTGCCGCAGCTCATCAATGTCCTCATAGGCGAGATGAGCCTGGTCGGACCTCGCCCTGAGGATCCAGCCTTCGTCGAGATGCGCCGCGAGGCGTACTCGATGATCCTCGAGGTCCGACCGGGCATCACTGGTCTCTCGCAGCTGGCATTCGCTTCCGAGAGCGACGTGCTCGACCCGGACGACCGAATCGGCCATTACGTCCGCCAGATTCTGCCGCAGAAGATCGGAATGGACCAGCTCTACGCAGACCGGCGGACGACCACCATGGACATGAAGATCCTCTGGTGGACGACGCGCGCCGTCCTGCGGGGACGCGACGTCGCGGTGCATCGCGGGACGGGGCGCCTCTCGCTCCGCGCCCCCCGAACGGCCGAGGTCGACGAGCGCGCAGGGTCCCATGCGCTTGTCCTCGAAAGAAGGGCGTCGTAGCCATGACGAGCTCATCGGATCTCGCCTTGCCCCCTGGTCGCGTCACAGACATGAACGGACACCACGACGCCAACTCCGACGGGAGCCTGAAAGACATCAAGGCTGTCGTCCTCGCCGGCGGTCGTGGGACTCGGCTTGCCCCCTACACGTCGATCCTTCCGAAGCCGTTGATGCCGATCGGAGACAAGTCGATCCTCGAAGTCGTCGTCGGCCAGCTCGAGGACGCGGGGATCGTCGACATCCAGTTCAGCGTGGGCTACCTCGCTCATCTGATCGAGGCCGTGTTCGACACGCGTCAGGACAGCCGCGTCAACATCACGTACGTACGCGAGCACGATGCACTGGGCACGGCGGGGCCGCTGAGGCTCGTCGGCGGCCTCGACAGCACGTTCATCGTCATGAACGGCGACGTGTTGACGACGCTCGACTACCGCGAGCTCGTGAACTACCACCGCGAGCAGGGGAACTGCCTGACGATCGCTACCCACAATCGCTCGATCACGATCGACTACGGGATGATCCACCTCGATGACACCTCCCGCGTCCGGGAGTACGAGGAGAAGCCGACGATCGCCTCTCCCGTGAGCATGGGCATCTACGTCATGGAGCCGAGCGTGCTCGAGCACATTCCGCAGCAGGGGCACTTCGACTTCCCCGATCTCGTTCAGGCGCTCTTGGCGGCGGGTGCGCCCGTCGGCGCGTTTCTCCACGACGGCCTCTGGTTCGACATCGGTCGGCAGGAGGACTACGAGCGCGCCATTTCCGTCTGGACACCGAACGGGAACGGGAACGGCGATGCGAACGGGAATGGGAATGGGAATGGGAATCTGAATGGGAATGGGTCTCTCGAGCTCTCGGACGTCGCGCGTTCAAACGGCGCCGGGGCTCGAAATGGCGACGGCATCCCCGTCCTCGACGGTCGCTGACCGAAACCGCGCCGGCCGGCTAGCTCTCCTCTGCGACCGCACGATCGTCCCGAGAACCTGCGATCCGCTGGAGCGCCCCAGACCGTCCAGCCGTGCGGCACGCTGAGCCCGCCTCGGGCGAGCGTGATCGCGGTGATCCCGACGCAGGCCGCGACCATCTCCGCGAGCGTGAAGGCGATCTTCGTCACGAGGAGCAGCGCGAGAAGTGGCATCAAACGCGGGCGGCATCCTGGACGGACCGCAGCCAGCGCCGCCGGATCAGTCCCGAGAACTCGCCGATCACGAGCCAGTAGAGCCGGAACCGGCGCCGGGTGCGTTCGTCGAGCGCGCTGACCCGCGTCTCGGTGGCGAGCCGAGAGCCGCCTGGGATCGGCTCGGCCTCGAACGCGATCGCGATCTTCAGCCGCGCGCCGTCGTGCGCAGCCGCCCACTCGGTCTTTGTGCGGCCCAGGTGCTCGAAGTCGAGGGCGCGGAGGTACTCCTCGACCGTGCGCCCGCGGGCCGGCATCCCCCGCAGTGCGAGGAGCGCACCGACGATCGTGTCGGGCGCCACGGGCGCGGCCAGCACGAGATCGACGGCGCGCTCCGGGGTGGCCGCGACGGCGGCGTCGTACCGCTTCCCGACCTCGAACTCCGGCAGCCAGTCGTCGATCAGCGACACCGCGCGAGCCTAACCCCAGGCTCACCAGGGTAACCTCCGAAACGATGGAGCCGCTCACAGACTCCTGGGGTCGGGAGATCCGCAGCCTGCGGGTCTCGGTCACGGACAAGTGCAATTTCCGCTGCCGCTACTGCATGCCCGCCGAGGGTCTGGAATGGCTCCCGCGCGACGAGATCCTCAGCTTCGAGGAGATCCAGCGCCTCGTAGCCGTGCTCGCCTCGATGGGCGTCGACGAGGTCCGGCTGACCGGCGGCGAGCCGCTCGTCAGGCGTGAGCTGCCCGTGCTCGTCGAGCTCCTCGCGAACACCGAAGGCGTCCACGACCTCTCGCTGACGACGAACGGCGTTCTCCTCGACCGCCTCGCCGGACCGCTCGTCGAGGCAGGTCTCACGCGCCTCAACGTCTCACTCGACTCGCTCTCGCACGTCCGGTTCGCCGAGATCACGCGTCGCGACGCGCTCGATCGGGTGCTCGCGGGCCTGGCCGAGGCGGAGCGCCACCCGGAGCTGAGGCCGATCAAGGTCAACTGCGTGGCAGTCAAGGGCTTCACCGAGGACGAGGTGCCCGCTCTGGCTGAGCTCGCCCGGCGGAAGCCCTACGTCGTCCGGTTCATCGAGTTCATGCCGCTTGACGCGGACGAGGCGTGGCGCGAGGACGAGGTATTGACCGGCGGCGAGATCCGCGCGCTGATCGCGGAGCGCTGGCCGCTCGAGGAGATCCCGGCCAAGGCGTCTTCGACCGCGCGCCGTTTCCGCTTTGCCGACGGCGCAGGCGAGATCGGGTTCGTGAACCCGGTCTCCGAGCCGTTCTGCTCGAGCTGCGACCGGATCCGTCTGACTGCAGACGGTCAGCTCCGCACCTGCCTCTTCTCGCGGCGCGAGTGGGACCTCAAGGGCCCGCTCCGCGAGGGCGCGAGCGACGACGACCTGCGCGACCTGTTCCGCTTCGCGGTCCGCCACAAGGAGCTGAAGCACAAGATCAACGAGCCCGGCTTCGTGCGGGCTTCGCGCTCGATGTCCCAGATCGGCGGCTAGCGGGGGCGCCGCGCGCCGCGGCTGACCACGAGCTCGACCTTCTCGCCGTACCTTAGGCTCGTGCCGGCGCCGGGTGCTGCTCGAGCACACGGCCCTGCGCGACCCTCGGTCGTATAGAGGTCTAGTGGGCTCGGAGCGGAAAATCAATGTGCCGTTCAGTTCACGCCGAGTCGGATGCGGTAGCCGATGAAGATCTCCGCCTCGCGGTCGCCGAGGGCCCGGTCAGCCGCTTCGCGCAGGGCCGTGAGCCCCGCCTCCTCCTCGCTCAGCCCTTCGTTCAGCAGCACCGTCAACGGCCCGAGGCTGAGCGCCATGCCGACGATCCTCTGCGCGTCGGCTCGATCCCGAGCGTGGAAGACGATCTCGCGGGCGTACCGAAAGTGGCCGCTCGCCTCGATCCGCTCCAGGTGGCCCTCCTTCGAGTAGCGCATGCCTCTTCCGTCTGGGGCCCGGCCGGCCCGGACGCGCCGCATCAGCTCCTCGAACGCAGCCTCGACCTCCCAGTGCACGACCGGCGGCCAGTCGTAGTCGTAGGCGGCGAACACGCCGCCCGGCCGGAGCAGTCGCGCAGCCTCCGCGAGCGTCGGCTCCGGCTCCATCCAATGCAGCGCCTGCGAGCACGTGACGAGGTCCGCCTCGCCGTCCGGAAGCCCGGTCGCGTGGGCATACGCCTGGACGAAGCGCACGTTCTCGGCCGAGGTCGCCGCCTCGGCCTGGGCGCGCATCTCGGGACTGGCCTCGACGCCGATCACCTGCTCGGCTCGGTCGGCCCACGGTCGCGTGGAGAGGCCAGTGCCGCTCCCCAGATCGACGACGAGCCGCGGCCTGTCAACTCGCGCTTCGAGGCACAAGATGTCGAGCAGAACCGCCGGCGGAGCAGGCCGATTCGAGTCGAAACCCGCCGCAAATCCGCTCCGTTCGTACCCGGACGAGCTGAGCAGCTGCTCGCTCCACCGATCGACGGGATCCCCCGATTTCTCCGCCACAACCGCGCCGGAGTCTAAAATCAGAAGTTCGTGTCCGCTGCCGCCTCGGCTGCTCGAGCCCGCGTTCTTCCGCACGGGCCCCTTGACCTCGTTCGCCAGCTGGCGATCTGGTTTGGCTTCCTCTTCGCGTACCGCTACACGCGCGGCGTCGCCGACCGCAATCCGTTCCAGGCGTTCCAGAACGGGCTCCGGGTCGCCGATTTCGAGCATCGGGTCACGGGACTGTGGGAGCTGTCGCTCCAGAGCATGGTCGCGTCGTCGAACCTGCTCCGCGAGGCGACGTCGCTCACGTACTGGCACTCGCAGTTCACCGTCCTCGGGCTCGTCCTGCTCTGGGTCTACCTCTGGCGCAACGAGAGCTTCGTCCCGCTTCGGAACACGATCCTGCTCGCGAACGTGATCGGGCTCATCGGCTTCGTGTTGATGCCGACCGCCCCGCCGAGGATGTTTCCGGAGCTCGGCTTCGTCGACACGCTCGCCAACTTCGGGATCAACCACAACAGCGCGATCGTGCGCGCCGACGCGAACCCGTATGCGGCGATGCCCAGCCTCCACGCGGCGGACTCGCTGATCATCGGCGTCGCGTTGTTCTTCATCGTCCGCTCGAAGTGGGCGAAAGCGCTCTGGCTCCTCTGGCCGTTTTGGGTCTGGTTCTCGGTGATGGCGACCGGCAACCACTTCTGGCTCGACATCGTCGCCGGAATCTTCGTCGCGAGTGTCGCTGGCGCGGTCGTCAACCACAAGTACCTGCGGCGGCGCTTCTTCGCCCGACCCGCCCCAGCCTGACCGCGGGCAGCCTCAAGGAGGCGTACACAGCGGGCGTGCGCCGTGCAGCCGCGCGGTGGATGGCGCACCTCGCCCGCACGCCGATCTCGCCGGACGCGCTCACGTTCGCCGGCGTCACGATCTGCGCGGTCGCCAGCGTCGTCGTCTACTTCGAGTACGTCAACGAGCTGCTCTGCTTCTGGCTGGGGGCCGCTCTGTTCGTGATCGGCTCGGTCCTCGACATCCTGGACGGGGCGCTGGCGCGCTCGAGCGGCAAGGGGACGACCTTCGGCGCGTTCCTCGATTCGACGACGGACCGCATCGGCGAGGCGTTCATGCTCGGGGCGATCGCGCTGGTCTTCTCGCGGGACGGGAACCAGGTCGCACTCGCGTTCGCCTTTGCCGCGGTCGTCGGCTCGTTTCTCGTCAGCTACACACGGGCGCGCGCGGAGGCGCTCGGGCTCAAGGGCGACGTGGGCATCGGAAGCCGGGCCGAACGGGTGGTCGTGATCGTCACCGGCCTCGTGCTCGCGCCCTGGGGCGTCCTCCCCTGGGCGATCTACCTCCTGACGGCGACTGCGTGGATCACGGTCGTGCAGCGAGTGCTAGCAGTTCGGTCGCAGCTGCGAGAGCGATGATAGTCTGCTAGCAGCAGCTCGCTGCTAGCAAATGGCGAAGAGAGAGCAGACCAGCATCCTCGTCCGGATGCCCAAGTCCCTGAAGCGGCGGCTGGCCCGTGAAGTCTCGCGCCGGGACAGCACTCTCAACGACGTTGCCGTCGCGATCCTCGCCGACGAGTTCGACGTCGAGTTCACGCCGAGCGGCCGGCGCGGGCCTGCGCCCGGGGAGAGCGGCGACGTGCTCCTGCGCGTCCCGCCCGACCTCAAGCGCAAGCTCGACGACGCCGCGCGCGAGCGCCGCAGCAGCACGAACACCGTCGTCGTCGAGTCGCTCACCGAGCGGTTCGCCGCAGCCACCCCCAGAAAGGACCCAATGCCAAGAGATGCAAGCCAGAACGGCAAGGCGCGCGGGAACGGAAAGGTCCGCGTCGCGATCATCGGCGTCGGCAACTGCGCCAACTCGCTCCTCCAGGGAGTCGAGTACTACAAGGACGCTTCCCCGGACGAGTTCGTCCCCGGGCTCATGCACGTCGACCTGGGCGGCTACCACGTCCGCGACGTGGAGTTCACGGCCGCGTTCGACGTCACGACCGCGAAGGTCGGGAAGGAGCTCGCCGACGCGATCTGGGCCGAGCCGAACGACACGATCAAGTTCGCCGACGTCCCGAAGACCGGCGTCACCGTCTCGCGCGGGATGACGCACGACGGGCTCGGAAAGTACATCTCCGAGGTCGTCGAGAAGGCACCCGGCGACACCGACGACGTCGTCAACATCCTCAAGGAGACGGGCACGGACGTCGTCGTCAACTACCTCCCGGTGGGCTCGGAAGAGGCGACCAAGTGGTACACGGAGCAGATCCTGAACGCGGGCTGCGCGATGGTGAACTGCATGCCCGTCTTCATCGCCAAGGGCGGCTACTTCGCGCGCCAGTTCGAAGAGCGCGGGCTGCCGATCGTCGGCGACGACATCAAGTCCCAGGTCGGCGCCACGATCACACACAGAGTGCTGACGACGCTCTTCCGCGAGCGCGGCGTGAAGCTCGACAAGACGATGCAGCTCAACGTCGGCGGCAACTCGGACTTCCTGAACATGCTCGAGCGTGAGCGGCTCGAGTCGAAGAAGATCTCGAAGACGAACGCCGTCACGTCGATGCTCGACTACGACATCGGCGAGGACAACGTCCACGTCGGCCCGTCCGACTACGTGCCGTGGCTGAGCGACCGCAAGTGGGCGTACATCCGCATGGAGGGCTCGTCCTTCGGCGACGTGCCCCTCAACGTCGAGCTCAAGCTCGAGGTCTGGGACTCGCCGAACTCGGCCGGGATCGTGATCGACGCGGTGCGCCTCGCGAAGCTCGCGCTCGACAACGGCGTCGGCGGAGCGCTCGAGGGGCCGAGCGCCTACCTGATGAAGTCGCCGCCCAAGCAGCTCCCGGACGACGAGGCGCGCGACGCGGTCGAGAGCTTCATCAAGAAGTACCGCCGGAAGACGAAGAAGACCGAAGCGGCGACGCAGCAGTAGTTCTTCGATCGAACTTGGGGGCCGGTGCGAGCCGGCCCCCAACCGACTCGACGAGCTGCGCGACCGCACTAGACTCGGGGGAGTCGTGTCCCTGCGCATCTGCCTCGTGACCCCCTTCTCGTGGTCGCAGCCGCACGACGTGAACGAGCACGTCGCCGGGGTCGCCGACGCATTGAGGGAGCGCGGGCACTCGGTCAGCGTCCTCGCGCCCTCCAACCGTGCCTCCGATCTCGCGGCGGGCAGGCGCGCCCTGCGCGACGGCCTCGAGGCCCCGCTGATCGCGCTCGGGCCGGCCGTGCCGATCTCGCGGCGAAGCAGGATCGGCCTCCCGGTCGGAGTCCGCGCGAACCTCGCGACGGCGCTCAACCGCGGGGAGTTCGACGTCGTGCACGGCTTCGAGCCCGGTCTCCCGAGCCTCTCCTACCTCGCCCTGCGGGACGCGCGGGCCCTGAGCGTCGCCAGCTTCTTCTCACCCGAGCGCCTCGGGTACCCACCGTCGAAGGCTCAGCGCGAGAAGCTCTTGGGGCGGATCGACGCACTCGTCGCCTCGTCCCCGGAAGCGGCCCACGCCGCGGCCCAGCGCTTCCCTGGTGAGTACCGGATCGTCTCCGAGGGGGTCGACGCGGAGCTTTTCACGCCGGCGGAGAAGCGACGGCTGATCGTGCTCGAGTGGCGCCCCATCGAGCGACCCCTCGCCCGTGCCGTCCAGCGCGCCCTTCGCGAGCTGCCCGACTGGGAACTGGTCTACCTGCGCACGAAGAAGCTGGCCGGGCGCCCGGCGATTCCGGCGAGGCTGCGCAACCGGGCACACGTGCGGACGGCGCGCGACGGGAAGAGCAGGGCGCCGATCCTCGCCGAGGCCGCGATCTTCGTTCCCGGGCTCGAAGGTCTCGCGCGGGTCTCCCTCGAGGCGGCCGCGGCCGGAGCGGCGATCGCCTCTCCTCCCGGCGTCCAGGAGCAGCCCGAGCTCGCTGCGGCAGCGCTGGCCCGGTTCGCCGAGAACGAGCCGCTTCGCCGGCGGCTCTCGGAGGAGGCCCGGCGCGGAGTCGCAGGCAAGACGTTCGCGGACGTCGGAGCCCAGCTCGAAGAGCTGTACGAGAGCCTGGGCAAGCGACGCAGGACATCGCGGCCGCCGGAGCCGCTCTCGGACCGGGACTGGATCCTCGCCGACCTGCACCTACACACCGCCTGGTCCGCGGACTGCTCCGTCGAGGTCGAGGACCTCCTCGCCTATGCGGAGCACGCGGGACTCGGCGCGATCGCCGTCACCGACCACAACGTCTTCGGGGGTGCGCTCGCGGCGGTCGAGCTCGCCCGCGACCGCGACCTCATCGTGATCCCGGGCGAGGAGGTCAAGACCGACAACCAGGGTGAGGTGATCGGGCTCTTCCTGAAGGAGGAGATTCCCCGCGGCATGTCCTTCGCGGACACGATCGCCGCGATCAAGGCGCAGGGCGGGCTCGTCTACCTCCCCCATCCTTTCGACCGCATGCACTCGATCCCGAACCCGGCCACCTTGCACCGCCACCTCGGCGACATCGACGTCTTCGAGGTCTACAACGCCCGTCTGCTCTTCGATGCCTACAACGACGAGGCGCTCCGGTTCGCGCGCAAGTACAACCTGACGATGGGCGCCGGTTCCGACGCGCACGTCCCCCAGGGCCTCGCCACCGGCGGCCTCCGGATGCGGGCCTTCGACGGCCCGGAGGAGTTCATGCTCAGCCTGCGCACCGCCGAGATCCTGCGGCGCCCGAAGTCGCTCGCATACCTGCAGTCGTTGAAGTGGGTCGCGCAGGTCAAGGAAAGAGTTCGCTAGCCGAGAACTGGAAACGTGGCCGCTGTGACCTCCGTGTCGACCGACGAAATCTACGAGAAGTACCTCAAGAAGGCGATCGCCGAGATCAACGATCTCGGCCACGAGATCGCAACCGCCGGGAACGGCGAGCGAGTGCCCGTGCTCGGATCCGGCCACCCGCGCGCGGACGTGCTGCTGCTCAAGCACCGCCCGCAGGCCGCCGAGGTCCAGGAAGGCGTCGCGTTCTTCGGGCGCACGGGCCAGGCGATCCTCAAGTCGCTTCAGCGGCTGAACGTCGACCCGCTCTCGGTCTACGGGACGAACTGCCTCAAGTTCGCCGACGAGACCGATGAGGAGGCTCGTCCGTTCCTCGTTCGCGAGCTGCACATCGTCCAGCCGAAGCTCGTCGTCGTCATGGGCGAGGACGCACGCTCCTTCCTGAACGAGCTCGACTTCCCGCTCGCAGCCGAGCTCGAGCCGGAGCTGGGCACGCTCCAGGACTGGACGCCGACGGTGCAGGCGCTCTACGTGCCGGACATCGACGCCTCGCTCGATGAGCAGCCGGCGAAGACCGCGTTCTGGAACGCCTTCAAGGCCGTGGGCCCGTGGTGGGCGGAACTGCCGCCTTACTGAGATGCGCAGGAGCCGGCCGAGCGCAACTCGCGGACTTCGGTTCGCAGCGCCCTCGGCGCTGCTCACATTTCTGCGCGCTGGAGGGCGAGCAAAAATGGGCAGAGCTGCCTCCGTACTAGCCCTCGCGATCTACCTGGGCGCGTACTACACCTGGGCGGAGTCGCTGCCGAGCGTCAGCCTCTGGTGGGAGATCGCGATCATCTCGCTGCTCGTGATCCCGCCGGTGTTCGCGCTCGTCTACTTCGCGTTGCCGCTGCGGACCGCGCGCTGGCTGCTCCCGGCTGGGATCGGGGTCGCGCTGCTCGCAGCCGCTCTGGAGCTCGTGGGGCTCGAGGTGCTTGCCAACTTCGCCAAGCTGGCGGCGGTCACCATGCTCGCGTGGTGGTTCTTGGGCTTCTTCGAGACGGCCGCGTGGGTGACCGTCGTGGCGCTGATCGTCCCGTGGGTGGATGCCGTCTCGGTCTGGCGAGGGCCGACGAAGCACGTCATTACTCAACAACCGCAGCTGTTCACGACGTTTTCGTTCGCGTTCCCGGTCCCGGGCGAGCACAACACGGCGCAGCTCGGGCTCCCGGATCTCCTGTTCTTCGCGCTCTTCCTGGGCGCGGCCGACCGCTGGGGTCTTCGAGTGCGTCTGACCTGGCTGGCGATGACACTCTCCTTCGGCGCGACGCTCGCGCTGACCGCGGCGCTGGACATCAACGGCCTGCCCGCGTTGCCGCTGCTCGCGCTCGGCTTCCTCGCGCCGAACGCCGATCTGCTCTGGCGCAAGCTCCGCTCGGAGGACGCCTGGGGCTCGTTGCGCTCGGAGCGCAGCGAGACCGGCTAGCCGCGCTCGAGCAGCGCGACGGTCTCGATGTGCGGCGTGTGTGGGAACATGTCCACCGGCCGGGCGCGCACGAGGCGGTAGCCCCAGTCCGCGCGGAGCTCCTTCACGTTCCCCGCGAGCGTCGTCGGGTTGCAGGAGACGTAGACGATGCGCCTCGGCTCGAGGCGCGCAAGTCGGCGCAGGGCCTTCCCGGAAAGCCCCGCCCGCGGCGGGTCGACGACCGCGACATCTGGCTCGCCCGCACGCTCGCGCAGGTCGTCGAGGGCCTCCCCGACCTCGCCGGCATAGAAGGCCGCGTTCGCGATCCCGTTCAGCTCCGCGTTTTCGAGCGCACAGGCGACCGACTCCTCGGAGACCTCGATGCCCCAAACCGTCAGCGCCTCACGGGCGAGCGTGAGGCCGATCGTCCCGATCCCGCAGTACAGGTCGTAGACGCTCTCCTCGCCCGTCAGGCCGGCGAACTCGCGCGCGAGCTCGTAGAGGCGCTCGGCCATCGCGGTGTTCGTCTGAAGAAACGCGTTCGGGCGCACCCGGAACCGCAGGCCGCAGAGCTCCTCTTCGATCGCGTCGTCGCCGTGCAGGAGCTGGGTGGGGAGGTTCGTCACCTCCGCGGGTCGTTCGTTGACCGACCAGTGGATCGAGCGCACTTCCAGGAAGCGCGCGAGGGCGGCGACGAAGCTGTCCGCGTCGAGCATCCCCGGCCCGGTGACGAGCTGGACGAGCGCCTGGCCCGTGTTACGGCCCTCGCGGACGACGAGGTGGCGCAGGAAGCCCGTGTGCTCGGCCTGGTCATAGGCCTCGAGGCGCTGCTCGCGTGCCCAGTCTCGGACCGCGTCGCGGATCGCGTTGCCGAGGTCGGTCGTCAGCCAGCACTTGTGGATGTCGAGCACCTCGTCCCAGCGCCCGGCTCTGTGGAAGCCGAGCGCGGGGCCCTCAGGCGTCGGCGTGAACGAATACTCGAGCTTGTTCCGGTAGTGGAAGACCGGCTCGGCGGGGACGATCGGCTCCAGCGGCGGGTCGTCGACGCGCCCGATCCTGCGGAGCGCCTCCTCGACCTGGGCCGCCTTCGCGTCCAGCTGCGCCTCGTACGCAAGGTCCTGGAACCGGCAGCCTCCGCAGGCGGGGTAGTGCTCGCAGGGCGCGTCGACGCGCGGCGCTCCTGGCTCGACGACCTCGAGCGCCGTTGCCTCGGCGTGATTGCGCTTCACCTTGGTCACCCGGGCGCGAACGACGTCACCGGGCAAGCCGCGGCGGACGAAGACGACAAAGCCGTTCAGACGCGCGACGCCGTTGCCGCCGTACGCGAGGGATTCGATCCTGAGGTCGAGCTCGTCGTCGGGTCGCACCGGCGCGGCCATCCGTCCAGCATAGGGTTGGACGATGAGGCTGAGGCTCGAGAGACCGTCCACCGAGCACCACTTCGAGCGATGGGCGGTGATCCTGAAGGAGGTCTCAGGCGATGTGTTCGACGTCGACGAGATCGCGCACTTCGTCGAGTCCGACACCGAGAGTGCGTTTCTCCTGGCGCTCGATGGCGACGAGGCGCTCGGCTGTGGCGTCGGGCGGCCCTCGTCGGTCCACAGCAGCTTGTACGCGATGGCGCGAGTCCTCCCGGAGCACCGCAACCGCGGTGTCGGGAGCCAGCTCTACGAGGCTCTGTCCGCGCATGCCAAGACGCTTGCCCGCGACTCGCTCTGGGGGCGCGTCCGCGAGGACGACGATGCGTCTCGGAGGTTCGTGAGGAACCGCGGCTTCCGCGAGGCGGGCCGCGAGTACGAGGTCGTGCTGGACACGGCCGCTGCAGGCCCGTCTGCAGAGCCGCCCGAGGGCATCCGGCTCGTCTCGCTCGTCGAGCGCCCCGACCTCGAGCCGGCCGTCCACGAGGTCGACTGCGAGGTGGCCGCCGACGTCCCCCGGCCCGAGGGCGACGACTTCGAGCCGCAGCCCTTCGCCCGCTGGCGCGAGCAGTACCTGGTAGGCCCCGGCGCGATGCCCGAGGCCATGATCGCCGCCCTGGACGGCGACGAGGTCGTCGGCTACACGGGCCTACGCCGAAGAGGCGCATCTTCACCGATCGCCGAGAACATGCTCACCGCAGTGCGCCGCCCGTGGCGTCGCCGGGGAATCGCGACCGCGCTCAAGAACGAGCAGGTCGCGCGTGCGCGCGCAGCGGGCATTGAGCGGATCTTTACGACGAACGACGAGACGAACACAGGCATGCGGGGCGTGAATGCGCTCCTCGGCTACCAGCCCGCACCGGCGCACATCGTCGTCAGCGGCCCGCTCGCCTAATCGATGTCGATGCGGCGGTAGCGCCAGGTCGCCGCAATCCAGGCCGCAATCGCCATTGCGGGGAGAACGAAGAACGCAACGGCGGCGGATCCGGGATGGAGCCGCACGTCGATCCCGGGTGCCAGGCCGAGAACCGAGGACGCCCAGCCGACGATCGTGAACCGTGCTGAGCCCTTCGCCTCGTCCGCCACGACGTTCTCCCAGATCAGGACGAACGCCAGGCCCCACCAGACGGCGCGCCGAAACCAGAGGCCCGCGGCGACGAACAGGCCCGAGTACGCGAGCGCGGCCAGAGACGCGGCGAGCAGCGTCGCCCAGGCCAGGTCGACGCTCGCGAAGAGGGCGGACACGGTGAGCGGCAGCGCGGTCAGCGGCACGACGAGGGTGGCGGTGGCCAGAATCGCGGCCGCGGGCAACTGCCAGCGCGGCACCGGCCTCAGCCAGATGTAGACGAGAAGCTTGTCCTCGACGAGATCGCCGATCGCCGAAGTGCCGAACCAGACCGCCGCCAGCGGCACGAGGAGTGCGAGCCCGTAGGCGGCGACGGCATCTGCAACCGCCTGTTCGGGGTTGTCGTCGAGACTGGCGAGCCCCCCGATCACGATCGACAACGCGCTGAGGGCTCCGATGCCGATCAGGCGCGAAAGGGTGACTTGCGTCCGCAGCAGCAGCCGGTAGAGCGCGCCGAGCGAGACCAGCGTGCCCGGCGGGGCGGGTGCCCGGACTCCTGAGCCGACCGCGCTCACCGCTCCACCAGATAGCGGAAAACACCTTCGAGGTCGGCGTCGAGCGGATGGACCTCATAGAGGCGCGCTCCCCGCTCGCGGGCAACCGGCGCGAGCGCGCGCGCCAGCGCCCTGGCGTCCTTCGCGTCGAGCTCGAGCACCCCGTCCCCTTCGAGGCGCACGCCGACGGCAGCCCCGCCTTCGACCAGCGCGCCGGCGAGCTCCCGCGGCCGGTCCGTGCGGACGCGAATTCGCATCGGCCGGTCGTCCATGAGCGCACGCAGCTCGTGAAAGTCCCCGGCCGCGGCCAGGCGTCCTTGCGACATCACCAGCACCCGGGAGCCGAGGCGCTCGACCTCGCCGAGCACGTGGCTGGACACGATCACGCAGCGCCCCTCGCCGCCGAGTCGCCGGAACAGGGAAACCATCTCCATCCGCTGGCGCGGGTCGAGTCCCGTGAGCGGCTCGTCGAGCACGAGCACGGCCGGGTCATGGGCGATCGCCTGCGCGACCTTCACGCGCTGCCGCATCCCCTTCGAGTACGCCTGCAAGCGCCGGGTGTCCGAGGGATCGAGGCCGACGGTCTCGAGCGCCGCGGTCGCCGCGCGCCGCGGATCGGAAAGACCCTGCAACGTGGCGCAGACGGCGACGAACTCCCGGGCGGTCAGCGGCTCGAAGAC
>Ga0066905_100000084_pt1 | contig 17174 bp, 9 predicted proteins | sample PanSoiMetaPlot36_FD_67483 | JGI IMG/M metagenome (GOLD analysis project Ga0066905, IMG submission 67483) | Tropical forest soil microbial communities from Panama analyzed to predict greenhouse gas emissions - Panama Soil Plot 36 (version 2) | ecosystem: Environmental > Terrestrial > Soil >... | reverse complement strand
TGTCGCCGTGGTAGAGGATCACCTGTTTCGATCCGCCGACGGCGACGAGCGGAGCCCAAGGGCTGGCCGCGAGGGCAATGACCGCGTTCGGCTTCGCCGTGGTGACGACCGGCTCTTTCCAGAGCGGTTTCTCCGGCATCGGCACGACGTCCGGCTTGCCGCGCTTGACGGACATGAGCCCGACTTCCGCCTTCGGCTTGACCGGCAACGGCTTCGAGCCCGCGTTCTCGAGCGCCCCCTGCTGGATCCACGCCGCGAGCGTATCCACTTGCTCCTTGGCGATCATGGGCATCTTGGGCGGCATGTTCGGCTGTTCCTTATGCGCCGTGAGCCGCCACAGTCGCGACCCGTCCGGGTCGCCGGCCTTGACGACCTCGCCCGACGCCCCGCCCTCCTTGAGCTTGGCGAAAGTGGTCAGGTCAAGCCCCCCCTTGGCGTTCTCCCCCTTGTGACAACCGGCGCAGTGCATGGTCACGATCGGCAGCACGTGCTGGTCGAACGTCAGCTTGGCCTTGGGGTCCGCGGCGGAAGAAGAGTTAACCACAGAGACACAGAGGGCACAGAGAAGACAAAACGCAAAGTGGGTGCAGCGCATGGTTCTGATCTCTCTTCCCTTCTCTGTGTCTCTTATCTCTGTGTTCTCTGTGACTCTGTGGTTCGTTTAGTGATTGAACACAAACTCCCGCGTGTTCATCAGCGCCCAGAACACATCCTCCAGCCCCTTCGCCTTGTCCGGCTCCTCGTTCAGCGCCGCCCGCAGCCGGTCCATCTCGATCGGGCTCGGCCGCCGGACCAGCGTGCGCAGGTATAGCTCCTCGATGATCTGGTCGGGGGCCTTCTTCTCGGCCAGTCGCTTCGGGACGAGCGCCCCCTGGCGGATGCGGTTGGTCGTCGCGTCGCCGTTGAGCATGTGCAGCGACTGCGACAGCGTCGGCTCCAGCTTCACCTCGCACGAGCAGACACTCTCGCGGGTCGCCCGGCCGAAGGTGCTCAGGAAGTATGTGCTCACGTTCCCGTCCGCGATCTGCACGGCCCGGGCCCCGAGCGGTAGGCCAGGGAACTTGTTCTTCGTTTCGGTCGCCTGCGAGATGACGTCGAGCATTGTCTCCGCCCGGATGCGACGGACCGACTGCCGGGCGAAGTTCCGCGTGTCCCCTTCGTTCGACTCGTTCGGGACGGTCGAGAGCTGGTAGGTCCGCGAGGTGCAGATGTCGCGGACCAGCTTCTTGAAGTCGTACTTGTACTCGGTGAACTTCTTGCCCAGCTCGGTCAATAGCTCGCCGTTGGATGGGGGGTTCGAAACGCGGACGTCGTCCACCTCGTCGATGATCCCCTTCCCGAAGAAGTGGGCCCAGACGATGTTCGACAGGTTGGTCGCGAAGTACGGGTTCTCGGGTGAGGCCAGCCACGCGGCCATGACTTGCCGGCGATCCTTGCCGGCCACGTCCGGCTCGGCCCCGCCGAGGAACTTCGGCTTCATCTGCCGGCCGCCGACGGGGTGGTTGACCTCGCCACCGCCGGAGTTAAAGACAACGATCTCCCGCGGGTCGTCGGTCCCCTTGCGGCCGATCTGGCTGAAGAACGCCGCGAAGCCGTAGTAATCGTCCATGGTCCAGCGGTCGAACGGGTGGTTGTGGCACTGGGAGCACTGGATGCGCATGCCCATGAACACCTGGGCCACGTTCTCGGACACCTTGAGGATGTCCGTCTCGTTCTGGTAGTAGTTGGTGGCCGGGTTCTTGAACGTCCCGCCACTGGCGCCGAGCAGCTCCTGCACCCACTCGTTGACCGGGACGTTTCGCGAGATTTTGTCCTGGAGCCAGTTGTAATAGAGGAGCGTGGCCTTGTAGCTCACCTGCTGCGACGACTTGATCTGCAACAGCTCCGCCCACTTCATGACCCACAGCTCGGCGAACTCCTTCCGCCCGAGTAGCTCATCGACCAGGGCTTCGCGCTTGTTGGACGCCGGGTTCTTCATGAACCGGTCGTACTCCTCCGGCGTCGGCAGGAGCCCGATGACGTCGAGGTACGCGCGGCGGATGAACGCCTCGTCGGTGCACAATTCGGACGGGGCGATGCGCAGGTCGCGGAGCTTCTTGTGGATCAGCGTGTCGATGTAGTTGTTCTCGGGGACGTTTGGGAAATTGAACTTGAGCCCCTTGGGCAACACGACGAACGGCGAACCGACGGTGAAGGTCGCGAACCGGGCCATGACGAACGCCTCGCCGCGATTGTCCGCGGTCACCACCCCGTCGGGGGACACCTTGGCCGCGTTGTCGTTGCTGGTCAGGAAGACCGCGAGGTTGGTCACGTCGCGGTCGGTGCCGTCGGAGTACTTGGCCCGGACGACCAGGCGCTGGGTCGCGCCTTTGCCGTCGAGCACGGCCCGCTTCGGGTAGACCTCGACACTAACGGGTTTGGCCACCGTCGGCGGGTCGAGCGGGACGCCGGCCTCGAGCCAGCGGATCAGGGTGTTGAATCGCTCGTCCCCCTCTTTGAATCGCTGCCCGCCGGTGTGCGGCACCTTGCCGGTCGCCTTCTCCATCATCAATCCTTCCGCGGGCAGGGCGAGGTTGATGCGCCGGCCATTGATCTCGCGCGTCAACCGGTAGTGATCGCCGTCCGGGTCGAAGCCGAAGAGCGACAGGCGGAACCCGTCCTTACCGCGAGCGGCCCCGTGGCACGACCCGGTGTTGCACCCGGAGCGCATGAACACCGGCATCACGTCCAGCTTGAACGAAATTGGTCGGTCAACCAAGGCGGCCGTCACCTTGACGGGGACCTTGACCGCCTTCCCGCCCCACTCGACGGTCATCTCGGTGGCCCCGTCCGCGGCCGGGAGGACGACGTTATTGTCGAGCTTGACCAGGGCCGGGTTGGCGACGGTGACCTTGGCCTCGGCGGTCACGTCGCGCGCGAGCCCGTCGGCGAACCAGGCCTGGACGACGAACGACTGGCGATCCCGGGCCGTTTCGAGGTTGACGTCCGGCGGGAAGACCTCGAGCGCGGCCGGCGACTGGGACGCCGCCGTGCCGAGGGTGCTGGCAAGGACGAGGGCCGCGAAGAGGAAACGAATCGCCATATGGGAAAGCCTCGTTGAGCCTCGAATTGGCTGTCAGCTGGATGGTCTTAGCTGGTGGGAGCGGCATTGCCCCCGTTTCGTGAACGCCCGAGCCAGTATCCCGGACGTCGTTTCTGGTGGGCCACCGCCGCAATCCAGATCACATCATCAAACTCTCGGTAGAACACGGTGTACTGGAACTTCTGGACGTTGAACTTTCGATATTCCGTCCGCATCCAGACCGCACCAATGCCCGGGAACCGTTGAATCCGGGCAACCGCCTTTTCAACGGCGGACCGCAACCGGTCGCCACGGCCAGTCCACTGTTTTTCCACATAAGAGACCGCCTCTTCCAGTTCCATCTCGGCCTCGTCGGCGAAGACGACTGGCTTCATGACCGCTTCTCGCGCAGCTTCCGAAACACGTCCTCCGCGGGGACCCCGGGGGATTTCCCGGTGCGGTAATTGTCAAGCCGCCGGTCGAGTTCTCCGAGGAGTTCCTTGTCTTCCTCCGTCTCGACGTCGAGCGCTCCGGAGAGTTGCTGGATGAGGTATTCCTGGTCCTCGCGAGGGAGGGCCAACAGCTCGGGGAGCAATTTGGCTGCCGACTCGGAAGGCACTGTGATATCGGTCGACATTGACTTACCTCCGGTTTACGTCAAACAATCTTACCGCCCCCCGCCCGTCGCCCACCAGTACACCAGCCCGATCGGAATCAGCGACACCTGCATCGTCGCGACGATCGTCCGCAGCCATGGCCGGTCGTTCACCCATGGCCGGCTGGCCAGGATCGGCTTCTCGACCAGCCGGTACATGATCCCGGCCAGGGCCGACGTCCACACCGTCGCGAGCACCGCGGCGGCCGTGAAGAACAGCACCGGCCCACCGCTCTCGAGGCCAAGCTCCCGGCACACTCGCAACGACGCACTGCACACCGGCAGGTGCAGCAGGTAGATCCCGTAGCTCCACTTCCCGGCCATCACCATCGGCTTGAGTGCCTGCGGGACGTCCAGTCGCGTGACCGCGAACGACCAGACGGTCAGCGTCGTGACCACCCCCATCACCGGGCCGAACGGGTGGAAGTACTCGGTGGACGCGTTCGCCGTGACCGCGACGAGCCCGAGGACGCCGACCCACGGGAACCCGTCCCGCGGCGGCGGCCGCAACGTCGCCAGCACCGCCCCGGACAGAAGGTTCACCGGGGCGAGGAACCACGTCCCGAACTCGGTCGTCCCGGGCAGGATGTGGAACCTCGGCTCCGCGGTCAGCACGATCAACAACACGAGCCCGATCGCCGTGCCCCGCGGACCGAACAGCCAGAACGCGATCGGCAACAGCAGATAGAAGTACTCCTCGACACACAGGGTCCAGACGATCCCGAACGGGTCGCCGGCATTCGGGGAGAGCTGGGCGGTGAACGTCAGGTAGTACGGCAAGTTGTCCCGGAACATCTCCCACGTTCCGGGGCGCTTGCTGAACCCGGCCCACAACAGGATGCCAAAGAACGCCAGAGCCATCAGCAGGGCGGGGTAAATGCGGAGGAACCGGTTGGCGTAGAACCGGGCCATCCACTGGGGCTTGCCCCGAGTGTTCATCAGGATCGAGCCGATCAGGTAGCCCGAGATGCTGAAGAACAGCCCGACCCCGTTATGACCGATCGTCTCCGCCCGCTCGTACGGGCCAACGTGGTTGACGATGACCATCACGCACGCGACAAACCGCAGCAGGTCCAACCACGGCAGGTATGTCTGCATCGTTCCCCTGAGCCGAGCCGCGAGGGGGGCGCATTCCGTTGCCCTCTGGTATATGGCGGCCGATGGAGTCAGGGGTCAGGAGTCAGGGGTCAGGAGTCAGGGATCAGGCGTCAGACGCAGACATTCTAACCCCTGACTCCTGATCCCTGACTCCTGACCCCTGATCCCTGACTCCTGATCCCTGACTCCTGACCCTCAGTTCTTCTTCGGAGGCGGCGGCGGACCCGTCCCGCCCTTGGCCGCCTTCTCGCGCTCCTCCTGTTCCAGCCGCAATTGCTCCAGCCGGCTCAGTCGTTTCATGGGCGGGGCCATCGGGTCGGCCTTCGGCGGCGGGGCCGCGGCCGCGGCCGGAGGCGGGGCATCCTTCTTCGGCGGCAAAGGCACGTCGATCCGCAGCTCGCTCCCGCCGAGATGGTGCACGACCGGTTCCCCGTTGTCGGTCACCACCACCTGGCAGAACAGGTTCTTGTGGATCCCCGCCGGCGCCGTCGCGTCCACCTTGAGCGGGAACGCGACCTCTTTCGTGTCTTTCGTCAGCTTGAGCTCCTGCGTCGTCACCTTGGGCGGCAGCCCAATCAATCGGATCACCGCATCGCCCGGGAATGGCTTGCTGTTGGTGACCTTCACGAACATCTGCGTGTCCTTTCCCTGCTCGACCGCCCCGCGCTCGATGGCGAGCTGCATGTACGGCGGTGCGATCTCGATGGTCGCGAGCTGGCTCGACACCCAGACCGGGCCGTCCTTGACCGGCGCCGTGGCCATGACCGCGTACTTCCACTTCCGCACCGGCGCGCCGCCGTTCGCGTTCAACGGAAACAATACCTCGTTCTGACCCTCGGGGATGGTCACGGCCGACGCCGACCCGACGCCCGGGGGGTTGTACAGCGGCACGACTGTGATCGCGGACTTGAACCCCGCGGACCGCTCCGCCACTACCTTCAGGTTCATTGACCCGCCGTGGACCAGCGGCACCTTCGGTTCGACGATCGACACCTTGAAGGGCACGGCCTCGGTCACGGCCAGGACCGTCTCGCTCTCGGTCCGGTACGTGTAGAGCGACTGTCCAGGCCCGCTGTAAACGAAGTCCGACCGGACCTCGAACGCCGAGCCGATCTTGACGTTCGCGTCCGCGTGCGCGCCGGTGAACTTCACCCGAGCGGACGCGAGCGGGGCGTCGGCCGCGGCCTCGAAGACCATCGGGACGAGGGACATGTCGGCCTTCATCACGTCGGTCGCTGCCGCGACCTTGGTCGGCAGCCCTTCCGGCTTGATGTTCACGTCGCCGCCGAAGTCCACGCGGCCGGCGGAGACGAACGTGGCGTACCGGTTCCCCCGCGGGACCGCGTACGCCTGCCGCTCCTGGGTGAACTGGGCGAACGGCGGCGCGCTCATGGCCAGCTTCGCCTCGACAGAGGTGATCTCAACGCGGTACGTGTATGCCGGTCCGCCCTTCTTCAGGTGGTCAGTGACGCTCACCCAGTATTCGCCGTCCTGGGGGATGGTGACGCGGAAGAAGCTGTCCGGGCCGATCGCGTCGTCGTTGCCGACCATTGCCCCCTGCCCAATGAGCCCCATGAACATGACCGGGTCGAGCTGCGAGCCGATCCGCCGGGCGTAGCAGTGGACGTCGAAGACCTGCCCCTTCTTGGCGGCGAACTTGAAGTGGTCGATGTCCTCTGGCTTCTCAATCGCACCGTTGAAAGCGCACGGCCACGTCCCCGGAGTCGCCTGGGCCTGGGCGTCGTTCGGCTCGGCCTCGACCACGTTGGTCGCGGTGGCCGAGAGCCGGAACGGCAGACCCGACGGGCAGATCCCGCCCGCGTCGTGGCAAAACACCTCGAACCGCCCGTCGGTCGGGATCGCGGCGGGCAGCTTGACCTTCTGCTTGATCTCACCGCCGGCGTCGCCGAGGAATCGAAGTTCCACTTCCTCACCGAGCTTGCCGCCGGCCGGGATGACCGCGGTCGGTCGCGGGAATGTGCCGACGTGCAGCCGGTACTGGCAGGCCCCGTTCCCCTGGTACGACGTCTCGCGGACCATGACGACGTACGACCCGTCCGCCGGGGCGATGATCGACAGGCACCCGTCCTGCTTGTAGAGAGCCGTGTCGTCGGATGTGGCCAGCTCGAAGCGCTTGGCGTCGAGGATGGCGATGTACGGGTCGAAGAACGCGGTCCCGAGGCGCATCCCCTCGACCTCGACGCTGATCCGCTGGCCCTTCTTCGCGTCCACCGCGTAGTAATCAACGTCCTCGTTGTCGGCCACGCCGTGGACGGTGACGTTGAGCGGGATCTTCTGCGGGGCCGCGAAGTCGTTGTTCGGCTCCTTCTCATCGACCGTCGGCAGCGCGCCGACCCAGAGGGTGCGCAGCTCGGTGACGCCGGTCGCCGTGCGGACGCGCAGCGGGTATTCGCCGAGCTTCGCGTCGGGGGCGATCTTGACCGCGGCCTTCACTTGCGTGTTGTTGACGACCTCGAGCTTGGTGACGGTGATCCCCGGAGAGTAGAAGACAACTTCCTGCGCATCGGCCAGGTTGTTGCCGCCGAGGACGAAGGTCGCGTCGGTGCCGCGCTGGGCGCCGCGAGGCTGGACGGAGCCGAGGGAGGGGGACGCGGCGGAGGCATCCGCGCCGAGGCACAGGGCAGTGAGCAGGGCGGCCAGTGCGAACTTCGTCATCTCGATGCGTCCTCGGTGTCACAACAGACTCCCCCCTTCCCTCCTAGGGAAGGGGGGTCGGGGGGGTTAGGTTTGTCCTCGGGCGTCCGGAGGCCCAACCTAACCGCCCGCCCCGTTCCCTAGGAGGGAAGGGGGAGCAAGCGGCTCGCCAAGTCAGCCAAACAGCGCCTTGATCGGCGTCCCCGTGTTCAGCGTCATCGGCCGGCCGTTCCGATCGACCACCTCGCTCCCCGGCTCGACGCCGAGGGCCGCGTACACCGTCGCCCCGAGGTCGGCCGGCTTGTACGGGTTCAGCGCCGGGTACGCCGCGTGCTTGTCGCTCTTGCCGATCACCTGCCCGCCGCGGACGCCGCCGCCGGCGAACAGGGCGAAGAAGCAGCCGGCCCAGTGGTCCCGGCCGTCCTTCGACGTGATGTTCCCGCCGTTGTCCGTCCCCATCTTCGGCGTCCGCCCGAACTCCCCGACCGTCACCACCAGCGTCTCGTCGAGCAACCCGCGGGCATCGAGGTCGTCCATCAGCGCGGCGTATGCCTTGTCAAACGGCGGTAGCAGCCGATCCTTGAGCTGCTGACAGTTCTGCGTGTGCGTGTCCCAGTTGTTCATCGCCCCCATGTGCGCCTGCACATACGGGACGCCGGCCTCGAGCAGCCGTCGCGCGAGCAAGAGCGACTGCCCGAACAGGTGCCGGCCGTAGCGGTCGCGCGTCGCGACCGACTCGGCCGACAGGTCGAACGCCTTCGACAGCCGGCCCGAGGTCAACAGGCCGAACGCCCGGCCGCGCTTGTCCGCGAACTGCTTACCCTCCGCCACGCGCGCCAACAGCGACTGTTGACGGTCCACCGACTTGAGGAGCGCCTCGCGGTCGCGGAGCTGGTCCACGGACACGCCGAACGATTTCAGCTCGTCGACCTGGAACCCGGGGGCGTTCGGGTCGGTCTTCACGTGCCACGGGTCGAACTTCGCGCCGAGCACACCGCCGTTCTGCCCGCTGAATCCGTAGCCGTTGTGCAGGTAGGTGGGCAGCAGGACGCCGTTCGGGATGCCGTCTTGTCGCGGCCTGAGGAACTCCAGCCCGGACGCGTAGTTCGGCCAGTCGTGCCGGGTGGCCATGTGGTTGGCCCCCGGGGGGAGGTTGTTGATCCCGGTCAGGAGGTAGTGTGTGCCGATTTCGTGGACGGGGAGCCCGTGGGTCATCGACCGGACGATCGCGAACTTGTCGGCCCGAGCGGCCGTGAGCGGCAAGTGCTCGCACACCTGGATGCCGGCGACGTTGGTTGGAATCGGCTTGAACAGCCCGCGAACTTCCTCCGGGGCGTCCGGCTTTGGGTCGAAAGTGTCGATGTGGCTCGGCGCGCCGGTCAGGAAGACGAGCAGGACTTTCTTGGCCTTAGCGGTCGCCGGCGCGGCTGGCAGCGGCCGGGCCAGCCCGAGCCCGACCAGTCCTGAAAAGCCAACCTGCAAAAGCTCCCGCCGGTCCATTGCCTCTCCCAAAACCTAACGAACCACAGAGGCACAGAGGACACAGAGAAACCCAGGAGTCAGGAGTCAAAGGTCAGGAGTCAGGGGTCAGAATTGAACGTGTCTTGCTGACCCCTGACCCCTGACCCCTGTCTCCTGATCCCTGTCCACTGACTCCTGGATTCCTCTGTGTTTCTTCCCTCTGTGTCCTCTGTGACTCTGTGGTTCGTTTCCTACGCCAACAGCTCCTTGACGATCTTGCCGCCGTCGACGATCTCGATCGGCCGGTTGCCCGGGGCCATCAGCTCCTTGTCCGCGTTGATCCCGAGGCAGTGGTACACCGTCGTGGCCAGGTCCTCGACCGTCAGCGGGTCGTCCTCCGGCTCGGTGGCCGTCGCGTCGGACGTCCCGTACACGACCCCCTTCTTGATGCCGCCGCCGGCCAGGACCACGCTGAACACCTTCGGCCAGTGGTCGCGGCCAGCGGAGCCGTTGATCTTCGGCGTCCGCCCGAACTCGCTCGACACCATGACCAGCGTGCTGTCGAGCAGCCCGCGCTTGTCGAGGTCGCTGATGAGGGTCGCAAACGCCTGGTCGAACTGCGGGAGCTGGCCCTGGATCCCCTGCTTGATCGCGTTGTGCATGTCCCAGCCGCCGTAGGTGAGCGACACGAGTCGCACCCCCGCTTCGACCAGCCGCCGGGCCATGAGCATCCGCTGCCCGGCGGCGTTGCGTCCGTACGCGTCGCGAAGTTTGGCGTCCTCGGCGTTGATGTTGAACGCCTCCTTCGCCTTGGGGCTGGAGATCAGCGAGTAGGCCTGCTGGTAGAAGGTGTCCATGGCCGCGATGTTGTCCGACTTCTCGCGGGTCGCGAAGTGGTCGTTGACGGCCGACAGCATGTTCTTCCGCGTCGTGAACCGCTTGTCATCGACCCCCCCGGGCAGGGCCAGGTCCTGGACGGTGAAGCCCGGGTTCGCCGGATCGCTGCCGAGGGCGAACGGGGCGTACTTGCTCGACAGGTAGCCGCTCCCCGCGTACGTCGTCGGCACGCTCGGGATGCACACGTACGGCGGCAGGTTGTTGCGGACGCCGAACTCGTGGCTGACGACCGATCCGAACGACGGGTACTGCAGGGCCGGGCTCGGCCGGTAGCCGGTGAACATGTTGTGCGTGCCGCGCTCGTGGGCAGCCTCGCCGTGTGTCATCGACCGGCAAATGGCGATCTTGTCCGCGAGCGCCGCGGTCAGCTTCAGGCACTCGTTGATGTAGACCCCTTCGAGCTTGGTCTTCACGACGCCCATCTCGCCGCGATACTCGATCGGGGCGTTCGGCTTCGGGTCCCACGTTTCCTGGTGAGCGGCCCCGCCGGGCAGGAAGATGTGGATGAGCGACTTGGCCTTCCCCTCCTTGCTCTCGTACCTCTTCAAGTCGGCCTGGGCCGCCCGCATGCGAAGGAGCCCGTCGAGGGTGAGCCCGAGCCCGGTCGCGGCCCCGACCTGGAGAAACATCCGGCGGCTGGGGGGTGCAAAGTGGGAAGGGTCATCGTTCCATGTGATCGGACGCATGGGACAGGCTCCGAAGTTAGTGGAAGACAAACGCCGCGGGCGGGCAGGTCAATCGAGGCGGGGGGCCTCAGGCGGTTCGGTCAGGCCGGTATCGGGGTCAAGTCACCCCGGGTACGGGAGGGTGGGAGAGCACTTTCAGTGCCACGCTAAGGCTAGGCGAGGCAGAGGCGTGAGTCAACCACATTCCGTTGCCATCGGGGACAAACGTCCATTGGCTGAGCCCGAGATGATCCCTCGACAGGAAGCTCCTCATGCCAGTTCTTGAACATCGGTCATTTCCTCTCTGCTTCCTGTCCGCCCCGCCCACGGTTGGCAATCCCCTCCTGTCCGCGTGACCCAATTGGCTGCCAATCGGAGTGGTCCCAAATGCGTTTCCTGAGGTTTTTCCGCGAAAACCAGTCCCCGCGGCTGACGCGCCGGACCACGCGCTTCCGCCCGATGGTCGAGGGGCTGGAAGACCGCTCCTTGATGGCGACCGTCTTCGTCACCCCAATCGACCGGCCGATTGACGCCACTCACCGCCACTCGCTGGTCGACGCCATGCCGTTCGCCGGCGCCAACGGCACCGTCGTCATCGAACCGGGCGCTACCCCCGACGTGGGCGCCGTCATCGTCAGCCTCAACGGACTCACCATCACCGGCGACGCCGGTTTCGCACCTGCCGGCCTGCCCCAGTACGACCTCACCGTCACCGCCCCCTTCGTCTCGCTGACCAACCTGAACCTGGGCACGGTGACGCTCGCGGCCATCTCGCACCACGTGACCGTCAGCCGCTCACAGCTGGGCTCGCTGACCGAGACCGGCGGCACCACCGGCGTCGGCAACAACCTGATCACCCACAACTTGATCACCGGGGCCGTCGACCTGCAGGGCAACAGCGGCGCACTGCAGTCGACCGGCGACGTCGTCGCGTACAACCGCTTCGCCAGCTCCGGGCCGGTCATCCTGAAGCTCGCCAACTCCAACAACTCGACGGTGAAGGAGAACACCGTCCTCGGCTCCGCCAACAGCCAGGTCGGCATCCAGGTGCGCAGCAACAGCGACGGGGTAGTGATTACGAACAACCGCGTTCAGCTGACCGGGGCCGGCCAGCCGTTCGCCGTCGTCCTCATGAACACCGGCGGCGCGGCCGGGAACATCCTCGGGGCCCGCGTCCTGAACAACGACCTGGACGCCGGTCCGACCGGCACCGGCTTACTCATGAACATCTTCGGCAGCGGCGCCGCCTTCACCGCGCAAGTCGAGGGGAACGACTTCACCGGCAACAAGGTCGGCATCGACATCTTTGGCGTCGCCGGCCCCACCGGCGCCGGCAACATCGACCTGGGCGGCGGCTCGACCCCCTTCGGGATCAGCAAGGGGGCCAACAATCTCCGCGGGTTCACCGGCCTGTCCGACAATTTCGCCATCTACCTGCACAACACGGACGCGGGCATCACCGTGCCCGCCCACCAGAACACCTTCAACGCGAACTCATCGCCCGACCTGGTGATCCGGGACGCCAAAAACGGCAATGGCTCCGGTACCGTCTCCGCGACCAACTCGCTCGACGCCAACCATGCGTTCGTGCAGAACCTGCACACCAGGCTGCTCGGCCGGGCCGCCACCACCCTTGAGCTGAATTTGTGGGTCGGGGTCCTGCAGACCAAGGGCCGCCGCTACGTCGCCCGCGCCCTCCAGTTCAGCACCGAACCGCTCACCCGAATCGTCAACAACTTCTACGTCACGCATCTGGGCCGGTCCGCGACACCCGCCGAGATCACCAAGTGGGTCAGCCAGCTCAAGCTCGGCACGAGCATCACCCAGGTGGAGGCGTCCGTCCTCGGGTCCGCGGAGTTCCTGACGCGGATCACGAGCGATTATGTGCAGTCTGTTTTCCGACAGGTGCTGGGCCGGACGGCGACCCCGACCGAGGTGATGAAGTGGAACGGTCTCCTGCCGACGCTCGGCCGGAAGGGAGTGGCCGCGGCGATCATCAACTCGAAGGAGCACCGACTGCAGGTGGTCACCAGCTTCTACTCCGAGCTATTGCACCGCCAGCCGACCCCGGAGGAAGCCGCGGCCCTCGCGGCGACCCCCGGTAACTACCTGGCCCTGAAGGTTACTGTGCTGAGCAGCACGGAGTTTTTCGAACACGGCTGATCGCACCCCCGCCCCTCGATCCGCCCGAATCGGGGGCGGGGGAGTGGAACTGCTTATTTCTTCGCGGGCGTCCCCGACAGCTTCTTCCACCCGCTAATCTCCCCCGTCAGCGGACCCCCGGGGAACCGGACCGTCACTTCGAGCTCACGGACATCGGCCGTCGATGGCACCCGCACGGAGTGTTCGCACAACCGTCCTCAGAGGAACCCGGAGTGGACCTCGTCCAGCGTCGCGCTCCCCGGGCCGGTGAGCCGGATCGTCGCCTGGACCGGGCGCGCGTAGCTGGAGACGCCTGTCACCTCGCAACCGGTCATCGACAGCCCGGCCTTTGTGACGATGTCCGGGCGGACGCGGACGTTCTGCCCGGGCTTCGCAACGTCCCCGGCGACCGCCAGCTCGACCGCCACCCGCGTCCCCTCGGTCATGTCGAACCTGGTCTCCTTCCCCTTCTCGACCGTCAAGACCGGGTTGCGCGTTCCCGCGAACTGATACGTCCACACCTGCCCGTCGGAGTCCTTGAGCTGCAACTGCATCTCCTCGATGCGGTACCGGCCGGCCGCGACCGGGTGCGGCTGATCCACCTTACCGATCCGGACCAGTTCGCCCCACTCGCTGACGATCGTGGCCGCGAGTCCAACGACTTCCGACTTCGGCAGCCGCGTGGCCGTTAGCCGCAGGGACCCGGCGTCGGCCGGTCGTTCGCGGACATTCACCTTCGACCCGGTCGCGTCCGGCCGGACGAGGTGCGCGACGCCGCGGTGTGTGACCGGGGCCCCGAGCGGGAACTGCTCGGTGAGCGGATCGAATTTGCCGTCCCCGTCGAGATCGATCCACACCCGGTCCGCGGCCGCGCTGTCGAAGCACCCGTCCGCGTCGCCATCCGTCAGGAGCGCCGGGTATTGCTTGCCGTTGAGCGTGACCGTCCCCGTCACGTACCCGCGAACCGCGTACGCCAGTCCGGCCCCGCGGCGCTTGAGGATGACGGTCCGCGTGACGGACACGTCTCCGACCGGAAACGCGACGCGAACCTCAAGCGTGTCCTTCCCCAGAGTGTGCCGTTCGCCCTTCGCGAATCGCCCGTCGCCGTCCGCGTCGAGCCAGAGCGCGCCGGAGTCCGGATGCCACACGATGCCGCGACGCGCGGCCCCGCCGACGCCGAGCGGCAGGTCGCCGAACTTTGATCCGGCCGCGGCCTTGTCATCGGCATGCAGGGGCCGCGGAGCGACGTCGCCCAGCTCGACGGCCCGGAACGCGAGCATCGTTCGCCCGTCGTGCGCGGACTCGTCCCGAAAGGTCCAGGGGGATGAGAGCTGGCCGATGGTTAAGAGGAGGAGTGGAAGCATTGGGATCACCCGCTTGCGTTTCGCGGCTGACTCAATCCGGCCGGTCCGGCACCGACGGGATCGATCCGTACGTCGCCAGCGTCGCCAGCCGGCCCTCGGACTCGGTCAAGATCGAGGTCAATTCAATGAGCCCGGTGCCGGACACGGCCCGGCCCCCGCCGCAGCTGGCCTTGGCGGCCTTCCACACGGCATCGACCACGGCCTTCGCCCCGTCCGGATCGGCGAGCGCCACCGCGAACAGCCAGTCGCGCCGCTCCTTCGCCGCCCGGGCCGCGAACTCCGCCGGGGGGGCGATCGCGGACAGCACCACGCGGGCTGTCGGCGGGTCGGCGAACGCCAGGACCGTCGCCACGCTGACCAACTGTTGCTCCCGTTCCTCGCGGGTGGTCCACGTCCGTTGCGGCGACCGCATGGCCAGGGCCCGGCCGACGAATGCGGCGACGTCCGGGTGTCCGACTTCGCGGGCCCGGGCCGCGACCACCGCCGCGATCGCCGGCTCACCCCCGTAGTTCGACCAGCTCCGCAATTGGTCCGGGTGCTCGTCGATCAGGGCGAACGCCCGGTCGATCAGCTTCCACGCCCGCTCCCGGTCCTTGACCTTGGTCGCCAGCCGGGCCAGGCCCTGCACGCGGTACGCCATTTCCCGCGTCTCATTGATGATGCGCTCGGCCCGGTCCGGGTCGGTCGCGGCGAGTCGGAACCCGACCGCGAGCCGGGCACTGCTATAGTCCGCGCCGTCGCGGAACTTGCCGAGCAGCTCCTCCGCCCGCTTCGAGTCCGTCTCCGCCAGGCGGTCGATCAAGAGGGCCAGGGCCCGGTTGTATTGGTCCGCGTTCTTGATCGCATCGATCAACTTGTGGGCCGCCGGTTCGTCGTGCGCCGCCACGACCGCGGCCGCCAGCCCGCGGTAGTAGTTGTTTCGCTCGTCGGTCGGGAACTCGCCCGCCAGCCCGGCGGCGTCCGCGACAAGCTTCTTCCCGCCGGCCGCGTTGCCCGCCTTGACCGCGATATCCCCAGCCCGGGCCAGGAGCCACGCCCGCTCCATCGGGTCGAGCCCGCGCGCCCGCACCGCCGCCTCTTCCGCGGCCCGCAGCGCCTTGGCCTTGTCGTGCGCGAGCAGCTCCTCCGCGAGCGTCACCACCCGCCGGACCGCCGACCGGTCCTTCCCATTCGGGATGAGCGCAAGCGCTTCATCGATATCCTCGCGGGCGGTCTTGAGCAGCGTCCGCTCCTGCTCGACCTCGTTGAGCGCCTTGGTCAGGTCCACCTTTCCCTTGGTGCGCGCCTTCTCGTCGTCGCGCCACTTGGTCGCGGTCGCCGGGTCGAACCGGGCCATCGCCCGGAAGACGTTCCGCTCAAACCCGTCCAGTTGCTCGCGGTCGGCCCACAGCGTCTCCAGCAGGTGCCGCGTGAACTTTGCCAGCGCCGCGTTGTGCTGATCCATGCTCACGAGCGCGACCGGCGGCTCGGACGTCTTGCGCATCGTGACCGTAACGGCGTCCCCGCCCGGCCGGGCGACCGCGTACGTGAACCGATACCCGCCCATCTTCGCGAACACGAACCCGGGAGCGTCGAAGAACCCGGTCAAGGTGAAGGACCCGTCCGCGCCGGTAGTCGCGGTCATCGCGGCCAGGCCGTCCCCGCGGTTGAACACGCTCACCCCCGCGAGCGGCTTGCCGTCCGTCCCGACGACGCGACCGCGAACCGCCCCGCCGATCGCCACCAGCTTCACCGTCCCCAGGTCGTGAATCTGTCCGGCCTCGCCGGTCACTTGCTTCGACTCGCCGTTCCCGTATCTCTCGCGGCGGACGGTGAAATGGTACTTGTCCCGCGGCCAGAGGGCCCCGGACTCGAACCGGCCGTCCGTGTCGGTCGTAACCGACTCCACCCCGCGGGACGATCCGTATCTCGACTCCAGCCCGAGTCCCCAATAGTGCCAGGTCACGCCCACGGTCGCCCCGGCCAGCGGCTTGCCGGCCGCGTCGGTCACCCGCCCGCGGACCCGGCAGGCGTTCTTTTCACTCACTTCGATCCTGACCGGCCCGTCCGCCTTCTTGACCTCGATCGGAGTCGGCACATTGACCGCGTTCCCCTTCTTGACCCGCGGGGCGACCACATCGTCCGGATCAAGGTCGGCGATGGTGAACGACCCGTCGGCTTTCGCGGTGATGACGTCCGGGCCGTCCATCCGCGCGTTGACCCGGCCCGGCCAGACCGCGGACGTCACGACCGGCTTGCCCGCCTCATCGACGACCAGCCCGCGAAGGACGACCGTCTTATGAAACTTCAGATCGGGGAAGGTGTGCGGGGTCTTCGCATCGAGCTTCGCGGCCGCGATCTCGCCCGCCGGCAGGGAGTAGCCTGGTGGCGGACTGTACAAACTCGGCGCAACCCATTCGCCCGGCGGACCGTAGGCGACAAACCGGCCGTCCACATCCGACTCGAGCCACGCGTCGTACATCCCGGGCTTGCGGGCCTCGTCCCGCAGTCGCAGTAACAGTTGGGCCTTCGGAATCCCCTTCCCGGTTGCCGCATCGACGATCCGGCCGGTCGCCTTCGCCATTGGCTCGACGGTCATGGGCAAGTCGGTCGTACCGCCGGATTCGACCGTGACCTCACCGGCCGCGACGACTCGAACGCTGTGCTTGGCGGACATCCGCAGCGTAAGCTGGTAGCGCCCGGGGCTCAGGTTGGCAATGCGAAACTCGGCCGACCCGTTGAACTCGCCATTAGCGCGGCCGACGAACGCCGGCCGGTCCTTACCCGGGTCGCGGGTCGTGTTCAACCACCACGACAATCCCTTCGTGGCCGCGACATCCCCGGGACCGACGAGCTTCACGCGCACGGACCCCGCCGGCGCAAGCGTCGCCTCGACGGGCTTTCCGGCCTCGGGCACCAGGTACCCCTGCCCGTACCCGACAGTCGAGACGGTGACGTAGGACCGGTAACCCACCGGGGCACTCGGAATTCGGAATCTGCCGTCCCCGTCGGTCTTCGTCGCATAGGTCGGGTCCCATTCGGGGACGTTGACGTACGACGGCCGGTTCTCCTGGTGCTCGTCATCCGGCCGGCTGAACTGCGTGGCCTTCAACTCGGCCCCGGCGATCGGCTTCCCGTCCGCGGTGACGAACCGCCCGGTCAGCTCGCCGACCGCGAGGAGATGAACGACCGGGTCA
>Ga0066905_100000083_pt1 | contig 17185 bp, 17 predicted proteins | sample PanSoiMetaPlot36_FD_67483 | JGI IMG/M metagenome (GOLD analysis project Ga0066905, IMG submission 67483) | Tropical forest soil microbial communities from Panama analyzed to predict greenhouse gas emissions - Panama Soil Plot 36 (version 2) | ecosystem: Environmental > Terrestrial > Soil >... | reverse complement strand
CGATGGGGCCGGCTTTGTCGGGGGCTTCTTCGCGGCCGTTGCCTTCGTGGACACCGTGGGCGCCTTGGCGGCGGTCTTCTTGGCAGGTGCGTTGTTCTTCACGGCGCCCTTTGCGTTGCTCGTCGTTTTTGGAGTGGTCCGCTTCGTGGCGGTGGTCTTTGTGGCCTTACGTGCCGATGTCCTCGTTGCGCCTGCCCTGGCGGTGCTCGGCTTGGCGGCGCTCTTGGTGGCCGAGCTTGTCGTGCTCCCCGCCCGAGCCGCAGGGGCCTTGGTGGCGTTTCTCATGGCTCCACCGACTCCGGTCGCAGCCTTGGCACTGCGGGACTTGGCTGCCCCGGCACTCACGGGGCCTGTCTTCGTGGTGCCGCTGCTCGAGGTAGCCCTCTTAGCGCTCGTCCTGGACGTCGTGACCTTCTTGGTCGCTGTCGTCGCGCTGGCAATCTTGCGACGGGGCCGCGGCTGCTCCGCATCGGTCGAGTCAGTGGCACGGACCTTGGTGGTCATACCGTCTCCCTCGATGCGGTTCGGCGGGGCTGGGAGCACTGCGACCCTCTGAGTCGATCAAGTCGTGCCGGCTGGCGCGACGTCCCAGACCTATCGGCCCGGCGCGCCGGCGAGCGCAGCGTCGGCGCCCCGCGCGGGCCGGTTGAGTTCGTCAGCGATGTCCTGGCCGGCACTACCTGTCCTCTTGGCTAGATGGTCGATCCACGGCGCGAGCAAGTCCACCTCTAGGCCACAAACCGCAGCCACAAGGCGAACAGTCGGGGATGTTCACCACACGCGGACGATCACTTGGAACGCCGCTTGGAGACACTGCATTGTGCCACGTCAGGGTATTCCGAAATACGGCCCGCGGCACGTTTGCCCGTGGGACTCAAACGCTCATCGGACCCAAAAGGTTGCCGTTCGCCCACGTCAGACCCCTGGCCGGGCATTTGTCCCCAGCGGCGTAACCGCTTCCGGCGGGTCGATCTCCGGCCGCTACATCTCGCGGTGAATTGCGAGCAAGGTCACATCGTCCTCTATCCGTACCCCCGCCGTCATGGCATGGACGACGAGATCGCAGAACGAGCCAAGCGGAATCCGCGGGAGGTCCCTGACAAGCTGAGCTAGCTCTGCCTGACCCTCATCGAAGCCACGGCTGCGGTGCTCGACCAGGCCGTCCGAGTGCAAGAGCAGGGTGTCGCCGACGCTGAGGCGCAGGTGCATTGTCTCCCTGACTTCGGCGACGCCAAGCGGAGTCGATCCGGGACCGGCGTCGACCAGCTGCGGCTCACCCTCGGCCGGAATGAGCAGCGCGGGCAAGTGACCGGCGTCACCAAGAACCAGCTCGCCGGTCCGTGGAGTCACCACTCCATAGACGAGGGTTGTGAGTGAGTCATCGGTTTCGGTGCAGGTGAAGAGGCGATCGAGGACGGTGAGAACTGCCGCCGGATCCGGATCGGCGAAGGCCGCGGCCCGCACAGCAGACCGCAGCCGGCCCATTCCGGCCGCTGCCTCGACTCCCTTGCCCATGACGTCGCCGACAGAGAACGCCACTCGGCCGTCATCCAGCAGGAATCCGTCGTACCAGTCGCCTCCGGTCTCGTCTTGGCCGCCGAGGGGCAGATAGCGCTGCGCCACAAGAAGGCCGGGGATCATGGGAAGCGTCATCGGGAGCATGCTGCGCTGGAGCAGAACTGCCTTACGGTGCTCGTCGGTGAACATCTGCACCCGCTCGGCCGCTATCGTGCATTGCGCCGCGAGCGACTCGAGGAACGCGCGATCCTCCTCGCCGAAGGACCGGGGGGTACGGAACGCGAAGCGCAGGACGCCGATCTGACGTGATGAGGTCACCAGCGGCAGGCCGACCCAGGCACGCTCCTCGGTCTCGGCAAGGAAGCGCTCGGTGTTTGCCGAGGGCAAGCGCTTGCGGAGGTCCTCAGGGCTCTCCACATACCACGGTCTGCCCTCGCTCATGACGGAGGTGACCAGGGTCGGCCGCTCCATGGGCACCTCGTGCCAGCCTGGCCCTTCCATGCCCAGCGGCCGCGGGAAGGTCATCCAGCCGTTTTCGAGCAGCGCGACACCGGAGTAGTCGGCATTCAGCGCGACGCTGGCCACATCGTCCATGACCTTCACCACTTGGTCGAAGGACATGGCGAGCGCGAGTCGTTCTGTGGTCACCTGGATGAACCGGGTGCGCTCCTCGCTTCGCCGCCGCCTGTGCTCTGCCAGCCGCTGGCGAGTGATGTCCTCGATGCAGGTGCCGACCCCGGTGATCTCGCCGTCGGCATCGACGATGGGATACCACGTTGCCCGGAGATCACGGTCGGCGATCCGCCGATGAGCAAGGAAGTCATCGTCGGTCTCGGCCTTCCCGGTCGACAGGACCCGCTGGACGACGCGCTCGACGGCTTCTCCCGACTTTCGGCTCAAGATCTCGCTTGGCAACCGGCCGAGGTGGGCAGCGACCGGCTGGTCGTTGAGCGTCGCGAATGCATTGTTGACATAGCGATATCGAAGATCAGTCCCGTGGATCGCGATCGCTAGCGGTGCGTCGAGCAGGGCATCGCCGACCTGCTGGCGGTCCGCATCGACCCGACCCGCCTGCAACGGAAGCGTCATGCCCCGATCCCTCCGCTTTCCGTAGCCGCCTGACCACAGAGAGTACGCCCCTGTGGCCCTTACGTCACCGCACCCGCGGCGACTTGCCGCCTGCTGTCCCCTTTGCCTGCTTCGCCTGTTGCTTGACCTGCTGCTTGTGTTCGCGGACCTGAGCCAGGCTCCGGGCGTCGACGACGTCCGCAACCGATCGGTGGACACCGTCCTCGCCGTAGGAGCCAGCTGCGTCCCGCCAGCCCTCGGGGGTGACCCCCAACTGCTTGCCCAGGAGGGCGAGGAAGATCCGCGCCTTCTGGTCTCCGAAACCGGGCAGAGCACTCAACCTGCGGAGCAGCTCGGAGCCGGAGTCGGCGGTTGTCCACAATGCGGCGGTATCACCGTCGTAGGTATCCACGATGTGCTGAGCCACTGCCTGGATCCTGGCCGCCATCGCACCCGGGAAGCGGTGAACCGCCGGCGGTTGTGCGCAAACGGCGGCGAACTTCTCCGGATCAGCGTCAGCGATCTCCCGAACGTCGAGACGGTCGCCACCCAACCGTTGGGTCAGCTTGTACGGCCCCTCGAAAGCACGCTCCATCGGCATCTGCTGGTCCAGCAGCATGCCGACGAGCAGGGCAAACGGGTCCTTCGCCAGCAGGCCGTCAGCTTCGTCGTTGCCGGTCAGGCGGAGCGTCATGCTCCGACCGTACTCACCGCGACCGGCCACCGCACCTCGATCCGTGCCGTGCGGCGTCTTCCCGACCGCCGAGCTGGTTGATCCGCACGGTCTCCGACTCCTTACCAACTGACGACGAACAGCCTGATCAGGTGCGTCTAGTCGGAGTCGGTGTTCTCATTGGTGCTGTGGACGGCGAAGGCGCTCCCGTTGGCCGGCGGGTGATTCTCGGCATGATCGTCGCGGGTGCCGCCGGTGTGGTGTTCGGCGGCCGGATCCAATCGGCAATCAACTCCGCCCTCGCGCCGCTCACCGAAAACGATCCCACCGGGTTGACCGGCTTGCTACCGACTGGCGGGCAGTTCCGGTACTACTCGATCACCGGTGATCAGCCCCACCGGTCAGAGGACGCTTACCGCCTGGCGGTCAGGGGTCTGGTCGAGCGCCCGGCCACCTACACCCTCACCGCGTTGAGAGGGCTGCCGCAGACGCAGCTGACCAAGGACTTCCAATGTGTGACCGGGTGGCGGGTCGAGGACGTGCCGTGGTCCGGCGTACAGCTGTCGGTACTTCTCGACGAGGCAAAGGTACGCCCGACCGCACACGCGCTGGTGCTCAGGTCGTTCGATGGCACCTACACCGAATCACTAACCCTTGACCAGGCGCGGCGCTCCGACGTGCTGGTGGCCCTGCAGATGTACGGCAAGCCGGTCACCCGCGCCCATGGCGGACCGGTCCGCCTCTATGTCGCCCCGATGTACGGCTACAAGTCGCTGAAGTGGCTCGACAGCATCGAGGTCGTGCCCGCGGTCGTACCGGGCTACTGGGAGCACCTGGGCTATGACATCGACGCATGGATCGGCCATTCCAATGGGCGCGACGATGAGCCCGCATAACGCGGTGCAGCGCTTTACGCCCACGCAGCGCTGGGTTCACCGGGCGGTGGCGCTCCTCATGGGGGTGTGCCTCCTGACCGCAGCAATGCTCTATTTCGGCCCGCTGGCGGTCGCCGTCGGTCGCCGGCACCTGATCGCGACGATCCACCTCTATGCCGGGCTTGCCCTGCCCGTGCCGGTAATTGCCGGCCTGCTTTCCGGCGCCTTCCGCTCCGACCTGCGGCTGCTGAACAGGTTCGACGCCGCCGATTGGGAGTGGCTTCGGCGCAAGGATCGCCGCCAGGGACGAATTCCCATCGGCAAGTTCAACCCGGGCCAAAAGGCAAACGCCGCCTTCGTTGCCGGGGCCATCCTCGTGATGGTCGGGACCGGACTCGTTCTCGGCTGGCCGAATCCATGGCCGTTGCGCTATCGGCAAGGCGCGACTTTCGTCCACGATTGGCTCGCGGCCGCGATCGTCGTCATGACGGTCGGGCACATCGTGTTCGCGCTGCGTGATCCCGAAGCGCGACTCGGCTTGCGCACCGGGTTCGTCTCACCGGACTGGGCACGCCGGGAGCACCCGTCCTGGGCGGCGGGCCAGAGGAGCGACGCTCGGCCCGCAGGTTCACAGGCAGCGGCCGGACTCGATCCAGCGGGCGACGGCACTCAGGAGACCCCGGGCAACCGAAGGGAGCGAGCCCAGCCGAGGTCGGCTGAATAGCTCGAATAGCGTTGCGCCATGGCTTTCATGTACCGGCAGCCCGGCTTGGCCTTCACCGACCACCTCATCCAGGTACCTCTGGATCACGCCCAGCCGGACGGCGAACAGATCGAGGTGTTCGCGCGTGAAGTGGTCGGCGCGGAGAAGCTCGACCGGCTCGGCCAGGTGCCCGACGATCTGCCCTGGCTGGTCTATCTGCAAGGCGGCCCTGGTGGAAAGGCCGACCGACCTGCGGGTGGACGTACCGGCTGGCTGAACCGGGCACTCGAGGAATACCGAGTTGTCCTGCTCGACCAGCGTGGCACCGGCCGCAGCACTCCCGCGACACGGCAAACATTGGTCCGGGTCGGTCCTCCCCCGGCGCAAGCCGACTATCTGAAGCACTTCCGTGCCGACTCGATCGTCCGCGACGCGGAGATCGTGCGGCGCAGCTTGGCCGGTGAAGAAACACGCTGGACTGCGCTCGGCCAGAGCTTCGGCGGGTTCTGCACGTTGACCTACCTATCGCTCGCGCCGGAGGGGTTGCATGATGCCCTCGTCGCTGGTGGCCTGCCGACGTTGACGGCGCCGGTGGACGACATCTACCGGGCCACCTACCAACGAACACTGCAGAAGAACGAGGCCTTCCACGCGCGGTATCCAGGCGATGCCGAGGTCGCCGCAAGGGTTGCCATGCACTTGCGAGACAACGATGTCCGCCTGCCAACGGGCGAGCGACTCACACCGCGCCGCTTCCAGCATCTCGGGATTGGTTTGGGGCAGCGCCGGCATTTCGATGAACTCCACTTCCTGCTCGAGGAGGCATTCCTTCCCGGGTCGGGCGTGCAGGCGCTCTCGGACACATTCCTGCATGGCGTCGGACAGCGGGTCTCGTTCGCGGTCATGCCGCTTTACGCGGTCCTGCACGAGGCGTGCTGGGCTCAAGATCAGGCGACCAACTGGGCAGCGGAGCGAGTACGCGCAAAGTTTCCGCAGTTCGATCTAGATGCGACGCCGTTGCTGTTCACCGGAGAGATGATCTACCCCTGGATGTTCGAGGAGGATCCGGCGCTGGTGCCGCTCAGGGAGACGGCAGAGATCCTCGCAACGAAGATCGATTGGCCGCCGCTCTATGACATGGAGCGGTTGCGTGCGAACGAGGTCCCGATCGCAGCAGCGATCTATCTTGACGACATGTACGTCGAGTACGCCTTCTCGCTGGAAACCGCCAAGACAGTGGGTGCCTGTCGTTACTGGGTGACAAACGAGCACGAGCACGACGGCCTTCGGAGCGGACGGGTCCTTGACCACCTGATTGGGCTCGTACGGGGCACTCGGTAAGGAGGACGTCGCACATCAGTCGCCCAGGCACGCGTCCGATGCAGACGTTCGCGAGTGCGTGACGTCCTCGTCGCCAGGCTGTCCTGGGATCGAGATATCGCGGTCCCCTCCGTGATTCCTCATCTGTGGCTTGCACGTCGGCATCGGCAGGCGTGTTATGGACACTCGGAACTTGACCCGCGGGAGGCGCCGAGGGTCCTCCACGGGACGCGAGACGAACGGTGCGAAGGGGGCCTCAGTGAACGAGAAGGCATGGACCGTCGACATCAGCCTGGCCGAGGATGGTGATGTCACCCGGGCGCTGGCGATCTTGCGCACCGACGACGGCAGAGAGTTCCGCGGAGACGGCGTCGCCCGGCGAAATCCTGCCGACATCCCGTCGCCCCAAATCGGCGACGAACTGGCGACCGCACGGGCGATGTCGGAACTCACTCACAAGGTGCTCGAGACGGTGGCAAGGGACATCGAGGAGACCCAGGGAGCGCGTCCCGAGCATCTTGTCGGCTAACCCCGAGTGCGCCGAGCCAGGAAATGCGGCGCAGAGTCTCGTGGCCGCGTAGGCGGATCCCGCCCGCGGCTCGGTAGCCCCCGCCCACGGGGTGGATGGCCGCCGCTGTCCCCTTCACGCCGCCGCGGCCGGAGAACCGTAGCCAGCAGAATTTCTGGCCGGCATTGGACGGGGTCGAGGCCGTCGGCGAGTGCTTGATCGATGAGCAATGCCAACGGATAGTCAGGGTCATCGGCGAGTGCACGTTGGACAGCAATGTTCGCGAGCGCACCGAACCCCTGCTGCCAGGCAACGTAGCCAAGCAGCGTCGCCGGTGCCGCGGCATAAGGCGTCGGACTCACCCGGACCAGCTCGGTCCACAGGCTCACGGCCGCAGTGCCCTGCTCCCCAGAGGTCCATTGACAGCAGCGGTCGCGAGCACCGACGTCGGTTAGTCCGGTAAGCAGGCGTGCCGCACGCCAAGACGATATCGGCGCCCGCCCACCGGGGACGCCCTGGTCAACGAACCGCTTGGCCATTTGAACGGTCTTCGCGCGCCGACTGTCCACCGCGCTGCGCGTCTGCGCGGCGCACCGAGCGGCGAGTCTCGAGATCTCGTGGCTCACAGCCGCAACCGTCTCGGTCTCGGCTGGCTTCAATGTGTCGGCGAGTGCCTGCCGGCTCGGCAACGCGGACAGGCCGGCGGCGACGGCATGGACCTGAACCAGGCTCGGCGCAGCTGTATCGATCGGGGTGCCACCGGGCGGGCAGCACGCAGAATCGCCACATAGGCACGATCGCCACACGTTCTTTGCCACCTGCAGCACGTCCCAGAGTTCGACATCAGCGGCGGCTGTGCACCGGCCTAGCTCGAGGATCAGCTGCTCCAGGTCGCAGGGAGCCTCGTGGTCCGTGTAGAGAACGACGATCGTTGCCCGTGCGCCGGCCCGAGCAAGATGCCTGGTGATGAACGCGGCGCAGTCGGCGATAGTCCGAGATGGCGGCAGGTCGACCCGCAGGGTCAGCCCCAGGCGCGCCGACCGGCTGTCGCCGTGGAGGGCCACGGCGACGACACTGCGGTCAGGCACGAACCCCATCAGATAGGGGATGGCGCCGACGAGATCTGCAGGGCCCGCGATCCGGACGGCAGGGTCGGTGGTCGTCATAGACCAACCGTGGCCACATCAGGGCAACGCGGTGAGGACGACTCATGCCGCTGTGGACGAACCCGCCTCCTTTCTCGCCCCTGTGTACAACCGGCACAGTCGCCATGCACGTAGTCCGGAATGCGCGATGGAAGCTAGGACGGATCGCGACCCGAGAGCGCAATCAGGCGATCTTGCTGTGAGGCGTCCTCGTGGACAGAACGCGCCGGGGCAAAGGCGCCGGACCCAGACAGAGCGTCCGCGTGCGGAAGGATCCACTCGTACAGAAATCGGGAGAGATCCGCATCGAGCTGGTCATCGGCGCCGATCCCCCGGGCGAGATCCCAAGCGTGAATGGCGAGGTCGGAGGACAGCTCGATGATGTAATGCCGGGCGGGTACGTCGCCGTAGGACAGATGCACGGTTCGCTGCATGGCGCCCGGCTCCTCGATGGCGCTTCGGGAGGCGACCGATGCGGCCTCCCAGATGGCCTTCGGATCGTCGCCGAGCTGGTCACCCTCGAATGCGTCGCCGACCTCCACGATCGTCCGGCCTTCCATCAGGGGCGGTACCCAAAGCAGCTCGTACACCAGGTGGTTGACGAGCGCGCGGACATTCCACTCAGCGCACGGTGTGGGGTCGTCCCACTGGTCGTCGCCAATGGCATGGACCCTGCGATCGAACTCGTCGAGCGCGAGCGCATTGATGACGAGCGGATCGGAGAGATCAAGTTCGGCGCCGGGCTCCGGCTCGATGCTCATGGCCGCTCCTCACTCCAGGCAGATCAGTTTCTCAGGCGACCGTCGACCACCGACTCCCGCGGCGGTGCGGCGGTATAGGCCCTCCCACGATCAGACGGACGACAGGTCTCCCCCGGCCGCTCGATCCAATCGACCACCGATAGAGCTACTCTGGCACGCCGCCTCCCTTACGGCATCACTCATCGGCTGGTCTGGCGGGTGGAGCCTGAATCGGCTTGTCGGCCTGCGCTGGGACGATAGGGGAGTGCGCAGCGAGGCAAGCATCCTGCACGTGGACCTCGATGCGTTCTTCGCTGCCGTGGAGCAGCGCGACAAACCGTCACTGCGCGGGAAGCCGGTCGTCGTGGGCGGACTCGGACCTCGCGGCGTCGTCTCCACCGCGAGCTACGAAGCGCGGGCCTTCGGCGTGCACTCCGCCATGCCCACCAGGGAAGCACGGTCTCGCTGCCCGAATGCCGCCTATCTGTTTCCTCGCTTTCGCGCCTACTCCGAGGCAAGCAACTCGATCATGGCGCTGCTTCGCGGCATGTCACCGCTCGTCGAACCCCTCTCCCTGGATGAGGCTTTTGTGGATCTCGCCGCTTCGCCCAGGACTCTTGCACTCGACACTGACCAGGTACGGACGGTCGGCGACGAGCTCAAGACCTCAATCATGGAAACGACCGGACTGACCGCTTCATTCGGAGCAGGCACCTCGAAGTTCATCGCGAAGCTTGCGAGCGACCTGAGCAAGCCGGACGGCCTCCAGGTGGTCGACCCTGGCAGCGAGCTTGAGCTGCTCCGGCCGTTGCCGGTCACGCGATTGTGGGGGGTCGGACCGGCGACCGCCGCGCGGCTGCACCGCGCCGGCCTGCATCTCATCGGGGAGCTCGAACGGGTGTCCATGGATGAACTCATCAGGCTGGTGGGACAGTCGCTCGGGGCGCACCTCTATCAGCTCGCCCGCGCCGAGGACGACCGCCCGGTGGTCGCCGAGCGGGAGTCGAAATCCATCAGCGTGGAAGACACCTTCGACCGCGACATCTCCGATTCCGTACGGCTCGCAGCGATCCTCGACATCCTCACCTCACGGCTGGTACGCCGGATGGCCCGCGACGGCCTGTCAGGGCGCACCGTGACCGTGAAGGTCCGCCTGCATGACTTCACCACGCTCTCCCGGTCGTACACGCTGCCAGGACCCACCGACGATGAACGGACGATCGCGCGGGTTGCCCGGCGCCTGCTCGCCGAGGTCGACTCAAGAACAGGGGTACGCCTGCTCGGTGTGGGGATGTCCGCGCTGGCTGACTGGGTGCAGGGTGACCTCTTTGATGCCCTCGCGGACGAGGAGGACGCCGAGGAGCCGGTCGGCTCAGGCGACCAATTGCCTGCCGGTCCCTATCGGCCCCGTCAGACCACAGCCATCGATGCGGTCAGCCCGGGCGCGACGGCGCCTGGACCACAGGCGAGCCGGGCAGTGACGCAGGAAACGCAGGCGGCAGTCTGGCTCCCCGGACAGGATGTCCTTCATGACACGTATGGCGCTGGCTGGGTGTGGGGGTCCCGGCGTGGCTTGGTGACCATCCGCTTCGAAACTCCGCAGTCCGGTCCCGGCCCTATTCGCACAGTCCCCGCCGACGACTCTGGGCTTCATCACGCCGATCGGTCCGAGGATTCCGCGGACTGACGCTGCGGCGGCTCAAGCGGCCAGATTGTGGAGGACCTCGGCCTTCGGCAGGCCAGCGAGGAGCGGGCCCGGCATGACCAGCTTCGATGCGCGGGTTCCCGAGCCGATGATGACTCGGTCGGTGGCCGCGGCCCCCGCATCTACCAGCAACGGCCAGCTTGACGGGAGACCGATGGGTGTGATGCCGCCGTACTCCATGCCGGTTTCAGCAACGGCAAGCTCCATCGGCGCGAATGACACCTTGCGCGCACCAAGGTGCCTGCGGATAAGCCCGTTGACATCCGCCCTCGTGCTCGCACGGACGACGCAAGCGGCCAGCCACTGCTCGCCACCGCGGCGGGCAGCCACGACAACGCAGTTCGCCGACTCATCGGCGGCGACGCCATAGCGTTCACAGAACGCAGCGGTGTCGGCCACCGCTGGATCGATCTCGGTCACCTCGACCAGGTCACCCTGCCCGTCCCAGGCGCGCAGTGCGGCGACGACGGCTGGGGCTAGGAGGTCGGGCCGGGTCAGCGCGGGCACGCGGGTCAGCTGATCAATCATCGTGGTTAGACCTGGTGGTACTCGGTGCCTACGACCGCGCCCTTCGCCACGTGGAGAGCCCAGAAGGCACCTTTGCCGAGCGACGCGTCGATCGGCGGGGCGGCACCTAGCGCCGCACAGGCCCAGGTGACCAATGCAGGCAAGACCTCACCATGACCGCAGAGGATGACCGGCGATTCGGCGCTCAACAGCTCACCCAACTCCTCGACTGCGTCCTGGTATGGAACGTCAACGGCAAGCGCTGGGGTCGTCTCCAGCGGTCTTCTCATCAGAGCAGCGTACGGGGCAACCGTCTGGGTGCAGCGGACGGCCGGCGAGCTCAGGACCTGGGCCGATCCGTAACAGGCAAGCACTTTAGCTAGTGTGGCCGCCTGCTCGTAACCGGCCTCGTCGAGCGGCCGCTGGCTGTCGTCCCCAAGCCAGGCCTCTGGGGAGCCTGCATAGGCGTGGCGGAGAAAAATGTAGGGCGCCGTCGCGATAGGAACCTCAAGTAGCGCGGCGAGCATCTCGGCATCCCGCGGATAGGTGAGGCGGTCCTGCGCGCGGTCCAGCGGGAGCCACTCGATGGCGTCGACCTCGTGGTTGGGCACGAACCGCTCGTCGGTCGCCCCGTCCCGGCCCGCGCCCGAGCCGGGCGGCGGCAGGGCCGGGGGATGACTGCTCCCTCCACGGTCGTGTACAGGACCAGTCGGACCACCATCACCCGGCGGCTCGCTCATCGTTGCCGCCCAGTAGTCGACCCTTTTCGGGCGCATGCCACGCAGGTATCCCTGCGGCGGCAGTGGTCTACCCAGCGCGATCCATACCCCGGTCTCTTCGTGCACCTCTCGGACGGCCGTCTGCGGCGACGGTTCGGCGGGCAGCGCCTTTCCCTTCGGCAAGGTCCAGTCGTCATACTTCGGCCGGTGCACGACCAAGACCTCGGGTGACGCGATATCGCCTCGCCAGACCACCGCTCCGGCGGCGCGGATCACCTCGTCAGGCATCAACCGTCCTCCATCGGCGGGACTGCAGCAGCTGGCGTTGCATATCGACCAGGGGGCTGCCATCCGGGGCCTTGATCGCCCGATGCCATTGGCCTTCCCCGTCAAGCTGCCACGCTGCAGTCTCCTGTGACGTCGCCGTCTCCATCAAACCTACGAGATCGGCGATATGCCCAGGATCTGTCACCTGGACGAGCGTCTCGACCCGGCGATCGAGGTTGCGGTGCATGAGGTCCGCAGACCCGATCCACACCTCAGGTGTCCCGCCGTTCTCGAAGATGAAAATCCGCGAATGCTCGAGGAAGCGCCCAAGGATGCTGCGGACGGTGATCGTGGGCGATAGGTCGGGTACGCCCGGCCGCACCGCGCAGATACCGCGTACGCAGAGATCGATCGGCACGCCGGCGAGCGAGGCGCGGTACAGCGTGTCGATCACTACCTCGTCGACGATCGAGTTCACCTTGATCTTGATGCCACTCGGACGGCCCTCCTCTGCGCTCTTGATCTCCTGTTCGATCCGCTCGACGAGGCCGCTGCGAAGGAACCGCGGCGCGACCAGGAGCCGCCGATAGCCACCTTGACGCGAATACCCGGTCAAGTGGTTGAACAGGTCGGTGAGGTCGGCGCCGACCTCCTCATCGGCGGTGAGCAAGCCGATGTCTTCGTACAGGCGGGCAGTCTTCGGGTTGTAGTTGCCCGTGCCGATATGGCAGTAGCGGCGTAGCCCGCCGGCTTCCTGCCGTACCACGAGCGCTGTCTTGCAGTGTGTCTTCAGCCCGACGAATCCGTAGACGACATGACAGCCTGCCTCCTCCAACTTTCGGGCCCAGCCGATGTTGGCCTCCTCGTCGAACCGCGCCTTGATCTCGACGACAACCACTACCTGCTTGCCGGCCTGAGCGGCATCGATAAGCGCGTCGACGATCGGTGAATCGCCGCTGGTGCGGTAGAGGGTCTGCTTGATGGCGAGCACGTCTGGGTCTGCGGCAGCCTCCTCAAGCAACCGTTGGACGCTGGTGGTGAAGGAGTCGTACGGGTGGTGGACCAGAATGTCGCCACTGCGCAGCACCGTGAAGATGTCCTTCTCGGCTCTGGGCGGCGCTTCTGCTGGTACGAAGACCGAGTACTTGAGTTCCGGCCGATCCAGATCGGCGATCGCGAAGAGACCGGCGAGGTCTAGCGGGCCCGGCAGCCTGACGATCTCGGAGTCGTCCATGCCGAGCTCGCTGAGGAGTCGCGAGAGAACCTCAGCCGAGATCGAATCCTCGACCTCGAGCCGAACCGTTGGGCCGAACCTGCGCCGGAGCAGCTCCCGTTCCAGCGCCTGCAGAAGGTCTTCTGTGATGTCCTCGTCAACCTCGAGATCCTCGTTGCGGGTCACCCGGAACGCATGGTGCTCCACGATCTCCATGCCCTGGAACAGCTGGTCGAGATGTGCGGCGATGACGTCTTCGAGCGGCACGTATCGTTCCGCACTCGCCTCGAGGAATCGCGGGAGCAGCGGTGGCACCTTGACCCTCGCGAAGACGCGCATGCCGGTCTCGGGATCGCGGGCGACGACAGCGAGGTTGAGTGACAAGCCGGAGATGTATGGGAAGGGATGCGCGTGATCGACGGCCAGGGGTGTCAGAACCGGATAGATCCTCGTCCGGAAGAGCTCACGCAGGTGGTGCTGCTCGGTCGGAACGAGCTCATCCCAGCGCAGCACCTGGATGCCCTGGTACGCGAGGGCGGGGACGATTTCTGACCGGAACACGGCAGCCTGGCGCTGCATGAGTGTGCGGGTCTCAGCGTTGATTCGCGCCAGCTCCTCGCGTGGGGCCCGGCCAGGGGCGGTCTGTACTGCAAGGCCGGCGGCCATTCTGCGCCGCAATCCGGCGACCCGGACCATGAAGAACTCGTCGAGATTGCTGGAGAAGATGGCGAGAAACCTGACCCGTTCGAGCAGCGGGACGCTAGGGTCCTCGGCAAGCTCGAGCACCCGCTGGTTGAACTGCAACCAGCTCTCCTGCCGGTCCAGAAAGCGGTCATCAGGCAAGTCGGGCTCTGGCACCTCGGCTTGCTCGGGCGCGGCTCGGATGGAGATTGGCTCTGCGGTCACCCTCTAAGAATGACTGCTCCAGCTAAATGCGGCGAGACCGATCCCCTTGGTGACGAGGAGGATCGCCCCAACGGAGGGACAGCGGGACTCGGCGTCGATCACGATCAGACAAGCGCATCGCCGGGACCAGGAATGGTGCATCCAGTAATTTGCCGACTGTGATACGGCGGCGGGTGATCGTCTACGGCATGGTTCAGGGGGTGTTTTATCGGGACACGTGTCGCAGGATCGCGTGGCAGGAGGGCGTCGCGGGTTGGGTGCGGAACCGGTCCGATGGGACGGTCGAGGCCGTGTTCGAGGGCCATCAGGACGCGGTGGATCGGATGGTCGCCTGGGCCCGCCGCGGCCCACCGCACGCCGCCGTCGACCGGATCGAAACCCTGACCGAAGAGCCTGAGGGACTCAGTGACTTCTCGATCCGGTGAGACCGCGCCACAGGCGCGACGGAGCCGGAGCATCACTCGCCAGTGACGCCGCGGCGGCGTTGCTCCGGCCGGCACTCGAGCCACGGCGTCACTCGCCAGCGAAATGCACCGCCACCCGACAGGCGCTCACCTGTGGCCTTAGTCGCTGGTGATCTCGCGTGGGGGGGATGGCGCTGGCTCGGGCACATGTTCGGTCCGTGGCATCAGTCGCTCCCAGTCGGCGAAGCGGCTGGTCTCGTCGAGCAACGCCCCCGCGAGCCAGGTCGCCACCGCCGCATCGTCGACCAGCCCGAGGAATGCGAAGAGACCCTCAGGTATCAGATCGATCGGAGAAACCAGATAACCGGCAGCGGCAAGCATCGCCAGCACTCGACCAGTCGAGATGCCTCGGTAACGGCCGGCCGCCCATGCTCCGAGCATGCGCGGGGTCGCTTGGAAGAGTTCCCCGACGCTCTGGCCGCCTGGTCTTTGGCTGGCTTGCCACACTTGCCACAGGGCGATCAGCGCCCCACGCCGTCTTGACATCCGTGCCACGGATCGAACGGTACCCCGCGCCCTGCCGATCATTCATCTTGATCAGCCGTTCGCACTCAATGTCCCGCGAATCCGGTAGGCGCGATTGCCCTGATGCGACTTCCTGACCCAGCGGCTATAAGAGCGCAGCAAGGCGCGGTCGGGCGACGGACACATGCATCCAATTAAGGGCGAGGAGCACTAGTCTGACTGGATTATGAGCGAGTCCGAGGATGCCCTCGTCCATGCATCGATCCGGTCCTACTCGATCTTTGTCGATGCCGGATACCTCGTGGCTGCGGCGGGGGACGTCATGCTCGGAACGACGAACCGGTCTGACTTCCGCATCGATTCGGCGCGACTGGTGTCCGCGCTGCTTTCCAAGGCCGCCGGGACCCTTGGAGACAGCCTGCTCCGGCTTTACTGGTTCGACGCCGCGCGCGATCGGGTGCCCACCGTAGAGCAGCGGCAGATAGCCGCGCTTCCTCACGTCAAGGTCCGCCTCGGCAATCTCAACAGATACGGAGCCCAAAAGGGTGTCGACGCTTTGATCAGAACTGACATCGTCGCGTTGGCGAGGCACCGCGCGGTGAGCGACATCGTCCTCGTCGCAGGAGACGAGGACATGGTCTCGGGCGTGGAGGATGCCCAAGCGTACGGCGTGCGAGTTCATCTCTGGGGCGTAGAACCCCGATACGGCACAAACCAGGCGGAGCGCTTGATCTGGGAGGCGGACACCACTGATGAGCTTGCTTCCGCGTTCTTCAACGGGATGATCACGGTTACCGAGCCCCGGCATGCCCGGTCAGGAGACTATGTGGCTGGCCCTGTCCGCGATCTCGAGCATGCGGCAGCAGCCGTGGAGATCGTGGCCGCTGTGGGAGATTTGGCGACAGTCGAAGCCGAGGTGACAGCGGCAGAAGATGGCGTGGCTCGCGCGCCGTCGCCGGCGATCGTGGCCGCGGTTGCAGCTCCCAGACCGCTGATGCGTCCCCAGGGCCTCTCGAAGACAGCGATCGACCTCGACGAGATCGTCGATGTCGGCGAGCACATTGCCAACAAGTGGCTTCTCACCCGCGGCCGCGACTTTCTCGTCGATCTCCTGCCCGGGCCCTTTCTCCCGTCCGTGGTCGACAAGGAGCTGCTCGTGGCGGCCGAGCAGGAGATCCGTCGTTCGCTTCGCCCTTACCCGGAGGCGCGGGCCCGCCTGCGCGATGGCTTCTGGTCCCGTCTCATCCGCGAGTTCGGCGCTCCAGAGAACAAGGTCGGCTGACCGGCTGTACCCGCCTAGGAGCGAGCATGCGACCGGTGACGGTGCTCGACGCACCTTCCAATCTTGGATTGCGCCCGCCGCAGCCCGGGGCCGAGCCCGGCGTGCGCGGAATGGCCTCCGCGCTGCGAAGCCTGGGAATCGTCGACGGGCTAGACGCGGAGGATGCTGGAGGCGTTCAGCCTCCGCCATATTCGCCCGATCCGGACTTGACCACCGGTTTCCGCAACGGTCTGGGAATTGCCCGCTTCACCGAGGCCGTGGCGGCCCGAATTGGCGAGCTTGTCCCTGGAGGGCGTTTCCTGCTGATACTAGGCGGTGATTGCAGCGTCCTGCTCGGTCCAGTGCTGGCGATGCGCCGGCGCGGACGCTATGGCCTGGCCCATATCGACGGGCATGACGACTATTCGTACATCAGAGCCACCGACGACTACGCCGGCCGTTTCGCGGCGGCCGGACTCGACCTCGCTCTGGCGACCGGCAAGGGGCCGGATGCACTTTGCAACATCGACGGGCTGCGGCCGTACGTCGCCAGCACGGACGTCGTACAGATCGGTGTGAACCGTGGACCAGACGACCCGGTGCTCTTCCAGACGGAGACCTTCGACAACTCCCCGATCCGGCGCTATCCCGCCGGCTTTATCCGCGGCCACGGCGCAGACTCAGTCGCAAAGGAAGCCCGCATGCACCTCGAAGACGACGGGCTCGACGGCTTCTGGATCCATCTCGACGTCGACGTTCTGGATCAGGACGTGATGCCTGCCGTCGACTCGCCGAACCCGGGTGGGCTCTCCTTCCCCGAGCTAACGGCCGTACTCACCTCACTGCTCGGTAGCCGCCGCGTGGTGGGCATGAACGTCGGGATCTATGATCCCGAACTCGACCCGGATCGGTCCTTGGGAAAGGCCCTTGTGGATGCCCTCGTCGCGGCGTTCGAGCAGTCGTAAACCGCGCGGATGGCCGGGGTTTCTGACCCGTTCCTTTGGTAACGATCAGCTGGGCAGATCCCGGGGCGCGGACAGCACCAGACGAATGGCGAAGTTGCGGTATCCGGCGCGCTCGAACGCCCGGGCCATCGGCACGTTGGTCGTATCCGTATCGGCGACAATT
>Ga0066905_100000081_pt1 | contig 17272 bp, 20 predicted proteins | sample PanSoiMetaPlot36_FD_67483 | JGI IMG/M metagenome (GOLD analysis project Ga0066905, IMG submission 67483) | Tropical forest soil microbial communities from Panama analyzed to predict greenhouse gas emissions - Panama Soil Plot 36 (version 2) | ecosystem: Environmental > Terrestrial > Soil >... | reverse complement strand
CGCATGATCACTTCCTCGGCGAGGCGGCTCTTCCCGATGCCGGGCTCGCCACCGAGCAGGAACAGCCGCCCACGGCCGGTGAAGGCCTCGTCGAGGCCCGCGAGCAGCTCGGCCAGCTCAGTCTCGCGGCCCACGAATGCGCCGGGCGCCGCCTGATCGGGCGGCTGCTGGAGAGGACCGAGATCGAGCTCTGGCTCCTGATTGAGAATGGACTGCTGGAGATCGCGAAGCCGCCGGCTCGGCTCGATGCCGAGCTCCTCGACGAGCCTGCTCCTCGCGTCCTGGTACGCGGCGAGCGCCTCGCTCTGGCGTCCCGAGCGATAGAGCGCCAGCATCAGCTGACCCCGCAGGCGCTCGCGCAGCGGGTTCTTGGCGATCAGCGCCTCGAGCTCGCCGACGAGGTCGTCGTGGCGCCCGAGCGTGAGATCGGCCTCGATCCGCTCCTCGAGCGCCACGAGCCGCCGCTCCTCGAGGCGGGCGATCTCCGCCTGCGCGAACGGCTCGAAGGAGACGTCTGCCAGCGGGGTCCCTCTCCAGAGCTCGAGCGCTTGCCGCAATAGGTTGGCCGCGCTCTCAGCGTCGCCGCGCTCGAGTGCGCGCCGTCCGTCCGCAAGGAGCTCCTCGAAGCGATCGACGTCGAGGCTGCCCCGCTCGACGCGCAACCTGTAGCCCGGCCCGTCCGTGACGAGCAGCCCGTCGCCCAATGCGCGCCGCAGCTGCGAGACGTGGTTCTGGATCACCTTCGGCGCAGTCTGCGGCGAGTGCTCTCCCCAGAGCTCCTCGACGATGCGGTCGGTCGAGACAGTCTCGTTGGCATTGACGATGAGCAGGGCCAGGAGGGCGCGCTGCCTGCCGCCGGCGAGCTCTACCGCCTGATCCCCGTCGCGAACATCGAGGGGTCCGAGGATCCGAAAGTCCATACCGCCTGAAATGACCGTAGCACCGTCCATTCCAGCCCCATAACGACTATTCCGTTACCGGCGCGTGGACGGTTCGTGACCGGCGAGGCGCATCGTGGATCCACGGCCGCCGACAAGGAGCGGTCAGATCCGAAGGGAGCAGGAAATGCGCACAGGCAAGCACACTCTCATTCGCCTCATCGTCGTCGCGCTGGCGGGTCTCGCGGTCGGAGTCTCGACCGCGCAGGCATCGGGCCCCGGCCTGGCACCGGACAGCCGGCCGTACTACCGCGGCACCGACCCAGCGCTGGCTCCGAAGAGCCCGAGCCCCGACGATCGGGCCTTCAACCGCGCGATCCCCGTGTCGTCGAAGACGATCATCGTCAGCCCCGACGACCGCGCGTTCGCTCGCAGCACTCCCGTCGAGCCGCGAGCGCTGCCGGCTTCGGTGTCCGTTCAGCCGCGCGGCTTCGACTGGGGCGACGCACTGATCGGCGGATCCTTCGGCCTCGCGCTCGCACTACTGGGGGCCGGAGCCGTGGCGATCGGGCTTCACCATCGCCGCAGCAACGTCTTGCGCACCGCCTAACTCTCACGGTTGCCGTGCGCAACGCGGGCGTGGGGCCTTCAGGGCCTCACGCCCGTGACGGTTCTGGCGGCAAGCCGAGGGCCACGGGCAGAGCGAGCAGATCGGGCAGCCGGCCGGCGGCCTCCGTGAAACGCCCCTCACGGTCGACGAGGAACGCCTGCATCCCGAGCGCCCGGGCTCCGGCGATGTCGTCCTCCGGCGAGTCCCCGACCATTGCGGCCTCCTCCGCGCGAACGCGCAGCTGCTCCAGCGCCGAGAGGAAGATCGCCGGGTGCGGCTTCGTCTTTCCATGGGCGCCCGACCCGACCGCAGCGTCGACATCGAGCGCGTGATGGGCGACGAACGCTGCGAGATCGCGGCCCGTGTTCGAGACGAGCCCGATCTTCAGCCCGTGCGCGCGAAGCGCGGACAGCACCGGCACTGTGTCCTCGTAGAGCTCGAAGTTCTCGGCGTGCTCCCAGGCCCGCGTCATCTCGACGGCGCACTCGTACGCGCGCTCGGAGTCGCCGCCCATCCCGCGGATGATCCGCTCGGTGAAGAGCACCCAGACCTCCTCGTCGTGATCGAGCTCCGGATGCCGCTCGACCGCCTCGACCGCCGCCGCACGCGCCTCAGCATGGCGCGTGGGATCGAGCTCGAGCCCGAACCTGCGCCCGAGCGCCTGATACCCCTCCGGCCCGAGGTCCGGTCCCGGCTTGACCAGAGTGAAATCGACATCGAAGAGAACCGCGCGCAGGCTCACGCGGGTGTCGGCCAGCGATACGCCTCGGGGCGTCGCTGGGACAGAGACGGCAGCCGCCGCCGCACCTCGTCGAGCCAGGCGCGATCGAGCTCAGCGGAGATCACCGTCTCCTCGTCCGGCGCCTGGGCGAGCACCGTCCCCCAGGGATCGACGATCAACGACCGCCCGTAGCTCGGACGACCGATTCCCGTCTCCCCCACCTGCGCGGGCGCGGCGACGTAGAACCCGTTCTCGACGGCCCGCGCGCGCAGGAGCATGTGCCAGTGGTCCTTGCCGGTGTAGAGCGTGAAGTGCGCTGGCACGGTCGCGAGCAGCGCACCCTCGAGCGCGAGCACGCGGTAGAGCTCGGGAAAGCGAAGGTCGTAGCAGATCGTCAGCCCGACCGGCCAGCCCTCGACCTCGGTCACGACAGGTTCCTCGCCGTGCTCCTCGGCCTCGGACTCGCGGTACGTCAGCCCGCCGACCTCGACGTCGAAGAGGTGGATCTTCCGGTACATCGCCACCAGCTCCCCCTCCGGATCGAAAACGAGGCACGTATTCGAGAGCTTCTCGCGCCCTTCGCGGCGTTCCGTGATCGAGCCGCCGATCAGCGTCACGCCGTGCTTCCGCGCCCAGTTGCGCAGCGCTGTGACCGACTCGCCGTCGTCGATCGTCTCGGCGGCGTCGTGGAGGACATCCGGTGGGCCGATCACGTTCCACTTCTCGGGGAGGGTGACGATGTCGGCTCCCGTTGCCGCAGCTTGGACGACGAGCAGCTCTGCCTTCTCGAGGTTCGCCGCCTTGTCGCGGCCAGTCGTCAGCTGCACGCAGGCGACACGAATCCGGTCGGCCATGGCCTTGAGGATACCCCGGTGATCCGAGCTCACCCCTGACGTCTCGGGGTGTGGCGCAGCCTGGTAGCGCGCTCCGCTCGGGTCGGAGACGGAAACGGGTGAGCCCATGGTTCTCCCGTTTGGCCCCTCCTTGTTCTTCGAAGTCGTACGCCTAGTGGGCTCCCACCGGGCGAAGCCCGGCTGCGCCCGCGGGACTACCAACCGAGGTCGGACGTCGCTAACCTGTGAGCTTCTCGGGGTGTGGCGCAGCCTGGTAGCGCGCTCCGTTCGGGTCGGAGAGGTCCCCAGTTCAAATCTGGGCACCCCGATTTCCCTCCTGCTTCCCCGACCGGCGTCGGGCTCAGCCTGCCGCCTCGCGCCGCTGCGCGTCCTCCTGCGACCGGGCCGTGTGGCTAGCACTGTCCCACTCGCATACGGACGCTCAATGACACGTCCGGAAACCAGCGGAAAGGCGGCATGGGTTCGACACAGTGCTGCCACATTCTTCTCGCTATCGTTGTCTTCTTAGTAAACAGAGGAGGTACGCGCGTGAACGTCGTCACGCTGATCGGGAATCTCGCGACGGACGTCGAGCTCCGGGATGTCGGCGAGGATCTGCACGTCGCGAGCTTCCTGCTCGCGGTCAACCGGCCTGGAAAGGACGAGGCCGACTTCGTGCGCATCTCGACCTGGAACAAGCAGGCCGAGCTCTGTGCCCAGTACCTGACGAAGGGTCGCAAGGTCGGCATCGACGGCCGCCTGCGCAGCAGCTCCTGGGAAGACTCGGACGGAAACAAGCGCAACTCGATCGAGGTGGTCGCGAACCGGGTCGAGTTCCTCACGCCGTCGGGAAGGGAGGGAGCCGCCGACATCCCGTTCGAAGCACCCACACGAGCCTAGAATCCGCCGCCAGTGGCGGACCGGGACGAGATCCTTACCTACGCGAGCGAGCTGCTCGACCTCGACGCCTACCCCGACTACGGCCCGATGGGCATGCAGGTCGCCGGCACGCGTGAGGTGGGCCGGATCGCATGCAGTGTCTCGTCGTCGCTCGAGCTCTTCGAGCGCGCCGCGGCCAAGGGCGCTCAGCTGCTCTTGGTCCACCACGGGATCCTCTGGGACCGCGACCCGCGGGTGATCGACGACGCCATGCGCCGGCGCCTGAAGGTGCTCTTCGACGCGGAGATCACGCTGGCCGCCTACCACCTCGCGCTCGACGCGCATCCCGAAATCGGCAACAACGCCCTCCTCGCGCGCGACCTGGGCATCGAGCCCGTGGAGCCGTTCGCCGGGATCGGCTTTGGCGGGCCGTTGACCGAGCCCGTCTCGGTCGACGACTTCGCCGCGCGCGTTCGCGAGCAGCTCGGAAGCGATCCTCTCGTGTTCCCGTACGGCCCGGACCGGATCGAGCGAGGTGCTGTCATCACCGGCGGGGCGGCCCGCTACGTGGCCGATGCTGCCCGCGGGGGCTATGACCTATTCCTCACCGGCGAGCCCGCCGAGCCCACCCTGCACACCGCGCGCGAGCTACTGATCCATTTCGTCGCCGCCGGGCATTACTCGACGGAGCGCATCGGGATCCGGGCGCTCGCGAAGCGTCTCGCGGAGCAGTTCGACCTCGATTGGGAGTTCATCGATCTGCCCAACCCGGTCTAGTCGTGGTTCGCAATTGCCAGCGTCGGGGGGCGGGAGTACAGTTGGAGACATGATTGTTTTCGACGCGCGGGGTGTTTGAGCTCCGCGTGAGATACCAACCGGACACCGAAGCCCGACGCGCGCCCCGAGAGCGGTCGGGTTTTTTAGTGCTCGAAATGACCGGCCGACGCGCTGGACTCGACCCGAACGCTAAAGGAGGAGCGGCATGGCGAACCACCTGACGCCCGAGGAGCTGTCGAAGGAGATGGGGATCGATCGCCAGGAGGTGATCCGCGTCTGCATGCAGGAAGGCGTGCCGATCTACCAGGGCAAGATCGACAAAACGCTCTTCCAGGCACAACTCGCGGCGTTGGCGACGGGGGTACCCCCGGAGGCGCTCGCCTCTTAGCTAGGCGCTTTTCGCGACCTTCTTGCGCGCGGCGGGCTTGCGCGTCGTCTTCGTCGGCGCCGGCTTCGTCTCGCGAACCTCTTCGACGCTCCGCTTGAGCGCCTCCATGAGGTCGACGACCGGGGTCTCCTCCTCGACCGCCTCGGGCTTCTTGAGCTCCTGTCCGTCGAGCTTGGCCTCGAGCATCTGGCGCAGGTTCTGGCGATACTCGCTCGTCAGCTCCGACGGGTCGAACTCACCCACGAGGCTGTCGATCACCTGCCGGGCGAGCTCGAGCTCCGGCTCCTTGACGGCGCTCTCGTCGACGGCCTCCTCGATCTCGGCCTGCGAGTTCACGTCCTCGGCGAGGAACATCGTCTCCAGCGCGAGCGCGTCGCCCTTCGGGCGGATCAGGCACAAATGCTCGGAGCCCTGGCGCACGAAACGGCCGAGAGCGGCCTTGCCCGTCTCCTGCATCGCGCGCAGCAGCAGCACGTAGGGACGCTGCGCAGCCGTCTCGCGGGGAGGAGCGAGGTAGTACGTGCGGTCGAAGTAGACCGGGTCGACCTCGGATGCGTCCACGAACCGCGTGATCGTGATCGCCTTCGAGTCGTCGATCTCCATGATCGCCTCGAGATCGGCGTCTTCGACCACGACGAACTCGCCTTTCGAGACCTCCCAGCCCTTGACGAGCTCGTCCCGCTCGACCTCGCGCTCGTGGGTCGGGCACCACCGCTTCTGCTTGATCGGCGTCAGGCACTCGCGGTGCAACGTACGGAACGAAACGTCCGACTGGCGTGCAGCCGGCTTCGTCGCAAGCGCGAGCCCGACCGGGATGTTGACCAGGCCGAAGCTGATGGAACCGTTCCAGATCGTCCGCATGGAGAGACTGAATTGTACTTGGACCCCTTTTCTCCTCCCATAATTGCTTTGTGAAGACAATCTGGTCCCTCTGGCAGGACGCGCTCGCCGAGCGGCGCACCACCCCCGCCTACCTGGTCGAGGAAGACGGCTCCTGGCGCGAGGTTTCCCAGGCCGAGGCGGCGGCCGCAGTCGACGAGCTCGCCCATGGCCTGCACGCGCTCGGGGTGAAGAAGGGCGACGCGTTCGGCGTGCTGGCCCGCACGCGCCTCGAATGGGTGCTCTTCGACCTCGCACTGGCCCAGATCGGCGCGGTGGCCGCCGGCATCTATCCGTCGAACACTGCGGCCGAGGTTCGCTACATCCTCGAGCACTCGCACGCTGTCGGCTGCCTCGTCGACGCGGAGCTGCGGGACAAGATCGGGGACGTGCGGCTCGAGCACGTCTTCGAGAGCGAGCGTCTCGACGAGCTGCGCGCACGCGGCCGCCAGCATGCGGCAACGAGCCCCGACGCGCTCGACCAGGCGCGCGCCCAGATCGGGGACGACGACCTCTTCACGTTCATCTACACGTCGGGCACGACCGGCCCGCCCAAGGCCTGCATGATCCTCAACCGCAACTACTACGACATGGTCGGGAGGATCGACGAGATCGAGAGCTTCTTCCTCCCGACCGACGTCATGCTCCTGTACCTCCCGCTCGCGCATAACTTCGGACGGCTCATGCACCTCCTCGGGGTGCACCTCGGGTACACGATCGCGTTCGTCTCCGACCCTCGGCGGCTCGGCGAGATCATGCCCCGGGTTCGCCCGACCGTTCTCCCGACCGTCCCGCGGGTGCTGGAGAAGGTGCACACGGCCGTGGCAGCCAACTTCGCCGCGGCGACCGGCGTCAAGCGCCGCCTGATCGACTGGGCGCTCGACGTCGGCAAAGAGGTGAGTGAGCTGCGTCAGCGCCGGAAGCCGGTCCCGGCCGGGCTCGCGTTCAGGCACCGGATCGCGGACCGCCTCGTGTACTCGAAGGTCAAGCAGCGGCTCGGTGGACGGCTGCGGGCCGCGATCTCGGGCGGCGCTCCGCTGGCGAAGGAGATCGCCGAGTTCTTCCACACGCTCGACATCCTCGTCCTCGAGGGGTACGGACAGACCGAGGAAACGACGGCCTCGAACGTCAACCGTCCGAACCGCTTCAAGTTCGGCACCGTCGGGCCGGCGATTCCGGGGATCGACGTCAAGACCGCCGACGACGGTGAGATCTTGATCAAGGGGCCGACCGTGTTCGCGGGGTACTACGAGGACGAGGAGGCCACGCGGAAGGCCCTGCCCGGCGACGGCTGGCTGCACACCGGCGACGTCGGCGTGATCGACGAGGACGGCTTCCTGACCGTCACCGACCGCAAGAAGGACATCATCGTCACCGCGGGCGGCAAGAACGTCGCGCCGCAGAACCTCGAGAACCTGCTCAAGGGAATCCCCTGGGTCTCGCAGGCTCTCGTCGTAGGCGACCGGCGGCCGTACCTCGTCGCGCTGATCACGCTCGACGACGACGAGGTCGCGAAGCTCGACGGGCAGGAAGACCCGGCGCAGCTGGTCGGGCAGGCCGTCGAGGCCATGAACGGCGACCTCGCGCACCACGAGCAGATCCGCCGCTACACGATCCTCCCGCGCGACTTCTCCGCGGAGCAGAACGAGGTCACGCCGACGCTGAAGCTCAAGCGTCGGATCTGCGAAGAGCACTTCGCCGCCGAGCTGGAGCAGCTCTACGCGGATTAGTGGCCGTGATGGGCGTGCACGACCGCGTGCCCCCGTCCCTTCGAGATCAGCCACCTGTTCACGGGGAACGCGGCGACCCAGGCAACCGCGAGCGCGAACGCCAGGCTTCCCCAGAAGAGCGCGTCGTCCAGCCCGGCGTTCATCGCCCCCGGGATGACGAGGACGATCGCGTTGTCGACGATCTCCATCACGGTGATCGAGAACGTGTCGGCGGCGAGAGCGAGCGAAACCACCGCCGTCAGAGCCAGGCCGGCCCGAACTAGTGGAACGGCGGTGAACGAGTAACCGAACAAGAACGCCAGTACCACCGCGAGCACGATGCTGGGGAAGTTGGTCCAGCCAAGCGCCGTAGCGATCGCCAGGCCGAGAACCTCGCCGATCGCACAGCCGGTGAGACAGTGGGTCGTCGCCGAGGCGGCGAGACGGTTCAGCGAGGGCTGCTCGGCGTGCGCGTGAGCGATGCCGGCGTTATAGCCGCCGCGCGCCGACATAGGTCGACGCGTACCAGCCCGTCATGCTCGAGATCTTCACGACGTCGCCCGTGTGCGGCGAGTGGATGAACTGGCCGCCGCCGATGTAGATCCCCTCGTGTCCGAGGCCGTTGAAGAAGACGAGGTCGCCCGGCTGGAGCTGATCGCGCGAGACAGGCACCCCGTAGCCGTACTGGGCGGCGGCGTTGTGGGGGAGCGAGACCCCGATCTGGGCGAAGACGTACATGACGAACCCGGAGCAGTCGAAACCCGATGGGCTGGCGCCGCCCCAGACGTACGGCGTCCCGAGGTACTGCATCGCGATCCCGACGACTCCGCCGTACTTGGAAGGTGGCGGCGTGTAGACGGGGGCGGGCTGTGTGGAGGTGACGGCGCCGGCGCTCGCGTTGAGCACCGTGGCGCCGGTCGAGGCCAGCCGCGCCCGAGCCTGCGCCGCGAGCTGCGCCTGCCGCGCCTGTTCCGCGGCCTGCATCTGGCTGATCTCGCTCTTGATCGAGGACAGGAGCTGCCGCCGCGACGAGAGCTGGCCCTCGATCGAGGCCTTCTCCGCGGAGCGTTCCGCCACGAGCTTCGCCTGCTGCACGTGAGCCGTCTGGAGCCGCTCGCGCTCGTGCTTCACCTTGGCCCGGAAGACCTTCACCTGCTTCAGGACCTCGGCGCTCTGATCCGAGACCCGGTTCATCGTGTCGAGCCGGTTGATGAGGTCGTCCATCGAGGTCGCCCCCAGCAGGACCTCGAGCCCGGTGTCCTGGTCGCCCGAGGTGTACATCGCGACGAGGTGAGCGTTGAGCTGCCGCTGCGCATGCCTGAGGTTCGCCTTGGCGAGCTTCAGCTCGACCTTGTTCGTGCGGAGGTCGCTCTCGATCCCCGCGAGCTTCTCGTTCGCGAGGTTGTACGCGTCGACGGCGCGCTCGAGATTCGCGTCCAGACCCTGTATCTGCGCCAGCACGCTCTGCGCCTCGGCCTGCTTCACCGACACCGAGCCCGGCTCGGCCACGGACGTCGACGCGCCGACAAGCGCAGCCGCGGCAGCAACGAGAGCTGCCGTAAGGCCGACGATCACTGTTCGCGCCTGCCGCATGCGAACGCCGGAGTACGCGCGTGTCCCGGCCACGACGGGCGCACCGGAAGGGGGCCGGTACGTCACGAGCACGGCACCTTAACAACCCTTCCGGATGACCGCAAACGAACAGCCGCGCCGCGAGAAAGTGCCGTCTGCGACGATCTCTGGCCTTCCGCCGAGCAGCCTGAGAGGTGTTAGGGTTCCGCGCCGTGAGAGAGCCAGGTAGGGGGCTCCGAGCCGCGCTCGTAGCCGGATTTGTGGCCATTCTGGCCGCCTTGCAGCTGCCCGCTGCGATCGGCGCCGGGTCGCCGTCGAAGCTTCACGGGCGAGCTCAGGAGCTACGGAACGAGAACTCGGCTCTGGCCGGACAGGCGAGGGCGACCTGGCTCAGCTCTGTCACGCTTTCGACACGCTTGGAGCAGACTCGAACCGCGCTGGTCCGGTTCAGGGCGCGGGCCGAAGAGATCTCGGCACAGCGCGCCGATGCCGAGCAGAGCCTGCGCCTCGCGCGTCGCACGCTCAAGGTCTCGCAGCGACGGCTGGCCGAGCGGCTACGGCTCCTCTACGAACAGGGCCCGACCGATCCGATGTCCGTGCTCGTGGGCGCGAGCTCCATCGACGAGGCGATCAGCGGGATCGAGAACCTGCACCGCATCGCGGGCCTCGACCGGCAGGTGATCGACGCCGCGAAGGACGCTCGGGCCCGCCTACTCGCCGCGACCCGCCGCCTGGCGACCGAAGAGGCACGAGCACGCGAGACAGCCGATGCGAGCGCCGCCACCGTCGCCGCGCTCGAGGCGGCTCAACGTCAGCAGGCCGCTGCCCTCGCGTCGCTCCACGCCCAGCGCGATGCGAACTCGTCCGAGATCTCGACGCTGGAGACGCGAGCGCGCGAGCTCGCGGCCGCACCCGCAGCCGGTACGAGCCTGGGTGGACGGACGCTGACGGTGGTCGCAACGGGATACTCGCTCGCCGGCTACACGTCGACGGGAGTCCCGGTCGGCTACGGCATCGTCGCGGTCGATCCGAGCGTGATCGCGCTCGGGACGAGGATGACGATTCCCGGCTACGGCGAGGGCGTGGCGGCCGACACGGGGGGCGCAGTCGCGGGCGCGCACGTCGATCTCTGGTTCCCAACGGAGGCCGAAGCGCTCGCCTGGGGCAGCAGAACAGTTACCGTGACGCTGCACTGACCCGATCGCGACACAGGGGGCGTCACACATGACCGAACCGGCCAAGCAGAAGGCCACGAAAGACGGTGACCCCCTGCGCGTGCTCCTCGTCGACGACCACGACCTGTTCCGCACCGGGCTGCGCAATCTGCTCGAGGAGCAAGGCGTCCAGGTCGTCGGGGAGGCGGCCAACGGTCACGAAGCGGTCCGCTCCGTGCGCGAGGTCGCTCCGGATGTGGTCGTGATGGACCTGAACATGCCCGGGATGACCGGCGTCGAGGCGACGCGTGAGATCACCTCGTTCGCACCGCTGACGCGCGTCGTCGTCCTCACGATCTCCGACCAGGACGAGGACGTGATGGACGCGATCGTTGCGGGCGCCTGCGGGTACCTCGTCAAGGACTCGTCGATCCAGGAGCTGATCCGCGGCATCAAGTCGGCCGCAGTCGGCGAGTCGTTGATCTCACCGCCGATCGCTGCGAAGGTGCTTCAGCGAATGCGCGCCGTCACGCTCGACCAGGGCGCCGAGACGATCCGCGCCGAGCTCTCCGACCGGGAGCTCGAGGTTCTGCGCCTGATCGCGAACGGGAAGGACAACTCCCAGATCGCTGCCGCGCTGCACATCAGCCCGAAGACGGTCAAAAACCACATCTCGAACATCCTGATGAAGCTCCAGATCGAGAACCGAATCCAGGCGGCGGTCTACGCCGTCCGGTCCGGAATCGTGTAGGCATCGCTTGCGATGCCGCCCATGGGAGGCCGTGCCGGCTTGGCCGGCCTGGCCGTTTAAGCAGCTGCCCGGGCGCAGATCTTGCGAAGCGGGGCGAGCAGCTCACGGAGCTCTCTGCTCTGCTCGTTCGCCTCGTGCATCCGCCTGAGGAGGTTGGAGAGCTCGCCGCGCGGGAGGACGTGACCTTCCACTGCGTCCTCGGTCAATTCGTCGATTCGCTGCTCGATGCGGAGACACTCCGCGTCGAGCTCGAGAGCACGCGCATAGCCGTCGGTCACGATCGGTTCCATCTCGCTCCGGGGAAGCGCCGGACCTTCGGCCACGGCGTCGGCGAGCGCCTGGATACGCTCCAGGAGTTCCCGGTCGTCGGCCACCAGGAACCGATTATTTGCAGGCCGATTGTCCGAGAGCTATGGGCCGAGCGGCCCATCTTTTCCGGCTCCGGGTCCTAGCTCGACACTTGACGATTTCCGGAAGGCCTCTGAACAATGTCGCGATGCCCAGAATTGCGGCCGTCGCACTCGCGGTCGTCCTGCTCGCGCCGTCGCCGGCAGCCGCGGGCAAGACGACGCTCGCGCGTAAGCTCTCGCGGGCGCTCGCCGTTCCGCACGTGTCCAGAGCCCGCACGTCCGCGCTGGCGGTCGACCTCGGGACCGGCAGGCAGCTCTATGCGCGGAACCTGCGCCTCCCGCTGATCCCAGCCTCGAACGAGAAGCTCGCGGTCACGTACGGGGCGCTCCTCGCGCTCGGGCCGAGCTTCCGCTTCTCAACCGACGTCCTGGGCGAGGGCGAGCTCGACGGGACGCTCTGGCGCGGCGACGTCGTGCTCAAGGGCTACGGCGACCCGACGCTGTCCACGCTCGACCTGACCACGCTCGCGTCGCAGCTCCGTTCCCAGGGGATCAAGCGCGTCACCGGGCAGGTGATCGGGGACGAGTCTTTCTTCGACAGCAAGCGCATGGCGCCGGGCTGGAAACCGTACTTCTTCCTCAACGAGTCGCCGGCGCTCTCGGCGCTGACGGTCGACCGCGGACGGTACAAAGGTCGTGCGACGAGCAGGCCGGCCCTGGCCGCGGCCTTATCCTTCCGGGCCGCGCTCCTGCGCGTGGGAATCTCGGTGGCGGGTCGCGCGATGACCGGAACAGCCGACGAGTCCGCGGTTCCGCTCGCCACGATCGAGTCGTTGCCGCTCACACTCGTCCTGCGGTTCATGGACCACGAGAGCGACAACTTCACGGCCGAGATGCTCCTGAAGCAGCTCGGCGCGGGCGGCGGCCTCCAAGGAACCACCGCGGCGGGCGCGCAGGTCGTCCTCCAGCTCCTCGCCCAGCAGCAGATCCCGCTCGCCGGGGTGCGGATCGTCGACGGCTCCGGGCTCTCGCGCCTCGACCGGCTGACGACCGAGGCGGTGGTCGCCATGCTGCGCTCGAGCTGGCTCGACACGGACCTGCGGGAGCTCCTGATGGCGGCGCTACCAGTCGCGGGCAGGAGCGGGACGCTCGAGAGCCGGATGCGCGGGAGCGTCGCCTCGGGGCGCGTCCGTGCGAAGACGGGGACGCTGAACGAGGCGTCCGCGCTGTCCGGGTATGTGCGGCGGCGCTTCGCGTTCTCGGTGATCCAGAACGGGCCCGGGCTCTCCGTCTACTGGGCCAGGGTGGCCCAGGATCAGTTCGCGACGGTGCTAGCCAGACAGTAGTTTTTGCAGGGCTTTTTCGTCGAGGACCGGCACCCCTGCGTCCTGCGCCTTCTTCAGCTTCGACCCGGGCTCCTCGCCGACGATCAGGCCTGCGGTCTTCTTCGAGACCGAGTTCGAGACCTTGGCGCCCCTCGCCTCGAGGGCCTGCGCCGCCTCGTCGCGCGTGAACGACTCGAGCGTGCCCGTGATCACGAACGTCTGGCCTGAGAGCGGCCCCTCGACCGGCTTCAGCTCGTCGCCCGTCTCGAAGCGCAGCCCGACGTCGCGCAGCTCCTGCACGAGCATCAGGTTCTCCTCGTCCGAGAACCACTCCGCGATCCCCTCCGCGCGGCCCGGCCCGATGCCCTCGGCCTCCTGGATCTCCTCCTGGGTGGCGGTGATGAGCTTGTCGATCGAGCCGAAGTGCGCCGCGAGGTTCCGCGCCGTCACCCAGCCGGTGTCCGGGATGTTCAGCCCGGCGAGAACGCGGTGGAACGTCATCGCCTGCTTCGACTGCTCGATTGCGGCGACCGCATTGCCGGCGGAGATCTCCGCGTAACCGTCGAGCTCCATCAGCTGCTCCTTCGTCAGCCGGTAGAGGTCCGGCAGCGACGTGACGATGCCCTCGCGCCAGAGCCTGCGGATCGCCTGCTCGCCGACGCCGTCGATGTCCCAGACCCAGTTGATGAGCGTCTCGAGGCCGCGCGACTCGCACTTCGGGTTCGGGCAGCGATGCATTGCCTCGCCCTCGGGCCTGACGATCTCGGCGCCGCAGAGCGGACAGTTCTTCGGCATCCGAAAGCGGCGGGAGCCCTTCGCGTGCGGGAGCACCGGTCCGACGACCTGCGGGATCACGTCTCCGGCCCGCTGGACGATGACCGTGTCGCCGACCCGGATGTCCTTGCGGTTGATGTCGTCCTCGTTGTGCAGGGTCGCGGTGGAGACGGTCACGCCGCCGACCTCGACCGGCTCCAGCTGCGCCCAGGGGTTGAGCGCGCCCGTCCTCCCCACCCTGATGTGGATTTGCAGGAGTTTTGTCTGCGCGGTCATCGGCGCCCACTTGTAGGCGCGCGCCCAGCGCGGGCGGCCGTGGAGCTCGCCGAGACGCCGCTGCTGGTCGAACGAGTCGACCTTGACCACGATCCCGTCGATCTCGTAGTCGAGCTCGATCCGCTTCGTCTCCCAGACGCGGCAGACCTCGGCGACGGCCTCGATCGACTCGTGGCGCTCTGCGAACGGGTTCGTGCGGAAGCCGTGCTCGCGGAGCCACTCGAGCGCCTCCCAGTGCGTGGCCAGGTCGAGGCCATCCGCGAGGCCGAGGCTGTACATCCAGACCGCGAGCGGGCGCGAGGCCGTGATCGACGAGTCCTTCTGGCGGAGCGAGCCGGCCGCCGCGTTCCTCGGGTTCGGCGCGAGCTTCTGGCCCAGCTCCGCGACGCGCTCGTTCAGCTCTCGGAAGCCCGAGATCGGCATGTAGACCTCCCCGCGCACCTCGGCGATCGCCGGCAGGCCGTCGCCGCGCATCTTGAGCGGGACGGACGGGATCGTTCGCAGGTTCACCGTCACGTCCTCGCCCTGGTAACCGTCGCCGCGGGTCGCGCCGCGCGTGAGCTGCCCGCCCTCGTAGGTGAGGTTGATCGCCAGGCCGTCGATCTTCGGCTCGGTGACGAACGCGAGCGGCTCGTCCGAGTGGAGGCGCTTGCGCACGTCGTCGGCCCACTTGGAGAGCGCCTCGTCGGTGGTCACCTTCTCGAGCGAGCCCATCGGCGTCAGGTGCTGCACCTTCTGGAAGCGCCCGCTGAGAGGAGCGCCGACCCGCTGCGTCGGCGAATCGGGGACGATCAGCTCCGGGTGCTCCTCCTCGAGCGTTGTCAGCTCGTCGAAGAGGCGGTCGTACTCGGCGTCGGAGATCTCCGGGTCGTCAAGGACGTGGTAGCGGTACAGGTGGTGATCGAGTTGCCCGCGAAGCTCCTCGGCCCGGCCCTCGACGGTTTTGGTCGCCATCGGGATGATGCTAGCGTCGGGCAATGACCCGGCTCGTGCTCGCGCTGGCCCTTGTCGTCACGCCCAGCGCCTCGGCGAAGTTCGTCTTTCTCCGGACGCCGTCGCACAACATCGCCTGCGCCTACTCGACGTCGCCCGCAAATCTGCGCTGCGACATCCTCTCCGGCTTGAAGCCGGCTCCTAGTAAGCCACCGGGCTGCCAGAACGACTGGACGTTCGGCTACCAGGTCGGCCCCACCGGCCGTGCACGGAAGGTGTGCGCCGGCGACTCGGTCTACTCCCCGAGCGCCAGGGCCATCCGCTATGGGACGACCTGGCGCGGCGGCCCTTTCACCTGCAAATCGAGCCATTCGGGCCTGCGCTGCAGCAACAAGAGCGGCCACGGATTCTTCCTCAGCCGCCAGCACTCGTACCGCCACTAGGGTCAGACCGTGTTAGTAGTCGACTCGCTCCAGGTAGAGCCCGTGCGACGGCGCTGTCTGGCCGGCCGCGTCGCGAGGGGCGCCTTCGAGCAGGCCGGCGAGCTCTTCCGGGGGCTTCTCCAGCATCGTGCCGACGAGAGTTCGCACCATGTGGCGCAGGAAGCTGTTCGCGGTGATCTCGAGCTCCAACGCCTCGCCCCGCTCGAACCAGGCCGCCGACCGCACCTCGCGCCTGAAGACCTCGTGCTGCGTCGCGGTCGGCGTGAACGCGCGGAAGTCGTGCTCGCCGAGCAACAGGTCGGCGCAGTCCGCGAGCGCCTGGTAGTCGATCCGGTGCGGGTACCAGTAGCTTCGCGTCTGCTCGAACGGTGACGGGGTCGGCCGACGCCAGATCCGGTAGCGATAGCTCCTCGAGCGAGCCGAGTGCCGCGCATGGAAGTCGGAGTCCACCTCCTCGGCCGCAATCACGGACACGTCGTCCGGCAGCGCCGTGTTCAGCGCCCGAGCCGCCCGCTCCACCGGCGGGCCGCCGTCCACGTCCACGCTCGAGACCTGCGCCAGCGCGTGCACGCCTGTGTCCGTCCGCCCCGCCACCGCCAGCCGCTCGAACGACCCGTACACCCAACCGAGCGCGTCCCGCACGACCCCCTCCACCGTGCGCAGGCTCGGCTGCGCCGCCCACCCGCGGAACCGCGTTCCGTCGTACTCGAGCGTCAGCTTGAGGCGCATGGGCGCAATATCATCCATGCGGTGCAGGAAGACGAGTGGCGCGTGGAGATCGATCTCGACGACGAGGCTCACGGCTTCGGCCTGGGCGAGCGCTTCCGCGCGCATGATCTCGACGACGAAGCGCGCAAGCGCCTGGGCCATCGCATCGTCGTCACCCGCGACGGCCCGCACGTCTTCCTCTACGCAGGGGACGAGGCCGGGGCGCACCAGGCGGAGCTGGTCGCCCGCGAGCTCGTCGCCACCGACGACCTGAGCGCGGACATCTCCGTCACGCGCTGGCACCCGTTCGAGGAAGAGTGGCTCGACGCCTCGATCCCGCTCCCTCGCACCGAGGAGGAGCAAGAGGAAGAGCTCGACCGGCGCGAGGAGACGGACCGCCGCGAGGGCTCCTACGACTGGCTCGTCAAGGTCGAGATGCCCTCGAGGAGCGAGGCCGAGAAGCTCGAGGATCTCCTGAAAGGCGAAGGCCTCAGCGTGCACCGCCGCTGGCGCTACGTGACCATCGACATCGCCACGGAAGAGCATGCGAACGGGCTCGCGGCCCGCCTGCGCGACATCGCCCCGGCCGAGGCCGAGGTCACGATCGAAGCGAACCCGGACGACATCCCGACGCCCGTCTTCGTCCTGCTCGAGTCCAAGATCTAGCTGTCAACGGTATTCGGCCGCCCCCAGATCGGCCCGTCCGCCGATGTATGGGCCCTCAGCCCGCGCCTGGCATCCAGAAGCACTCCGAGGAGCTAGGTGGTCAAGCCTGCGGCGCTGAACCCAACAAGCGACGACGAAATCAGCCTCTCGTCGTTCTTCGCCGCGTTCTCGCCGGCCCCGGAGTGGAGCGAGCTGGCCCGGTGGCCGCCCGACGTCTTCGCACTCGCGAATCTCGTCCTCGACAACACCGGGGCCTATCGGTTCGTCCTGCGTGGCCCACTCCGGATTCGGCGGCCAGCGCTTGCCCGGCGGGGGCGCGATGCGTGCTGACTGACGACCCCGGCGCCGCGGTCCTCACCCTGGCCTCCTTCGGCATGGCGGCGCGATCGCGACCCCGGGGCGACCGCTCTCGCGTGATCGCGCACTGGAACAGCCGCACGGATGGGCTGCACGAGATCGAGCTCGCGCCGCGAGCATCGGCGGTTCTCCTGTCCACCACCGTCGAGAGCGTGACCGCCTGGACCGCAGACGGCCGCTGCCACGCCGACGTGCCGAACCTGGTGCTATCGGGGGTCGATCAGCTCCGCGCTTAGGTGGTGACGCCTGGAACTGCTGCGGGCTCTTCCTCGAGCTCCTCGGCCTCCGG
>Ga0066905_100000079_pt1 | contig 17412 bp, 15 predicted proteins | sample PanSoiMetaPlot36_FD_67483 | JGI IMG/M metagenome (GOLD analysis project Ga0066905, IMG submission 67483) | Tropical forest soil microbial communities from Panama analyzed to predict greenhouse gas emissions - Panama Soil Plot 36 (version 2) | ecosystem: Environmental > Terrestrial > Soil >... | reverse complement strand
GCCGGCGCCGGCGCAGCCGGGCAAGCTTGCCCCTGCTGCCGACGCGGCCCTCGCCCGCGCGGCCGAGATCATCGCATCGGCCAAGCGGCCGATCGCGGTCATCGGCTCGAGCGCGATGCGCGTGGGTGATCCGGGCCTGCTGCGCCGCGTGATCGAACGCCACAGCCTGCCGTTCGCCACCACGACCATGGCCAAGGGCATGATCGAGGAGGATCATCGCCTCTCGCTCGGCTGCATCGAGCGCGCCTGCCGGCAGATCCAGCGCAAGTTCCTGCGCTCCGCCGACCTCATCATCGGCCTCGGTTACGACACGGTCGAGGTCGAGTACGAAGCCTGGATCGACGACCGGCGGCTGCTGCAGATCGACATCGAACCGGTCGACGTGGCGCCATCGGTCAACCTCGTGCATCAGGTGGCCGGCGACCTCGATGCCTCGCTGACAAAGCTCGCGGCACTGCCGGCCGCCACCAACCTCTGGAGCGCCGCACTCCTGGCCGAGCATCGCCGCGGCTTCCAGGCCGCGCTGCGGCCGCCGGCGGCATCCTTCACCGCCCATGCTGCAATCGATGCAGTGCGTCGTGCCTTGCCGCGCGCGGGGCTGCTCGCCTTCGACGTCGGCGCGCACACCCACCAGATCGCCAGCCAATGGACGGCGCATGCCCCGAAAACCTTCCACATCACCAACGGCTGGTCGTCGATGGGTTTCGGCCTGCCCAGCGCGATCGCGCTGAAGCTGGCGCGGCCCGACCTGCCCGTGGTCTGCGTTTTGGGCGACGGCTGCTTCCAGATGACCTGCGGCGAGGTCGCGACCGCCAAGCGGCTGGGGATAGCGCTTCCGATCGTCGTGCTCGACGACCGCTGGCTCGCGCTCATCAAGGTGAAGCAGATCCGGCGGCAATTTCCGCTCTACGGCACCGAGCTGCAGGCGGAAGACTACCGCGAGCCGCCGGCGCATTATTTCGGCGTGCCCGCGGTCGCAGCCAACAGCGCCGATGCGCTCGAGGCGGCGGTGAAGAAGGCATTGGCGGCGAACGGCCCGACCGTGATCGAGGCGGTGGTCGATTCCGATCACTATGTGGATACGGTGTACGATTGAGCGTGTGAATTTATGGCATAGCGACGACGACGCCGTCGGCGAGCTTACCCATTCGGTCGATCGCCTTCTGCGCAAAGCCCGACGCCTTCATATCCGTGACGAAACTCTTGCAAAACTCGACCACTACCGGTGGCGAACCCTTGGGGTAGCCGATCGCGATCGGCACATCGTAGTAACTGCCGGGCAGAATGCGCGAGCCGGGCAGCGCCGGCTGCGCCTTCGCGAGCATCGGCACCACGTGGCTGAAGGCGTCGGCCTGGCCCGTCGCAATCAGATCGGTCGCGGGCTTGGTGGTCTCGACCGGCACACGGAGCATGGTGGCATTGGCGATGATCTTTTCCAGGTGTTCGCCTTGTGCGCTACGGGCGGGGACGACAATGCGGACCCCGGCCCGATCGATCTCCGAGATCCTTTCGATGGTCGAGGACGCCGGCACCAGAAAGGTGGTGCGCAACCCGATCAGCACCGGCCCAAAATCGAAAGCAGCCGAGCGCTCCTTCGTGATTCCAATGAAGGTCACGTCGATCTTGCCGGCCTTGAACGCCTCGATCATGTCAGCCGGATTGTGGATCGGCACGAGTTCATGCGGCACGCCGGCGCGCTGCGCCAATTCAATACCGAGGTCCGGACTCCAGCCTTTCAGCATGCCCGCGTCTTCGACCGTGAAGTACGAAAGCATCAGCACGCCGACGCGCAGCTTGCCGGTCGGGGCAATCTGCCGGCCGATGTCGGCTTGCGCGCCGGCCTGCGCCACCGCGCCCATCATCACCGCGAACGAAAGCACAAGCGAGGCGCATATCGAGCGACACATGACGTCCCTCCATAGATCACTATGCGCAAATGAGAGCTTTTCGCAATTATGGCCCATTTATCTTCATTCGACGATCGGCGGTACCGGGCTCTCCACCTCGTTCATCCTGAGGTGCGGTGTCAAAAACGTCGTCACGGAACGCCGACCTCGCGCCGCAGACGATCCACGTTCACACGCCGGATATATCGCGGAATGTTGCCCCAGACGGCGTGGTAGCCAAATTCGCCGTTCTGCATTTCGTCGAGCGCGGCGTCCTTGTCCCAGCCCTGGTAGAGAACGCGATAGAGCGCCGTGATCAAGCCGGTGCGGTCGGCGCCGTGCTGGCAATGCAGCAGCACCACTCCCTCCCGCCTGGCCCGGCGCAAAGTCTGCAGCGCATCGACGATATCCTCTTGCTCGATATGCCAAGTGTGAATTGGGAAACGTACCAGCCGCAGATCGAGCCCTTGCGCGAGCGATCGGTCCGAGTGATGGGCGCGCAGGCTGATCACCGTGCGCAGGCCGTGCTGCGTCGCGAGGTTCTGGAAGCCTTTGGCGTCCGGCTGCGCGCTGCGAAAGAAATCGTCGTCGACAAGGTGGAGGTTCGGCACGCCTTCGAGCGCGACCGGCTGCGCCCAAGTCGGCCGCTTGGCTCCTGTCGCGGGCTCGGCCTTCTGCGCCACCGCGTGGCGCGCAGAGAGCGGGAGCAGCAAGAGCCCCGTCACGAACGTGCGCCGGGTCGGGATGCGTCGTCGGATCATGACGGCCTCCTCGGAACGACAGACTATCGCAGTTGCGTCACGCCGTCCGCACCCTCGTGGCAGGCGATTACGTCGACGTGCGCCGCGCACTCACCGCGGCGGCGTCATCGGTTGATGGCCCGACAGCTTGGCCAACGCCCCCTGGCGGGCAGTTTCGCGGCGCATGAATTCGGCGAGCTTCTCCGGCGTGATGTCAGCCGGCACCGTCATACCGAGCGCATCCATACGCTGGCGGAACGCTTCCGAATGCACGACCTCGTTAAGGTGCTTGTTGAGGAACGCGATGATCGGCGCGGGCGTGTTGGCCGGCGCGGCGAGGCCGACGAAACCGCGATGGTCGAAATTGGGATAGCCCAGCTCCTCCATGGTCGGCACGTCCGGCCAGCTCGCGATCCGGTGCGGGCTCGCCACCGCGAGCGCGCGCACCTTGCCGTCGTCGGCCAGCGGCTTGGCCTGGGAATAGTATGCGAAGACGCCCTCGATGCCGCCGGCCGCGACGTTGCGGGCGGCCTCGCCGGAGCCGCGATACGGCACGCCCACGATCTCGGTCTTGGCGAGGGAATTGAGCTGCGTCAGCGCGATCGCGGGCGAGGTAGCGGGACCCGAGGTACCGAAGCTGATCTTCTTCGGATCGGCCTTGGCGGCGGCAACCAGCTCGGCCACGGATTTGTACGGCAGCTTGGCGTCAATGATGAGAACCAGCGCCGGACCTTCAACGATCGTGCCGATCATGGCGAAGTCGTCGACCGCGTTGTAGGGCACCGGGATGTAATGCAGGTTCTGCGTATCGGCGACCGAATTGGCGAACAGCGTGTAGCCGTCGGGCGGAGCCTTGACCGCAAAGCTCCCGCCCACGACGCCCGAGCCGCCGGCCTTGTTCTCGATCACGATGTTCTGCCCGATCCGCTCCTGCATCATCGCGGCCAGGATGCGCACGGGGACATCAGTCAGGCCGCCGGCGGCGAACGGCACGACCATCGTGATGGTCCGGTTCGGGTAGCTCTGCGCCGGGGCGGACGCCGGCCAGAGCGCAGCGGCGAGAAGCACCCCGAGCAGACCCAGTTGCAGACGATTTTTCATGTGGCGCTCCTGTCCGCGTTTCACATTCAAGGACCGCAGAAACCCTGCATAAGGTATGCCAATTCGTATCCGCCCAACGCATGCCGGACCGACGGCCAAGGCTAGTGCGGTGGCTCTGACGTTCCGATCAGTTTCGCAGCACGTTCTTCATCGGAACGTCAGAGCCAAAACCGCACTAGAACTATGAACTTGCTAGTGTCCCTTTGCTTCCAACGTTCGCACCCGAGCGTGCTGCAATGTGATGCGAACGTTGGAAGCGGGACACTAGCGCAGATCCTGGAAAAGTGGGAAGACACCATCAGCTGGGGAGGCCAGATGACCGACAAGAACATGTCCCGCACGGAGCCGCTGCTGCCGGTCGAGCTTGGCCCGGGCAAGATCAAATTCGCGCAAGGGGTAAAGGCCGGCCGCTGGGTCTTCGCCACCGGGCTGATGGCGCAGGACTTCGTCAACGGCATTGCGCCGGACGTTCTCTCGGAGCGCGCGCCGCATTCGGGGGCACCCAAGCGCGAGAAGGAAGCGCTGCGCATCTTCGAGAACCTCGACGCCGTGCTGCGCGCCGCCGGCACCGACCGCACCAACCTGGTTCGCACCGACCAATACTACACGACCGTCAAGGCGGTGCCGCCCTATCAGCAGGTGCGGCGCGAGTTCCTGCGCGGGCGCATTCCGCCCTCGACCTCGATCGCGCAGCGGCGCCTCCTGCTGCCCGCGGCCGACATGAACATCCAGGCCATGGCCGTCGTTCCGGAGCAGGGCTTCGAGGTGCAGCACCTCAAGCACGAGCAACTGCAAGGACGCCCGACCTCGGGCTATTCCCCGGCGCTGACGGTCGGCGACTTGATCTTCGTTCCCGGCATCACCTCGATGGCGTTCGGCGACGAGCCGCAGCGCAACGGCGTCGCCGCGGCGGCGCTGATGGCGCAGGGCGCGCAATGGGGCGGCCAGCCGATCAAGCTCGAGACCGAATTCATCATCACGCGCCGGATCGTGCCCTCGCTGGCGCTGGCTGGAGCGCGGCTCGAGGATGTTGTGCATGCCCAGGTCTATCTCACCGACCGGGAGGACTATTCCGCGTTCAACGAGGTCTGGTCGCGCCATTTCGGCGCGTCGGGACCGACACTCTCGATCATTCCCTGCATCGAGCACGGGCTCGCGCCCTACGACGGCAAGATCGAGATCAATGTGCTCGCGGTGAAGCCCGAAGGCGCAGCCAAGAAACGCCACATCGATGCCGGCGTGGCGACCGCGTTCCGCCAGCAGCCGCAGGCGGTGCGCGCAGGCGACCTCCTGTTCATGTCGGCCCTGATGGCCGCCGACCACGACGGGATCGCGCCTGCGGCCGCCACCGACCCGCGTCAGCCTTGGTTCTCGTCGTCGCCGCAGGCGCAGGCGGAAGTCATCATCGGCAACATCGCGCGGCTGTGCGAAGCCGCCGGCACATCGCTCGCCAATGTGGTGCGCGTCCAGCAATTCCACACCGACATCGCCGACTTCTATCCGGTCTACAAGGTGTGGGAGCGCGCGCTGGGCGGACGGCCGCTGCCGTTTTCCGCGGTGGAGGTGCCGTCGCCCCTGCCGGTGCCGGGTGCGACGGTGCTGATCGAGGCCTGGGCCTATGCGCCTTGAGGCATCAAGCCCCGTTCAAATGCTTCTTGAAGAACTCCACCGTCAGCGCCAGTGCGCGATCGGCCTCCGGCTTGGAATAGGTCTTGCCGCCGTGGCGCGCGAACGCATGGTCGGCGCCGGGATATTTGTGAATCGTCACCAGCGGATTGGGTGAAAGCCGCCGCTCCAGCAGATCGTTCACCTCGGCCTGCACCCAGCGATCTTTCATGGCCATGTGCAGCACGAACGGCCGGTGCAGGTTCTTGGCCTCGCGGATGCGGTGCTCGATATAGGTGCCGTAATAGGCGACCGCGCAGTCGATGTCGGTGCGGCAGCACATGAGGTAGCAGAGCTTGCCGCCAAGGCAGTAGCCGACCGCGCCGACCTTGCCGTTGCACTCCGGCAGCTTCGCCAGGAAATGCCAGGTGTCCTCCATGTCGCGCACGGCGAGGTCGTAGTCGAAATCGTAGTAGAGGTCGAACGCCTTCTTGACGTGCTCGGGATTGTGGTCGGACAGCTCGACGCCCGGTTCCTGCCGCCAGAACAGGTCCGGCACCAGGCAGACGAAGCCGGCCTCGGCGAACTCGTGCGCATGCCGGCGCATGGTGTCGTTGACGCCCCAGATTTCCATGATGGCGATGACGGCGCCGGCCGGTGTCCTGTCCGGGATCGCGAGATAGGCGCCCATCTCGCCGTCGCGGAGCTTGACCTTGATGTTCTGCGTCTTCATGCCCGCGCCCTTGCTTCACTCGTTCCCGGCAGCTTGAGCAGGGAGCGCGCATTGCCGGCGAAGATCATGGCACGCCTGCCGGGCGTGACCGGAAGTGCCTCGACGGCCCTTATGGTATTGCGGATCAACGCGCGGCCTTGCTCGCAATCGAACGGCGCGTCGGTGGCAAACAGGCACGACGATGTTCCAAAGAACGCATGCCCGCAACGTGTCGGCTCGATCTCGCCGTTGAGCGCGGTGTCGGCATAGAGCATCTTGTAGTAATCCATCGGCTTGTGCTTGAGGCCGGCGTCCTCGGCGAGCGGGTTGCGCTCGCTAGTGCCGAAGAAGATCTGCCGGAAGCCGAGCCCGATCTTGCCGGCGAAGAACGGGATCATGCCGCCCATGTGGTGCGTGATGACCTTGAGGTCCGGCATTTCGTCGAAGATCCCGGAATAGATCAGCCGCGTCATCGCCGCCGTGGTCTCGTAAGGCCAGCCGAAGCTGAACCAGACCTCGGCTTCGGAGGCCTGCTCGCTGGCGTAGTCCGGAAAATTCGGGCCGCGCATGGGATGCACCCAGACCGGCAGGTCATGCTCCACCATGCGGGCGAAGATCGGACGGAATTCCGCGCCCGAGAGCGGCTTACCCGCGACATTGGTGAAGACCTGGATGCCGCGCGCGCCGAGCTCGTTCACGGCGCGATCGATTTCCGCAAGCGACGCCTCGACATTGTTCATCGGAAGTGCCGCGATGAAGGCCGGGAAGCGGTCGGGGTGCCTGCGGCAGATGTCCGCCAGTGCGTCGTTTGCGAGCCGCGCCAGCTCGGGTGTCTGGTCCGGCGCGGCGATCAGCTCGAGCGGTGGGTTGGCCAGCGACAGCACCTGCTGCAGCCCTTCGAATTCGTCGAGCAGTGCCAGCCGCGCATCGATGTCCCAGAGCGTCTTGAGTCGGGGAAAGGCAGTGACTGCGGTGTGCCCGGGGATGATACGTGCGAGACGATCGAGATAGATCTTCGGCATGAAGTGATTGAAGACGTCGATCATCATCACGACACCTACTGTGCCATCATGCTGGCGGCGAACAGATCGTCGAGCTTCGTGAGCCGTGGCGTCAACCCTTGCTCGACCGAATATTGCGCGATCGTCTCCAGCACCAGGCGGTTGGCGACGACGCCGTGCGAGACGAGAGGCGTGCGCAGCGTCTTCCTGGCGTCGCCCGGCAGCAAGCCGGTCTCGACATGATATTCGGCATGCTCGATACGCTGCCGCTCGGCAAGCGCGTTCGCCTGGTTGAAGGCCTTGACGATATTGGTGAGCGCCCAGGGATGCTTTTCCGCCAGCTCGCGCTTGATCACCATGCCGTGGTTGATGGGATAGAGCCCGGTCTTGCGATAGTAACGGATACCCTCGGCCAATGGATCGGGGAACAGCGGCTTGATATCGGGATGGTCGTGCAGGTTGGCGGTGCTGCGGTCGATGAGATTGGGATCGACGAGATAGAAGATGACGGCGTCGAGCTCGCCCGCGAGCATCATCGAGCCGATGCTTTTCTCCGGCGGGATCTGGTTGACGGTCACGCCCGGCGGCGCCGTGAACCCGGTTGCACCGCCGTGGCTGCGCGCCGGCGGGCGCTCCATCCAGAATTCCATGTCCTTGGGGTGAACGTCGAACTCGTGCTGCAGCGCGCCGCGCGACCACAGCGCTGCGGTCTGCTGATATTCCGGCACGCCGACGCGCTTGCCCTTGAGGTCGGCGGGCGTCTCGATCCTTGCCCCCCGGCGGACCAGCGTGGTGGTGTGGAAGAAGCGCCGCGTGGTGAACACCGGGATGCCGACGAAGCGGTCGTCGCCCTTGGATCGCGCGATCATCAGCGATGACACCGACATCTCGGCGACGTCGAATTCGGCGAACCGCAGCTGCCTCCAGAACAGCTCGGACGGGTGCAGCACGGTCGGAACGAGATCGATCCCATCGGGCTTTGCCTGCCCGTCGATGACCGGCCAAGTGCGCGGATTCGAGGTCAGCGCGATGCTGAATTGCACATTCATGGGGATCACCTGCTACCGGAAGCGCGGCGGACGCTTTTCGCGGAACGCGCGGCCGCCTTCCTTCGATTCCTCCGTGCCGTAGTAGAGCGCGACCGCCTCGAAGCCGAGCGAGCTCAGGCCGCGCAGCTGCTCGGTGTCGGCGTTGAAGGAACGCTTGGCGATGGCAAGCGCGGTGGGGCTGCGTTCCTTGAGCTCCGCACACCAGCGGTCGACCTCCTCGTCGAGCCGCTCCGGCGCAACCACCGCATTCACCAGGCCCATCTCGTAGGCTTCCTTCGCGCTGTAGCGCCGGCACAGATACCAGATCTCCCGCGCGCGCTTCTCGCCGACGAGGCGCGCGAGATAGGCGGTGCCGAAGCCGGGATCGACCGACCCGACCTTGGGGCCGACCTGCCCGAACACCGCCTTCTCCGAGGCAATGGTCAGGTCGCACAGCGTCGCCAGCACATTGCCGCCGCCGATCGCGAAGCCTTGCACGCGCGCGATCACTGGCTTGGGCACGTCGCGGATCAACGATTGCAGCTCGTCGATCGGCAGGCCGATGGTACCGCGACCGCCGTAGCTGCCTTCATGCGCGCTCTGGTCGGCGCCGGTACAGAAGGCTCGGTCCCCTGCCCCGGTCAGCACGATGACTGCGACGCTCTTGTCCCAGCCGGCACGCCGGAAGGCGTCGATCAGCTCCTCACAGGTCTCAGCCGTGAAGGCGTTGTATTTCTCCGGACGATTGATGGTGATGCGAGCGACGCCGTCGCGCAGCTCGAAGAGGATGTCGCGATATGTGTCCATGTGCCTTATCCGTGCATGGTGAGGCCGCCCGAGACGCTGATCGTCTGGCCGGTGATGTAGGCGGCGTCGTCCGACAGAAGGAAGGCGACCAGCCCGGGATAGTCCTCGGGCACGCCGAGCCGCCGCATCGGGATGGCGCGCTTAAGTCCCTCGGCGATGCGGGTGCCGTCCGGACCCTCGAGGAAGCTGCGCAGGATGGCGGTGTCGGTGGGCCCGGGACAGATCGTATTGACGATGACTCCCTTGCCGACCAGCTCGCGCGCCACCGTCTTGGTGAAGGCGATGATGCCACCCTTGCACGCGGAATAGACCGCCTCTCCCGAGGAGCCGACCCGGCCGGCGTCGGAGGCGATATTGACCACGCGGCCGAACCCGCGCGCCGCCATGCCGCGCAGCACGACATGATTCACGTTGAGCGGACCGAACAGGTTGATGTCGACGACCTTGCGCCAGAACTCGGGCGTCGAGTCGAGGAAGCTCAAGGCGCGATCCCAGCCGGCATTGTTGACTAAAAATGCGACCGGTCCAAATGCGGCCTCGAACCCTTCGATGGCGCGCGCCACAGCATCGTAGTCGGTGATATCGGCGTCGTGCAGGCTCACGCGCCCCCCGCCGGCGTTGATCTCCCCGACGAGCTTCTCGCCGCTCGCCGCATCGAGGTCGATGATGCCGACGGCGCAACCCTCTTCCGCCAGGCGGCGCGTGATCGCCGCGCCGATGCCGTTGGCCCCGCCGGTGACGACGACGGTGCGATCCTTCAATCCGCGCATGGCTGCTCCGCGATCACGTTGTTTGCGCCGTGCCTTCGGCACGCCCGGCCAGCATGCGGGTCGCCTCATACCTGATCACGATCTCGCCCTGCTGGTTCTTCACGTCGACCCTGGAGACCACAATACCGCGATTGCCCTTCGAGGTCGGGCGCACCGACGTCACCTCGATCTCGCCGTGGATCGTGTCGCCGACGCGGACCGGTGCCAGCACTTCTTTCTTGAGCTCGAGCATCGCGAGGCCGGTGCCCTGGATCATGCTCTGGCACAGCAGCCCCTCGATCAGGCTGTAGGTCAGCGCGGCCGGTACGAAACGGCCCGCGATCGCACCTTTCTCGCCGCCGAAAGTGTGGTCGGTGAAGATCACCTCCAGCATCCCGGTCACGCCGGTGAACATCACCAGGTCGGTCTCGGTGACGGTGCGATTGAGGGTGCGGAAACGCTGCCCGGGCGACAATTGCTCCCAGGTGAATCCGAGGCCGAGCGTCTGCATGCAAGCTACTCCGGACCGGCGAGGCACACCCCTAGTGTCCCGGTCCCGACGTTCGCATCAACCCCGCAGCGCGCACTCTTGCGAACGTCGGAACCTAAGGGACACTAGCAACTCTATAGCCCTGGTGTGGCTTTGGATTTGACGTTCCTACAAAGGACGTGCAGCAACGCTGGTAGGAACGTCAAATCCGCCACACCAGGTTTCTTAGCCTCCGCCGCCCATGGATTCCAGCCCGCCCGCCTTCCAGTACGCGCGCGCCGACGGGGCGGACAGCGCCTGGATGAAGGCTTGCGCGGGCTCCGGCGAGCGGCTGCCGGCATGGATGGCGGCCGAAAAGACGATATAGCTCTGCACCGCCGATGGCAGCGGCCCGACCAGCGTGACGCCTTTCGCCGTCTGTACCTCGCTGATGTTGAACAGGCCGATCTCGACGTCGCCCTTGGCGACCAGCGTGGCTCCGCCGTTGATCGCGAACATGTAGGTGAGCTTCGGCTTGACGGCATCGGCGATGCCCATCTCGGCCATCATGCGTGCGAGCGCGACACCGGCAAGGCCGCCGCCGGCCGGATCGGGATGGACGATCGACCGTGCATCCAGGAGCATTTTGCGCACGGCGTCGACGGTCGAGATGTCGGGCCGCGGCGTGCTCTCGCGGACGATGACGCCGATGCCGACCCGCGCCAGTTCCACGCGACCGGGCCGCAACGTGCCGGCTTTCTCCAGCGTCTCGATGATCGGAGCTGGCAGGACCACGATGTCGGGCGTCTCGCCGCTCCTGAGCTTGGCCTGGATTTCGGCGGGCGTTGCGACCGTGAATGCGATCTGATGGCCGGTATCGCGGGTGAATGTCGCAGCCATTGTCTTTTCCACCTCGGCCGGGGCGCCCGAGCTGAACACGTGGATGTCGGCGGCAACGGCCGGGCTTGCGATAAGCGTAGCGAGCACGGGCATGCCGATGAGGCGGATGGCGGCGTGTGATCTGCAAGTATTCATGGCCGTACACTAACAGATGGGCGGCGGAACGCAGACCCCGCCATGGTCACCGCATTTCCACGCCCATTTGCGCGCGACGCCCGTCCTCGCTAGCCTCCCATGCCGCCGGAGCGATGGCGATGCCGCTCAATGCCCGTGTGAATTCCACTTTTCGGCTTGTTGGTTTGCGGAGCCTGCTCGTTGCGCTGGTCGCGCTCGCTGGCGCATCCGCCGCCGTCGCGCAGAGCTACCCCAGCCGGCCGATCCGCATTGTGGTGCCGACGCAAGCAGGCGCCGCGCAGGATACGCTGGCGCGGTTGCTGCAGCCCTATCTGGAGAAATCGCTCGGACAGCCCATCATCGTCGAGAACCGCTCGGGCGCGAGCACCATGATCGGAACCGACACCGTCGCCAAGGCCGCGCCCGATGGCTACACGCTGCTGATCGTGCCGACCACATTCACCGTCAACGCGGCGCTGAACACCAGGCTGGCTTTCGATCTCGAGCGCGACTTCGCGCCGATCACGGTCTTGGTCAAGAATCCGCTGCTGTTCGCGGTCAATGCCAAGGTTCCAGCGCGCACGCTGCAGGAATTCGTGGCGCTCGCGAAGGCCGAGCCGGGCAAGCTCAACTACGGAACGTCGGGCGCCTCGACACAGGCGCACCTGCTGCTTGAAATGTGGAGCGCCCGCGCCGGTATCAAAATGCAGCATGTGCCCTATCGCGGTGGGGCGCCGGCGGCGCTTGCGGTCGCGACCGGGGAAACTCAGCTCGTGCTCCTGTCGCCGCTCGGGATCCTGCCGCAGATCGAGGCCGGCATGGTGCGCGCGCTCGCCACCGGCGGGCTCGAGCGCGATCCGAAATTTCCGGATTTGCCGACCGCCGCCGAGTCCGGCTTCCCCGGCTTCGAAGCCGTGCAGTGGCTCGGCCTGCTTACCACTGCCGGCACACCGCCGGAGATCATCGCGACCCTCAATACTGAGGTTAACCGCGTGTTAAGAGAGCCCGACGTCGCGGCAAAGCTTGCGCTGCAAGGTACCACCGCGGCCGGCGGCACGCCGGAGGCGTTCAAGGCACTAATCGCGACCGAGATTCGCAATTGGAAGGAGGTCGCGCGGAAAGCCGACATCAAAGCTGTGGACTGAGGGCGGAATCCTTTTGACGTGGCTCCCCTAAGCCACGGTGAATATTGCTGAATTTGCACCAGACCTGGTTACCCCCGCCGTCGTTTGGTCCCGGCAGGGTCAATTTTTCTCCTTATTCTCCAATACACTGGACATGGATCTATCGGGGATCGATGGATCTTTTGGGGATTTTGTTCGGGGATCACTGCTGGGTCGGGGAGTCGCTCTCTCTCTATTCGTCTGACTGGAAATTCCGGGCGTTGACGCGCCGTTGCGTTGACGCTGTGTCGCCCTGGGGAAGGGGCGGCATGAGTTGCCGGATCCGGTCAGATGTCTCCGCCTGGGGGATCGGCAGGGGGAATTTTCGTTTGATAGCACAGTCCGTTGCTGTGACGCGCTATTCGCGCGCGCCGGTTGGAATGCGCCGCGCGCCAGCGCGATCGAACCGCGGGCCCGCCGCCGCGCTGACGACGGCTTTCTGTCAGCATGGCGTATTGGGCCTCAAGCTTGCCGCCGGCGCCTTGGCCGCCGCCACCGCCGCACTGGCAATCATCAACAATCAGGACGGCTTTCAGTCCACCACCGCCGCGTTCGAGCCGGCACGCAACGAAACCGTGGTCTACCGGCAAGCCGCGGTGCGCCCGGGCTACCAACAACTGGAGCAGGCCGACGAGGCCGACGCCGCCGAAGATCACGAGGATCAGGCCGCTCCGGTCGCCGCGCCGTCCTACTATACCCGCGTGGTGCAGACGATCCGCTTCCTCAATCCTAATCGCCTGGTCATGCGCGATGCGGGGCCGCAAGGCACGATCAAGGTCGGAGGTTTCATCGCCTTCCCGGGACGCGGTGCTCCGGAGGCCGACGACACCCAGAAGTCGCGCAGGCGCGGCCCGTCCATCATGGACGAGGTCGACGACTATCTGTGGGAGGTCTATCAGCGCGTCCCGGTCAAGAAGGACGGCGCCGGCGACTTCACGTGGAAGGATCCGGCCGCGGCCAAGCGGGTGGGCATGACGTTGCAGGATTACGTGATCGTCGGCATGGATCCCGAGTTCCGCGAGCAGCTTTATCATGCCGGCAAGGCCATGGACGCCGCCGGCGTGCAGTGGTCGTTGCTGAGCGCGTTCCGTGACGACTACCGCCAAGGCATCGCCACGGGGTTCAAGGCACGCGGCGGCAATTCGCTGCATGGCGGCAGCCGCCGCACCGGCGGCTACGGCCATGGCCGTGCCGTCGATGTAACCGGCGTCGACTCGATGAGCGAGGTCTGGAACTGGATCGATGCCCACGGCGCGAAATACGGGCTTTACCGCCCGATGCCGGGCAACGATCCTGCGCATGTCCAGCAGCGCGGCGACTGGCACAAGATCGCGCTGTCGCTGCGTGAGAGCCGCACGCGGGTTGCCGATGCGGCGGCCGTGCGTGGCAAAGAAGCCGGCAAGCACAAGGTCATCGCCAACGCGACGCGTTGATTGGCGCCAATCTCTCCGCCGCCAAAATGCGTGGCGCGCCCGAACGGGTGCGAGCATTTGACGTTGCGTGCTTTGATGTTGGGTGCGGTTGACGTGAGCGCCTTGATTTGAGCGCACGGTGCCGATCTCGGGCAGGCCCGAGATCGATCACGCGCCGGCGGTGACTCTAGCGATTGGCGAGGATCTTGAGCCGCCGCGCTGCTTCCGGCGAGCCCAGGCTCTCGGCTTTCTGGTACCAGCTGCGCGCCTTCTCCACGTCGGCGCCCATCCCGACCACGCCAAGCCTGGCGAGCACCGTCGGATCGTAGGTGGCGCCCAGCGCCACCGCGGCGTTCGGATCGCCGGCTTCGGCGGCGCGCTGGAACACGATCCGCGCAGTGACGACGTCGCCCGCCGCGATGAATTGCTCGCCCTGCTTGATCAGCAGCACGATGTCATCCTGACTGAGCGTGCGGGCGGGCCTGCCCGCCGGCGGCTCGGCCGCGGGCGGGGCGGGCGGCAGCTTCGCGACTGTCTCGCGCTCCGGCAGCCGTGTTGGCGGCGGTTGCACGGGCTGCGGCGGCGGGCTCGCTTGCTGCTGCGGTACCTGGATCGGCGCCTGCTGGATCGGAGCTTGCTGCATGGGCGGTGACGGCGGCGGGCTCGCGGGCGACGTCTGCATATCGCCGCGCGTGGCCAATGCCGTGGGGACGTCGTCCTGCTGTACTCTGGATGGGGCGACCTCTCGCGCGACCCTGGGCGCGGGCGCCGTGGTTGTCGGCGTGGCGGCAGTGAGTTGCGGCGCGGGCGCAGTCGGATCCGATGCCGGCCCCCAGCCGACGGACAGATAGTACAAGACCGGCGCGGCAACGCTGCTCGCGATCAAGAGGCGCAGCGGCCAGCGCAGGCTGTCGTGGCGCGACCCCCGCGGCGGTGGTGCCATGCGCTCAGGCTCGAGCGAGAGCGGAACGCGGCCGCCATACATGTCGCCGCCAGAATGACGATCGCGCGCATCCGCGGGGGGCAGCCCGCGGACCGGCGCCATCGGCGTGGCGCGCGGCAGCCGCGTGGTGGAATCCTGGCGCTGCAGCCAGCGCAGGCTGGCCTCGAGCCGCTGGAGATCGCGATCGTTCATGACCTCGTCGCGATGCGCGCCACCCATGGGCGGCTCGAAGCGCTCGCTGGTCGGATGGGCGGGTTGCAGCGAGGCCGCGGCATCGAGATCGATGGGATGCTCTTTCACGACCTCCTCGAATGCCATCTTGGCCGACAGATCGCCGCCGCCGGCAACACTTGGGAACGGTCGCACGGACGGCCCGCGCGAGCCTTCCGGCCCGCGAGGCGGCTGGTCTTCAGCATGGGAGCCGGCAAGGTCGCCTGGCTCCACGGAGGGGCGCGCCTGCTGTGATTTCGGTGCGTAGGGCGAGCGATGCATGTCGGCTTCATTGACGGCCGGCGGAGGCGGCGGCGGTCCGGCGTCCGCGCGCTTGGGCGCGTAGGGTGAGCGAAACGCATCATCGGCATTCTCGATCGGAAATCGCTCCGAATTGGCCTGCTCACGCGCCTTCTGAGACACGTAGGCGGAAAGGTCCAAAGGATTAATTGGCTTTCCTGATGGGGTACTCATTTACTGACACTCCCCTACCGATCCGCCCGGATCGTAGTCTCTTTTCGTTGCATGGGCCTCTGCTCAGGGGTCCTTCTCCTTGTCCCACTCGCAAAGACCAAGTCTACCCACGCAATTCGGGTTGGGTAGAGCGCTTTCCGGCGAAACCTGCCCCCTTGCCTGACCCGGGGCGGGCTTCCGGTCGCCACTCCCCACGCCGGCTTTAGCCGACTTGGGCAGTTTAGACCACCGATCTCGGGTAAACCCCGAGACCGGTGAAAACGCGTCAACTCTTGCCGCCGCAGCAAGTTCAGTTCGGAAGCCGCTGCAGCCCGCGACCTCGATGACTCAGCGTTGCACGCTGCCCCGCTGCTTGTCCCGCCACTGCAGGAATTCCCTGAACAGCGCATCGCGCTGGTCGGGAGAAAGGTTTGCAGCCGCGGGACCCTTGTTCTTCAAGAACGCACCGAATTCGGTGCTCGCCACCTGCGGATCGTCCTTTCGCATGCGCTTCAACATTTCGTCGGCGACCGGCCAGCGGGTCCAGCCCGGGACGGTTGCTGCGAGATTCACGTCGCGCCATTTCGGATGGCGAGGCGGCTGGAGAAACTTGTCCCACTTGGTGAAAAGAGCCTCGGTGAACCTTTCGACGCGCCGATAGCGATCGGTGCTCTTGGCCCAATTGAACACCGCGAGCACCGTCGGCACCGCGATCGTGTCGACGGACTTCCCTTCCGGAATCAGGGTCGGGTATTCTTTGTTCGTGAGCTCGCCGAGCGTATAGTAGTCGGCAAACGTCTTCGAGAACGGGATCGGCACGAAGTGCAGTCCCGAATTCGGCGGGATCTTCGCAAAAAAGTCGATCGGCTGCCCGATCACTCGGACCAGCGCGGCGATTTCACCCGACCTGAGCTTTTGCAGCGCGGTGTTGTTGTCAAACAGCACCTGCTCGACCTGCACGCCCATTCGTTGAAAGACGATCGAGCCGGTCAAGCTCGAGCCGCTTCCGGCGGGGCCGAAGCTGACCTTCTTGCCCTGCAGATCGGCGATCGACTTAATGTCCTCGCGCGCGAGAACGTGCAGCTCCGACACCGGCAAGCGGACGATGTAATGGATCCGGTAGTCGAGGTTGTTGACCTTCCGCTGGGTGCGGAAATACTCGAACACATCGGACTGCGTCACCGCGATGTCGACCCCGCGCAGATAGAGCAGGTCATCCAGATTGGACGCAGCGCCGTAGGTGACGATCGGAACGATGCGCAAGTTGTCGCCATCGTCGAGAACCTGCCCGAGCTCGTCGGCAAAGGTCATGTAGGTGCCCGACCGCTGCCCCCCGGCAACGCCGACGGTCCAATTGTTCTTCTTGATCCGCATAGCGGAATCGGTACCGCCCTCCTCGAGAGCCTTGGGCACCGCCTGCGCTTGCGCAGTCGAGACCCATCCGATTGAGCTCAAGCCGAACGTGTGAGTGAGAGCCGATAAGACGACGAGGCACAAGGTGCCCGACAATGTCAGCACGCGCATCCAACCACCTCCTCAACTGAGGACCCTACCGAAACCTGACTCTCGCGTCCGTCAAAATTGTGGTGGAAATCGGATTCGGTTTTCTTGCGCCGCTTGTTTTCCTGACCCACAATTTTCTTTTCTTATTTTTCTGAAGTGATGACGCCAACGCGCGCTCGATGCACGCGCCCCGCATTGGTAGATGCGCACTCCTTATCGGTACGCACATACCCCGGATCGGTAGGCATGTACTCACCCACCGGGTCCCCTCGGGCACCCTCATGCGTTGCTGTGACGAAGCCTCCATTCGATATTCGCATTAAATTAACAGTGCAACCCAGTATAGGAAATAAAGCTAACGCCGCTACCGGAGCGCCACGATGTTTGCCCCATCCCGCCACAATCGGCGTCGCTAGGCGCGAGGTGAAAATTCTCTCGAGACAGACTTCGGCGCAGGCGATGCACTGGCGGGAACCCTGCTTTATAGTTGAATTTTCTCGAAATTTCGTGCCGGCAATGGTGACTGCGCCGGCCTTTCATAACAGGGCGTCGGCGATCCGTCGGATACACCCGCCGGTAACAAAATAGGAATTCGGTTCCGAACTGACAGTTGCAC
>Ga0066905_100000078_pt1 | contig 17532 bp, 18 predicted proteins | sample PanSoiMetaPlot36_FD_67483 | JGI IMG/M metagenome (GOLD analysis project Ga0066905, IMG submission 67483) | Tropical forest soil microbial communities from Panama analyzed to predict greenhouse gas emissions - Panama Soil Plot 36 (version 2) | ecosystem: Environmental > Terrestrial > Soil >... | reverse complement strand
AGCAGGATCGCCCGGCGCCGGCCCAGGGCACCGCGCCAGGTGATCGAGGCGATGACCGGGTTCACGACGCCACCAGATAGGAGAACACGCTCTCCAGGGACTCGTCGGTCGGCAGGACCTCCCGCAGCCGGATCTTCTCCGCCCGCGCGACCTGCGGCAGCAGCCGGGTGAACGTGCCGTAGTCGGACGCGCTGATGGTGAGCGCGTCCGTGCCGACCGTGACTCCGGCCACCGACCCATCGGTGACCAGCGCGGCGGCCAGCCGGCGGTCGTCGCTCGACCGGACCGTGAACACGTGCGGCCGGTGCGTCATCAGCCGGCGGATGCTCCGGAAGTCGCCGGACGCCGCCAGCCGCCCGGTCACCATCACCTGCACGACGGTGGCCAGCCGCTCGACCTCCTCCAGGATGTGCGAGCTGTACAGCACGGTGTGCCCGGCCTCGCCCATCCGCCGGAGCACCCCCATCAGGTGCAGCCGCTGCCGCGGGTCCATGCCGTTGAACGGCTCGTCAAGCAGCAGTACGGACGGCCGGTGCACCAGGGCGGCGGCTACCCTGGCCCGCTGCCGCATGCCCTTGGAGTACGTCTCGATCTTCCGGCCGGACGCCTCGACCAGATCTACCAGCTCGATCGCGGCCTGCGCGGCCGTCTGCGCGTTCGGCAGCTTGTGCAGCCGGGCGCTGGCGTACACGAACTCCCAACCGGTCAGATACCCGAAGATCGCCTCCCGTTCCGGCACGAAACCGATCTTCCGGTAGAGGCCGAGGTTGCTCCAGGTGGGTTCACCATCCACCGTGACCCTGCCCTTGGACGGCTCGAGGAAGCCGGCCAGCATGCTGAGCAGTGTGGTTTTGCCGGCGCCGTTCGGGCCGAGCAGGCCGGTGACCCCGGGACCGATCCGCATCGAGATGTCGTTGACCGCGACCAGGTTGCCGTACCAGCGCGAGACGTTCGCAAGCTCGATCTCGCTCACTGAGCCACCCGCCGGTAGCGGACGATGAGCACCGCGACGCAGGCGGCGAAGAACGCGATCGTGACCGCGATGAACAGCGGGCCGTAGCCATTCACGTCGATCGGGCTCGGTTCCTGGCCAAGCGCTGCGTTCTGGAAGCCGTTGAGTAGCGGGAACGGGGACAGCACGGCCGGCCAGGCCGGCGGGTCGGCGCCGTCGTTGCGGGCGGCGAGCGCTACGAACAGGGCTCCCATGATCGCGTTGCTGAGGACGTACCACCCGGCGATCCCACCGATCGCGAACGCCCGGCGCGGGGTCAGCGAGGCGATGGCCAGGCCGAGCGCGGCGAGCACCAGGGCGTGCACTCCGGCGCTGACCACGATCGGGGCGACGGCCTTGGTCTCGGTCCAGATCCCGTCCAGGCCCTCGTTGGTGGTGAAGCTCGCGCCCAGGTAGTGCACCAGCAGCGGAGTGCACATCACGATGAACACCGCCATCGACATCGCGGCCAGTTTGGCCAGCGGGTAGTCGATGCGCTTGATCGGGCGGGAGAAGTACAGCGGAAGGACCGTGTAGCGCAGGTCGCGGCAGACCAGCTCGGCTGCCTGCACGGCCAGGAAGCCGAGCACGACCCACTGCAGCGGGGTCATCGCGTAGTCCCGGTAGTGCAGGAACTCGAGCTCGGTGCCCAAGGCCTGTTGGGCGACGATCGCCACCACGACCGCGACGGCCGCCGGGAGCGCCATGATGCCGATCGCGGCAAACGGGATGATCTTTGCCTTGGCGCCGCGGCCTAGCCCGAACGCCGAGCGCAGGCTGGCGGTGTACAGCGCCCGGAACACCGCGCCGCGGCCGAGCCGCACCCCCTCGTAGTGGCGGTAGCCGAGATCGTGGATGACCCCGCGGGCGGCGTCGGCGTCGCGGGTGGCGGCGGCGTCCGTGGCCTCGGTCACTGGAACACCTCCTCGACCCGGTGCCGGCGCTGTTCGAGCCGGTGCAGCGGCAGCCCGAGCTCGGCGACCGCGTCCCGGATCAGGTCGTACGCCTCGTCGCCGTCCAGCGGGATCAGCAGGCCCTCGCCGTCCCGGCTGAACCGCACCCCGGCCCCGGTCAGGTGGCCGGCCAGCTCGTCGGTGCCCTCGTCGACCTGGACCAGCAGCACCTCGCGCCGCCCGGTGAACGCCGCGAGGGTGTCGTGTCGCAGCAGCTTGCCGGCGTCGATGACGATCAGACTGTCGCAGATCTGCTCGATCTCGCTGAGCAGGTGCGAGGAGACCAGGATCGAGATCCCGAACTCGGTGCCGATCCGCCGGATCAGCGCGAGCATCTCGGTGCGCCCGGCCGGGTCCAGCCCGTTGGTCGGCTCGTCCAGCAGCAGCAGCCTGGGGTCGTGCACGATCGACTGCGCGAGCTTTACCCGCTGCTTCATGCCGGTCGAGTAGCCGCCGATCTGGCGGTACCGCTCCTCGTGCAGCCCGACCAGCCGGAGCGCTTCGGCGGTCCGCTCCCGCGCCGCGGTCATCGGCAGGCCGGACATCCTGGCCAGATGGACGACGAACTCGGTCGCGTTGACGTCTGGCGGCAGGCAGTCGTGCTCGGGCATGTAGCCGACCAGCCCACGAACCCGCTCGCCCTGATGGGTGGGGTCCAGGTCGAGCACTCTGGTGCTTCCGTTCGACGGGGGCAGCAGTCCCAACAGGATCTTGATGAGGGTCGACTTGCCTGCTCCGTTAGCGCCGACCAGCCCGATCACACCGGGCTCGACGTCGACGCTCAGCGCGTCGAGTGCGAGGACCCCGTTCGGATAGCGCTTGGACAGCGCCGACGTTGCAAGCAACGGCACGCGGCCGACCCTAGCCCGCGGCAACGCGGTTGCGATACCCAGGGTCCCTCTGATCGGGTGTCGCCGTGGCGAGCGGGTGGGACCGAACCTGGCGGGCCGGCGTGGACAAGTGGATCAGCGCCGGGCTCGTCCGCCATGGGCTGCGGCCGAACGGGGAGATCGAAGAGATCAAACGGCGATCGTGGTCGCTGGTCCTTCGGGTGCCGGCCGAGCCCGGCCAGGTCTGGTTCAAGGCCGGCGGTCCCGGTTGCCGGTACGAGGCTGGGCTGGTGGCCGCCCTGGCCGGCTGGGCTCCCGAGTCGTCGCTGCCGCCGCTCGCGGTCGACCGGGAGCGGGGCTGGCTGCTGCTTCCGGATGGCGGGCCGACCCTGCGGACCATCGTGGCCGAGGCCGGTGGTCAAGCGCACTGGGAACGGCTGCTGCCGCGCTACGGCCAATTGCAGCGCGACCTCGCCGGCCGAGTCGACGAGCTGCTCGAGCTCGGGGTGCCTGACGTGCGCCCACCGGCGGTCCCGGGTGCGCTGGCATCGCTGCTCGCCGACACCGAGGCCCTGCTGCTCGATCAGGAGGACGGCATGACCTCGGCGGATCGGGAGCGACTGCTCGGGATGCAGCCCGAGGTCGCCGGCTGGGCGGCCGAATTGGACGGGTACGGCATCACACCGTCGCTGAACCACGACGACTTCCACGACGGCAACGTGTTCCTGCGCGACTGCCACTACGTGTTCTTCGATTGGGGCGACGCGTCGGTCGCGCACCCGTTCGCCAGCCTGCTGGTCACGCTGAACTCGATCGCGTACTTCCGGCAGCTTCCGGCCGGCAGCGCCGAACTGCTGCGGATGCGCGATGCGTACCTGGAACCCTGGACCGGCGAGTACGACCGCACCGATCTGGTCGCCGCGGCTCGGCTGGCAACCCGGCTGGCGAAGGTGGGACGCGCGCTGTCCTGGCGGCGGGCGTTGATCGGCGGCACCGCCGGGGAGATCGCGCCGTGGCGGGATGGCGTGCCCGGCTGGCTGACCGAGCTGTTCGAGCCGGACCTGATCTAGCCGATCTGTTCGAACCGCGGGGCTAGAGCTTGCGCAGCCGGATCCGGCGCACCGCGTGGTCGGGGCCCTTGCGCAGCACCAGGGTGGCCCGACCCCGGGTCGGCTGGATGTTCTGCAGCAGGTTGGGTTCGTTCGTCTCCGCCCAGATCCGGCTCGCGGTCGCCTCGGCGTCGGCGTCGGACAGCTGCGAGTACCGGTGAAAGTAGGACGCGGGATCCGCGAACGCGGTCTCCCGCAGGGTCAGGAACCGGCCGATGTACCAGCGGCGCACATCGCTCACCGCGGCGTCCACATAAACCGAGAAGTCGAAGAAGTCGGACACCGCGAGCCGCGGCCGGCCGTCCGGAGCGGGGTGCGCCGGCTGCAGCACGTTCAGTCCTTCCAGCAGCAGGATGTCCGGCCGGCGCACCGGATGCGCGGCGCCCGGTACCAGGTCGTAGGTCAGGTGCGAGTACACCGGCGCCAGCGCGTGGGCCGCGCCCGACTTGACGTCGCTCACGAACCGGAGCAGCCGGCGCTGGTCGTACGACTCAGGAAACCCCTTGCGATGCAGCAGCCCGCGCCGAGTGAGCTCGGGCAGCGGGAGCAGGAAGCCGTCCGTGGTCACCAGCTCGACCCGCGGATGATCCGGCCAGCGAGCCAGCAGCTCGCGCAGGACCCGCGCGGTGGTTGACTTGCCGACCGCCACCGAGCCCGCGATGCCGATCACGAACGGGGTGCGATTCTCGCCGATCGGCTCGCCGAGGAACGTGGACGTGGCGGCGTGCAGCTCATGGGTGGCGGCGACGTAGAGATTGAGCAGCCGGGACAGCGGCAGGTAGACGTCGGTGACCTCGGTCAGGTCGACCGGCTCGCCGAGCCCGGACAGCCGCTCCAGCTCCGCCTCGGTCAGCGGCAGCGGAGTTGCCTCCCTGAGCTTGGCCCAGCCGGCCCGGTCGAGCTCGACGTACGGGGAGACTGAGCGCTCGGCCGCTGGACCCGGATTCATGGCATCTGTTCATACGGCCCGGGGCGGGTATCGGTCGAGGGGTGGCGCGTCCGGTCCCGGTTCCCGGCTCTCGGTAGGGTGTCGGGCATGTGCGGAATCGTGGGCTATGCCGGGGCCAAATCTGCGCTGGACGTGGTGCTCGAGGGTCTGCGCCGGCTGGAGTACCGCGGCTACGACTCGGCCGGAGTGGCCATGGTCACCAGCGACCGCGAGCCGGATGGCACGCTGGCCATCGAGCGCCGGGCCGGCAAGCTGGCCAACCTGGTCGGGGCGATCGAGGAGCATCCGCTGCCCGCGACCACGACCGGGATCGGGCACACCAGATGGGCCACCCATGGGGCGCCCACCGACCGGAACGCGCACCCGCACACCGACTGCTCGGAGCGGGTCGCGGTGATCCACAACGGCATCATCGAGAACTTCGCCGCGCTGCGGGCCGAGCTCACCGGAGCCGGCCATACGCTCCGGTCGGACACCGACACCGAGGTGGTCGCCCATTTGCTCGAGGACACGGTCGCCGCGGTGGACGGCGACCTGGCCGAGGCGATGCGCCGGGTCTGCCACCGGCTGGAGGGTGCGTTCACCCTGGTCGTCGTGCACGCGGACGCGCCGGGAGTGGTGGTCGGCGCTCGCCGCAACTCGCCGCTTGTGGTCGGCCGGGGCACCGGCGAGAACTTCCTCGCCTCGGATGTGGCCGCGTTCATCGCGTACACCAGGGACGCCGTCGAGCTGGGTCAGGACCAGGTTGTGGAGCTCCGCGCCGATCGGGTGGAGATCACGAACCTCGACGGCACCGCGGCCGCGGTCAACTCCTACCACGTCGACTGGGACGCCTCGGCCGCCGAGAAGGGCGGCTACGACTACTTCATGCTCAAGGAGATCGCCGAGCAGCCCAGGGCGGTCGCCGACACACTGCTCGGCCGGATCGGGGCCGACGGGCTGCTGGCGCTCGACGAGGTGCGGCTGTCGGACGAGGAGCTGCGCGAGATCGACAAGATCATCATCGTTGCCAGCGGCACCTCGTTCCACGCCGGACTGATCGCCAAGTACGCGATCGAGCACTGGACCCGGATCCCGTGCGAGGTGGAGCTGGCCAGCGAGTTCCGCTACCGGGACCCGATCCTGGACCGGCAGACCCTGGTGATCGCGATCTCCCAGTCCGGCGAGACGATGGACACGCTGATGGCCGTGCGGCACGCCAGGGAACAGGGCTCCCGGGTGCTCGCGATCTCCAACACGAACGGCTCCACGATCCCGCGCGAATCCGATGCGGTGCTGTACACCCACGCCGGTCCCGAGATTGCGGTCGCGTCCACCAAGGCGTTTCTCACCCAGCTGGTGGCCTGCTACCAGGTTGCGCTCTACCTCGGGCAGGTCCGCGGCACCAAGTGGGGCGACGAGATCCGGGCGGTGGTCGACCAGCTGACCGCGATGCCGGAGAAGGTGGAGAAGGTACTGGAAACCATGGAGCCGGTGCGCGAGGTGGCCCGGTCGCTGGCCGGCGAGGGCTGCGTGCTGTTCCTCGGCCGGCATGTCGGCTATCCGGTCGCGCTGGAGGGGGCGCTCAAGCTCAAGGAGCTGGCGTACATGCACGCCGAGGGCTTCGCCGCCGGCGAGCTCAAGCACGGTCCGATCGCGCTGATCGAGCCGGACCTGCCGGTGGTGGTGATCGTCCCGTCCCCGCGCGGTCGCGGCGTGCTGCACGGCAAGATGGTCTCGAACATCCAGGAGATCCGGGCCCGGGGCGCGAAGACCATCGTGATCGCCGAAGAGGGCGACGACGCGGTAGTGCCGTTCGCTGACGTGCTGGTACGGGTGCCGCCGACCCCGACGTTGCTGCAGCCGCTGGTCGCCACCGTGCCGCTGCAGGTCTTCGCGTGTGAGCTGGCCACCGCGAAGGGTCACGACGTCGACCAGCCACGCAACCTGGCCAAATCCGTCACCGTCGAATAGTCCGTCGGCCCCACTTTCCCGATCATTACCCGCGTTCTGAGCAGTTGATCACCCAGTTTGCGGCATTTGTCCGCACAAAGCGCCAGTAATGATCGGGACTGGCGCGCTGGCCCGGGGGAATGGCGGCGGGTCTAGGGTTGGGCCGTGATCATAGGGGTCGGCATCGACGTGGTCGACGTCGCGCGCTTCATGGAGTCGTTGACCCGCAGTCCGGGCCTGGTGGAGCGCGTGTTCACCGAAACCGAACGGCACGTCGGCCCGGCCTCGCTGGCCGCCCGGTTCGCCGCGAAGGAGGCGGTGGCCAAGGCGCTTGGCGCGCCCGGCGGCCTGCGCTGGCACGACTGCGAGATCCTGACCGCGGACACCGGTCAGCCTAGGCTGGTAATCCAGGGAACCGTCGCCGCCCGCGCCGCCGAACTCGGGATCGGGTCATGGCATGTGTCGCTGAGCCACGACGCGGGCATCGCCAGTGCGGTCGTGATCGCCGAGAGCTGAGATCCTGCCGGCTATGAGGTTCGGGTACGGCGTGAGCGCGATCCGCCGGGCTGAGGACGAGCTGATGGCCCGTCTGCCACCGGGCACGCTCATGCAGCGCGCCGCCGCCGGGCTGGCCGCGGCCGGCCACGAACTGCTCGGCCAGCAGGCGTACGGCCGCCGGGTCGCGTTGCTGGTCGGCGCCGGAGACAACGGCGGCGATGCGCTGTTCGCCGGGGCGCGGCTGGCCAGGCGGGGTGCGGTGGTAAGTGCGGTGCTGCTCGACCCGGCCAAGGCCCATCCGGCCGGGTTGGCCGAGCTGGTCGCCGCCGGCGGGACCGCCGAGCCGGCGTTCACCGGCCAGAGCGGCGGCGCCGACCCGACAGTGTCCGCCGCATCGGTCGGAATCATCGAGGCGGCGGACCTGATCCTGGACGGGATCGTCGGCATCGGCGCGTCCGGCGCACTGCGGTCCGCACCGGCCGCACTCGTCGAAGTGCTGGGATCCGCCTCCGGCGCGGTGCTCGCAGTCGACCTGCCAAGCGGCATCGATCCGGATACCGGCGCCGTGCCCGGGGCGGCGGTGCGCGCGGATGTCACAGTGACCTTCGGCGCCCACAAGGTGGGCTTGCTGGTGGATCCAGGCGCGAGTTGCGCCGGTGTCGTGCATCTGGTGGACATCGGCCTCGGGCCGTACCTGCCCGCCGAGCCCGCGCTGGCCGCGCTGCAGCGGTCCGACGTTGTCGCCGCCTGGCCCGCGCCGCGCGATCCCGAGCTGGACAAGTACCGCCGTGGCGTGATCGGCGTGCTGGCAGGCTCGACTGCGTATCCGGGCGCGGCCGTGCTGGCGGTGGGCGGTGCGCTGCGCGGCGGTGCCGGGATGGTGCGCTACGTGGGACCGGACCGGGTCGGCGCGCTCGTGCACAGCTACTGGCCGGAGGCGGTGGTGGCCGCCGACCCGACCGAGGCCGGCCGGGTCCAGGCCTGGCTGGCCGGGCCCGGGCTTGGCACCGGCAGCGACGCCGACCGCCGGCTTGACATCGTGCTGGCCAGCGAGCTGCCGGTGCTGCTGGACGCGGACGCGCTCACCCTGCTGGCCCGGCGCGGCTCGCTGGACCGGGCGGCTCCGACCCTGCTCACCCCGCACGCCGGTGAGGCGGCGCGGCTGCTCGGGCACGAGGACCGGGCGCACGTCGAGGCGCACCGGCTGGCCGCGGTCACCGAGCTGGCCAAGCGGTATCGCGCCACCGTGCTGCTCAAGGGGACGACGACGCTGGTCGCGCCGGCCGGGCCGGCGGAGCAGCCGGTCATGGTCAACCCGACCGGTACCCCGTGGCTGGCCACCGCCGGGAGCGGGGACGTGCTCGCCGGACTCGCCGGTGCGTTGCTGGCCGCTGGGCTTGGCCCGGTCCAGGCCGGCTCGGTCGGCGCCTACCTGCACGGGCTCGCGGCCCGGCTGGCGGCCGAGTCCGGAGTCCCGATCACCGCGTCCGACGTGCTGGCCGCGCTTCCGCTCGCCTGGCGCGACCTGCTCGTCGCCTAACGCCCCCGGCATTGCGCAAACTGCCGGCCGAGCTGCGCTACAGTGGCGCGCCCCTGTCCCGCACCACCTTTGGTGGGAGCGACGCACATGCTCGTCCGCGGTGTCCTTCGCCAGCTGGCACTGGCGCTGGTGTTGGCGGTCTCGGTCACCTCGTGTGGCTCCACCGAACCACCCGAGTCGAACCTATCGGCCATGACCCCGACGCAGATCGTGAAGCGCGCGAAGCAAGCCATGACCGAAGCGACCTCGGTCCGTCTCCGCGGCGAGGCCGTCAAGGATGGCGATCGGTATCTGATCGATCTGCGCTTTCAGGCCGGCGTTGGGGCGAGGGGAGTGGTGGTCAAGAACGGCATGGACATGGAGATCCTGCGGATCCGCCGGACCGTCTATCTCCGAGCGAGTGCGGACACCTGGCTGGAGCTCGTCAAGGACGAGCAGGCCGCCGAGGTCGTGGGCCGGCTCGCGGACAAGTTCGTGAAGATCTCGTTGACCGATCGCGATCTCAGGGACCCGCTCAGGTTCACCGATCTGAAGCGGCTTACTGCGGAGATTTTCAAGGATATGAGCCCCCCGAGTGCCGTCACCAAGTCCGATGTCCATTCCGTCAATGGATCGTGGGCATTGGGTCTGACCGACTCCAGTGGCGGGGTGGTCGAGTTCGCGGCAGTCGGGCCGACGTACGTGTTGCGGGGGACGACCGGGCCCGCGGCCGACGACGAGGTGACCTTCGACTTCCTCGAGTGGGACGTGCCGGTCAAGCTGTCCAGGCCGCCGGCCAGCCAGGTCGTCGACCCCGCCAACTTGCCGCCGGCCTGAACGTTTGGCGGGTTTGCCAGCGTCTAACGACCACAGTCGCCGGTCGGTCACCGGCACGAGCAAGTCGCCCGGCTGTTTGTGGAGGTGCCATGGAAGACTGTGCCGGATGAGCCGGCCAAGCGCACCGCGGGCGGAGGCCCGGGTCGACCTCGAAGCCATCCGGTCCAACGTGGCGGCACTCGACGCCCACGCCGGCCGGGCCTGCGTTATGGCGGTGGTCAAGGCCGACGGGTACGGGCACGGGATGGTGCCGACCGCGCGGGCCGCAGTGGCCGGCGGGGCGACCTGGCTCGGCGTGGCGACCATCGACGAGGCCCTGGCGCTTCGTGCGGCCGGCCTGACCGCCCGGATTCTGGCCTGGATGGTCACGCCGGGAGAGCAGTGGGACCGGGCCATCACCGCCGACGTCGACGTCTCGGTGAACAGCGTGTGGGGGATCCGAGAGGTCTCGGCCGCCGCCCTGCTGGCCGATCGCCCGGCCCGGGTGCACCTCAAGGTCGACTCCGGGCTCGGCCGGGCCGGTGCGACCCAGGCCGACTGGCCCGACCTGGTCGACGCCGCGCTCAAGGCCGAAGCCAACGGTTACCTCCGGCTGACCGGCGTCTGGTCCCATTTCGCATACGCCGACGAGCCGGGACATCCGACCGTCGCCGCCCAGGTCCAGGTCTTCAGGGACGCGGTCGCGCTGGCCGAGCGACACGGCGCCCGGCCGGAGGTTCGCCATCTGGCCAACTCGGCGGCCACGTTCACGCTGCCCGAAGCGCACTTCGACCTGGTCCGGGCCGGGATCGCCGTCTACGGGCTGTCGCCGGTGCCGCAGCGCCACGAACCCGCCGAGCTCGGACTCCGCCCGGCGATGACGCTGGCCGCACGGTTGATGCTGGTCAAGCGGGTGCCAAGCGGGTACGGGGTGTCGTATGCGCACGAGTACCTGACCACCGCCGAGACCTCGCTGGGCCTGGTCCCGCTCGGGTTCGCGGACGGCATCCCGCGCGACGCCACCAACATCGGACCGGTGCTGGTCGGCGGGCGCCGCCGCACGATCGCCGGCCGGGTATGCATGGACCAGTTCATGCTCGACCTCGGTGACGACCCGGTCGTGGCCGGTGATGAGGTCCTGGTGTTCGGTCCGGGTGATTCGGGCGAGCCGTCGGCCGAGGACTGGGCGCGGGCACTCGGCACGATTTCGTACGAGGTGGTGAGTCGGGTCGGGCCGCGCGTAGCGCGGACGTATCGGGAGATCATCCAAACGTGAGCCGGTTGCGCGCGACGGGAAAGCGAGTCGGGGTGTTCGGGGCCGCCGTCGGCGTGGTCGCGGCCGGCGCGGCGGTGGGGATGGCCGCCGAGCGCTACGCGGTCGGCCGATCGTTCCGGCGCAACGACCCGGCCCGGCGTGAGCCGTTCGGCCGGTTGCGCGGCGCCCCGACCTACGTGACCGCCGACGACGGCATCGATCTCTACGTCGAGGTCGGGGGCGAGCTCGACTCCGACGTTGCGATCATCTTCCTGCACGGCTACACGCTGAACCAGGACTCCTGGCACTACCAGCGGCGGGATCTCGGCGATCTCGGCCGGCTGGTTCTGGTCGACCAGCGCGCGCACGGCCAGTCCGCGCGCGGGCCCAGCGAGCACGCGACCATCGACCAGTTGGCGCATGACCTGCGGGCGATCATCGACGCGATGGCCCCGGACGGGTCGGTGGTGCTGATCGGTCACTCCATGGGCGGAATGACCATCATGGCGTTGGCCGACCTCTACCCGGAGCTGTTCAGCGACCGGATCACCGGTGCCGCCCTGCTGTCCACCTCGCCCGGCCGGCTGGCCGAGGTGACGATCGGTGCGCCCGCCTACACCGGGCGGATCCTGCGCAGATTCGCGCCGGGCTTCGTCGCCGCCCTGGCCCGCCAGGCCGAGCTGGTGGACCGGAGCCGCCGGGTGGGCAGCGACCTGTCCTACGTGCTGACCAAGCGATTCGCGTTCGCCTCCGACGTGGCCCCGTCGCTGGTCCGGTTCGCGGCCCGGATGATCGCCCAGACCCCGATCGATGTGGTCGCGGACTTCTTCCCGGCCTTCGACGCGCACGACAAGCTGGCCGCGTTGCCGGTGCTGCAGCGGGTGGAGACGCTGGTCATGGTGGGCGCCGAAGACCTGATCACCCCCGAGGCGCACAGCCGGGAAATCGTCCGGGCAGTGCCGGGCGCCGAGTTGGTCGTGGTGCCCGACGCCGGTCACCTGCTCCTCATGGAGCATCCCGAGGTGGTCAATCGGGCCATCCGGGAGCTGGTCGAGCGGGCGCGGCGGCTGGCCGGAGCGCGCAAGTGACCCAGGCACCGGTCGCGCCGGCCCCGGCCGCGCCGGGTCCGTCCGCGCCGGCTCCGGCCGCGCTGGCTCCGGCCGCGCTGGCCCCGACGATGGCCGGCTGGCCGGAGCTGGTCGAGGCGGTGACCCGGTGCACGGTGTGTGCCGAGCTGGCGGCCGGCCGTACCCGGGTGGTGCCCGGCGTCTACCCACCCGGGGCGGACGTGCTGCTGATCGGTGAGGCGCCCGGGGCACAGGAAGACCTGTCTGGCGTCCCGTTCGTCGGTAAGGCGGGCCACGTTCTGGACACGCTGCTGGCCGCCGCCGGGCTACCGCGGGAGCGGATAGCCGTGGCGAACGTGCTCAAGTGCCGCCCGCCGGGTAACCGTAAGCCGAAGCGAGCCGAGATGGCCGCCTGCACACCATGGCTGGACCGGCAGCTCGAGGTGATCGATCCGGTGCTGGTGGTGACCCTGGGCGGCACCGCGGCCGAATGGGCGCTCGGTTCGGGTACGAAGATCGCATCCGCCCGGACCGCGATCCATCCGTTCCGCGGTCGATCCCTGCTGGTCACCTACCATCCGTCTGCCGCGGTCAGGTTCGGTCCGAACGGGGCGCCGATGCGGGCCCTGCGGGAGGACCTGACCACCGCGGCCCGGCTGGCCGAGCGGCTGCGGGGCGAGCGACTGCGGGCCGGGCGGACCCGGGCTGGGCGGACCCGGGCTGGCCGCTGATGGTGGCCGCCGCCACCGATGGCGCGCTGCTGGTCCGCACCGCTGCGGACATGCGGGCGCTGGGCCGCCGGCTGGCCGGCCTGCTGCGCGCCGGTGACCTGGTGCTGCTGTCCGGTGATCTCGGTGCCGGCAAGACCACGCTCACCCAGGGCATCGGCGCCGGGCTACGGGTGCGCGGCCCGATCACGTCGCCGACGTTCGTCATCGCCCGGGTGCATCCGCCGCTGGGCGCCGGGCCACCGCTGGTGCACGCCGATGCCTACCGGCTCGCCGGTTGGGACGAGCTGGAGGACCTGGATCTGGAGGCCTCGCTCGACCACGCGGTCACCGTGGTGGAGTGGGGCACCGGCCTGGTCGAGGGGCTCGCCGACGATCGGCTCGAGATCACAATCTGGCGCGCGCACGGCGCGGACGCGAAGTCGTCCGAGGTGCGGACCGTCCGGATCCGCCCGGTCGGCGCCCGCTGGATCGGGGTCGCGCTGCCCGACTGAGCCCGGCCAGCGGGGTCACGATGCCCGACTGGGCCGCCGCGAGCGGGGTCGTGCTGCCCGACTGGCCCGCCGCTCGCGGGCTAGCCTGGCGGCATGCTGTTGCTGGCGTTCGACACCGCGACCCCGGCGGTCACCGTTGCGGTGTGCGAGGGCGCCCGGCCGCTGGCCGAGTACACGGTTGTCGACCCGCGCCGGCATGGCGAGCTGCTCGCGCCCGGGATCCGCACCGCGCTGCACGACGCCGGGGTGGTGCGGTCCGCGCTCGGCGGGATCGCGGTCGGGGTGGGCCCGGGACCGTTCACCGGCCTAAGGGTCGGGCTGGTCACCGCCCGGGTGCTCGCCGCGACGCTGGGCATCCCGGTGTTCGGGGTGTGCACGCTGGACGCGCTGGCGCAGGCCGCGGATCTGCAGGCCGAGTTCGGCGTGGCCACCGATGCGCGCCGCAAGGAGGTGTACTGGGCTCGGTACGCCGGCCGGCAGCGGCTGGACGGGCCGAACGTGGACCGGCCGGCCGATGCCGCTGCCCGGCTTGCCGGGATTCCGGTGGTCGGCGCCGGTGCCGCGCTCTACCCCGGCGCGTTTCCCGACCATCGGGAGCCGCAGCTGCCGAGCGCGGTGGCGCTGGCCGGCTGGGTAAGCGCCGGTCTGCCCACGTTGCCGCCGACGCCGCTGTACCTGCGCCGCCCGGACGCGGTGGAGCCGGGCCGGCCGAAGCGGGTGAGTCCGCGATGACCGAGACCGGCGGTTTGGTCGATCGCACCGGGATCGCCGACCCGGCGCGGCGGGCCGCGGCGTTCCGGCGCGAGCGACCCGACGTCACGTTCCGCCGGATGCGCTGGTGGGACATCCCGGTCGTGGTGGCGCTCGAGCGAGAGCTGTTCCGGCCCGATCCGTGGACTGCCGAGATGTTCTGGGCCGAGCTCGCCTGGGTTCCGGATAACCGCCGCTATCTGGTCGCCGAAGACGGCGCCGGCCGGCTGGTCGGCTACGCCGGACTGATGGCGGTCCGGGACGAGGCCACCGTCCAGACCATCGGCGTCCACCCCGATCTGCACGGCAGCGGGCTGGGCCATGCGTTGCTGCACGAGCTGCTCGAGGAGGCCAAGCGGCGCGGCTGCCGGGAGGTCTACCTCGAGGTCCGGGCCGACAACCGGCCGGCGCTGGGTCTATACGAGCGGTTCGGCTTCACCATGCTCGGTCGGCGCCGGGACTACTACGGCCCGGGCCTGGACGCGCTGACCATGCGCCTGGTCATCGCCGCGGCGTCCCGGGTCCGGCGGGACCGTTAGGGCTGGCCTGATGACCATCGAGCCGCTGGTCCTGGGCATCGAGACCTCCTGCGACGAGACCGGCGTGGGACTGGTTCGGGGAGCCACGTTGCTGGCCGACGCGGTCGCGTCCAGCGTGGCCGAGCACGCCAGGTTCGGCGGGGTGGTGCCCGAGGTGGCCAGCCGCGCGCACCTGGAGGCGCTGCTGCCGACGGTCGACCGCGCGCTGGCCGAGGCCGGGGTCGGCCTGGCCGAGGTGGACGGGATCGCGGTCACCGCCGGCCCGGGTCTGGCCGGCGCGCTGCTGGTTGGGGTCGCCGCGGCCAAGGCGTACGCGATGGCGCTGGACCGGCCGTTGTACGGCGTCAACCACCTGGCCGCGCACGTCGCGGTCGACCAGCTCGAGCACGGCCGGCTGCCCGAGCCGTGCGTCGCGCTGCTGGTCTCCGGCGGGCACTCCTCGCTGCTGCTGGTGTCGGACGTCACCGGTGACGTCCGGCCGCTGGGCGCGACCGTCGACGATGCCGCGGGCGAGGCGTTCGACAAGGTAGCGAGGGTGCTCGGGCTGCCATTTCCGGGCGGCCCGCACATCGACCGAGTGGCCAGGGACGGGGACCCGGCGGCGATCGAGTTCCCGCGCGGCCTGACCGGCCCGCGCGATCCCGCGTACGACTTCTCGTTCTCCGGGCTGAAGACCGCCGTCGCTCGCTGGGTGGAGACGCGTGAGCGGACCGGCGAGCCGGTGCCGGTCGCCGCGGTGGCCGCGTCGTTCCAAGCGGCCGTGGTGGATGTGCTGACCCGCAAGGCGGTGGCCGCCTGCTCCGACCTGGGCGTCTGCGACCTGGTGATCGGCGGTGGGGTGGCGGCCAACTCCAGGCTGCGGGCGGTGGCCGAGCAGCGGTGCGCGGCGGCCGGGCTCAGGCTGCGGGTTCCGCGGCCGGCGCTGTGCACGGACAACGGGGCGATGGTGGCCGCACTCGGCGCCGAGTTGGTAGCTCGAGACCGCCCGGCCTCCGCGCTCGACTTGCCCACCGATCCGTCGCTGCCGGTCACCGAGGTGCTCGTCGGCGCGGTCGCGCGGCGGTAGTCCGGATGATCGCACTGTTACTCGCGGCGAGTTCCGCCCTGCTCTGGGGCACCGGTGATTTCTGTGGTGGTAAGGCCACCCAGCGCGCGGCGGCCCTGCCGGTGACGCTGGTCTCCCAGTTGGCGGGAGTGCCGGTGCTCGTGGTGTGCGTGCTGCTGACCACCACGACCGCGCCCCGACCCGGGGATCTGCTCTGGGGTGCGGTCGCCGGCTCGGCCGGCTTCATCGGCATCGTGCTGCTCTACCGCGGGCTGGCCGCCGGTGCGATGGCGATCTTCGCTCCGGTCACGGCGGTGACCGCGGCGGTGGTGCCGCTGGGCGCCGGGCTGGTGCTCGACGAGCCGCCCGGCGCACTGGAGCTGGCCGGGGTCGGCTGCGCGGTGGTCGCGATCGGGCTGATGAGTTTCACCTCGTCCGGCGGCGGTGACCGGTACGGACGGGTCTCGCGCGGCCTGCTCGGGCTGGCGCTCGCGGCCGGGACCTTGTTCGGCGCGTTCTTCGCTGTGCTCGGCAAGACCGGAGGCCCGGACTCGCAACTCTGGCCGGTGGTCGGGGTCAGGGCCGGTTCCATCGGGCTCGGGCTGGTGCTGGTGCTCGGTGCCGGTGCCTCGTTGCGGATGGGCCGCCCGGCGCTGCGCCTGGCCGGGGTCGCGGGCACGTTCGACATCGTGGCGAACGCGCTGTACGTGCTGGCCGCACAACGGGGCCTGCTGTCCATCGTGGCGCCGATCGCGGCGCTGTACCCGGCCAGCACGGTCCTGCTCGCGCTGGCCGTGGACGGGGAGCGGATCCGGCCGATTCAGGCCGCCGGGCTCGGCCTGGCCGCTACCTCGCTAGTGCTGGTGGCGACCTGACCCCGCTAGCCTGCCGTCGTGGACGTGATCCTCGACGTCGACACCGGAGTTGACGACGGCCTGGCGCTGTTGTTCGCGATCCGCCATCCCGCACTCCGGGTGCTGGCGGTCACCTGCGTGACCGGGAACGTCGGCGTCGACCAGGTCCTGATCAACACGCTCAAGGTGCTGGACGCGGCCGGAGCACCGGCCGACCTTCCGGTCGCCGCCGGCGCCACCCGACCGCTGATCGCGGCTGCCGACCTGACCCGCAGCGCGCACGGCCTGGACGGGCTCGCCGATCTCGGCCTGCGCAGCTCGTCCCGGCGACCGGTGTCGATGCATGCCGTGGAGCTGCTGCACCAGCTGCTCCAGCCGGCGATCGCGCCGATCACGCTGGTGTGCCTGGCGCCGCTGACCAACCTCGCGCTGCTGTTGCGGCTCTACCCATCGGTCGCCGCATCGATCGGGCGGGTGATCTGCGTCGGTGGATCGCTGTACCGAACGGACTCGGCCGACTTCAACCTGCGCAGCGACCCGGAGGCAGCCACGATCGTGCTGGGGTTCGGCCTGCCGGTCACCATGTACGGCTCGGACGTGTTCTACGACGTCACCATCGACCGCACCGATGCCGCCCGGCTGGTCACCTCGCCCGACGGGGCGGCCGGACTGGCCGGGCTGCTGGCCGCGCATCAGATTGCCCGGTTCGGCACCGGGTACGCGCCGATCGGAGACGCCGGCGCCGTCATCTCGCTGGTCGCCCCGGAGGGACTGGGCACCACCCGGGACTCGGGTCACGTGGAGATCGCCTCCAGTGTCGACTTCGGGCGGTACCGAGACCTGTTCCTTGACACGCTCATGCCGGCCGAGCCGGGACAGGTGGCCCCAACTGGCCAGTTCGGCGCCCCGACCGGCTAGATTCTGGCCGGCATCGGATCGGCGAGGATCACGATCGGCCGGCCGCAGATCCTGGTCAGGATCACCACGATCGATCCGGTTCCGGCCAGCCGCAGCTGCCGGCGCAGCTGATCCGGATCCAGCGCCGAGCCCCGCTTCTTGATCGTGACGGCGCCGATGTCCCGCTCCCGCAGCGCGGCGCGCAGCCGCTTGAGCTGGAACGGAAGCACCTCGCGCACCCGGTAGCCGGCGACGAAGGGCGACCGCACGGGCGTATCGGCGCTGAGGTACGCGAGCCGCGGATCG
>Ga0066905_100000077_pt1 | contig 17544 bp, 15 predicted proteins | sample PanSoiMetaPlot36_FD_67483 | JGI IMG/M metagenome (GOLD analysis project Ga0066905, IMG submission 67483) | Tropical forest soil microbial communities from Panama analyzed to predict greenhouse gas emissions - Panama Soil Plot 36 (version 2) | ecosystem: Environmental > Terrestrial > Soil >... | reverse complement strand
CTGACCTCGGCGGGCCTCCGTTCCGGTTCCTGGCGCAGAACTGGTTGCCCGGCAACCACTTCGGCGCCAGGAACGGTCCCGGCCGCGCCGGCGCCACTGGTCAGCCGAACCGAGGCCTCCGATACTTCGGAGTTGTAGTATTGCCCGCGTGACGGTCGGGGGTCGGAAGTCGACGGCGTTGAGCGTGCCGTTCGCCATGGACGTGCCGGATCGGGTCCCCAAGGAGCGCTACTTCGACCCGGACTTCTACCGCGCGGAGGCCGAGCAGCTCTGGCCGCGGGTGTGGCAGATGGCGTGCCGGCTCGAGGAGATCCCGGAGGCCCACGACTTCGTCGAGTACGAGATCCTCGACCAGTCGGTCATCGTGGTGCGCGGCGACGACATGGGGGTGCGCGCGTTCCAGAACGCGTGCCGCCACCGAGGCGTCAGGGTCATCGAGGGCCGCGGCACGTGCGGGGACGGGTTCACCTGCCCGTTCCACGGCTGGTGCTACGGCGTCGACGGCACGAACACGTTCGTCTCGCGGCCCCGGACGTTCGCCGAGCACAACCTGCAGCCGGGCGACATCGATCTCGTGCCGGTGCGGTGCGAGACGTGGGGCGGCTGCGCATGGATCAACCTCGACGGCGGCGCGCCGCCGCTGCGCCAGTGCGCCGAGCCGTTCGCCACGATCATGGACGCGTGGCAGCTGGAATCGATGCGCGCGGAGTGGTGGTACGCCTTCCGCATCCCGGCGAACTGGAAGCTCGCCGAGGAGGCGTTCATGGAGCAGTACCACGTGCTCGAGACGCACCCGCAGCTCAGGATCCCGGGCCGGTTTCCGCCCCGGAGCGGATCGTTCGATCCGCGTGCGTTCATCGACGCCGAGCTCCACTACCTGCGCACGATGAACGAGGGCATGGCCGGCATGGTGCATGCGAGCGACGTGCGCATCGCCGAAGGCCTCCGCGACATCGAGCTGCCCGACGACGCCGCGCTGGTGCGGTCGGCCTGGGAGCGCACCCTCAACGACGCGGTGGTGAGCTGGCACCGCGCCGAGGGTCACACCATCCCCGACCTGAACGAGCTCGACGCGGGCGGGTTGAACGAGCCCATGGCGTACTGCTTCCCGCACTTCTTCGTCCTGCCGATGTACAGCAGCGCATCGTCGTACCGGTTCCGTCCGCTGGGGCCGGAGGAGACGCTGATGGAGATCTGGTCGCTGACGCGGTACCCGGAGGGCGCCGCCCCCGAGAAGCTGCCGCCGCCCGAGCCTTGGGAATGCGACGACCCGCGGGTGCCGCCCATCCCCACGCAAGACTTCTCGAACCTGCCGCGGCAGCAGAAGGGCCTGCACGCGAGGGGCTTCGAGCACATGCGCCTGGCCGGCCAGATCGAGGGACACATCTCGAACTTCCACCGCGTGATCGACGGCTTCCTCGCCGGCCTGCCGCACGAGCGCCTCTGCGGCGCACTTCCGGCGGTCAACGTGAACCCGCTCGACCGCGCCATCGTCGACATCGACATCTGAGGCCGGCTCACCCCGGTCGTGGTCCGTCGTGGAGCGCACGCTCGATGAGGCCGATCGTCCACGTGATCGCCACGGTCGCATCCTCGGGGTCGAGCTCCCAGTCGGTCACGAGGCGCTCGTAGGCGACGGGGCTCCACAGCACGTCCAGCATCGCTGCGGCGATCGCACGGTCGCGGGCACGCCAGCCCTTCGTCGCCCGGCGGACCGCGCCGAGGAGCGCCCGGCGCTGCCGCTCGTTCGCAGCGGCCACCGTCGGATCCCGCGGCGTCCGCGGCTCGATCGGGAACCTGGCGACGTACTCGATGATCTGCGTGGCGACGTCCTGCACCTGCTCGAGGCTCAGGCCCTCCAGCTCGATGCCCGCGTCGCTCTGCATGCGATCCATGACCGCGTCACGGAGCTCGCGTTCGCTGCCGAAGTAGCGGTACACCGTGCGCTCGGTCACGCCGACCCGGTCGGCCACCGCGCGCGGGGTCAGGGCGCGCCAGTTCCAGATCGGGAAGCCATGTAGGAGCTCGGCACCGGCGCTGATGATCCGCTCACGGGTCTCCGCCACCCGTTGTCGCCGCACGGGGCTGTCGTAGCGACGGCGCGGATGCTCAGCGCCCGCCACGCCGGATCAACCCACCACGAAGGGAAGCGTCTCCCAGCCGCGCACGGTCGAGGTCGGCGCGATCTTGGCGCCGGCCAGGTCGACGGTCCACTCGGGGAAGCGGTTGAGCAGCTCGTCGAGGGCGATCCGACCCTCGAGCCGCGCCAGTGCGGCGCCGAGGCAGAAGTGCGCACCGTGGCCGAACGTCAGGTGGGAGACGGCCCGGCGATGGATGTCGAACGTGTCGCCGCCGGGGAACCGGCGATCGTCCCGGTTCGCCGCCCCGACGAGCATGAGGATCGCGCTGCCCTCGGGCACCGGCCGGCCGTGGATGTCCGCGTCACGGGCGACGTAGCGGCCCACATGCGGCGCCGGTGGCTCGAACCGCAGGATCTCCTCGATCGCGTCGTTGACGAGCGAGCGGTCCTCGACGATGTCGCGCCGCTGATCCGGATGGTCGGCGAGGACCTTGCCCGTCCAGCCGATCAGGCGTGTCGTCGTCTCGTTGCCGGCGCCGGCGACGACGGCGAGGTAGGTGCTGAGCTCCTGGCGGCTCAGGCGACGACGCACGCCGGTCTCGTCGTCGAACTCGGCATTGAGCAGCTCGGTCATGATGTCGTCCGAGGGGTGCTCGACGCGCCAATCGAGGTACTCCTCGAAGCTCTCCCCGCTCGAGAAGGCGTTCGCCTGCTGCATCGGCCTGCCCGGCTCGGTCCGCAGGTTCTCGTCCGTCTGGTCGCGGATCGCCTCCTGGTCCTGCTCGGGGATGCCGAGCAGCATGCCGATCACGTGCATGGGCATGAGGGCCCCGAAGTCGGCGATCAGGTCGAAGCGCCCGGCCCCGACGAGGGGGTCGAGCGCGTCGGCGCACAGCTTGCGCACCTGGGGCTCGAGCGCCGCCACCTTGCTCGGCGTGAACATGCGTGACAGCAGCCCGCGATGGATCGTGTGGCTCGGTGGATCCTCGAAGATGACCGTCCCCGGCGGGATGTCGATGTCGGACTTGATCAGCTCGAGCACCCCGCCGCGACCGGAGATGAACGTCTCCCGATCCTTCAGCGCCCCTTCGACGTCGTCGTAGCGGCTGAGGGCGTAGAAGTCGTGCGTGTCGTTGTAGTAGAGCGGCGCCTCCTCGCGAAGGCGCCGGAACACCGGGTACGGATCGGCGTTGATGTCGACGTCGTACGGGTCGTAATAGACGTCGGAGCTGCTCACCACCATCCCCTTGATTCGTGTCAGTGGACCTTGACACGAACAGGGTTGTGGGTCAACGGCAGCACTATCGTGCGGGCATGGACTCGCAGGAGCTCGCCGGGAAGCACGCCATCGTCACCGGTGGCGCCGGTGGCATCGGTCGGGCCACCGCGAGGCTGCTCGTCGCCGAGGGGGCGAACGTGGTGATCGCCGACGTCGACGCGGACCGCGGCAGGCAGGTGGCCGAAGACATCGGCGAGCCGGCCGCCTTCAAGGAGACCGACGTCAGCGACGCCGAGCAGGTGCAGGACCTGGTGGACTTCACCGTGGATCGCTTCGGCGGCCTGGACATCATGTTCAACAACGCCGGCGTCGGCAGCCCGCTCAAGCGGTTCCTGCCCGACGACCTCACCGACTTCTCGCGCATCATCGACGTGAACCTGTTCGGTGTCATCGCCGGTACCCAGCGCGCGGCGCGGCACATGAAGGACCACGGCGGGGGCGTGATCATCAACAACGCCTCGATCGCAGCCATCAACGCCGGTGCCGGCATGATCGCGTACCGGGCATCGAAGGCGGCGGTGGCCCACGCCACCAAGTGCATGGCCATCGATCTCGCGCCGTACAACATCAGGGTCAACTGCCTCGCACCTGCGCACATCCGCACCGCCATCACGACCTACGACATGGGTCCGGTCCTGCGGTACATGCAGCCGCTCGAGCGGCACGCGCAACCCGAGGACGTCGCCAACGCCGTGGTCTTCCTGTCGAGCGACCGTGCCGCCCAGGTCACCGGCATCATGTTCCCCATTGACGGCGGCACCACGGCCGGCCCGCCCTACGCGCAGACGAAGCTCATCATGTCGACCGCTCGGCCCACGGGGGCGGCGACGACGGAGTCGTGACCCGCGTCGCGCGTGCGACGGTCAGGCCACGTCCAGGCGGCTCTTCCCGCTCTTGTGGTCGCGCTTGTGCGCGTGCCGGGATCCGACCTCCTCGATGACCTCGTCGGACCGCTCGACGTTGAACTCGTTGCCGCTCGCCCGCAGCTCGGCGAGGAGCTGCACGAGCTGGGTGCGACGGTCCTCGGGAAGGCCGATGCGTTCGTACACGATCGAGTTGAGGTCGCGCGTCGCATCCGCGGCGAGCTTCCGGCCGCGCGGCGTGATCACCGCGAGCGTCGTGCGGGCGTCCGACGGGTGCGGCACCCGGCGGATGAGCCTGTCGTCCTCGAGCCGATCGATGATGTTCGTCACCGTGGCCGGCGGGATGCGCAGGGTTTTGCTGATCCAGCTCAGGGTGAGCGAGGACTCCGGGTCCGTCGCCAGCCAGGTGAGCACCTCGTACCGGGCGAAGGTGAGGTCGTAGCTCCGCACCACGTTGTTCACTTGGTCGCTGAGGAGCTGGTAGGAGCGGAGGATGGCCGTGAAGACCGCCATCCCGGATGCGGCCTCCGGATCCCAGTGCTCCAGCCAGACACGCCGAGATGCTTCGACGACGTCGAACGGAGCCGCTTCGAAGCCCATCCCGGCAGGATACGGCTCGCAGCCGTACGTTACTGAGCCCTCGCGAGCGAGCTGCCGATCACGCCGTCGACCGCGAGCGCGTCGATCTCGGATGGGGGCAGCCCGAGCTCGCCGAGGAGCTCGGCGGTGTGCTCGCCGTGCAGCGGCGCATGGCGTTCGTGCAGCGGGTGTGGCACGCACGACAACGTCATCGGCAGCGTGGCGTAGCGGGAGGGCCCGATCACCGGGTGGTCCACCTCCTCGAAGAACCCGCGGGCCTGCAGCGGCGGCAGCTCGGTCTGCTGGTGGGGCTGCATGACCTTGCCGACGGGAACCCCGGCGTCCCAGAGGCGTTCGACGATGGCGTCGGCCGGCCGGGCGCGGCACCACCGCTGCAGCTGCGCGTCGATCTCGTCCTGCGCCAGGGCCCGTCCCGACGCGGTGGCGAGCGCCTGGTCGGCCGCCCACCCCGGCTCGCCCAGGGCGTGGCGGAGCGCCAGCCACTGGTCGTCGGTCGCGATGGCGATCGCGACCCAGCTGTCGTCGCGGCCGCGCTCGTCCGGGCCCGCCGCCTGGTACACGTTCTGGGGCGCGGCGCACGGCCCGCGGTTGCCGGCACGCTGGAGCAGGGCGCCATAGGCGGAGTGCTCGATCACCTGCTCCGCGGTGACGTTGAGGGCCGCCTCGACCATGGCGGCCTCGACGACACCGCCCTCGCCGGTCCGGTCGCGGTGCTCGAGCGCCAGCAGCAAGCCGAACAACGCATGGAGCCCGGCGTTGGGATCGCCGACGCAGTACGGCTCCAGGGGGAGCTGATCCGCGTGCCCGGTGAGCCAGGTGAGCCCCGAGGCATCCTCGATCACGAACGCGAACGCCGACAGGTCACGCCAAGGTCCGTCGAGCCCGAACCCCGGCATCCGCACCATGACGAGGTCGGGCCGGGCGGCGCGGAGCGACTCGGCGTCCAGCCCGAGCTGCGCCAGCACGCGGGGCGTGTAGTTCTCCACGACCACGTCGCACGTCGCGACGAAACGGCGCACGAGATCGACCCCCCGCGGATCGTTGAGGTCGATCGTGAGGCTCTTCTTGTTGGTGTTGAGCGCGGCGAAGATCGGGCCACGCTCCCAGAACCGATCCTCCGTCTGCGGCACGCCGCCGACCAGCCGGGCCCCGTCGGGCCGCGTCGGCGCCTCCAGGTGGATCACCTCGGCGCCGAGGAGCGCGAGCATGTGGCCCGTCAGCGGACCCGCCCAGTAGGCGGTCATGTCCAGGACGCGCAGGCCGCTCAAGGGACGCGCCAGCGGCGCCCCGGCGGCGGCCACGCGCACCCCGGCCTCGCGGTTCGGAACCGCGTCGAGCGGCCGCTCGCCGAGGGGCGGCGCGGCCCCGGGGGGCCGCAGGCACGCCGGTGCGAGCCGAAACGGCGGCCGGGGGTTGACCGAGCCGTCCCGGGGGTTCGTGACGAAGGTGCCTCGGACGCGGAAGTGCTCGAAGGCCGCCACGTTGGCGCCGTTCGCGATGGGCGCGTTGGGGATCCGGAACGACGACGCCAGGTCGTGGACCTCCTCGACCGTGTGCTGACGGATCCATGCGTCGATCGTCGGCGCCAACGCCGATCGCTCGACGAACAGCGCCGGGTCCTCCGTCCACTCGGGATGGCCGACCATGGCACAGAAGTCGAGCCATTGCTGGCCCGTCCCGCAGCCCAGCCCGACGAGCCCGTCGCGCGCAGCCCCCACGCTGGGGGTCGGGACGAAGCGGCGGCGCCGCATCGGTCGTCCACGCTGGTCGTTGAACGTCACGGGGTAGTACGTGAGGCACATCGCGGACGCCTCGAGCATCGACAGGTCGACCAGCTCGCCGTGGCTGCGGCTACGCCGGAGCGACGCCAGCGTGCCGATCGCCCCGAACAGGCCGGCGAGCCACTCGCCAATCTGGCCGCCGACGAACACCGGCGCGCGGTCCGGTGCGCCGCGGGCGAGCCCGACGATGCCGCCCGACCACGCCTGCAGCGTGAACTCGGTGGCGGGCTTGTCTGACCAGGGGCCCTCGAGCCCGAAGGGCGTGATCGCCGTGACGGTGAGGTGTGGGTGCGCGCGGAGGATCTCGGGTGGCGCCAGCGACGCGTGGTCGGCGACGTCGGACCCGCGTGACCAGACGACGGCATCCGCCGATGCGAGCAACGCGTGCAACGTCTCGAGGTCGCCGGCGCGCCCGCGATCGACGACGACGCTGCGCTTCGATGCGCCGAGGAAGTTGAAGAGCGCCCCGTCCTCGTCGGGGGCGATGGTCGCGCCAGAGGCCGACCATCGGCGCAGCGGGTCACCGCTCGGAGGCTCGACCTTGATCACCTCGGCACCGCCGTCGGCGAGCAGCTTCGAGCAGTACGCGCCGGCGATCCAGCTCGACAGGTCGATGACGCGAACCCCCGTCAACGGCGGCACCGCGGGGGCGCCGAGCGGTGTGCCCACCTCAGGCTGCGTCACCGTCAGTCGGTCTCGGGGCGGCGACGACCCGACCTGCTCAACCGCCACTCGGGCGGGAACCGGCTGTCGTTGTCCTTCACGGCGAGGTTCAGCCCCGCATCCATCGTGTCGCGGCCGAGGGTTGCGAGCCGGCTGTCATCGTCCTCCCGGAGCGCGCCGCCCATCGACTCCAGCCAGGCGCTGAGGAGGCTGCCCATGTACTCGCCCTGGTGCTGCTTCATCACCTCGAAGAACACCTTCTGCATGAACACCGTGTCGGTGGGCCTCGTGCGCGCGCACGCCAGTGCGTACCTCTCGACCTCCGCCTCGAGCTCCTCACGCGGCACGACGCTGTTCACGAAGTTGCAGTCGTACATCTCCCGGGCGGTGAAGGGCCGACCCGTGAACACCATCTCCTGGAACTTGCGCAGCCCCATCATCGTCGCCCACTGCCACATGCGCGGTGCGTAGCCGACGTAGCGGAACGCGGGATGCCCGAACAGCGCATCGTCGGACGAGATCACGAGGTCGGCATCCCCGGCCTGGTAGAAGTGCCAGCCGTAGCAGTAGCCCTTGACCTCGAGGATGCTGATCTTCTTGAACTCCTGGAGGCTCCGGCAGCCCGACCGCGTGTCGGCGTACCACTGGAGGAGCGACGCACCGGCGCGGTAGGAGCGCCTTCCCGGCATTGCGACGTCGTCGTCCTCGGTGAGCCCGAACTCCTCCTGCAGCGCCACGCCCGCGGCCCGCTTGGCCATCAGCTCGTCGAGGTCGGCTCCCGTCCCCAGGTGGTCGCCGACCCCGCGGACGACGAGGACCTTGACGTCGTCGTCGAGGCTCGCCTTGAAGAGCAGATCGGCGTAGCGCCGGCGCGCCCCGATCGTCGGGATGTTGAGCTGGTCCGGCCGGTTGAGGGTGATCGTCGCGATGCGCGTGCTCGGATCCTTCTCGTAGAGGATGATCTCCTCCGGCGGCGGGACATCGACGTCGGACACGTCATCGGCTCCTTGCCTTGCGGAACGGCTTCGTGGACAGAACCTCGGGCCCGGAGGCGGTGACGGCGACCGGGTCCTGCCCGTAGACGGCGCCGACGCCTTCCTCCCACACGTACGCGGCCAGCGCGAACACCATGCCCGCCTCGAGCCGCTGCTCCGCGGCCGTCCGCGGGAGCTCGTGCGTCACGAGCGGTAGGTCGAACCCGAGCCCCAGCCCGCGCGCCACCGGCATCGGGGGCGCAGGGACCCCGGCGGCGTCGTACGCGTCGAGGAGGTCGCTGGCGGGCGCACCCGGCCGACACGCGTCGAGGAGCCGATCCCAGAGCTCGCCGCAGCGGTCGAACAGCGCCCTGACGTGGCCGTCGCCGTCGACCGCGCGCGTCCGGCCGAGCTCTCCCGCGTAGCCGGCGGAGATCGCGCCGGCCTCGAAGGCCACCAGGTCGCCCGGTGCCACCGGTACGTCGCGGCTCGCACGGTGCCACGGGCGTTCCCGTGACGTGATCCACGCGACGTCCTGCCCCGCCGGCGTCGTGACGCCCGACGCGGCCATCGCCTCCATGAACACCCCCGTCAGCTGGCGCTCCGTCACGCCGGGCGCGAGTGCAGCCTCCGCTGTGGCCAGCGCACCTTCGGCGACCCGGACCGATGCCCGGATCGCGTCGACCTCCCCGGGCGTCTTGCTGCGGCGGGCGCGCCGCAGCAACGGCTCGCCGTCGACGAGCTCGGCGGACGGGAACGCCATCGGCAGCAGCCGCGAGAACGAGGGGGTCAGGCCGTCGGTCGCAACGCTCCGTGCCGTCGCGGCACCGTCGATGCCCTGGAGGACCGTCACGAAGTTCATCGTGTTGAACGTGATCCCGTACAGGCGCTCGTGCGGGATGTCGTCCGGGATGCCCTCGTCCCACGTGCTCAGGAGGTGGACCGCCCCGGTCGCCCGGACCAGCACGCAACCGGGCCCGAACGCACGCGAGCCGGCGGTCCACAGCCTCGGTGCACCGGAGACGTAGCGGGCGTTGCCCTCCCGCCCGACGACGAGGACGTCGACGCCGGCGGCCTCCAGCTCGGCGAGCACGCGGGCCCGGCGCGCCGCTCGGAGCGCAGCGTCGTCGGGAAGGACCTCGGTGACCGTCACCCGACCATCAGAAGGGGTCGTAGGGGTAGTCGGTCATGGGCTCCCACCCGTCCTCGGTGATGAGCAGCACCTCCTCCGAGCGGTACCCGGCCGCGCCGTCGTCCCAGACGATCGGCTCCAGCACGAGGACCATGCCCGCCGCGAGGACCAGGGACGCGTCGAACGCCTCACCGATGTCGCTCCCGACGTAGGGCATCTCGGCGCTGTCGATGCCGAGGCCATGACCGAGGTAGAAGTGCGGCATCCACGGCTTGACCCCGCCGGCCGCAGCGGTCGCCGCCCCGGTCAGGTCGGCCGCAGTCGCGCCCGCCCGGGTGACGTCGAGGACCGCGTCCATGATCGCCCGCCATCGGTCGAACTGCGTGCGCTGCCGGGCGGTCGGGGCGCGCCCGACGACCCAGGTGCGCCCGAAGTCGGAGTGGAAGCCCGCGTAGCTGACCCCGGTGTCGACCCACAGGACGTCACCCTCCGCCAGCGCCCGTTCGGTCGAGAGCAGCGGGCATGCGAGGTCGCCGGTCGTCGTCCACGGTCCGTCAGCCATCCGCAGCGGCATGACCTGCCAGATGGGGTCGAGGACGTTGGCGTCCGCACCAGCGTCGAAGATCGACCGCAGGAAGGTGGCGGTGAGGTCCGTCTGGCGCACGCCGGGCGCGAGATGTTCCTGGACCTCGGCGATGGCGCGCTCGGTGATCCGCAGCGACTCACGCATGCACGAGAGCTCGTCCGGCGTCTTCGTCAGCTTCGCCCGGCTGATCATCTTGCCCCCGTCGGCGGGTGCGTCGGCCGTGAACAGGATCGAGTGCTCGCGGCGCAGCGCGTTCGTCCACTCGTCGATCGCGATCCTGGCCTTGTGGGGCACGAGCTCGGCGAGGTGTGCTGCGAACCGCTGCACACCCTCGTCGAAGTCGAGGTACACCGGACCGTGCAGGTGGTCGGGCGGCAGCTCGACCCGGAGCCGATCGTCCTCCCGCACCGGCGAGAACAGGTGGGGCCACTCGTCGTGGGCGAGGACGACGGCCACGGGCTGCTCGAAGCCGGCACGCCCGGAGTCGGCGAGCGGCCAGACCGCGCCGGTCGCGTACGCGACGTTGGTGTTGCCCATCAGCACGAGCGCGTCGAGCCCCTGGTCGGCCATGACCTGACGAACCCGTTCGGCCCGTTCGCGGTGCATGCGCGCCAGGTCCGCCGTCGGCGGGATGCGGGTCGACGGCGCCGACGCCATCAGGCCGGGCATCAGCCCTCCAGCCCGAGGAAGCGCTTGACGTTGCCGCCGACGACGGCCGCCGCCGCGTCGGCACCGACCGCGTCCACCACGCTCGCCAGCGACTCGCCGCTGTACCCGTACGTGCTCTCGTTGTGGGGGAAGTCGGTGGACCACATCACGCGGTCGACCCCGATGCGGTCGACGAGCTCGAGCCCGAGCGGGTCCACCACGAACGAGGCGCACATGTGGTTGTCCCAGTAGTGCTTCGGGTCGTGCCGCAGGTCGAGGTTCGCAAGGTGCCGGAACGACGCCGCGATGTGCTCGGCATCCTGGATCGCCGAGGGGACCCAGTTGATGCCGCCCTCGAACCAGCCCACGCGCAGCCCCGGGTGGCGGTCGAGGATGCCACCGAAGATGTACTTGCCGAACGCGTCGCGGAAGGGCGCCACCGACTGGAGCATCCCGGCGGCGATGGGGTTGAACTCGTTCGGCGTCGCCGGCGGGCTCTCGCCGATGTGGTGCGAGATCGGGACCTGCGCCTCCTCGATCGCCTCCCACACCCCGTCCATCGCAGTGCTGGCGTAGTCGATCGGGCGCTTGTCGAGGTCCTTGCCGGGGTTCAGCGGCAGGAGGAACGTCTTGAGGCCGAGCGCCTTCAGCTCGTCGACCGTCCGGCGCGTGCCCTCCGGGTCCCACCAGTTGATCAGGCCCACCCCGAAGATGCGGCCGTTGGATCGCTCCTGGAGCCCCGCGATGTGCTCGTTGTAGATGCGGAAGCAGAGCTCGCGGACCTCTCGGTCGGGCCATCCGAACAGGGCGAGGATGGAGTTCGGGAACGCCAGCTCCTTGGCGATCCCCTCCGAGTCGAGGGCGGCGAGCCGCGCGTCGACGTCGCCGGTGTGCGACCCGGCGAGGGGGTCGTACTGCGTGAGCACCTCGATGAACTCGGGCACGAGGATCGACTTGCCGCCCATGCCGATCACCCACCCGCCGCCGACGTTCATGACGCGCGGCGCCCGCTCCTTCATGCCGTCGGGGAAGCCCTCGTAGAAGATGTCCTCCGCCAACGAGATGTGATCGTCGGCGGAGAACACGTCCGTGCCCGCCAGCGCGCCCAGCTCCCGGACGGGGCCCGGGCGCCGATCCTTCGGTGCGCCCAGCCCCTGGGGCGGGTACGTCAGCGTCGTCGAGTCGCCGGACATCTTCCGCCTCCCCTCGCGTGACCGCGGCACGTTACTTCGACTTCGTAGCAATCGTCAACGGACCCGTGCTACGTTGCTTCGATCGTGAAGTGATGCGTCCGGTAACGAGAAGGGACGTGGCATGACGACGTGGGACTCCACGGTCGACTTCGTGATCGTGGGCTCCGGCGGCGGTGGCATGGTCGCCGCCCTGGCTGCGGCCGACGCCGGCGCGAGCGCGCTGGTGCTCGAGAAGCAGGACCGAGTCGGCGGATCGACCGCGATGTCCGGCGGCATCGCCTGGGTTCCCGACAACCCGGTGATGCGGGCCGATGGGGTTCGCGACTCGTACGAGGACGCGATGGCCCACTTCGAGGCCGTCGTCGGCGACGTCGGGCCGGCGTCGTCGTTCGAGCGTCGGCACGCCTTCCTCACGGCCGGGCCGGAGATGGTCTCGTTCCTCCAGCGGTGCGGGATCGGCTTCGTCCACTGCCTCGGCTACAGCGACTACTACTCGAACGCCAAGGGCGGCCACGACGACGGCCGCGGGATCGAGCCGGTCCCGTTCGACGGCCGGGTCCTCGGCGAATGGCTCGAGCGGCTGCAGCCCGGGCTCGCCAGGAGCGTCGGGCTCGCGGTGATGACCAACGAGTCGCGCGCGCTGTCCCACTACAACCGCAGCCTCCGGGCGTTCGTGATCTCGGCCCGGGTCGTGCTGCGCACCATGGCGGCCCGGGTGCGCCGGCAGGAGCTGCTGACGAACGGTGCGTCGCTGATCGCGCAGCTGCTCGACGTCGCGGTCGCCCACCAGATCCCGGTCTGGACCGAGGCGCCGGTCGACGACCTTGTAGTCGAGGACGGGCGCGTTGCCGGCGTTCGCACCGCGCGCGCGGGGGAACCCGTGCTGGTCCGGGCGAAGCGGGGCGTCCTGCTCGCGGCCGGCGGGTTCGCCCACAACCCGGAGATGCGGGGCCAGTACGGCGCCGCGCAGCCGAATCGGGCCAAGTGGTCGATCGCGAACCCCGGGGACACCGGCGAGATCCTCCGGATGGCGATGCGCCTCGGCGCGAAGACCGACCTGCTCGACGAGGCGTGGTGGCTGCCGTCGCCGCGGACCGGCAGGTTCGGGCAGTCGACCCTCGACCAGGCGCGCCAGCGTCCGCGCACGATCTACGTCGACGCCGCCGGGCGGCGGTTCGTGAACGAGTCCAACTCGTACATGGAGGTGGGCAAGGCCATGTACGCCCGGGACAAGACGGCCCGGGCCGTTCCGTGCTGGCTGATCTTCGACGATCGCTACCGGAAGCGCTATGCGCACCTGCGGTCCAGCCCGGGCCGGTTCCCCCGCAAGCTGCTCGAGAGCGGCCGGCTGAAGCAGGCGTGGACGCTCGACGACCTGGCACGGATGTGTGGCATCGACGCGGCCGGCCTGTCCGAGACGGTGGAGCGGTTCAACGAGCACGCGGTGCGGGGCGTCGATCCCGAGTACGGGCGCGGCGAGTCCGCCTACAACCGGGCACTGGGCGATCCCAACCGCAAGGTGCATCCCTGCCTCGGCCCGATCGACGAGCCGCCGTACTACGCCGTCGAGGTCGTGCCGGGCGACATCGGCACGTGTGGCGGCCTCGTCACCGACGAGCACGCCCAGGTCCTGGACCAGCAGGGCAGCCCGATCGAGGGGCTCTACGCGACGGGCAACATCACCGCCACCGTGATGGGCCGCCACTACCTGGGCCCGGGCGCGAGCATCGCCAACACCATGGTGTTCGGCTACCTCGCGGCCCGCCACGCCACGCGTGGGGACCGGGCCGCGCCATGAGGGCCGTCAGGCCAGCCTCACGCCGTCGCGCCGGACGGTGATCGCGTGGCTCGGACACTTCCGCGCCGCGGCGATCACCCTGTCCTCCGGCGCGCCGCGCGCATCGACGACGAACGCGATCGTGTCGTCGTCGAGGTCGAACGCACCCGACGCCTCGTAGACGCAGTTTCCCGAGCCGATGCACACGTCACGGTCGATCTCGACTTCGAGGCCCACGCGGCGATCGTACGACGTATCACTGGGCACCAGATCGAGGGGGCACATGACCGAGTTCGCGATGGTCAACTTCTTCACCGACCGGGCGGTGCAGGACGATCCCTACCCGTACTTCGACTGGGTGCGGGAGCAGGGCCCCGTGTGGCGGGAGCCTCGCTACGACGTGTTCATGGTCACGGGCCACCCGGAGGCGATGGAGGTCTATGGCGACCCGGCGACGTTCCCCGCGAACGATGCGCCGTCGGGCACGTTCTCGTCGTGCAACGCGGTGAGCGGGCCGTTCGTGAAGTTCTCGGCACCGGTCGAGGGCGACGACATCACCGACGTGATCGTGAAGTGCCGGCACGAGCTGCCGTTCAGCGACCAGCTCCCGTCGTTCGACCCGCCGAACCACACCGCGCATCGCCACCTCCTGATGCGGCTCATCACGCCGAAGCGGCTCAAGGAGAACGAGCAGTTCATGTGGCGGTTCGCCGACGGCCTGATCGACGGGTTCGTCGAGGCCGGGGCGTGCGAGCTCGTCGCCGACTACGCCGAACCGTTCACGCTCACGGTCATCGCCGAGCTCGAGGGCGTGCCCGAATCCGACCACTCGCTGTTCCGCGAGCGCCTCTCGACGGCGCATCAGTCGATGGCCCACAAGCCGCTCGAGTTCCTCTACGAGCGGTTCACCGGGTACATCGAGGGCCGCCGCAGGCAGCCCCGCGGCGACATCCTGACGGGCCTCGCCACGGCGACGTTCCCGGACGGCTCGACGCCGGAGGTGGGCGACGCCGCGTTGATCGCCGCCAACCTCTTCGCCGGCGGGCAGGAGACGACCGTGCGGCTCCTCTCGTTCACGCTGCGGATGCTCGGCGAGCGGCCCGACCTGCAGCGGGTCGTGCGTGGCGACCGCGAGCGCATCCCCAACTTCATCGAGGAGACCCTCCGGCTCGAGAGCCCGCTCCGGACCCAGTTCCGGATGGCCCGCGTCCGGACGACCCTCGCCGGCGTTGACGTCCCTGCGGGCGGCACGATCATGCTCGCGCCCGGTGCCTGCAACCGCGATCCCCGGGTCTTCGCGAGCCCCCACGAGTTCGACATCGACCGTCCCAACGCCCGCCAACACATCGGCTTCGGGCACGGAATCCACACGTGCGCGGGGGCGCCGCTCGCCCGGGCCGAGGGCCGGGTGACGGTCAACCGCTTCCTCGACCGCACGACCGACATCACGATCTCCGAGGAGCACCACGGTCCGCCCGGGGCGCGGCGGTACGACTACCTGCCGACCTTCTTCCTCCGCGGCCTCCAGGAGCTCCATCTCGAGCTCACGACCTAAGCGTCGCCGGTCGACAGCCGGACTGCGGCCGCGACCGGGGGCGCCGTAGGCTGCAAGCCCGACGCCTGCGCGGAGACCGATCCGTGATCGCCACACCCGATCAGTACGCACAGATGCTCGACCGGGCCAAGGCCATCGGATTCGCGTACCCGGCGGTCAACGTGACGTCGACCCAGACGCTCAACGCCGCCCTGCGGGGGTTCACCGAGGCCGACAGCGACGGCATCGTCCAGGTCTCCGTCGGCGGGTCCGAGTACTTCTCCGGCGCCACCGTCGGGAACGCGGTGACCGGGGCGGTGGCCCTGGCCGAAGCGGCCCACGTGCTGGCCGCCAACCACCCGGGGCTGGTGGGCCTGCATACCGACCACTGTCCGCCGGGCCGGGTCGACGGGTTCCTACGCCCCCTGCTGGCCATCTCTCAGGAGCGGGTTGCCCGCGGGGACGTGCCCCTGTTCCAGTCGCACATGTGGGACGGTTCCAGCCTCCCGCTCGACGAGAACCTCCGAGTCGCGGCCCAGCTGCTGGAGGAGTGCGGCCGCGCCCACGCCGTCTTGGAGCTCGAGATCGGCGTCGTCGGCGGCGAGGAGGACGGCATCACCGGTGCCATCGACGAGCGCCTGTACTCGACGCCAGAGGACGCGCTGCGGGTCGCCGATGCCCTAGGCCTCGGTGAGAGGGGACGCTTCCTCCTCGCCGCGACCTTCGGGAACGTCCACGGGGTCTACCAGCCGGGCCATGTCGTCCTCCGACCCGGCGTGCTGAAGGAGATCCAGGATGCGGTCGGAGCCCGCCACGGACGGGACAGGCCCTTCCACCTGGTGTTTCACGGCGGGTCGGGCTCCTCGCTCGCCGACATCCGCGAGGCCATCGGCTACGGCGTCGTGAAGATGAACGTCGACACCGACGCGCAGTACGCCTTCACCCGGCCGATCGCCGACCACGTGCTCAGGCGCTACGACGGGGTGTTGCGCGTCGACGGCGGGACCGGTGACAAGGCGGCGTACGACCCTCGGTCGTGGGGAAAGGCCGCCGAGGCGTCGATGGCCGACAGGGTGGGACAGGCCTGCCGCGACCTCGGGTCAGCGGGTCAGGGTCGGTCATGAGCGATCGCCCAGGCCGGGAGGACGAGCAGATGACCGGCGTCGCCCGTGGAGCACCGCCGGACGAGGCGCGGACGCTGGCCATCGACGTGGGCGGGACCGGCCTGAAGGCGGCGGTGCTCGATGCCACGGGCGCCATGATCAGCGAGCGGGTCCGGGTGCCGACGCCGCATCCCTGCCCGCCCGATCTCCTTGTGGGCGTCCTGAGCGACCTGGTTGCCCCGTTGCCGTCGTATGGGCGGGTGTCGGTCGGCTTCCCGGGCATGGTCCGAAGCGGGTGCGTGCTGAGTGCACCTAGCTTGTCGCGGGTCGCCGGTCCGGGATCCAAGGTCTCGGCCGACCTGCGCCGCGCGTGGGACGGCGTCGACATGGTCGCGGCGCTGGAGGGTGCCCTCGGGGCACCCACCCGGGTCGTGAACGACGCGGAGATGCAGGGCGCCGCCGTGGTGCGGGGCCGGGGACTGGAGTTGGTCGTCACGCTCGGCACGGGTTGCGGCACCGGAGTGTTCCTCGATGGGCGGCTCGCCCCCCACCTCGAGTTGGGCCAGCACCCGTTCCGCAACGACAGGACCTACGACGAGGTGTTGGGCGACGCCGCGCGGAAGCGGATGGGGAACGCACGATGGAACCGGCAGGTTGCGCGTGCGATGCAGACGCTGAACGTGCTGCTGCGCTACGACCGCCTCTACCTCGGGGGCGGCAACTCCCGCCGGGTCACCCTGGCGCTGGGGCCGAACGTCGAGCTGATCGAAAACATCGCCGGCATCCTCGGCGGCGCCCGCTTGTGGGACACCGACCTGACCTGCGACGCCATCGCCCGGCCATAGGCGACGGCGTCGTGGCTACGGATCGACAAACCCGCGCCGGCGCCGCCAGGCGCGCGATGCCGAGCCCACCAGCCCGGCGAAGGCCAGCGTCCAGGCGGTGAGGGAGATGGCGAGCACCACCCGAGGCAGCCAGTCGAGCGCCGTCAGGTCGGTGGCCTCGGTCATGCGGCTGGTGGCGACGCCGTACATGCCCAGGGGGAAGACCAGCGCCCAGTACGACGGGTGGTAGCGCAGCGGCACCCGGCGGACGAGATGGCGCCACACGCCGATGGCCACCATGAGCGGGAACCAGAAGGTGGCGGTGGCCCAGGCCAGGTCGACCACCACCTCGATCGCCGGCGCCACCCGGGCGATGCGCGGCGCGGCGCCTTGCGCCAGCAGCAGGTTGGAGCCGGCGAGGACGATGATCGCGACGGCACCCGCCGCGATCCACGCCGGGGGGTCCGCCTCTGTGGGCTCCAGAGACGCGAACGTCCACCGGAGGAA